>Ga0335075_10017442_pt1 | contig 10676 bp, 7 predicted proteins | sample Lox_Sample_24_FD_206723 | JGI IMG/M metagenome (GOLD analysis project Ga0335075, IMG submission 206723) | Soil microbial communities from Loxahatchee National Wildlife Refuge, Florida, United States - Lox_Sample_2.4 | ecosystem: Environmental > Terrestrial > Soil > Wetlands | place: USA: Florida... | reverse complement strand
CGCCGTGTGGGGGCTCATCTCGAGCCGGTCGACATGGTTTTGCCCGGCGAGCAGGAGCCGACTGCCGGCATACGCGATCATCGCGGCGTTGTCGGTGCAGTGCGACAGGTGGGGCGCGACGACCGAGATGCCATACTTCTGACCGTAGACGGCGGCGCGCGCGCGCAGGCCGCGGTTTGCGGCGACTCCGCCCGCCAACACGATCGTGCGTAGGCCTTGGCTGCGCGCCGCCTTGAAGGTGCGGCTGAGCAGCGACTCGACGACGTTGCGCTGGAACGCGGCGCACAGGTCGTAGAGCTTGGGTTCGTCGCCGAGCGGGCCGTTCGCCTCGACCCAGCGCGCAACCTGCGTCTTCAGCCCCGAGAAGCTGAACTCGAGCGAGCCCTGGCGTCGCATCGGCATCGGGAGCGGAACGCGATCCGGGTCGCCTTTTTGGGCCAGTCGATCGACGATGGGACCGCCCGGGTAACCGAGCCCGAGCAGCTTGGCCACCTTGTCGAAGGCTTCGCCCGCGGCGTCGTCACGCGTGGCGCCGAGCTCGGTGATGGCGGACAACTCGGGCGCATCGACCCGATAGATCGCCGTGTGCCCGCCCGAGACGAGCAGCGCGATGAACGGGAACTCGGGCGGCGGTTCGGGTCGAGCCGGGTGCTTCAAGAACACCGCGAGCAGATGCCCGACCAGGTGATCGACGCCGACGATCGGCAGCTGTCGCGACCAGGCGAGCGAGCGCGCCATCTGGATGCCGACCAGCAGCGCGCCACTCAGTCCGGGCTGCGTGGTGACGGCGATGCCGTCGATGTCATCCAGACGTTTGCCGGCGCGCTCGAGCGCCGCTCGATACACCGGGACGATGTTCTGCAAGTGGTCGCGCGAGGCGAGCTCGGGCACCACGCCGCCGTACGCCGCGTGCGTGTCGACCTGGCTGTGCACCACGTCGCTCAACACGTTCCCGTGCTCGTCGACGATGGCGGCGGCCGTCTCGTCGCATGACGTCTCGATGCCCAGCGTCAGCATGCGGTGCGTCGCGCCTCAGAACACACAGTCATTGCGTTCGAGCTGAAAGACCCCGAACTGCTCGGGGGACACGTCGCCGGCGATGCCGGTGCCACGTCGCAAGAGCCGTACCTCGACCTGCCCGGTGTGCATCAGCGACACGACCGCGAGCGCGCTGCCCTGACAGGTCGAATCGACCCAAGCCATGAAGTTATAGTCGCGCGTACCACCGAACTCGAGCTGCGAGAGCGGGTCGGAGAACAAGGCTGGCGTGACGAGCAGCGGCGCGCTGTCGAACTCTGGCAGCGGCGCGCACGGCGCGGGGGCCGCCGTGTCGTCGGTGCTGAGCGTGCCCGGCGCCGTCTCCAGCGCGTCGATGTCGAGCGTCAAGCGCAGGCCGAGCCCGGGCGCGAAGCCCGCGCGGGTGAACTCGCTGTCGATGATGCGCCCGCAGTAGGCGCCCGTGTCGCCCGTGTCGAAGCGCTCGAGGTCGCGGCAGCCCAACCCGAGCCCGGCGGCGAGCAGGGCGCTGGCGTAGAGCACGGCGTGGGGGGAAAACGTCACGGGGAAGCGACAAATCAAGGGGAGCGGTCCAGCAGGTCGCGCACGGTGGCCTGTACGGAGGCCTCCGGGTCGGCGCGGCCCACGCGCTCTAGCACGCTTTTCTTGCCCTGCGCATCGATCGCGAACAGGGCGCGCACCGCGGCGTCGCGCACCAGCGCGTATTCGTCCTTCAGGGCCGCCGCCTCCAGCGCGTCGAGCACGTCGTCGGCGCGCGCCACGCGGCCCATGCGCTCGAGCGTCTGCGCCGCCTGCCTCCGCACCGACCAGCTCTTCGAGCGTGAGAGCAAGCCGCTCACGGCGCGGGCGGCCACGGGATCGGGCCGCGTCTCGAGCGTGCTCAGCGCGCCGCGCTGCACGTTCACGTCGCTGTCATTCACCGCCCCGAGCACCGCCCGGCGAGCGGCGGACTCGGGGCGCGAGGCGAGCCAGCGCACCGCGCTCGAGCGCACCTCGGTCGCCGGATGCTCGGCGAGCTCGAGGTAGGGGTCGATGACGGCCTTGGCGATGAGCTCGACGCTCTCGCGGGCCGCCGCCGCGCTCTCGCCGCTGGCCGCGGCGAGCCGTTCCGTGAGCGGCGCGAAGGCGGGCGAGCCGTCCTTGGCGAGCAAGGTCGCGGCCAGGGCACGCGCTTGCGTCGGCGAGCTGCGTACGCTGCGCGCGGCCGCGGTGGCGATGTCGGGCGCGAGCAGCACGAGCGCGCGCGCCTCGGCCTCCGGCGAGCACACGTCGGGCAAGAGCCGTCGCAAGAGCACGCGCGCGTCGACGCGGCCTTCGGGCAATGGCAGGGGGCGCGGCCCGAGCGAGCGGCGCGGGGCGCCGAGCACGCACGCGGCCTGCACGCCCGCCAGCACCAGCTCCGGATCCGAGCTCACCAGCGCCTGCGCGATCGCGGGGCGCGCGCCGGGCGCGTCGAGCCGCGCCAGGCTCACCGTCGCCGTCGCCCGCACCACCACGTCGCTGGCGTCGGCCAGGGCCAGGATGCCGGCGCGGGCGCGCGCGTCGGACAGCTCGGCCAGACTGAACGCGGCCGCGGCGCGCGTGATGAGGGCGTGTTCGCTCGAGTCGACGATCGCGCTCAGGCGTTTGATGTCGCGCGCGGCGCCGAGCCGCCCGAGGCCGAGCACCGCCAGCGCTTGCGCGTTCGGGCCACGCTCCGCGAGCACGCGCTCGAGCGCGGGCCGCGCCGCGTCGGAGCGCAGGTTGGCGAGCGCCCAGACGGCGGCCACGCTGACCGGGTCGGCATCGCTCGCGCCGTCCTTGAACACCAGGTCTTCGAACTTGCGGAGCAGCGCCGGATCGGCGAGGGCACCTGCCGCGAGCGTGGCGCCGAGACGCAGCTCGGGCTCGGCGGTGCCGCTCGCAAACGTGAGCAGGGTGGGGCCCGCGCTCTTGTTTTGGATGTACGAGAGCAGCTCGATCGCGATGCGCTGCTGCGTGTCGCGCGGATCGGCGAGCGCGTCGAGCAGCGGCTTGACCGCGCGCTGCCCGAGCTTGGCCAGCGCCGCGCGCGCCTCGGCGCCCTCCTTGTCCTGGCTCTTCGCCTTGCCCTCGAGCGGGAACGCCAGCGCGCCGTAGATCTCGACCAGCAAGCGGCGATAGATCGGCCGCCCCGGGTGCGACAGCGCGATCGGCAACAAGTCTTTTTCGAGCGACTCGAGCGTGCCACGCCCCAGATGGATCTGCATGCTGAGGCGCGCCGCGCGCGCGATCAGCTGTTCGTCGGGGGAGGAGCGGATCACCTGCCGCAGCAGCTGGTCGGCTTCGTCGACCTCTTGCCGGTTGAGCAAGAGCTCGGCGAGCTGGAAGAACACCGGGAACAGGCGGTCGTTCTTGCGCAGCGCCTGCCGGAACTCGAAAATGGCGTGCTCGACGTCCTGCCGCTCGCGATACATCTCGCCCAGGCGTTGGTGGCCCTCGGCGTCGTCCGGGCCGAGCTCGACGGCGCGCGCGGCGTATTCGATGGCGCGATCGTCCTGGTAGGCCTGCGCGGCGTAGCTCGCCATGCGCTGGTAGTACTCCTTGGCGCGCGACGGATCGATCTCGCACAGCTTGGACAGCACCAGCGTCGCTTGCTCGAGCTCGCCTCGCTGCACGAGCGCGCGCTCGAGCCGCAGGTAGCTCTCGGTGTCGCCCGGCTGCAGCGTGATGATCGCGCGCAGCGTTTTCTCGGCCGCTTCGAGCCGGCGCAGGCGCAGCTCCGTCTCCGCCAGCAGGCGCCCCGCCTCGATGTCGGGCGGCTGCGCCTCGAAGCGGCGCGCGAGCGGCGCCACACGCTCGGCGAGCGTGCCCGTCAAGCTCCAGAGCGTGACGATGTGCTGGCGCGACTCGCGCGCGAGCAGAGCGTCGCTCTCGCCCACCGCGCGCGCCAAGAGCTGCTCCCACAGCTGCTGCGCCTCGCGGTAGTGACGCGAGCGCGTGCTGGCGCTGGCGGCTCCGGCGCCCGCGCGCTCGAGGGCGAGCCCGTAGCTCTTCGCGAACGGCACCTTGCCCGGCGCGAGCTTCATGGCTTGACCGAGCGTGGTGATCGCCTGGTCGGGCATGTCGTGGTCGAGGTACACCTCGCCGAGCGTGTGCAGCGCCTCGGCGTCGTTCGGATCTTTGACGATGCGCTGCCAGATCTTCATGGCGCGCTCTGTCTCGCCGCGCGCGAAGTGGCGATCGCCGAGCTCGACCAGGTGGCGAGGGCTGTCGCCCTGGGCGAGGCGCGTCAGCAGCGCCATCGCGCGTTCGGTCTCGCCCACGCGCTCGTAGAAGTCGACGAGCGCCGCGAGCGCCTCGTCGTCGCCGCGCGCGCGGCCCTCGAGCTCCGTCAGCACGCGCAGCGCCTCGGCGCGTTCGCCGCGCGACAGCCGAGCCTCCGCCAGGCGGAAGGCGTAGTCCGGGTTCTGCGGGGCGATGCTGGTGAGCTTCTGGTAGTGCTCGATCACCTTGTCGAGCTCGCCCGACAGCTCGAGCAGTTGCACCACCTTCAGCCGCACCTCGATCGAGCCCGGGTTCCTGGCGAGCGCCGACTCGTACGTCTTGCGCGCGCGATCGACCTGGCCCATCTCTTCGTACAAGCCGCCGAGCAGCACCAGCTGATCGGTGTCGCCAGCGCCCGCGCGCTCCAGCCGCGTCACCAGCTCCGGCAGCCGCTCGGCGGCGCGGTAGGCCTCGACCTCGAGCTTCAGCACCTCGGTGCGCAGCCCCGACTGCTTGCCGACGTGGCGCTCGGCGTCTGCCAGCACCTTCAGCGCCTCGTCGTGCTTGCCGAGCGCGCTCAGCGCCTGCCCGAGATCGCGCAGCGCGGGCCCGAGCGTGCGGCTGTCGCCGCGCGCCGCTTCGACCAGGCGCCGGTACTCCGCCTCGGCCTCCACGAACAGCCGCCGCTCCATCAGCATGCGGCCGAGCTCGGCGCGCACGAAGAAGCTGTCCTGCGCGAGCTTCACCAAATCGGCGTGATATCTGCGCGCCGCGGGCAGGTCGGAGAGGTCGAGCGACCACGTGATCAGCGAACGCAACGTCTGCTCGCGCACGACGTCGGGCTGCTGGCGCTGCAGCGTCGGCTCGAGCCGAGCGCGCGCGCCGGCCTTGTCGCCGCGTTCGGCGAGCAGCTGGGCGAGCTTTCGCGCGGCGACCTCTTCGCCGGGCGCCTCGCGGAGCACCTCGTCGTACAACGCCTCGGCGCGCGCCTTGTCGCCCGCGTGCACATACACGCCCGCCAGCGTCAGCGTCGCGCGGCGGCCATCGACGCCACCCTTCTTGGCGCGCTCGTCGAAGCGCTGCGCGAGCGCGTCGAGGTTGCCATCGCGCTGGCGATACAGCTGCGCCAGCCGTTCCAGCGGAAAGTCGGCACCCGCATCGCGATCGAGGATCGCGAGGTAACGCTCGATCAGCACGTTCGGGTCGTCGCCCTTGGGAGGCGCCGCGGGCTTGGCGGCGCTCGCCTGGGGCGCTGTCGCTCGGGGGGCGCCCGCCTTCGGTGCCGTGCCGGGCCGCGCCGGTGTGGCTTGCTGGCTCGGCTTGTCGGCACCGCGCCGCTTGCGCCCTTCGGGATTGAAATCGCCCGCCGCGGCCTCGCGCGCGAGCGAGCCGAGCAGCAGCACGGCAGCCAGGCCGGCTCGGGCGCGACCGCTGCGAAGACCGGCTGATTTTCCGCGGACCACGTCAGAAGACTACGTCGCTGCGCCGCTCGCCGCCAACGTCCCGACACCTTTTCTGGCCACCTGACCTGGCTGCGCCGGCGTGTCCCGCGCGGAAACGATTTGTCGCTCGCGCTCGTCGACATCCGGCACTAGAGCCCAGGTCGTGATCTCGAAAGCAGAAACACCATCGGCCGAAACGCGCAGCCGCACTGGCACCCGGCGGGTGCGGGTCGGCGTCGTCCAGATGTCCGCAGGTGATGCGTCGCGTGAGGCCAACGTCGACCGCGCCGTATCGGGAATTCGCGAGGCCGCAAAGCAAGGCGCCGAGCTCGTCTGTTTGCAGGAGCTGTTCGCGACGCCCTACTTCTGCCAGGTCGAGTCCGCCGAGTTGTTCGACCTCGCCGAGCCGGTAGACGGCCCCACCAACAGCGCCGTCGCGCGCGCCGCGAAAGAGGCGAAGGTGAGCGTGCTGTCGAGCTTCTTCGAGCGCCGCGCGCCGGGGCTCTATCACAACACCGCGCTGTTGTTCGGGCCCTCGGGCGAGTCGCTCGGCATGTACCGCAAGATGCACATCCCGGATGACCCGCAGTACTACGAGAAGTTCTACTTCACGCCCGGCGATCTGGGCTTCGTCAGCTTGCGCGCCGGGCAGATCAACGTGGGGCCGCTCGTGTGCTGGGACCAATGGTACCCCGAAGCCGCACGCCTCACGGCGCTGGCAGGAGCCGAGCTCTTGCTGTATCCGACGGCGATCGGCTGGTTGCCGCAGGACAAGCCCGTCTACGGCAAAGATCAGCTGAACGCCTGGCAGACGATGCAGCGCTCGCACGCCATCGCCAACGGCGTGTTCGTCGTCGTCGCCAACCGCATCGGCGTCGAGAAGAGTCCGGCGGGCGAGATCGAGTTCTGGGGCCACTCCTTCATCTGCGACCCGTACGGCAAGGTGATCGCCGAGGCCGACGAGAGCGCGAGCGTGCTCGTCGCCGAGTGCGACCTCGGCCTCATCGAGCAGGCGCGCCGCGGCTGGCCCTTCCTGCGCGATCGCCGCATCGACGCCTACGGCGGCCTCGAGCGCCGCTTCGGCAGGACGCCATGAGCGCGGCTGCCGTGAAGGGCGCCAGCGCGCTCACGCCCCGCCAGCTCGGCTATCGCTGGCCCGCCGAGTGGGAGCCGCTGCGCGCGGTCTGGCTCGCCTGGCCGCACAACGCCGACGACTGGCCCGGCAAGTTCGCGGGCATCGAGTGGGTGTTCAGCGAGATGATCCACTGGCTGACGCAGACGCAGCGCGTGGGCCTCGTCGTCGCCTCCAGCGCGGCGCGCGAGCACGCCACGCGCTGTCTCGATCTGTACGGCGTGAACCTCGAACGTATCGACTGGCTCACGGCCGATACCGATCGCTCGTGGACGCGCGACAGCCTGCCGACCTGGCTCGTGCGCGACCGCGCAGCGGATCCGGCGACGGCGGCGCCGGCGAGCGACGCGCCCGCGCTCGGCGCTGTCAAGTGGCTGTTCAACGGCTGGGCGCGTTACGACAACCACGCGCGCGACGAGGCCATGGGCCAGCGCGTCGCCGCCGCGCGCACCCAGCAGATCTGGACGCCGCGCCAGGCCGGCGACGCCTCGCCCCGCTTCGTGCTCGAGGGCGGAGCGATCGACAGCGACGGCGAAGGCACCATCCTCACCACCAGCGACTGCCTGCTCGGCACCGCGTTCCCGCGCAACCCCGGGCTCGGCCGCGCCGACATCGAACGCGTGCTCGGCGACTACCTCGCCGCCGACAAGGTCATCTTCTTGCCGGCGGGTGTCGCCGGCGACGACACCTCGGGCCACATCGACGACGTGGGCCGCTTCGTCGCGCCCGGCAAGGTCGTGCTCGCCCGCGAAGACAACCCGAACGACGAGAACTACGCGCCGCTGCAGGCCGCGCACGAATACTTGAAAGGCGAGCGCGACGCGCGCGGCCGCCGGCTCGAGGTCATCCCGCTGCCGATGCCGTCACCCCGCTTCTTCGACGGCCAGCGCCTGCCCGCCAGCTACGCCAACTTCCTCATCGTGAACGGCCGCGTGCTCGTCCCCACCTTCAACGACCCGAAGGATCGCAGCGCGCTCGGCCTGCTCGCCGAGCTCTTCCCCGAGCGCGAGGTGGTGGGGGTGCACTGTCTCGATCTCGTGCTCGGTCTCGGCTCGATCCACTGCAGCACGCACCACGAGCCGCTCGTCGGCTGAGCTCTCGCGCAGTTGGGGTGCGTGTAGGTTCATTGACGGGCGGTGTGCCTGTTTCACATTTCCTCTCGAGGTGTCGAAGGCGACAGCCCAAGCGTGGTAAACCGCTTGGCCAGGAGGCTTCATGTCATCGCGTCGAGCCGCTTGTCACTGTGGTCAGCTGAAGCTCTCGTGTGCAGGAGAGCCCACTCGAGTGTCGATGTGTCACTGCCTGGACTGCCAGCGGCGCACGGGCAGCGCCTTCGGGGTGCAGGCGCGCTTCCAGCGTGAAGACGTGACGGTCGAGGGCAGGGCGGCCGCCTTCACGCGCGCGGGCGACAGCGGCGGGCGCTGCACGTTTCACTTCTGTCCGGCGTGCGGCTCGACGGTGTACTGGGAGCCGCACGGCCAGCCCGAGTTTCGCGTGGTCGCGGTGGGCGCCTTCGCGGATCCCGCCTTCTCCCTACCGAGCGTGTCCCTTTACGAGGAGCGCAAGCATCCTTGGGTGGCTCTGCCCGACAACATCGAGCATGTCGACTGAGCGCGACCGGGGCGAATGAGGATGCAGCAGGAAGGCGGAAGGGTTTTGGGGAGTCCTCGCCCGGGCCACGCGCCGACCTGGCTTGGGCGCGCCGCTCGCGACGGTGAACTCGGGAAGATCGAGATCTCTAGAGCAATGTCTTGCGCACGGCTTTCACCTGCTCGTCGGCGCATTGCTGCGAGAGGTTGACGGCTTCGGCCAGGTCGCGTTCGGCGCCGAGCAGGCGCTCGCGCACGGCGGGGCTCGGCGCGCCCGCGTCTCGGGCCGCTTCGTGCTTCAGCGATTGGATCGCGTCGAGCGCTCGCTGGTGCACTTCGTAGCCGCGCACGCACAGGTCTTTGAGCCCGCAGGCGTCGGGGCCCACGCACTCCGCCTTCTTTAGCTCGTCGAGCAGCGCGCGTTTGTCGGGGTTGTCGGCGCGGCGCAGGCGATCGATGCGCTCTGCGAGGTTCGCGATGCGCGCTTGCTCGGCACGGCGCGCGTCGCTCTGGCAAGCGAATAGAATCGACGCGCCGGCGAGCAGGGCACACGCGCGGCGCCGGAGCGCGCTCGGCTTCATCTCGAGGTGCATCAGCGAGGGCGTCAGTCGTTCGAGGGCGCGCTCGCGCTCGGGCCCACCTGGATGCGCTCGCCCGCGTATGAGCCGATCATCGCGAAGAGCACGCCGAGCGCGCTCATCAGGATGTACATGAAGGCGGGCATCGTCTTGACCGTCTGCCCCGTGAACAGCAGGAACGCCGTCGGCATGGCCACCAGGAACGTGGCGATCACGGGCTCCAGCACCGTGCGCCCCGGAGAAATGAGCCCGACCAACATGCCCGACACGAACCATACGGGGATGGCCAGCATCATGCCGGCAGAGCCTTCGAAATCGAAGACCGGCACGACCATCGGCAAGCCGATCACCACCGCCGACGTCAGGATGCTGACCACGCCCAGCGAGATGCCGCACCACGTGACCGAAAAGCCCTCTTGGTGATGGTGCGCGCGGTCCGGGTCCTCGATGCGGCTCGGCCGCGCTTCGTTGAGCTTGGCTCCGCACGAGGCGCAGCGCTGGCCGGGGGCCGTCGAGGAGTTGAGCGCCCCGCACGAGGGGCAGGGCAGGGTGATGGTGGATTCCGCCATTCGCGCGCGTCCGAACGTACCGGAGAAAGGTTCCGATAAGGTACGACGCAGGCTCCCGTCGCGCTAAGCGGTGATGCCGTCGGCGCCAGACTGTCTGGTTGGCCGGTGGTCCTGGCGCTGCCGAGGGAGCAGAGAGGCTGCAAGCGCCCAGGCGCCAGGGCGGCGACGAGTTGGGTTCTTCTCTTGGCGTTCCAATGGCGTCTTGGCGGTGAATCCCCTAAGACCCCTCGCGTGCCCGAGAGCCAGGGAGCTTCGCTGCGGCGCCACTTCGACGTGGTGGTGATCGGGCGCTCGCTCGGCTGTCTGACGGCGGCGGCGCTGCTCGCGCGCCGCGACTTTCGCGTGCTCGTGCTCGGGCATGGCGACTTGCCGGCGAGCTACGCCTGGCAAGGCCGGCGCCTGAACCGCCGCGCCTTCAGCCTCCAGTTTGGCGAGACGCCGGTGTGGCGGCGGGTGCTGCAGGATCTCGCGCAGAGCCAGACGTTCCGCCGCCGCACGCGCCGCATCGAGCCGAGCTTCAGCCTGCTCGTGCCTCAGCATCGGCTGCAGGTGTCGGGCGATCGCGGGGTGTTCGCGGCCGAGGTGCGGCGCGAGTTCCCCGAGGTGCAGCCGGTCGTGGACGAGCTGTGGTCGACGATGGTGCTGGCGAACCGCGCGCTCGAAGGTCTGCTCGGGCGTGACGCGCCGTTTGCGCCGAGCGGCATCATCGAGCGGCTGCTCGCGCAGCGCACGTTCAACGCGCTGCCGTTCGCCCACGAGACGCTGCGCGTGCTGCTCGACAAGCTGCCGGGCGGCCATGTGTATCGCAGCGCCGCGTTTTTGCCGGCGGCGTTCGCCTGCGACTGGGCGTATGCCGAGGGCGAGCTGCCGGTGCTCGGCGCCGCGCGCCTGCAACACGACTTCGTGCGCCACGGGCTGCATTTCGAGGGCGGCGAGGACGGCTTTGAAGATTTTCTGGTGCAACGCATCCGCGCTCACGGCGGCTCGTGCGCCCTCTCGGAGCGCGCCGATCGTTTCGTGTTCCGGCGCGGGCGCATCGCCGGCGTCGTCGTCGGTGGCGGCGAAGAGACGATCGGCGCCGAGTGTGTGGTGACGGGGCTCGACGGGCGCGCGCTGGTCGAGCT
>Ga0335075_10017440_pt1 | contig 10676 bp, 6 predicted proteins | sample Lox_Sample_24_FD_206723 | JGI IMG/M metagenome (GOLD analysis project Ga0335075, IMG submission 206723) | Soil microbial communities from Loxahatchee National Wildlife Refuge, Florida, United States - Lox_Sample_2.4 | ecosystem: Environmental > Terrestrial > Soil > Wetlands | place: USA: Florida... | reverse complement strand
TCGCCGCGGCCACCTCCGCGAAGTCTCGGAAGGGCCCGGCCCGCAACGTGAAGGTAAGGCTGCCGTCGCCGCCGGGGGAGGGCCGGAACCCCTCGAAGAAATCCTCGTAGGTGTACGACGGGTGGAATTGGACGAGCTTGACGGCCCCGTCTTCGGTCAGGTGCCGGGCGAGACGGGTAGCCAGGTAGGTCTTGCCCGTGCCCGGAGGCCCGTAGAAGATGATCTGCTTGCGCTCCCAGAGCAGGTCCCTGATCTTCTCCAGCTCGGCGGCGTCCATGAGAAGGTTCGCGGCTAGTTCCGCGGTCACGGGGCTCAAGTTCAGCGTCCGCTGAGGCTTTTCGATTGCCCGAACGGACGGTGGCTTCTCCTCAACGGCCTGTGGAACCAGCGCGGCGAGCTGGTCGTAGGCCTCAGTGAGATCGACCACGTAAGCCTGACTTTGCAGCAATGCCGGCACGGGGGCGTGCAGCTCGCTCCCATCGATCGGTGCATTCATGTTGTACCACTGGACGTCGCAGCGCAGGTTGTCGACGCTCGCGGACTTCTCGAAATACGCAGACGAAGCCACCCGGCCGAGGTACACCGACCCTTGCATGGGCGTCAGCACCAGGTCGTCCACGCGCATCCGGCGGATGAATCGGTCGAACTCTTCCAGCCGCTGTCCGCGGTAGGCGTACGACTTGTGCTGGTAGGCCGCCTCGACCTGCTCCTTGAGGTCGTCATAGCTGGCTCCGGGAGCGACGGTACCGAGTTGCGTGGCGCTGAGCGAGACGTGCCCTTCGGCTAGCCATTGCGGGACAAGGTTGAACCCGTCGACGCTCGTACCGCGCACCATCCAAGCCCGACGTGTGGCTACGGGTGCCTCGTCTTCCACCTCGGCTGCACGCTCAGCCAGCAGGTACTTCAGCTCGTCCGCGGTCAGGCGCTGGTCCTGGCTGGCACGTCCGTCAACGTCGAACCCGATACCCTCGCTTGCCAATCGACTCCGGAGATCTGTGCCCCGGTAGCTGAAGTTGAGCATTCCCTCGGCCGGAATGCTGCCGTCGGCGTGCAGCACCCGGTAGGAAGTAGGCAGCTTGACCCTGGCGCTTGCGAGGAAATCCGCGACCTCGTTCGGCGTGGTGTCGGCGAGTTCAGCGAGATCATTGTGGGCTGTCCACGAACCAGGCTCGACCAGCTGCAGCGTCGTGGCGATGAACTGCTGCACATCGTTGAGCGATTGCTGCGCTTGCTTCCGACGCTGATCTACCTCTCGAATACGCCGTCTCAGTTCTGAGAACAGCTCGTCGGGGTCGGGATAGGTTTCCAGTGCGTCGATCCCAGCGTCCGTGATCGACCATCCACCCAGTTTCGAGGCCCAGCCAGCGGTCGCCGCATCGCCCGTGTGGAACCCGACGGCGCGGTCGAAACGCGGAAGCCCGCTATTGTCGACACTTAGCTCGTATGGAGTCAGCTGCACACTGCGCTGCAGCTCCTCAAGCACTTTGCCCTGTGGAACCTTCGTCCCTGCGTCGCGCAAGATCTCCAAGGCCGTCTTGAGCAGCAGACCCCGCCTGACCTTGTCCACCGCCATGGTCTGCTAGACCTCCCGCTCTGACGTGCATTCGCGACTCAGCGTGACAAGCCTATGCCTTCCCGGCATCGCACGTAGCGGTGTCTATCGTCCTTCTCTTATTCAGCCTTGTATAATAAAGCTAAATAAGGAGGGTTGATGTCCAGGGTTATCCGTCGGCGTTGGCCTGGCAATCCCGACGCTCCTTCGCGGCGGGGACGTGAGCCATGCGACTACAGCGCATATGTGCCTGACCTGCTCATAGGCAGGCACATCGCATTTGACGGCGATGTGGCGGCGGATCTCGCAGATGCCGAGTCTGCCATCCGGAGGCTGGACGCCGAAGCGTCAGCGCTGGTAGACACCGAGGTTCTGGCCCGGCTCTTGCTCCGTGCCGAATCTGTTGCTTCATCGCGTATCGAAGGCCTGGAGATAGGTGCGAGGAAGCTACTTCGTGCGGAGGTGGCAGAGCAGCTAGGCGAGCGGACCAATGACGTCACCGCTGAAGAGGTCCTGGGCAACATCGACGCGATGAACGGCGCAATCAAAGAAGTCGGCCCTGGCGATCCGGTTACGGTCGGCATGCTCTTGAGGTTCCACAGCCGCCTCATGGAAGGGACCCGCGGCAGGGCATTCGCTGGTCGGCTGCGGGAGAAGCAGAACTGGATCGGTGGCAGCGAGCATAACCCGTGCTCGGCGGCATTCGTGCCGCCGCCGCCAGAGTTGGTGCCGGACCTGATGGAGGACCTGTGCTCGTTCTGCAATAGCGAATCCCTGCCTGCTGTGGCGTAGGCCGCGCTCGCTCATGCTCAGTTCGAAACCATTCACCCGTTCGCGGACGGCAACGGCCGGACTGGCCGCGGGCTGATCCACCTCGTGCTTCGTCGGCGCGGGCTGGCGACCCGCGTGCTTCCGCCCGTCTCCCTTGTCCTCGCCACATGGGCTGATGACTATGTCAACGGGCTGGCTGCCACACGCTACCGGGGGCCGGCAACGGGCAAGGACGCCTACGCGGGGCTCAACTTGTGGGTAGACAGGTTCGCCGGCGCCTGCATACGTTCGGTCGACGACGCATCTTCCTTCGAGAGGCGCCTCCGGCAAATCGAAGAGAGATGGCGTGCGCAGCTGGTCCGTGTCCGCAGCGGCTCCGCGACCGATCTCCTACTCCGGGCGCTCCCCGGTGCCCCCGTTCTCACGGTCAAGGCTGCTTCTGAACTGATCAACCGGAGCTTCCCACAGGTAAACGAGGCGATGGCCAGGCTTGTGGAGGTCGGCGTGCTGTCCCAGATAACTGTCGGCAGGCGAAACCGCGCCTTCGAGGCGAAAGAGATCATCAACGCGTTCACCGACCTGGAACGTCAGCTCGCCAGCCCCGCTGGGTGACACTCGGACCGCAGAACCGAGCAGGCCGGTAACGCCGCGTCGTCGGGTCTCTCATTAAGTGTTGCCGATTAACCCTTAACAAAAGCGGCTCGTGTTTGGGGGGGGCGATACAGGGAAGAAGGCGCGCTGTGCCCTGCCGTTGCCCTCGCGGAACGGGTGGACGGCGTTGCGTCATGACTTGCTCCTAGGCATAGCGCGGCAGGGATTGGCGTTGTGTTTTTTGTGTTTGCCGTGGATCATGGAAAAGTGGACTCGGATGACCTGATCCGAACTGGCGAGGCGGCGGTGCTTCTCGGCTGCTCTCGTCAGCATGTCGTGGACTTGTGCGACTCCGGCAGGCTCCCAGTCGTGCGCGGCGGCGGGTCGCACCGGTATGTGCGGCGTTCTGATGTTTTTGCCCTGTCGAGGCGCCCACTGGCGCGGGAGCAGGAGCAGTCGCGCTGGTTGCACGCCGCGATCGCTAGTCGACTTGTCGCGGAGCCCGACCTGGTCTTGGGGCGAGCCAGGGCAAACATCGACCGGTTCAGTGCCGTTCACGCGGGGACGATGGCCGCCCACTGGCTGGGACTGTGGCGGGACACGCTGGACGCTGGACCGGACCAGGTCCTCAGCGCCCTCGTGTCAGAGACCCCGCAGGCGGCGGAGATGCGCCAGAACAGCCCTTTCGCCGGCATCCTGCCTGCCGAGGAGCGGCGCGCCGTGCTGGAGTCCTTCCGGCGGCACTGGCAGGCGGCTCACCCCGGATGACGCGCGAACAGCTCGCGCATGTTCTGCGGACCGTGGCGCGGATCTCGGGGGAGCGCGACATCCTCATCATCGGCAGCCAGTCCATCCTGGGCAGCTACCCCGAAGACGCGCTCCCGTCGCGGGCCACCGGATCTATGGAAGTAGACACGGCGTTCTTCGCCGACCCTGACGGCGCGAAGGCGGACGACGTCGACGTCAATCTTGGCGAGTTCTCCGAATTCCACAACGAGTTCGGCTACTACCCGCAAGGCGTCAGCGTGACCACTGGCGTCTTCCCGGCCGGCTGGCGTGACCGCCTCGTCATCTTCGAGACACCGGGCACCGAGCCGGGCCGCGGCCTGTGCCTGGAGCCGCACGACTGCATACTGGCGAAGCTCGTCCGCTTCGACGAGAAGGATCTGGACTTCGCCGTCGCCCTCGTCAAAGCCGGGCTCATCAGCCTCGACACTCTCGCCGAACGCGCCGGCACGCTCCCCGCTCACCCCGCCGTCATAGACCGTATCCGAACCTGGATCAACGCCATGCGTGCCCGCTAATAGCAAATGGTAAGAAGCCACCAGTAGCGCACAAGCGCAGTCCGGGTGCGTCATCGGACGTGATCCTGCGGCGGCCTCGACACCTTCGTCCTGGCGTCGCGCAAGATTTCCAGAGCCGTCTGGAGCAGCAGGTCTCGCCTGACGTGCTCGTCGCCATGGTCTACTCGTCCTTCCGCTCCGACGTGCGTTCGCGACTCGGGGTAGGCCATTTGTACCTCCTGCCGCCATGTCCGCCTGACGTCGGTCACGCCAGCGTGCCCGCCGGGAAGAGGAACCGGCGGGCACGCAATGGGTACTGGCTAGATGTCGTCTGGGTCCTCGTCTGGGAGGATCCAGGTCACCTCGGGCGCGTGGCCCGGGTCGTAGATCTGCTGGGCGGCGGAGGCGATGCCGCCGCCGCGGAAGTGCTGCCAGCGCAGGCCGCGGTCGGGAAAGATGCCGGCCAGGCCGCCGCATTGGCGGCACACCGCGATGGGCTCGTCGTCATCGTCGTGGGGTGTAGCGGGGGCGGCGGTGAACGCGATCTCGAATGCCTCGGGGTCGAGCATGCTCAGCAGCGCGAGCGCGGTCTCCATCTGGGCGGCGGTGGCCCTCGCGAGCCGGTCCGCGCGCCTGTGCGCGGCGGCGTCCAGGCCCATGCACACATCGTGCAGGTTGGCGTGCGCATTCGGTCCGGACTGGGTCATCATTGATGACATGGTCTCCTCCAGGTGTTGCTGGTAGGGGGTCTAGGGCCGCCCTGGTGTTGGTGCACCTCGGCGGCCCGCTTGAGTTCCTGGAGCGGAACTCGCTTACGGCGTATTTTACTCGGATGTGTGTGCGAGTGCAAGATTATCCTCGATAAAACACTAGGAAGTATAGTCGTCATCGATCCTGGCGGCTTATCCGGTCGGCCACGCGGGCGATCTCTCTATCGGTTGTAACCATTTCTGCATCTTCCTATCAGCTCTGACCATTTTATCGATCAATTTGTCCCATTTTATCTCGCTTAAGTGATAGGAAGATGGTCCTGCGCTGCCAGGACGTCGGCCTGGCAGCGCATCCTTGGGAACGGAGATTCCTGTGGGCTCAGAATAAGGATGACGAATTTCTCTCCAGCCTGCCCACCCGTGGAATATGTCACCAGAATCGCTATCCGCGGCAAACCGGTAAGTTAGCGCGACAAGTCAGTCGCGAAATCTTCCATGAGTGAAGCAGCTAGCGTGCCGGGTGGCGGGGTCCGCGGCCGGGGGGCGGGTCGAGGATCGTCTGGTAGGGCTTGTCGCTGCGGGTTGCCTCGGCCATCGCGTCGTAGATCTGGAGGATCAGGTCCTTCGTGCGGAACGTGCCGGACTGCTGGATGTCCTTGCGCTTGACGATGGGGAACGTTTCCATGATGTAGTCCACGTCGTCGTGGTCGATGCCGTAGAGGTGGAAGAACGCGGCGTCGAGTTCGGCCCGCATCGCGAAGCGGCGCTCCTCATCCCAGTGGAACGGTGGGCCATTGTCGCCTAGCTCTCGCGCGAACGGCGCGATGTCCCACGCGGTGTAGGTGAGTTCGAGGACACGCGATTCAATGAAGGAGCGCAGCCTATCTTCGTCATATGAGCTCGGTGGGAAGACAGGTAGCTGAGTGACATAACCGTATGTCAAGTGTGTTCCGGCGATCTTTTGTCGAACCACGTAGTCCAGTGCGAACGATGCGAGGTTCGCATACAAGCAACCTATGCGCTGCGCCGTTGAGAGCATGAGGAATAGGGTATTCCCGGCTCCCACGCGGGGGATGGCTGCAGATACCATCGTGCGTTCGTTAGTGGCATTGGTGATATCTCGCCAGCCGAACAGCCAGTTTTTACGCCACTCGCGCTTAGCGAGACGACTGTCGACTTCCGCCTTGTCCACCCAGTAGCGGGGGACCGGCGACCGCCACGGGTCGTTCTTTTCAGCGAGAGTCAGCCGCGGCAGCTCTGAGTCTTGACTGCCTTCTCGGCGCTTATCGTAGCTCCCGAGGCGGTGGTCGAAGTGGTGGACCATCTTGGCCTCGTAGAGTGGCAGAACGTCGCCATCGCCAACGGTATGGAACAGGTCGGAGTCCTCGGCCATGTGAAACAGCCTGGAGATGAGTGTGAGTCCCCAAGGGTTCTCATCGGGGTCTTCACGCCAGAGGATGGGGACACGCTTGTAGGCGCCGACAGTGATATCCGCGTCTCGCTGCGTTTGGAACATGGGGCATGTGCCAGTGTTCGGGTTTACTGTCAGTAGGTCTGATGCTGGCACATGGATACGCTGGCCGTGTGGTGGCAAGTAGCGTGGATGCTTAGTTAGTGTGGCGAACTCCGGTTGCGAAATTGTCCGTGAGTTTCCCGTGATTGTAAGTAGCGAGAATCGCATTCTGCCATGACCGATTTCTTGCCAGAAGTCGGGATTGGTAACGAAATCCAGAAGTGAAACTAGCCGCCGTTGCGTGATGAGATCACGGAAGAACGGTGAGGTAGTCGTGTCAGTTGCGATACCGGTTGGTACAATGATGCCTGCACGGCCAGTCGGGCCGGTGATCGCACGCGCTGTCTCTGCAAAGACGGCGTACGTATTGATATCGCCACGGCCTGTCTTTGGATAGCGGCCGGAGTCGCGCAGGAAGAAACTCCACCCTGAAGCTTTGCGTGATTCTGTCCGAAATTCCTCGTAGAGTACAGGGTTAGCATCCGCCAGGACAGTGATCAACTTCTTTCGTGCCGCAGCGGGGGCAGCGGCAATACGCGGGTCTCGTTGCGCAAAGAATTCTTGTTCAAGGAGCTTGATCTTCTCCCACGGAGGGTTGCCAATTACGCAGGAGAAGCCGCCGGACCAGCCGGTTGCCGGATCGAGGTCACGGGCGCCGTTGCCTACGCGGAAGATGTGGGGGAACTCTACGTGCCAGTGGAAGAAGCGGTACTGGCGGGTGAGTTCGGTTACCAGGCGCTCCGCGGCGGCGACGTTTAGCGAGCTGTCGTCGGCGTCGAAGTTCTCAAGGACGGCGTGTGTGATAGCGATAGATCGCGTCACGTCCGTCTTGCGCTGGACGAATGCCGCGCACCATGCGTCAGCCACGAGCTTTCTGATGCGGCGTTCCGAAGACGCTGCCAATTGCTCGGCCAGACGCTGCTGATGAATGTGAAGATCTTCCAGGCTCTCCGGGAGAGTGCGGGCGATTTCGGCGGAGCGCTTGGCCAAGAGAACGTTCGACACGGGGATGCCGGACTGAGAGAAGAGGTCGTGCTGGCCGGCGCGTTCAGCGGCGTTCTGCTTCTTCAAGGACGCGCAGACCTTGCGGTCGTCGCCCTCGATAGGAGTGAAAGCAGTATCGGGGAGACCGTCAGCCAGCAGCGTCGGAGTGACGCCTAGGAGGGAGTTACCGACTCGGATGTTCTGGTCTAGGTAGGAAAGGGGCTTGCCAGGTTCCAGGGCTTCTAGCCAGAGAGAGACCTTGGCCAACTCGGCCGCCATGGGGTTGACGTCTACGCCGTAGATGCAGCGGCCGACCACTCGGCGAAGAGCCTTGCGAATCTCGGGCTCGGGAGGCTCGGATTCGCCGGTTTCTTCGGCGGCGATGCGTTTCGCTATCCGGCGGGCTGCCGCTACCAGGAAGTGGCCGGAGCCGCAGGCGGGGTCGCAGACAGTCATGTCGAGCAGAGCCGCGATCTTCTCTTCGACGGTGCCCTTGGCTGTTGCTTCGTCCAGCAGCGGATCGAGGGCGGAGTCGAGGAGGCATTCGACGAGGCTGGTAGGTGTGTAGTAGGAGCCCGACTCCTTGCGTTCGTTGCCAGGTAGCACCGTGAGCGTGTAGGAGCGCTTCTCGGGGTCGTAGTAGGGGATCAGCTCCAACAAGGACTCATAGACGCTGCCCAGCTCTTCCGCACCGAGGTTGCCGAAGTCGACGCGGCGCAGAGGGCCGCCTTCGCGGGGTTTGATCAGGGACAGCGCGCGGACTGCGCCGAGCAGGGCATCGTTCGACAGGCGGGCACCTGCGAGGGGCTCGTCCAAGGCGAGCGCGGTGCCGTTGTCGCGGCGGGACTCGAAGATGCCGCCGATGCCAGGGATCGCAAGTTCGGGGACTCCGCCTTCGGAGCCCAGGCCATCGAAGACGAGTTGTATCGCATCGAAGAGGTCAGTGTGGCGGGTGCCGCGCTGATGGCGCGCCAATCGGCGCAGCCGGTCCGCGGAGAAGTACTGGTGGTAACGGTCGCGGGCCTCGCGGAAACGCGCCCGCGTTTCCGCGGAAACGTCAGGGATCAGTAGAGCATCACGGTCTTCGGCTACGAACCAGAACAGGATTCGGTACACCAGGCGGAGCAGCGCGCGGTTGAGGTCGTCCAGGCGCAACTCATAGTTGCCGAGGCGATGACGGAGCTGCGGGTTGGCGGGGTGAGATATGAAACCAGTGCCGAGGATCGCGATCGCCTGCTCGACACCCTTGCGGAGCTGATCGAGGGCGCGCTCGCCCTGGGCGGCGGCGAAGGAGCGCCATTGTTCCAGGTAGCACGATTCCGGGCCGCCGTCGCCCTGCACGGCGAAGCGTGACTCGTGACAGGCCAGGTACAAGAGCACGAAGTCCGAGAACAGTTCGCCGTCGAAGATTGCCTTGAGGTCGAACTCGACGTAGGAGGAGCCGACCAGCGTGGTGGAGTCGCGCAGCAGTCGCAGCGTAACCCCGTTGCAGAGGATGCCCCATAGCTGGGAATCGTCGCGGTTCAGCTGTTCCTGCATCACGGACTGCGGGGCGCGGGCCTCGCGGTGCGGGGTTCGGTGGTCCAGGTCCACTTCCCAGCCAAGCGAGCGGAAGGCAATGTGTGAGGGCATCTGGTGGGGGAAACCGAGCTCCCGCAGCAGGATGCGGGTCCAACGGTCGCGCCTTTTCTCGTCTTGCCAGGTCTCTAGGAGGTAGGGCCAGGAGCGAGACGCCTGGCGGCGGACGGACTCGCCGCGCTCAAGGCCGTAGCTCTCAGGTGAGGTTCCGGGCACCTGTGAGTCGCCCGCGAAGACGCGACCTAGCAGTTCGGACGACAGCAGGCCGCCGACGATCTTGAGAGAGGTGAACTCGGTCACGCGGCACCACCCGGCAGGTACACATAGACGCCGAGGATGTCGGCGGGCTTCTGCGCGCGGACAGTGACCTGGCGACGGATGCCGCGCTGGGCGCTCGCCTCGCGGACGCGGATGTGGTCGTCGCGGAGCTTCACCGCCAGCTCGTCCGCCACGTCGCAGAGGTGGGGGAGGAGAGCCGAGAGAGAGTCCACCGCTCGTTCGGCGAAATCCCGGGCCTGATCAGGCGGGACGTTGCCGGTCGGCGTGGCTGCCAGCAGTGAAGTCACCTCAGCAGGTGACAGCCATTCCGCGGCCGCGGGCTGGCCGCGGTAGGCGAGGACCTGGGCGTCTTCGGCGACGAGCTGGCGGGGGCCGTCCCGGCCGGGGAGCTCCAGGTGCATCCGGAACCGGACCAGCAGCAGCGTGGTGCGACGCGGCACGGCGGAGGTACGCATGACGCCGCAGCGGCGCGCGGGGCGGTCGCGGGGGTCCGCCGGAGTGACCGAGTCGAGGGCGGATTCGAGGACGTAGCGGGCGATCGCGGCGACGTTCGGGTCGGTGCGGTCGAGGTACGCCTCGCGGGGCTTCACTGGCAAGTCGGCGCGGAACGGCAGCGGCTCCGCGTGCCCGGGCTCCAGCGCGTCGCGCAGGCCGTCAGGGAGTGGGCCGGTCAACGCTGTGAAACCGTCGGGCAACGGGGTGACGTCAGCACGAAGGGCACGCAGTGCCTCCTCGGCGAAGCCGCGGACGTCGGAGGCCGTGCCCAGGCTGGCGCGGATCTCGTCGAGTTCGCGAGCAACCTCACCGGGCTGGATGCCGGACTGGGCGTACTTGGTGCGGGACAGCTTCTCCTTCTCAGCGGCGCTGTCCCACTCCTTGTGCAGCTCCTCGCGCCGCTCCAGGCCGATGTCCAGCGCCAGCTGCTCGCTGGCCGCGTCGCGCAACAGCAACCCTTCGAGGATCGCTTCCACCACGTCGTCAGACCGGTCCGGTACTGGGACAGAGATCCCGAGAGCACGGCGGATCTGCTCGTGCTTGCGAAGCAGCACGTCAAGCACGATGCCGTCGATGCCGTTGTCCGCGCCATAGATGGTGACGGCCCGCACCTCGCGGTAGCTTTGGCCGAACCGGTCGACGCGACCCTCGCGCTGTTCGTGGCGGGTGGGGTTCCAGGCGAGGTCGTAGTGAACGACTGCCTGGAAGTGCTCCTGCAGGTTCACGCCCTCGGATAGGCAGTCGGTCGCTACAAGTACCGGCCGCTTGGCCTCGTCCTTCGTCAGCTCGTCGATCCGCGCGACGCGCTCGTCCGGCGGCAGTGTCCCGGTGACGGCGGCAACCGCGTAGCTGCCGCCCAGGCGCCTGGACAGGTGCTCGGCGACGTACTCGGCAGTGTCGATGAAGCGGCAGAAGATCAC
>Ga0335075_10017439_pt1 | contig 10677 bp, 10 predicted proteins | sample Lox_Sample_24_FD_206723 | JGI IMG/M metagenome (GOLD analysis project Ga0335075, IMG submission 206723) | Soil microbial communities from Loxahatchee National Wildlife Refuge, Florida, United States - Lox_Sample_2.4 | ecosystem: Environmental > Terrestrial > Soil > Wetlands | place: USA... | reverse complement strand
AGAAAACTCGTCGGCTACGGAGATCGCCATCGAATTCAAAATTCGTTGGGTCGGGTGTCCCAGGATACGAGACCTACACAGGTCATCTGGCGCGGTGTCTCCGTCGGATTGCAGGAGGTCCCGCTGCGTGTTGGGGCCCCAACTAATCGAACCTCAGCGAGTCGGATCAGGGGAGACGTTTCGTCAGCGAAGAAGCGAAGGCTCGTCGCGAATGCCAAGGACGAGCACGCCGAACGACAGGAGGATTCGTGCGACCTTGTGGACGGTTCCGACGTGGATGAACCGCTGAAGCTCCCGAGTTGCGGCCCCGGAGGTCCAAGAACGGCGCGCTGATCGGCTGCTGGCTCCTCACGCGTGCTTAGGTCTTGCGGCCCTACTTCGCCGGGGCGGTCCTCCATGCTTTCGGCGACGAGCGCGTCTCGGGATCGGGCCCCCCGCGATCGCATTCGTCGGCTTGTCGGCACTCGACGGACGAGTCCTATGCCGCGGATGCGACGGCGCCGGCTGCCGGCGCCGCTGACGATTCCTGCGCCGCGGATGTTGACGACGCCGGCACGCGGCTGCTGGTGAGCGCTCGGCCGCGTATGCGATAGGAGTCCACCGATCGAGGAGGACCGCGCACTCGCGACGAACTCACCGCCCGCAACCCTTGTCCGCACGGGACCGGGCCTTGCAGGTGCTTTCGACGGGGTCTACCGGGATCAGACCGTTCGCATCTCCACAAGGTCGCTCGTAGAAGGTTCCGCAGGTTGCCGCAGGTCCTCCTCGGCGGGGATACGCGCGCGTTCGGGCGCGCTGAATTGCATCCGTCGCCGCGTTACCGGGCTCATGTCCACTTCTCAGCTATATATCTATGGAATGCTTTCCTCCACCGAGCCGACTTCACGGACGGAGGCGCTTGATCTGATCGCTTCGACGTTGTTGGGCCGAAGTTCCCGGCTCACGCGGCTGTTGATGCGATCGGGCTCGCGAGACCTCACCCGGACCGAGACGGGCCTGCTGGGCAGCCTGAGTGACGGTCCACGGCGCATCACCGAGCTGGCAGAGAGCGAGGCCTTAGCTCAACCATCGGTCAGCAAGCTCGTGGACAGTCTGGAGGCTCGGGGTCTGGTGACCCGGGAGCGGGCCGCCGGCGACGGGAGGGTTGTGCTGGTCTCGATCTCCACCGACGGTCGGGATCGATTGGCGTCCGTCCGTGCCGAGATTCGATCGCTGCTGCGCCGCACGCTGCTCGAGCTTGACGACGACGACCTCACCGCTCTGGTCGCGGCCGGCGAGGTGCTGGAGCGCCTCATCGAATTGCTCCAGGGCCAGACGGCTCGCCCATGACACGGGATCGACGCGCCGCGCTGCTGGCGCCGGTGCTTGTGATGACCACGTTGGTGGCCAGCATCATCAGTTCGCTGGGCGCACCGCTCATCCCAACGCTCGCCAGGGACTTTCACGATTCGGTGAGCACCGCGCAGTGGTCGCTGACGGCGGCCCTGCTGTCCGGCGCCGTGAGCGCGCCGGTGATGGGCCGCCTCGGTGACGGGCCCCGCCGGCGAGCGACGATCATCGGTGGCCTCGCGGCCGTGACCCTGGGAGGCGTCATCGCTGCCTTGGCATCCGAGTTGGACGTGGTCGTCATCGGGCGCGCCCTTCAGGGCGTCGGCCTCGGGCTGGTTCCGCTGGCGATGGCAACCGCGCGCGACGAGCTGCCCAAGGATCGCATCGCCCCGATGATCGGGCTGTTGTCGGTGTCTGCCGCCGCCGGCGTCGGTGCCGGATACCCGCTCAGCGGCCTGATCGCCGACACAGCAGGCCTGTCAGGCGCCTTCTGGTTCGGGGCGGTCGTCAGCGCCTTGGCGCTGCTGTGTGTCGTGGCTGTCGTTCCGTCCAGCGACCGCGGCAACCCGGCCCCTCGTCTCGACTGGCTTGGCGCAGTCCTCCTTGCTGCGGCGCTGATCAGCGTCCTGGTCGGCGTCGCCCAGGGCACCGACTGGGGGTGGACCTCACCCGGGATCCTCGGCCTGCTGGCTGCCGGGATGGTTCTGTTCGCGGCCTGGACGATCCAGGAGTTGCGTAGTGACGTCCCCCTGGTGGAGCTGCGCCTGCTGCGGAATCCGGCGGTGCTCGCCGGAGACGTGTGCGCCACGGTTCTGGGTGTCGCGATGTACATGAACCTGTCGGCGGTGACGGAGTTCGTCCAGTCCCGTCGATCCGGTGGATTTGGCTACTCGGCGTCGGTCGTCGTCGCCGGGCTGACGTTGGTGCCGCTGTCGAGCTTCATGCTGCTGGGCTCTCGGGCGCTGCCGAGCCTGGTCAGGCATCTGGGGGTGAGAGCGTTGCTGACCATCGGCTGTGTGGTGGTGGCCGGCTCGGGTGTGTTCTTCGCGGTGGCTCACGGCTCCCTGTGGGAGGCGTTCGTGATGATGGGCGTCCTCGGCATCGGCCTGGGAACCACCTATGCCGCGATTCCAGGCCTGATCGTGCAGGCAGTGCCCAAGCACGAGACAGGAAGCGCGATGGGCTTCTACCAGGTCGTCCGCTACGTGGGCTTCTCGTTCGGCAGCGCCCTGGCCGCGTCCATCCTGGCCGGGCACGAGTCCGCCGTGACCAACGAACCGAGTGTGAGCGGCTACACCACGGTGCTCTGGGTCGCCGGTGTGATCTGCATCGTCGCCGCCGCTCTGGCCTGGTTCCTCTCAGGCCGCGGGCAGACGGTCCGCTCCTCTGAGCGCCTCGACGACGAAGAGCTCAGGTTGCTTGAGCAGACCGACGGCGAAGACCTCGTCGCCGCGGGCGAACCGATCACATAGGAGTTGTGCAACATCCGCCTCCTTCGCTGCGCGTAACGCGTCGCGCGGGGCAGGATGTGCGAGGGTCGCCGGTCTCAACTTATTGGGTGGCGCTAGTCCGAACGCGAAGCCGAATCGCGTGTGTCAGCCGCCGCGAACTCAAGAAGCGCGCGGGCGGCCGGGGACAGCCTTCGCCCCCGACGCCGGAATAGCGAGACTCGGAACTCCCACTCGCTGCCCACGAGCGGCCTGACCTGTACCGAGGGGCCGGGTGAGACGGCGTCAGACCGCGGCAGGACACCGATGCCAAGCCCACCGGCGGCCAGCGCCCGGATACGGGTGACCTCGGTCGTCTCAACTGCGACATGGGCGGTGACGTCCACCGCGGTGCAAGCGTCCTCGATCGTGTCGCGGATCGTCGCTCCAGGCGGGAACGAGATGATGCTCTGTTCGTGGAGGTCGAGAGCGCTGAGCGCTTCGCCGGAGGCCAACGGATGATCGTCTGAGATCACGGCGACCAACGGCTCTGAGGCGATCGATGAAGCCTCCAACCCTGTCCAGGTGTGGTCGGGCGCCTCCGAAAGCAGCGCCAAATCAAGCTGGTCGTGGCGCAGCTGTTCGGCGAGCTCAAAGCTGAGCCCTTCGCGCACCACGAGGTCGACGCCGGGATACAGGGCGTGATAGCCGCGCAGAAGACCGACGAGGTCGCAGGGGCCGGCCGTCCGCGTGACTCCGAAGGCGACTCTGCCCGCGACCACGCCTCGCAAGCTTCGCAACTCATCACTGACATCGGCGATCTCCGACACCACCAGCCGCGCACGGGACAGAAGGAGCTCGCCGGCCTGGGTGAGCTGCAGGCGACGGGACGAGCGGTCAAACAGCACAAGCCCAAGCTCCGCCTCCAGGTGAGCGATTTGCACCGACAACGACGGCTGCGAGATACCAAGCCGGCTCGCCGCTCGAGAGAACTGGGCCTCTTCGGCGACCGCAATCACAGACCGCAACTGCCTCAGTTCCATAGTCAACGACTATGCCATAGATAGTCAATATAGGCTTGATCGAAAGAATCGCTCAAGGCACCATGACCACGTGCACGCGAGCGCTACTTCCAAGCTTCGACCGTCAGCGGCGGACGCGGTCGCGGATATCCCGCCCGGCGCGACGCTGGCGGTCGGCGGTTTTGGGCTGTGCGGGATCCCGCAAGACGCCATCGCGGCGTTGCGCGCCCTTGGCGTCAAAGACCTCACCGTGTACAGCAATAACTGCGGCACCGACGATGCCGGCCTTGGCGTACTGCTTGAAGACCGCCAGATCAAGCGGATGGTGTCCTCGTACGTGGGCGAGAACAAGACGTTCGAGCGCCAGTTCCTGTCCGGCGAGCTTGAGGTCGATCTCGTTCCACAAGGCACACTGGCCGAGCGGCTGCGCGCTGGAGGCGCTGGCATCCCTGCCTTCTACACGCCGGCCGGGGTTGGCACCCCGGTTGCTGACGGCCGTGAGGTGCGGACCTTCGGCGGTGTCCCGTATCTCTTGGAGCACGGCATCGTCACAGACTTTGCACTGGTTCGAGCGTGGAAGGCTGACCCTCTGGGCAATCTGATCTACCGGCGGACGGCGCGTAACTTCAACCCGCTCGCGGCGATGGCCGGCCGGGTCACGATCGCCGAAGCCGAGGAGGTCGTTGACGTCGGCGAACTGGACGGCGACGTCATCCACACGCCGGGGGTGTTTGTCCAGCGTGTGGTCCTGTCCCAGTCTCGGGAAAAGCTGGTCGAACGGCGCACGACGTGCCTCGCGTCATGACCGCAGTAGCCGACAGCCCGAGGGCGCGGATCATCGCTCGCGCGGCGCGCGAGATCACCGATGGGATGGTCGTCAACCTCGGGATCGGGATGCCAACGCTCCTGGCTGATGTCTCGCTGGGCAGACGCGGGGTGCTGCTTCAGTCTGAGAACGGGCTCCTGGGGATCGGGCCCTATCCATCAGAAGATGAGGTCGATCCGGATTTGATCAACGCCGGGAAAGAGACGGTCACCGCGGTCGCAGGCGCGTCGTACTTCGACAGCGCCGACTCCTTTGCGATGATCCGCGGCGGTCACGTCGACCTCGCGGCGCTGGGTGGTATGGAGGTCTCCGAGCGCGGCGACCTGGCGAACTGGATGGTTCCGAACAAGATGGTGAAGGGCATGGGCGGCGCGATGGACCTCGTCGCGGGCGCCAAACGGACGATCGTCGTGATGGAGCACGTCACGAAGACGCAGGAACCTCGTGTCCGCCGTGAGTGCTCCCTGCCGCTGACCGGAGCCGGCGTGGTGGACTGCCTCATCACCGACCTGGCGGTCTTCGAGTTCAGCGGCACATCCGTCCGCGAGATGCGCCTCGTCGAGAGCCTGACCGACCTACCTGTCGAAGAACTCCGCCGCCGCACCGAAGCGACGTTCATCTCCGAGTAGTGATGAGCAGGCTGTGAGCTCTACAGCGCCGCCACGCGAGACCGAAGCGTCAGCCTGCGCGGGATCAGGCGATGCTCGTCAGTGGACCGTCGAGCACAAGGCAATCGCATTCATCGACTGCTGCGGGTTCACGGCGTATACACGCGAGCATGGTGATCTTGCCGCAGTGAGACTCCACCTCGAGCTCCGGCGTCACCTCGAGCGGGAAGCGCACCTCGCTGACGTCCACGTGGTTAAGTGGAACGGTGACGGGGCGATGCTCGCCGCCGAGGACACTAGAGCAGCCCTGACGTGCCTCTACCGAGCCATGATCTCGCTTCGGCGCGCGCGACTGTTGCCGGTCCGCGCAGGGTTGTCGTTTGGGTCAGTCACCGCGATCGACTGCGATGGGCTCGATTTTCTCGGCGCGTCGGTCAATCGAGCGGCGGAGCTTTGCTCGGCCGCCGCACCATGGCAGGTACGCGCTGATTTTGGCCGCCAAGCGCTCCATTTCCGGTTGCACACCCCGGGGTAAGATTCCTTATAATTGTTTTTCACTCTACGAGGAGAAGGAGATCATGCGACCCAGCGACTCAGCCCAGTACGCCGATCGGCGTGTACTCGCGGACATCCGCAGCGCGTCCCGCGTCAACGATGTCGTGCTCATCGTGGCGGCGGCCGTATTCGTTGGGTTGCTCGCTCAGATCTCCATCCACCTCTCGTTCACTCCGGTGCCGATTACGGGACAGACCCTCGGTGTCCTGCTCAGCGGTAGTGCACTTGGATGGCGGCGGGGCGCGGCAGCGATGTTGCTCTACGCGGTCGCTGGAGTAGTGGGCGTCCCGTGGTTTGCAGCCCACAGTTCCGGCTACGCGAGCGCTTCGTTCGGCTACGTGCTCGGCTTCATCCTGGCCGCGGCCGTTGTCGGACGGCTGGCGGAGTCAAGCCTTGGTAAGACAGTGGCGGTGACCACGGTCGCCATGATCGCCGGCGAAGGGGTCATGTATGCGTGCGGCGTTACCTGGCTTGCGGTCGACCTCCACGTCGGGATCTCCAGGGCGATCGCCCTGGGACTGACGCCCTTCCTGATCGGAGACGCGATCAAAGCGACGATGGCAGCGTTGCTTCTGCCCGCCGCTTGGCGCCTAGTCCGGCGCGCCCCATAGCGGCCGTCAGCTCGACCAGTGCCGGGCCTCGCGCAGGACCTCGCTGAAGGGTTTCTTGGTGTCATAGCTCGGCTCCCGTGGTAGCCCGAGTCCACGCTCGGCGATGCCGTTTCGCTGCATCTCATTGGTGCCGCCGGCGATCGAGTACACACGCGCGTTGAGATAGGCCATCGCGGTCGTGTTGCCGCGGGGGTCGTCGGCATCCCAGCCGAGGGACCCGACCCCGCCCACATCGATCCTGATTTGTTCGCGCACGGGGTTGTAAACACCCATGTAGAGCTTGCCGTAGGCGGCAATCGCGGTATCGAGCCTTCCGAGGTCCGCGTACTCCTGGATTCGGGCACGCAGCGCACGCTCCACCACGTCGATCTCCTGGTGGCGCGCGAGTAGTTGCTGAGCATCGGGGTCATCGATCGAACCAGCGTCCCGAGCCAAGTCGACGAGGTCGATTGCGATCGCTCCTGCCCTCACCGACCAGCGATCCTCCGCATGCCCCGCGCCGCGCTCCAGTGCGAGCATCGTTTGCGCCATGCGCCATCCGTCGTTGACCTCGCTGATCCGGTGCTCCTCAGGAACCAGGACGTTCTCGAAGAACTCTTCGCAAAACTCCTCGGTCTCGTTGATCTGCTTGATCGGTCGGGTGGTGACGCCCGCTGCATCGCACGGGATGGCGAACCACGTCAGTCCTCGGTGTTTGGGAGCGTCCCAGTCGGTGCGTGCCAGGCACATCCCCCAATCGGCGAGATGTGCCATCGTGCTCCACACCTTCTGGCCGTTGATCTCCCAGCCACCCTGCACCCGCGCGGCGCGTGTTCGGACCCCGGCGAGATCTGACCCGGCGCCCGGCTCGGAAAAGTACTGGCAGACCAGGACTTCCCCGGCGAGCACTTGCGGCACGAACTCCTCGAGAAACACGGCCGGTCCGTGAGCGATCATCGTCGGGACGCATACATCGAATGTCGTCTGGCGGAGGATCCCGAAATCTGGCAACCGATAGCCGCGTGCTTCCTCAAGAAACGCGGCGTCGTGCGCGGGTGACAGGCCCTGGCCGCCGTAGCGGACAGGCCAGGTGATTCCCGCATAGCCGGCTTCCCAAAGCCGACGCTGAAGCGCTCTGCTCTCCGTGAGCACCTCGGCGGTGTAGTACTCGACGGGATGGACCTCCTCGACCGAGCTGGACCGTGGCTCCAGGTTGGAGGCGATCCACTCACGCGCGAGAACGCGATACCCGTCGAGCTCGACCGCCGTCACATCAGGACCATCGCTCACTGGCCCTCCCCTCGAGAGTTCGCTGGTTGAAAGGTCCAAAGGCGCCGCCGGTGTGATCTGGCCCCGCCATACAGCAGGCCGTCAACGGTGAGGCGGCGAAGGAACAGGTGAAGGTCGTGCTCCCAGGTGTAGCCGATTCCGCCGAACAGCTGCAGGCAGCCCTGCGCCATCGCAATCGCCATCTCGCTCGTCCACGATTTTGCGATGCTCGTCATCGCCCCCGCGTCAGGTGCTTGGCGTTGGACCGCCCGCGTTGACTCAACCGCGATCGCCTTCGCGGCCTCGAGCGACAGGCTGAGGTCAGCGAGCTGGTGTTTGAGCGCCTGGAAGGATCCGATGGGCCGGCCGAAGGCGGTGCGATCCTTGGCGTAGTCCACCGTGAGGGCGAACAGTGCATCCGCGGCTCCCACCATGTCGGCGATCGTGAGCACCAGGCCGGTCTGCAGTTGGCGCTCGACCTGTTCGCCCGCCGCGCCGGGCCGCCCGACGACGGAGGTTGGCGCGACCAGGACGTCCCGCAGGATCACGGTGCCAAACCGCTGGGTGATGTCCAGGGACATCTCCGGCGCGATGTCGATCCCGGCGGCGTCTGCGGTGACGAGGAACTGGCTCCAGGAGTCGCCATCTTGCGCGGTGATCAAGAGCCACTGGGCAGTCGGGGCGTCGAGCACCATCCGCACCTGGCCGGTGAGGCGGTAGCCGTCACTTTCGCGGTTCGCCGCAATGCCCGGTCCGGGCGACCATGAGCCGACCCCCATCACCCACGCCGCGGCGGCATCGCCTGAGAGCAAAGCCTCGAGCGCAGCGGTCGCTGATTCTTCAGGATCACAGACAGCGAGGGTCTGCGCGACGAGATTGGTCGGTGTGAACGCACCGCCTTGAAGGGTGCGGCCACGCTCTTCGGCCACCACCGCGAGGTCGCGCAATCCCTCGCCCGAGACGTTGCCTCCTCCACGGTCCTCAGGCACGAGCATCGAGAACCACCCGAGCTCGGCTGCGGTGACTTGATACTCGGGGCCGGGACCACCTCCGCTCTCAGCGAGCTGGCGAACGACCTCGAGACTGCCGATGTCCGCGATGAATCGCTGAGTTGTCTCGCGGACAAGTTTTTGCTCGTCCGTCAGCCTCAGTTCCATCTCAATCCCATGTGCTCTCGATGCTGCGGTCGAGGACGCTCACCCGATCGAGATCACCTGCCGCTGGATGGTCGGATCCGTGTCGAGCGCCTCAAGGAACTCGGGCAGATCGTCGATCGTCCCGCGTCGGCTGATCAGCGAGTCAAGGTCGAGCTGTCCACGGAGGTACATCTCGGCGTAGCGCGGATAGTCCCGTGGGGACATCAGCCCACCGGCCATGTTCCCAATCAGATGCTTACCGAGGACCGACAGCTCGTTGAGATCGAAGACCATTTCGCCTTCGGTGCCGCCGAGGCCGGTGACCACGACCGTTCCACCTCGACGCGCGGCGTCCCATGCAGACCGAAGCGTCGCCGGGCGTCCGACATTCTCGAAGGAGTAGTCGAAGCCTCGCCCGTCGGTCAGGTCGGCGATCGCGTCCGGAACCTGCTCCGGCGTGATGACATGAGTTGCGCCGAAAAGGCGAAGCGCCTCGTGCTTGGGCAGAGCTGGCTCGACTGCCACGATGATTCCGCATCCCGAGAGACGGGCACCCATCAGGGCGCATGCACCGATGCCGCCGCCTCCGAAGAAGATCGCGCTCGATCCCGCCTCTGGTTGGGCGACATTGATCACCTGCCCGGTGCCGGTCATGACCGCGCATCCGATCAAGGCGGCGATCTCGAAGGGCACCGCATCGGAAACCGGGGTGACGCCCCATGCCGTGACGATCATCTCCTCGGCCCAGGTACCTTTGCCCACCATTGCGTAGACGGGCGTGCCGTCGGCGAATCGGAACTTCGCGTTGTGACCCCAGTCCTTCTCGACGCAGAACCACGGCGTCCCGTGAGTGCAGAAGTAACAGACCCCGCAGTACGGCGCACCGATGATCACGTGCTGCCCGACCTCTCGGTCTCGGACATCGCGTCCGATCTCGGTGATGATTCCCGCGCCTTCGTGGCCGTTGACGCAAGGCAGCGCGGTCGGCCACTTTCCGTTGATGGCTGAGTGGTCGGTGCGGCAGACCCCCGCCGCCTTCATCTTGACGCGCACGTCACGCGGGCCGAGCTCCGCGGTCTCGACATCGTCTCGGATCGCGTATCGATCAATCGCCTCGGTGACAAACGCTCGCATGAGTTCCTCCGGGTGGTGACGTTTGACGGGGATCCGGGACCTCACCCTGTGGGCCTCACGCCTCCGACGTCGAGACCGAGAGTATATTGATTAGCAGGAATACGTGAAAGGAAGCCCATGCCTGCCTCAGAGACTCCTCCTGCGCGGCAGCCGCCGACCTCGCCGGAGCCCATCAGCGTCGGACCGATCACGCGTACCGACATCGTCAAGTTCGCGGGGGCTGGCGGCGATTTCAACCCCGTCCATCACGACGAGGAGTTCGCGCATCGAGCCGGGTACCCGAGCGTTTTCGCGATGGGGATGTTCACGGCCGGGCTGCTCGGCGACTACGTCGCTTCCTGGTTGGGTATCGAGAACATCGAGCGATTTGCGGTCCGCTTCCTCAGTCCGGTATGGCCGGGCGATCAGCTCGACTTCACGGCTGAGCAAACGATCGGGGAAGGCCGGGTCATCGCCGGGCGGCTCAGCGCATCGGCGGGGGGCGAGGCGCGCGTGAGTGGAGAGGTCCACGGGGGGCAGTCAAATCGGCCGGCAGGCGAGGTTCCCGATACAGCCGACGATCTCCGGTATCTGCTCGATACCCCTCCGGCTGAGGTCTCCCTCCCCATTGAACGGGGCAAGGTCATGGAGTTCGCGCGCGCGATCCACAGCAGCAATCCGCTGCATCTCGATCGGGCGGCGGCCGCCGCGGCCGGGTTCGCGGATGTGATCGCGCCGCTGACATTCTCGGCGGCGTCGGCTCATTACAACGGCGGCGACGCTGCCGACGTGCCCAAGGCCA
>Ga0335075_10017438_pt1 | contig 10677 bp, 11 predicted proteins | sample Lox_Sample_24_FD_206723 | JGI IMG/M metagenome (GOLD analysis project Ga0335075, IMG submission 206723) | Soil microbial communities from Loxahatchee National Wildlife Refuge, Florida, United States - Lox_Sample_2.4 | ecosystem: Environmental > Terrestrial > Soil > Wetlands | place: USA... | reverse complement strand
CTCACATTGAGGGTGGAGGAGAAGGCGTTCTGGCGGATCGACATTTGGTAGGCGGTGAAGAAGGTCCACTCATGATGATACCGCGAGACATGATCCTGTCTCGAGAGCGGGTAGAGCTGCAAGCCAAAAGCGACAAGTGGTTGCGAGAAGTTCTGAGCGCGTGTGGTGACTTTGGGAGGGTAAGTTGCATATAATACTCCATTCTGTCTTCATCCCAACTTGTTGTATCCGCGAAGCCCGCCTATGAAAAATGCCAAGCAATGCTTCGTCATTATCAAAGTTGTCATGGCTGGCCAGGCTTTTAACGAACACAGCTTGCAGTAATGGAATGCTCATATCAATTGTAGACATCACGGGGTGCCATCTTGATCTTTCTATTGCTACAAATCACAATGGGTGCACTAGACGAATCGGAAAGATGTGGCGTTCTCAACCCATTCACAGAGTACCTCTCCCTTTAATTTTCCTGCGCAGTCACAAGTGGGATGCTGATCAGAGAGCAGTTATGTTCGATTTTTACCAGAGGAACTACTCCCAACATTCTGGTTCGAAGAGGAACGACAGGGGCTAAGTGGAACGACATTGAAGCCTGCGGTCGAAGCAAAGTTGAAGAGTCTATGGAAAGAGTTCGAAAACCTTCGCAACATGACCAAAGAAGTGCCATGGTGTGCTAAGTACTGGTGGCCAGAGGATGATGAGTCAGACGAATATGACCGCTGTGTCACTTTTGAAGACTGGATGCAGGTCGATGCAATGTACCGATCCCGAGCTCTCGAATTCCCAAGGATTGGTGATGCAATGGTGCCTTGTATCGACATGTGCAACCATGCATCGGACGATTCCACATCCGCATTATATGAGACGGACTCGAATGGCAATGCGCTACTACTTCTGAGGGATGGGAAGAATATTGCTAAAGGCGACGAGATCACGATTACATACGGCGACAAAAAGGGAGCTTGTGAGATGATATTTTCTTATGGCTTTCTGGAAAACAACATGGCCAGTGCGAAGGAACTCTTTTTAGATCTCCACATTCCTGAGGACGATCCACTAGGGATGGCGAAAATGCACGTGTCGACTTCGGCGCCTGGCGTCCGGATCTTTGACAGCACACTGCAGGAGGGGGTTGAGAGCGTCGACTGGGATAGTGACTTTGTGTGGCTGATGTGCGTGAATGAAGAAGACGGACTAAGTTTTCGAGTGCTCCAGACGACCGACGGTGGAAGGGAACTCAAGACAGCCTGGAAAGAGGAAGATCTACAAGACGAGTCAAAGCTAAGGCAATTGCTTGAGAAAGATTCTATGTGGGAAGTTTTCCAACTTAGAGCAGTAAGTCTAATTCAAGATAGAGTCGAAGCACAAATGCAACAGCTGGAAGAATCGAAGGAGCATGAAGGGTCGACGCAGATCAGAGAGGGGGTAATGGCGTTGACATCGAGGCTACGGAGCTTAGAAGCACGGCTTCTCCAAAAGGCTTATTCGAGCTTGGAGGCCCAAAAGCAAGCCCTTGCAGAGACGGACACAGTTAAGCGTTACCTTGCTGCGTATGCAGAAGAAGACTTTTCTTGAACTACTTGCACCACAATATCTCTCTTAGATAGGGCTGAAAACTAGATGCCGCCATATCCTCCTCCCGTAGATGGCTTAATCAATCTCACGATAAATAGATGATGATAAGAACGATCTAACTTCGGACCAACTGGTAACGAGAACAACATAGACTGATTCGAAATTTAGTGGTTATCCGTTATCATGATGGCTATCAAAGTCTAGAGCATTGCAGATGGGAAAGCACCAGGTACAAGGGTGATAGGACAGTCTCTCTAAGGACGCTTTACCAGAATAGTTCAAGCGGCTTGGTTTCACGTATACGATAGACACGAAGAGCTCGGACCGATGGGCGAAGGATTCGGGGCTTGACTCGCCACGACTCCGCCAATTCAGAGTTTGCTCCTGCAATTACTGTTGGCCAACAGCACGCGGCATGTGGCAATTCGATTCTGCAATATCATCGGGATTTCAATGTGTCCTGGGTGATCTGGGCATCTTCATCAAGATGGCAGATGATGGGTGTGGAGCAACCAATGGAAAGCGGAGCTGTTTCCGCTGCAAATCTACGGAGTAGAAGCGTCGGGTTTTTCCCCACAAGGGTTCTGGCGATCTTTGCGCCGGATTCATGACCCGCCCCCCGTCTTCATTTCGACAGCGGCGTCCATGATCGTGACACTCAACGAAACCACGAACATATCGCTTCTAACCTATATCGACGTTGCTGCTATAAACAGCTGAAATTCTCGGGAGCAGTTGTTCAGTTTGTTCGAGATGACATGCCATTAATATCACCAGATGCAGGGCGTCTCTAAATTTAAGCTCCACACATACGTACTCCATCCAATCCTGTGTGTCAGCCGAACTGAGTCAGCTATTTATGCACACGCAGTAGCGAGTAATAGGGCATCTTCCAGAATGATTTTGGGGTGAATTACGTCTCCACCGATGATCATCGCCAATCACACATAGGATTGTTGAATGTCAATCTGAAAAAGAAAGCAAGACTCCCTTCGAAGAGCATTTTGCAAACCTCGAGTGTGATCCTGAGTGGTGCGACCGACGGAAACATCACGTTAGCATCCGTTGCGAAAAAGCCCTGTGCATACGGCGCGTGGCAGGGATGGTCTCGGCTTCGTTTGGAACATCACGATGGAGTATGGAGGTGTTGAGAAGAGTTCGCGACTTCGGACAGAGCGAAAAGTGTGCTGACCAGAACAAATTCAAGGCTGCTAAGGAAACCATTGTCGCACATCAAAAGACCTTCCCGGCATGATCCGTATCGATTTCCCGGCAATGGGCGCGGTGGTGCGAAAATGAAGCGGGTTTAGCTGGTTCGGAGGAGTGGAGGTTTTGCTCAAGCGGCGCCTCATTGGCTGCATGGCGTGCTCGGTCATCCTCACCTCCAGTCCCTTTGAAGGTGCAACCCCCGCAAGCCCATCGAATCTGCCACCCTCGTGTGATAATTTAGTTCTCTGTCGCATGGACTAAGCCCCAGATCCGGGGTTTGTTCGTTTGTAGTCGTCTGCATTTCGCTTTTTTCCCCCAACAGCTCCCACGCCTCGTCTGACGCTTCGTCCACCACCAAAGGCTCCTCCGCAGTCCAGCCGATGCAGCGCCGCCTTTATATGCCGCCCTCCGTATTCATCTATCCAAGACCACCCTGCGATCCCTTCAAACCGTGATCACTGTTTCGTCTCTCTCGCCAAACGCACAAGCCGACATTGTCTTGTCCCGTGCTCCCCCAGCGGATGAACACAGCTGTTCATACGCCAACTTCGTTGTCCCTCGGGACTTTGAACCTAACCTCACTTTTACGTTGAGAAAACGCTGTCAAAATGCCGGGAATTCTTCCCATGAAGGTGATTAAGGTGGGCACAAGTGCGCAAACACGTATTGCGCAAGCTTGGTATGACCTCCTGTTTTCTGCTTCCCGCCGTTCGTCCGGCTGCTGATACCACCGTAGCGACCGATGTAGATCGAAGAAAATCCGATGTGATGGAATCAGACCGTAAGTGTGAATGAGAAACTCTCATCCTGGAAGACAGTGTAGCTGACAGATCATAGAAGCTGTACACAATGTGTCAACGTCGGTTTCGAATGCAAAACGAGTGACAAGCTCAGCCGAAGAGCCTTTCCTCGAGGCTACACCGAGTCTTTGGAAGAGCGGGTGCGACTATTGGAGACCGAAGTGAAAGATCTCAAAGCACTTTTGGACGAGAAAGACGAAAAGATCGATATGCTCTCTCGAATTCACTCCCACTCGCCTCAGTCTATGATGAGCTCCCCTCGAAAGCCGTCATTCTCGTCGCCAGGCAGTGATAACTCCGAGCCTCCACCGGATCCGAATGATGTTTTCAAAGTTGTCCAATCTCCAGTGCTGCTTGATGAAGACGGCTCGAACTCATACTTTATGGGCACCTCAAGTGGAAGAACCCTCGTCGAGGCTTTCAAGAAAAGGCTACAAGAAAATGGTCAACCCTCCTGTGGTATTGAAGCCGAGAAGCTTCTTCAGCCAAATTCAAAGCTCACCGCTGGTCATGTCAAGCCGCATTGCGTTGAATGGAAAGCTCCTCCACGTATGGTCTCCGATCAGCTCGTCAACATATTCTTCCAGGAATGGGCTCCGCTCTTCCCAATTGTTCATCGACCGATGTTCCTTGCACTTTATGACGAATATGTCTCTTGCCCTGAAGCTATCGAAGATAAGAAATCGCTCGCTCAGCTTCATCTCGTCTTCGGAATCGCCGCTCTGTCCAGCGATGTAAGTAATATTGATTTCTTCTGCTGCGTCCATAGCTGATTTGTCATAGGCTCGTAACAGTTACGACATCGACTCTTTCGAAGCTCAATGGCAGGCAGCACTCGAGGAGATTCTCATGGATAATTCAATGACAGCACTTCAATGCCTCACTCTTGCGCAGATCCATTGCCTGCAGCGAGGTGATTATGCTCGTCTTTTGAAATACAAAGGTCTTGCCATAAGCCTATCGCATCGACTTGGACTTCACCAATCTCAAAAACGATTCGCACTTGGAACTCTTACAAGTGAGACTAGGAAAAAGGTGTTCTGGACACTGTATACTATTGATTGGTTAGTATCTCCTCGAGCATGGTAACTACTGTTGAAGCTAACATTCCTAGCTTTTCGGCTGCTCAACTTGGATTACCACAATTGATGAAGGAAGAGGATATTCATTGCGAATACCCTGTTGATGCTGATGATGAATACGTCACTGAGAAGGGTTTCCTTCCGACACTACCAGGAGAGTTCACAAAGTTATCGAGTGCTCTAGCACTGTTCAAGGCGGCTAGAATTCTTTCAAAGATCTTAAAGGAGAACTACCCAGCATCAGCCTCTCATGAGATTTCCTTCCGGGTTATCAATTCCCTGGCTGAAGAACTAGATGGGTGGTCATCGAATCTTCCTTCACATCTTCGGCTTCAGTTCGTCCAAGACAAGCCGAGCACCAATGTCATTTCCAGTCGCTCACCAATTTTGGTATGTTACAATCCAATGTCTTTCTTAGCTTGCACACTGACAATTAATCTAGTCGATGGCATATCATTACATTCGTGGTCTCATCTACCGTCCAGCTGTTTGCGCTAGTTCGACTCTGGGTGATCGTGCTGCTTCAGCCATTGTTGCAGTCGGAACATCATCCAAACACATTGTGCAGATTTTCGAGCTCCTTGAAGAACGACATTTGTCATTTTCATTCTGTCTCAACAAGGCCGACCTTGTAGTACTGTCTGGCTTTGGCTTGCTTTTCCAAAGCCTAGACCTCGATCGAAACGGTGCCTTGATGAAAGATGTTCAGCGACTGTTGCGATCTCTAGTCGAATTGCTTGATCGCTCTTGTCCACCAGCATCTGTTGAATTCCGTCGGATAATAAGTTTATTATCTATGAGTGGCACGCCAACCATGCATACGCCAACTTTATCGCGGCATAACTCTGATTCTAATCTGTACTCCGTCGAAGAGTCTATCAAGGCCACACAGCGTCATATGAAAGTCATCGCTTCACACTTCACCTCCGTCACTCAAGCAAAATTCAAGCACGATCTCAACAGAAATGATAACCGTCGCGCCACTGTCCCGAACGTTGCCCTTGGGCTTTTCCCGAATCAATCTCATACCTCACTCTCCAGCATTCACAGCGAACCAACTCAACAGCCACGCTCTGAGCCTGCACTATCACCACCCCTTCAACGCTCCTCCGTCACACCAACCAAGCAAATCCAGAAACGCTCATCGCTCCCGAGGTCAACGAATCTTGACTACCTCTCCTTCAACGAGGACGGTCTCTCCGCCACAGCCGCATATCCATTCGCCGCCAACCCAACCGGCAAAGGCGGCCAAGCGCCGACAGACTGGGAGCGCCTGCTGGGCAGCCTAGACAACGGGCAAGCGAACATCTACGACACGATCTACGGCGGGCAAGCGCTGGAACTGCTGGCGGACGCGAACCCGCTCAGCGCGGCCAACCAGCTGGCGTGGTCGCCGGAGATGTGGAGCGTGTGCGGCAGCGACGCGCTGTCCGTGCCCGGCGCCGACGCGCCCCAGAGCGTCCTCAGCTTCAGCGACGAGAGCCTGACCTCCGGCGAGGAGTTCCCCGAGCTGGTCGGCGTCGCCAGCCACTCCAGCAATGCCAGCGAGACCTACCGGGGCATTGTCATCCCCGAGCTGAGCCCGTGCACGGGCGACTCGGCGCTCGGGTTGGTGGGCCTGGATGGCAACTTTGGGCTGTGAATGTATGATGCGGCTTGGGTGCGTATACGGACGGGGTTTGGTTTGAGCGGTTAAGGGCTTCACGGGTTGGCGCAAAGGGGGTTGGCGCTCGCTGTAGCGGATCTTCCAGGTTTCGCACACTTTTTTGTCAATTGGGTCATTGTCACGATTGCGGTATGAGGAGACCTTTTTCAATTCTTTTCTCTGTTTTTTAAACAGCAAACGTACGACAAATCGTCGTGCTTTTTTTTTTTTTTTTTTTGGATAGCGTGCCGACTCGGGCACTACAGTGGATCGTTATATATACAGTCTCTACAAGTCCATACGAAACTGAGGTTTCTCATTGGTATTTTTTATCATACCCAGGTTAGTTGCGAATAACAGTACTGCATCTCAATAGCTTGAACTTTCTAGTTGCTTTGTATTGCTTCATCACTTACAGAACTTCACAGGGAAAGCAGCATTCGACACCTTGAGTGTACAGTCTATAGCACGAGTCTGAGCAGAGAAAGCGCTAACAATGACGACTCGCCAACCATTACTTTCACATTTTTATGCTTGTAGCACTCTTCTTCTCCGATTCTCCGCAGGACACCCGTCGTGGCCCAGGAACCCACTGTGCGGCCAAGTCATTCACTTTCCATACACCATCCAGTGTTTACATGCATCGGCCAACTACCTCGTATCTAACAGTCACAACCATTAGACAGAAAAGCAGCAGGATCTCGAGGGGGCAATTGGATGCCATGGATGTATCTTGCGATGCCGCAATATCTCTCTTAGGCTAGCTTTTCGTAGCTACGCAGGCTACCGTGCTCGGTATGCTGAAGCGCCATATTCCCATTGCAGACATTCCACCTACAGGTCTTCCAGACGTTGTCCGGATGCAGTGTGAATTTACTCTAGGCCAAGGGAATTGGGTAAAAGGAGGGGTTTTCCTGGTCACGCCTCGATCAAAGGGCGCAAAAATAAATGAGGCTGTTCAGCCTGCCATATGCGGCCTCACTTATTTCTGCGAAGAGGGGAAGTCAAAACACTTCTACATACATAAAGACTTTCCATCCGAACACTTCCCACGCCCTCAGATTTGACTGTCATTCTCGCTCTCTCTTTCTTTTCTCCATTCAATTATCAAATGTCACATTTCCCTCAGCTGGTCCTAGTACCACCGAAGCGATCAACACCACTAACTCGCCATCTAGCACGTGGCCTAAATCTCTTCAATAATATAAGACTCACATAACCAACAATTTCGTGTCTTGATATCTTGATTTTCTTACCAAAAGAGACCGTTAGAGGAACCGGTTTTAGATAACGATGTCTCAAATGTCTGCCATGCCTCGATCAAAGGCTACGCACTTCCTCGACCTTCCCCCAGAAATTCGCATTCACGGGATATACGAATACCTTTTGCCTCCCCGAGGAGAGATCAGGCCCATTGTGCCCTGGACAGGTAAAAACCCACAACCCGCATACATTCGTCCTTGGCATTGGACGGCTTTGCTCCGCGTAAACAAAGAACTACACGATGAGGTTGCGAATCTAATTTACAGTAATATGGAGGTGTGCCTACTGCTCACTGCGGATTCGTCACTATATCAAAATCTCCGTGAGGATCCAAACGTCACGGTGGATGGACTCCGGAAGTACTGGGAGAGAGCAATGGAGAGAGCGCCCTTTTTTCCGATGAGCATGGAACAGCTTGACTACCTATGCGAGCTCATGGCGTCGGAAGACCGGGACAGGCGGGAAGCATTTGAGAGCCAACTACGACAGCAACGACAAGAGCAACTACAACAAGCCCGGTTACATCACAATAGGACTTCCCTTCATTCATCTCTTGCGGCGCCCGTTGGTACAGTTGTGCCATCCGCGCCTGCAATGACCTCGCAAATGCAACCGCCTCAAACATACCTAAATGCGCAGGCATATACGGTCCGGCAAGAATGCCTGCCTGCTCCACAATACCCAGCTACTCAGAATTACTCAACTCCCCAGATGTCAACCGATCTTCGACAAGGCCAAATACAGGCCCTCCCTCAACACATCGTACAGATGATCAACCAGACCCCAAACGTCTCCCCCAGTGCGATTCCACCACAGGCCTACACGTCTTTCAACCGAGGATATCACTATATTTATACAAACTCTTACCTTCCGCCCATAGTCGATCATGCGCCGATGGCCCCTTCTCGGCCTCCAGCACTCATTGGTTACCCAGGTTGTACACTTTCCCTTCCTCCTGCACATCCGTCGTACTACCATCCAGCAATCACGCCGCGGTTCCACCATCCAGCAAACATGCCGCAGTTCTACCACCACGCCCCACCGCAGTTCTACCAAGCGATCGCCCAGCGCCGCCACTGGAACGCGCCATACCAGCCGCAGTACTACCGCGACCCCGCCGCCGCGCCCACCCCGCCGGCCCCCGCGCCCACCTACTCCCGCGAGGAGCTGCTCGCGCGCAAGGCAGCCGCCTGGCTGGAGAAGAACGCAGCGCACCGGGCGCGCGAGGCAGCGCGGTGGGGTATCGTGCTGACAGCGTTCGGCGCCCCGGCGCGCGACGCCTTCGTGCGCGACGCGTGCGTGGCGCGGCCGCGGGGCCGCGCATGCGCGCTGCAGTTCGCCGCCGTAGCCCCCGACCGCCGCGCCGGGCGCGTCCCCATCCCCCCCGACCGGCTGTGGGAGTGGCCCGTTGCGCCCGCCTACCGCCGGTTTGTGCGCGCGCTGCGCGTCGTGTGCGATGGGGTGGGGCCGGAGCGCGCGCGCGATGCGGCGGCGGCGGCGGAGGCGGTGGTGCGGGTCGGGTTTGCGGTGGAGGGCGTGGTGGAGCGGCTGCGGGAGACGGGGGTGGGCTGCGACGTGGTGGTGGAGATGGTGTTTGCGGGCGACGACAGGGCCTTTGCTTGGGACGCGGCGCGGAGGTTTCTCAGGCCATTTGAGAGATGCGACGGGTTGCCGGCTCCGAAGCTCGGCAGGGTGATGTGGATCAATCAAGCGGCATCCAAAACGGAGGAGCTGGTCACGGATGGCGAGATGAATGAGAGCTTGAACGACTCGGCATCGCTGAAATTTGCGGAATATTTGCAAGAGTGGAAGAGCAAGGTCGCAGGCGAGCATGTTTCCCTGCAACTTCCTGTTGATATCACAGCGAGCGATCTCATTTATGAGTTCATCAGCGACTTGACGGACATTTCGTGCAGGAGAATGGTTGAACCAGTGGAAGGTCGCGTCTCCCCCTTACTGAGGCGGTTGATTTTGGATGCGAAAGACGCGGCCCACAGGCGAGATTTAGAGCAACTTAGGGGAGTGTGGAGAGAAATGGTGGCAATTGCTTCGCCCAGTGAAAAAGAAGGTTTCGACGTAGGTACTAAGGCAAAATATGAGATGGTTGGCATAGAAAAGGAAGGCTTGGAAAAGCTATTCGATATAGGACGGAGACTAGATGCTCTTTTAGGGGGAAAGGATACCAGCACAACCGCTACAGTCGAGTAATTAGAAAGACATTGTAAGGATACCATTGGGGTGAGGTAGGATTCTGAAAAGCAAAAACCGAAGTAGAGTTATATCATGTCAATTCTGTATAGCTCTGGGATGGGTTTCGTAAGATGGGCAATTGGACCATCGCAGAAGCTCATAAATAATGCAATTTATTTTCAAGAATGAATCAAATGGTCAGTACACGTACTATTTACCGTACACGGTAGTAGTTGGCTTTGCCCAGCACTTCACGACTACGTAGGTGATGAATCGTTTACTTCCTCTTTTCAGCCGTAGAGGGAGAGCTATGTGGAACAGCTGCAATGACAGAGTTAACTCCGTTCCTTTTCGATTCGATATGATGTTTACTACACTTCACAGGATTCAATGGACTACACAAATGCTCTCTCGTGTACTCCCTGCGACCCAATCGTCATACCACCAATCGAAATTAATCGTGCCGAGTATATGGGTTCCCGAGACGACTTTCAGATGATCATCACTTCCAAAGAAATCCATTTGAGCTGGAGCATCCATTAACATGATGATTAAATCCGAAGCTGCTACTAACTACCAGCATAGGGCAGGAAGGGCTCAGTATTTGCCTTGATCCAAATTTGCGCGATGATTTAGACTCTCCCTCGGAATCAATATACCGAGTATTAGTATCTCGTGCGTCTGCACCGTACTAATATCGCTTCTCCGTACATGGTTACATGCGAAGAGTGGGTCTTTAAGGTATGTTGGAATGGTTGGCCTTTGGGATTGGTGTGGGCACTCTTAGAACTTCCAATCGGAGTAATTTCCTGTATTTGACCAGGTGTAACCTCTCAAGGTTTAACGACGACTTTGCATTGGAACTAGGAAAGGATCAACGAGGCAGAAAGCATGAAGACTGGTGTTGGTACGACAA
>Ga0335075_10017437_pt1 | contig 10677 bp, 10 predicted proteins | sample Lox_Sample_24_FD_206723 | JGI IMG/M metagenome (GOLD analysis project Ga0335075, IMG submission 206723) | Soil microbial communities from Loxahatchee National Wildlife Refuge, Florida, United States - Lox_Sample_2.4 | ecosystem: Environmental > Terrestrial > Soil > Wetlands | place: USA... | reverse complement strand
GCCTTCCAGATCGTCGCGGATGTCGATCATCCTCACGTCAAGGTGTGTTACGACCTGTATCACGCCCAGGTTTCCGGAGGCAACCTGATCGCCAACCTCGACCGCTACATAGATCACGTAGGCAAGATTCACATCGGGGACGTCCCGGGCGACCACGAACCTGGCACCGGGGAGATCAACTTCACGAACATCTATAAGAGGCTCGCCGACCTGGGCTACGGCGGGTACGTGGCAATGGAGTTCCTCTCCACGGGCGATCCAGTCACGACCCTTGCCGACGCACGCCAAGCGGCATTGTTAGCCGTAGGGGCTAGCAGGGAAGCCGGCTGATGCCTTGGTGGGTATGGGCGAGCGTCCCCGTCTACGGCGTCGTGTGGCGCGTCATGTTCCGCGTTCTCTGGGAGGACTCCGCGGAGAGCAACTGGGCCACCCTCTGGCAATGCGCGTTCGCCAGTGCGTTCTTGTTCTGGCTGGTAGGGCCGATCCTCTTGTTCGAGAAGTCGAGTGCTCGTCTCAAGCCCGACCACGTAGCGCGAGTGATCGGCGGCGAGAGCCGCGCCCATAAGCGGCAACGGCGCGAGCAGGAATTGCGCGAGATGGAGGCCCGCGTGCAGGTGGCCGAAAGGGAGCTAGGGATCGGCGGCGACGATGTTATGAGAAGTTACGCGACGGAGTTGGTCGATGGGAGCCGTTGATCGCCCCGTGAGGCCCCGCGGACCGGTAGAGAGCGAAGGTTCGTAATGGAACTTCGACATCTCCGCTACTTCATCGCGATAGCTGAGGAACGTAACTTCACGCGAGCCGCCGAGCGACTTTGGGTCTCGCAGCCGGGCCTCTCGACTCAGATCCGGCGGCTTGAGGCCGAGCTGGGCGTACGACTGTTCGAGAGGCACACCCGAGGGGTTGAACTGACCTCGGCTGGCAGGCTGTTTCTGGAGCGTGCGCGTTCCGCGCTGGCCGCGAGCGACTTGGCCAGCGCCGTGGGGCATGAGTTGGGTGAGGGCCGCCTTGGCTCCGTCCGGGTCGGCGTCTCGACAGGGCTGCGACCGCCCCGAACGTCCGCGATCTTCTATCGCTTCTTCCAGTTGAGCCCCAGGGTCGAGGTGACTGTGATCGAAGGACGCAACCGGGCGCTTCTGAAAGACCTCGAGGACGGACGGCTTGATGTTGTATTGGCACCGTCACTGTGTGCCTCAGCCGACCTGAGCCGGGCCTTCTTGGGCTCAGAACCATGGGTCGTGCTCACCGGTGCGGTTCATCCACTCGCTGGATCGAGCCCGCTCCAGGCCTGCGAGCTCGTCGGCTCAACGATCCTGGTCCCCGCCCGGCGCGATGACCCGGGGCACGAGCGGGCGGTCCAGGATCTGCTGCGCGACCTCGACATCACTGCCTCGCTCGTACGTAGCGCGCCTGATCCGGCGGTTTATGAGCAGTTGGCGCGTGGTGAAGGCGTCTTGCTCAGTACCAGTCCTCAATCGCTGTCCGCCGGAATTTGTGCGCGACGCCTCGAGCCGCGACGAGCAGTGCCGTTCAGCATCCTCTGGCGCGACGAGACACCAGCGCCCGCCGTGATGGAGTTCGTGCGCGTCGCGCAAGCAACGACGGCGGCACCGCCGGTCCACCTGGGACGCCTCCTCGCCGTGGCCTGAATGCTCTCCGCCCGCGACGAGCGTGCATTGATCAGCCGAGTGAAGGCTGGTGATCGCTACGCCCGGCAGGAGATGGCCCAGATGAGCCTTGGCCTCGTGCACGCCATCGCAGCAGAGTTCAGCTCTCCGCTCCTGACCCGTACGGATCTGATCCAAGAGGGCGTGGTCGGACTCCTGCGGGCGATCGACCGCTTCGATATTGGCCGCGAGCTGAGATTCTCCACCTATGCCGTGTGGTGGATTCGTCGCTCCATGCACGAGGCCGTCACGAATGCGCGACCGATTCGGATTCCACCGCACGCCGCGCGCCAGCTGGCGGCGATCCGCAGCGTTGAATCCGAGCTCCTAGGCGCGGGCCGCCGGCGTCCGAGCGATGCTCAGATCGCACGAGCAACCGGCCTGCGTGCCTCGACAGTTCGGAGGTTGCGCACCGCGCCCTTCGTCGCGCGTTCACTCGACGAGCCATCAGCCGCCGGGAGCGCTCCGCTTCGCGATTGCGTCGCCCACAGCGCACTCCCCGACAGCCATGACCCTCTGCCCGTTGACGAGCGCTCCGGCGAGCTTGTCGGACTGCTCGCGCTCCTTCCTGATCGCCACCGCGAAGTGCTCACCCGTCACTACGGTCTCGGCTCAGACCCTCCCATGAGCCACCGCGAAGTCGCGCTCCGCATCGGGGTGGGCGAGGCTCGCAGCCGCCAGCTTGAGCGGGAGGCCCTGCACCGCCTGCGCTCCATCGTCCACCGCCGCAACTGCTCCATGGATCGGCTGGTCGGTGACGAGCGGGACCAACCGTACGATGCGTCATTCCGGGATCCGCGTCAGCAGTAGCCACGCGCTGGCCAGGCCACCCGTCAGGGTGGCGATCACCGGCACCACCATGAACAAGAACAGCATCTGCGAGGCGCGGTTGTGCTGAGCTCCTGCGATGGCAATCACGGTGATCTTGATCGAGACCGGGACGAACAGAAGGCCAAGGAGTCCGGCTGCCGTCGCGCCAGTGGATCGACGCGAAAGTCGCCCAACGCGCCATATTTCCTACGTTTCCGCGTCAGCTGCAGGCGCCGGGAAATGAATCCTGCGGGCCTCTGGGATCGCCGAACGGAATCGCTCGTTCGCGCCGCTTACCGCGCCCTAACGTCAGCAGCCACGTGACCGCGGCGCCCGCGCGGTTGCGAGCCCCGGCGAGGAACGTGAGGTGGATGCCGCCCCACAGAATCCAGCCGGTGAAGCCGGAGAGTTCTACCGGGCCGGCCTTAACGAGCGCGTGGAAGCGCGAGATGTACGCGGCGCTTCCGAGATTGTGGTAGCGAAAGTCGCGACGTGAGCGCGGCCGCTTCGCGACGCGACGGCGGATTTCCCGTCCGGCGTGGATGCCACCCTGCATCGCGACCTCGGCGACCCCGGGCAGCCCGCTCAGAGCCATGATGTCGCCGACGACCCAGACGTTGTCGTGATTGGGGACGGTGAGGTCGGGGCGGACCTGGATCCGTCCGCCCCGGTCCTGCTCGGCACCGAGGCGGGCGGCGAGCTCATCGACGAACGGCACCGCGTGGACGCCGGCGGTCCAGAGCACCGTTCGTGCGTCATAGCGCGTGACCGTACCGTCCTTGCCCTTCGTCTCGAGCCCGGTGTCATCGATGTTCGTAACCAGGACGCCCATGTGCAGCTCTACGCCGAGCTTGGCGAGCCGGTGAGCCGCCTTGGCGGAGAGCTTCTCGCCGAACTGGGGTACCGGCGCGTCGAGCCCGTCGAACAGCAGCACGCGGGTCTCTCTCGGATCGATCGACCTGTACTCGCGAGCGATGGTCCGCGTGGCGAGCTCCCGGATCTGCCCGGCGAGCTCGACGCCGGTCGGCCCGGCGCCGGTGACGGCAAAGGTGAGCCAGGGACCCCGCTCCTCGGCCGTTGGCAACGACTCAGCCATCTCGAAGGCGCCGAGAACTCGGCGGCGGATTGCCAGAGCATCGCCGATCGTCTTCATTCCGGGGGCGTAGCGGGAGAACTCGTCGTGTCCGAAGTACGACTGGCGCATGCCCACGGCCACGATCAGGTAGTCGTACGAAAGCTCGAAGGTCGAGCCATCCGGGCGGGATGCGACCACACGCCGTGCAGCCGGGTCGACCGTTCGCGCTTCGCCGAGGATGACGCGCGCGTTGCGCTGGCGCCGGAGCATCGCGCGGAGTGGGGTAGTGATCTGCCCTTCGGACAGCAAGCCGGTCGCGACCTGATACAGCAAGGGCTGGAAGACGTGACCGGTGCCGCGATCCAGGAGGGTCACCTCCACATCGGCGCGGCGGAGCTCGCGTGCGGCCCTGACGCCGCCAAAGCCGCCGCCGAGAATGAGCACGCGCGGGCGAACCGGGCCGGCGGTCTGGTGCGTCGCGGGTGGGTTGGTCAGCGTGATCGTCGCCTTCTCGGCGACCCCGCTCTCGATCGGGTTCATGGGTGAGTCCTCGTTTTCGGGTTAATGTGTGACATCGCAACCCGCGCCGGCGCGAACCGCTCGCCGGCGCGGGTGAGGTCGTGTTTGCTAACTCGGGATCGGCTCTGTGCGCTCGGCGCGCGCGCGGACGTCCAGGAGGCCGAGGAGCATCTCGTCGCGTAGCTGCTCCAGCTCCTCGATGGAGCGACCACCGGCCTCGCCAAGCACGCCGTCGACGATCGTCTGCTTGAGCTCGTCGGTCACGACCGGGGTGCGCAGCGTTGCCCAGGAGTCGACCAACGGCCCCATCAGGTGGTCCATGAAGTGCTGGATCCCGCCTTCGCCCCCGCCGAGATGCCACAGCAGGCTCTGGCCCATGACCCCCCACCGCAATCCGGGTCCCCAGCAAACGGCGTCGTCGGCGTCGGCGACGCTGAGCACGCCCTGGTCGATCAGATCGACGACCTCGCGGTAGAGCGCCGACTGGAGCCGGTTGACGGCGTGTCCCGGGAGCTCCTTCAACAGGAGGATGGGTCGCTTGCCGATCGACGCGTAGAAAGCCATCGCGGTGTCGATCGCGTCCGGCGAGGTCTTCTCGCCGCCGACCACCTCGACGAGCGGCATCAGGTGCGGCGGGTTGACCGGGTGTCCGATCACGGTCCGTTCGGGATGCGCGCACGCGGATTGGATCACGCTCATGGTGATCCCCGACGAGCTCGAGGCGATCAGCGCGTCGACGGGTGCGGCCTCGTCGATCTCGGCAAATAGCTTGATCTTGAACTCGGGCCGCTCCGGTGCGTTCTCCTGGACGAAGTCGGCTCCGGCGACAGCGTCGCTCATCACCGGGGTAAAGCTCAACCGATCCACGGATGCGCCGGGCTCGAGACCGGGCCGCGCGGCGGTCTCCCAGTTGTTCGCGACGAACTCGCGGAGCTTCTGCTCAGCGCCCGGAGCGGGGTCCGTGGCCACGACATCGAAGCCCTTGGCCAGGAACTGGGTGGTCCAGCTCGCGCCGATCACGCCGGTGCCGATGACGGCAATGCGATTGACGGACCTATCGAATGACATGTGATCCTCCTCGTGGAGTTCGGGTTCGCTATGTCACGCGGCTTCGGTTAGGTCACCCGAGACTTGAGAACCGCTGGGACCGTCGTCATACCGCGGCGTTATGGGGCGATCCGGCGACTGGACATAAGCGCCGGGTATGACAGTGGCCCATCGCTTGACTCTCGAGCCGCCCGTAGGCGCCGAACCCCACGGGCAGACTCGCCCAACCCAACAAGGAGGACCGTCATGTCCCGCATCGCAATTCCCAATTTCACCGAAGAAGATCTGCCGGAAGCGCTGCGCGGCCACGGCGGCGCGCTTGTCAACGTGTTCCGGATCATGCTGCGCTCCCCCCAGATCGCGACTCTCGTCGTTCAGCTGGGGTCGGCTCAGTTCGGTGCAGGGTCGCTGCCGGCTGCCGATCGTGAACTCGCGATCCTGACCGCTGGCTCGTGCTTCGGCTCGGCCTACGAAACCTCGCAGCATGAGGCGATCTCCGATGCGTTCGGGGTGACCGCCGCCCAGCGAGGCGCGATTGCGGTTCACCAATGGGACTCGCCCGATCTCGCCCCCGCCCAGCAGGCACTGGTCGCGTTCGTGGCTGCCGTAGCGGCCGGCCCGACCGTCCCTGACGACGTGTTCGATCAGGTCCAGCGCTACTACAGCGATCAGCAGGTCGTGGAAACCGTAATCCTGACCGGCTACTACTTCCTGATCGCCCGCACCGCCTCGGTGCTCGAGGTTCCCCAGGATCCCCAGCCTGGGGACGCTGTGGTGCAAGCCGGCGTGAGCCTGAACTCCGGTGACTGACCGATCGGCCCGGTAGGCAAGACGGCCGGTGCGCATAACGCGCAGGGGATCAGCGATCCCGCCGATGCGCACCGGCCGGTGCCGCTCGATAGTTGCTCGCGTGAGCGCGCTGCGTCATCCGGGCAGCCCGGGTACACGGGAGGCGGTGGCAGCGTGAGCGCGCCGCTGCTCGTACGCGCGCTCCGTGGCGAGCCGGTGCAGCGTCCGCCAGTCTGGTTCATGCGGCAGGCCGGCCGATCCCTGCCCGAGTACCGGTCACTGCGCCACGGCCGGTCACTATTGCAGCTTGCCCGAATACCCGAGCTCACCGCCGAGGCGACCATGCAGCCGGTCCGCCGGCATGGGGTAGACGCTGCGATCCTGTTCTCCGACATCGTTGTGCCACTGGCGGGAGTGGGCATCGAGCTCGAGATCCGTCCGGGGGTTGGGCCGGTAATCGCAGCGCCGATCCGGACGGCGGCCGATGTGCGCCGGTTGCGACCGCTGTGTCCCGAGGAGGATCTTCCCGAAGTCGGTGAAGCGGTCGGGCTTCTGTGCGCCGAGCTGGATGTGCCGCTGATCGGATTTGCCGGAGGTCCGTTTACGTTGGCCAGCTACCTGATCGAGGGTGGCCCGTCAAAGACGCAGGCCGCGACGAAGGCAATGATGCTTGGTCAGCCTGCCTTGTTCGGCGAGTTGCTCGGGCGGCTGGCGGGAATCGCGGCAGCCAGCCTTCACGCCCAGGTGAAGGCGGGCGCCGCCGCGGTACAGGTCTTCGAGTCGTGGATCGGGTTCCTCTCCCGCGCGCAGTATGAGCGCCACGTGGCCGGGCCGACCCGCGCGCTTTGCCAGGAGCTGGCCCGTCTGGGCGTGCCGCGGATCCTGTTCGGTGTTGGCACCGGTCACCTGCTCGAGGCGATGGCCGAGACCGGACCGGACGCCCTCGGGTTGGACTGGCGGACTTCGATCACTCACGCACGGGAACGGTTGGGGCCCGGAATTGCACTGCAGGGAAACCTCGACCCGGCTGCGCTGCTCGCTCCGTGGCCAGCGATCGAGCGTGAAGCGCGCGCGGTTCTGTCCGACGCCCCGGCCACCGGCTATGTCTTCAACCTCGGCCACGGCGTACTGCCCGATACCCCACCCGAGATTCCCGGACGGCTCGTTGAACTCGTCCACGAGCAGGCGCTGGACGCGATCACATGAAGCGCACAGCCGTCCTCGCCATGGCTTACGGGACGCCCGCTACCCCGGCTGACCTGGAGGCCTACTACACACACATCCGCGGTGGCCGGCCGCCCTCACCCGAGTTGTTGGCGGAGCTGCGCGACCGGTATGAGGCCATCGGCGGCCGCTCGCCGCTGTTTGAGATCACGCGGGCCCAGACGGCGGCGCTGAAAGCAGCACTGCGGGACTCGGGCCAGGCAGACGTCGAGGTCATGCTGGGTATGAAGCACGCGCCACCGTTCATCGAGGATGCGGCACGCGATCTAATCGCCGTCGGCGCCGAGCACGTGATCGGGCTGGTCCTGGCTCCCCACTATTCGAGCCTGAGCGTGGGCGAGTACGCAAGCCGCGCATTGGCAGCGCTCGGCGGCGGCCTGAGCATGCCGAGCTTTGGAATGGTCCGCTCGTGGGCGACCGCCCGAGGCTACGTCGACTGGCTGGCCGGCGCGGTGCGAGCCGGGCTGGCCGAGCTCGGCCCCGCGGCCGCTCGTGCCGAGGTGGTGTTCACCGCGCACAGCCTTCCTGAGCGGATCCTCACGTCCGGTGACCCGTACCCTGGCGAGCTGCGCGCCACCGCCGACGCGGTCGCTCGCGTTGCGGGCCTCGCACGTTGGAGCATCGCTTGGCAGAGCGCCGGGCGAAGCGCGGATCCCTGGATCGGGCCGGACATCCTGGAAGTGTTGCCGATGATCGCCGAGGCGGGTGCGAGCGGCGTTGTCGTCTGCCCGGCCGGGTTCGTCGCGGACCACCTCGAGGTCCTCTACGACATCGACATCGAGGCCGCCGCGGCGGCGCGGGAGCTGGACCTCCCGTTCGCGCGCACGCGCTCGCCGAATGCCGACGCGGGCCTGATCGCCACGCTCGCTGACGTTGTCGCGCCGCTGCTCGAGCCGGAGCCAGCCTGGCGGTGACCGACGTCGTAGTCATAGGCGGAGGGATCGCCGGGCTCGCGGCCGCGGACCACCTAGCCAGGTCGGGCGTGGACGTGCTGCTGCTCGAAGCTGGCGACAAACTTGGAGGAAACGTCCACACCGTCTCCTTTGCCGGTCGCCCGCTCGACCTTGGAGCCGAAATGATGGTCACGCAGGAGCCGACGGCGGGCGAGCTGTGCCGCGAACTGTCGCTCGGCGACAAGCTCGTGACCCCAGCGCAAGACCGTTCTTTTGTGTGGACGCGCCGCGGGCTGCGGCCGCTGCCCACCAATCCAATCGCGCGCATGCCGGGCCGCCCGAGCGAGCTCGTAGGGTCGCGTTTGCTCTCGCCGCTTGGCCTGCTGCGGTGCGGATGGGATGTGATCGTTCCCTCCCGAGCCCCGGATGCCGACGTCTCCATCGCCGCGATCGTCCGTTCTCGGCTCGGTCCGCAGGTGTTGGAGCAGATCGTCGATCCGCTACTCGGCGGCGTGCACGGCGGGCGCTGCGATACGCTGAGCGCGCGCGCGCTCGCGCCCCAACTCCTCGCCGCGCTGCGAACTGGTAAGGGGCTCGCGCGCGGCCTGCGAGCCGTCGGGACCGGCGGCGACCGTCCGGCCTTCGCAACCCTGAGTGGTGGGCTGGGCGCGCTCGTCGCGGCGCTCGGCGCGCGCGCGCAAACCTGCGGCGTCACGGTGCGGCTCGAGGCGCCAGCCATCTCGCTCGACACCCCACGGTCGGGCGGAGTCGTCCTAACCCAGCGCGACGGCGACACGGTTCGAGCGGCGGCGTGCGTCATCGCCACGCCGGCGGGTGCCGCGGCGCGGATCCTTGCCGACTCGGCGCCCGTGGCCGCGGCCGAGCTCGCGGCGATCGTCCACTCCCGGGCCGTGGTGGTTGCGCTTGCCTACCCGTCCGAGGCGCTCGCCGGGCTGCCGGCGGGCACCGGATTCGTCACCAGCGAAGAGGAGCGACTCGTCCGCGCCTGTACCTGGTCGTCGTCCAAGTGGCGGCACTTGCGCGGAGATCCGGCGATCATCAAGGCGTTCGTCGGCCGCGCCGCCATGCCGCCGCCTGCAATCAGCGATCGCGAGGTCGCGAGCGCTGTCCATCGCGAGCTCGCATGCGCCCTCGGACTGCGACACCAACCGGTCGAGGAGCGCGTGCACCATTTCGCAGCCGCGATCCCGCAGTACCGGGTCGGCCACCTGGGGCGGGTCGCGCGGATCGAGGCCGGGGTGCCCCCATCAGTCGCAGTGGCCGGCGCGTCTTACCGCGGGGTCGGCCTCTCGGCCTGCCTGCGGTCGGGCCGCGCCGCGGCGGAACGGGTCCTCCGCCAGCCCGCCACCACCGCCAACGGCCGATCAAGGAGCCCGGCGTGAACCACCAGCCCACCATCTATACGCTCTACGCCGCCTTCGCCGCGACGGACGTCGATCGCCGCATCCCAGACGGCGCCCGCGCCGAGGCCGCTGACGCCGCCGCCCAAGCGCTGCAGTCAACGGACGCCACCATCCGGGGCGTCTACACAGTGACCGGGTACCGGCACGACGCCGATCTGCTGCTATGGCTCGTGGGACCTACCGCCGACGCGCTCCAGGAAGCGCTCATTGCCTTCCGCCGCACCCGCCTTGGACGCGCTCTCGATCCGTTCTGGTCAGCGATTGGCGTGCACCGCGAGGCTGAGTTCGCCAAGGACCATACCCCGGCCTTCTACCGCGGCGAGCCACCACGTCAGTATGTGTGTGTCTACCCGTTCGTGCGCTCATACGACTGGTATCTCCTGCGCCCAGAGGACCGCGCCGAGATGCTCACCGAACATGGCCGCATGGCTCGTGACTTTCCCCAAGTCAGAGCCAACACCGTGAGCGGGTTCGCTCTTGGCGACTACGAGTGGCTACTGGCGTTCGAGGCCGACGAGCTCACGCCGATCGTCGACCTCGTACGCCACCTACGCGGGGCACAAGCTCGCCGCCACACCCGGCACGAGCTCCCGTTCCTCACCGGGCGCCGGCGCTCGCTCGCCGATGCGATAACCGACCTGCCCTAGGCGCCATGCCCCATGCGCACTACGCGCAGTGGATCAGCAATCCCGCTGATGTGCACCGGCCGGCGCCGTTCGATAGTTCGCAGGGCCTTATGGACGCAACCCTTACGAGGCCCGCCACATGACCGCTTCTTCCGTCGCCGCGGCGTTCCCGCCTGTTGATCAGCATTACCTGCTCCAGGCACGCCAGATGCAGGCGCTGTCGTTCTCGGTGCACATTCCGCTCGTGGCCTTTGGGCTCTCGTTCCCGGTCATGGTGCTGCTGGTCGAGTGGCTGGGACACCGGCGCGGGGATCAGCTTTACTTGACGATCGCGCAGCGCTGGTCGAAGGTGATGATCACCCTGTTCGCCGTCGGCGTGATCACCGGCACGGTGCTGAGCTTCGAGATGGGCCTGTTGTGGCCGAACTTCACCGGGACCTTCGGGAGCGTTTTCGGCCTCGGTTTCACGCTTGAGGGCTTCTCCTTCTTCCTCGAGGCGATCTTCATGGGGATCTACGTGTATGGGTGGCGAAGGTTGTCGCCGCGAGCCCATATGCTGAGCGCAATCCCGATTGTGATAACGGGAATCACCGGATCGCTCCT
>Ga0335075_10017436_pt1 | contig 10677 bp, 7 predicted proteins | sample Lox_Sample_24_FD_206723 | JGI IMG/M metagenome (GOLD analysis project Ga0335075, IMG submission 206723) | Soil microbial communities from Loxahatchee National Wildlife Refuge, Florida, United States - Lox_Sample_2.4 | ecosystem: Environmental > Terrestrial > Soil > Wetlands | place: USA: Florida... | reverse complement strand
CCGTGGCCGACGGTGCCGAACAGGACAAGGATAAGCGCTGACCCGGATGTCATCGCGAGCACGCTCACCGGAGCGGAGCTGGAGCTGTACCGCGACCACGCGCAGGCAGCCGCGGCGCGTCACCTCGTGCTGAGCCGCGGCGGCGATTCCTGCTATGTGATGTTCCGGGAGGTGCGCGCCGGGGTCCTGCCGGTGTTCGCGACGATCCTTTATGTCAGCAATCCGGAGCTGTTCCGCCGTGCGGCCGGCCGGCTGGCCCGCTATCTTCTGGTGCATCACCGGCTGCTGGCGACACTGGCCGAACTGCGGACGGTTGGGTACCGGCCACGCCTCTCGTTTATGCTGCGGGCCCCGCTTCCGCCGAAGATGTACCGCAGTGCGACTTTGGATCCCGGGCAGGTCGATGACCTGTACAGCGAGCTAGCCTGCGTTCCCTGGTAATCAGCCCTTACCGTGGCAGCCGGTCGTTCCCTTCACGACGTTGCCGGGACCGGGCACGACCGTGACCTTACCGGCGTCGCAGACTCGATTGTTTACCACCGTGATACCCCTGAGTGTCCCCGGGGCCACCGAGCCCACTATCTCGATTGCGGCTCTTTCGGTTCCTGCCAAGTTGTGAATGTAATTCTCGCTGATCGTGGTATCGTACAGTACTCCGGTCCCCTGATCATCGTAGTAACCCACGCGAATTCCGAATAGGGACCCGTAGAAGTCGTTATCCTCAATGGTGATGTCATAAATCGGGAAATCGCCCACCGCTAGCTGTATTCCATCGGTATAGATCCCGCCGCGCACCTTGTTGTTGGCGTAAAGAATATTATATGTGGGTGTGCCGATCGTATGCGCCACCAAGCCGTCGTCGCCAGACTCGACGAAGTTATTGATGACTTGACCCGTGTTTGAATCGAGGATGTGTATTCCATCGAGCTGATTGTACCGGCCGCTAGTGGTCACCACGACGTTGTTGCCATTGACGCAAAAGTCAGTACTGTCAACCATGGCGATAGCGTACGTGAATGGATTGCGGACATAGACACCCTGGATGAGGACATTCCGTGAATAGTAGCCCTCGACGACGTATCCCGTCAGCCGCGCCGGAACATTGCCGTCGAGCGTGTTACCGCTCTGGTCGGCGGTAAGGTTGGCAACGGTCGTATTGGAGGCGCCTGCCGTGGATATAAGGGAATATCCGCCTCCCGGACCCTGGGTAGACAGGAAATCTGGCCCGGCCTTGATTACCGTCGCCGGGCCAACGCCCATAAGCTTTACGTTGTCTTTGAGAACAAGGTGCTGGTTGACCATGAAGGTCCCGGCCGGCAGGGCGACTACTCCACCCCCTTGCTCACCGGCAAGGTCGATAGCGTTCTGAATCGCGTCGAAGTCGTCGCCAGTGCCGTTGGTGCTGGCCCCCGTCACCGGCACGAGCGTGGTGGCGGTTGAGCCCCGGGCTGAGCATGTGAAGCCAGTTGCCGGCGTCTTCCCCGCGACGGGACTGGGGGTTTGCGCGCTTTTGCTGACTTCGACGCCGGCGGTCGCTCCCACAGCGAGTATCCCAACGAGAATTCCCGACACAACCGCCGGAAGGCGGACTTGTGCCGGTATTTTCTCCCTGAGGCGCGCGCCAAGCGCCTGCACCGAACTCAACGGCACCTTAGCGACCTTGAGGAAGCTGGTACAACACGAGGGTGCCGTAGGTTCGGCCCGCGAACGAGAACAGCACCTGGCCGCCGCTGACGAGGTTTTGGACCTCCGCCGGGGTTTGGTCCGAGTAGCCCTGGTCGACGGTCGCCCACTCCACCACGAAGTACCGCACGTGCGCCTGAGCGAGAGCAGCCCTCGTGTCCCAGTAACCGACCTGGTAGTCAGGTAGCGCGTATCCCGTTTCGATATCGCCGTTCACCGCCGCGATCGGGGTGCCGGCCGGGATGTGTTCCGTCACATAGCTGATCAGTTGCGCGAACCCCTCGTCCGGGGTCAGCAGCCACCGCACGCAGGTCAGCAGGTTGACGCCAAGCGCGATAGTCAGCAGCGCGCCCATCGCCGCGACTCCCAGTTTCCTGGTCCCGCTGCTACCCCGCCGGGATCTGCGCCGGTACCGGCTTCCGCCCAGCAGCAGGGTGGCGGCCACCGGAATGATGACCAGGCTCGGCACGACCAGCAGGTAAAGCTCCTGTTCCTCCAGCGTCCCAAGGAAGACGGCATAGGCGAGCGTCACGCCGGCCGCGCAGTACAGCAGTCCCAGCATCCGCTGCAGCTGGTCGCCGCGGAACAGCACGACCAGCACCGCCAGCCCGGCCAGGAGCAGCATGGTGTACGTCGTCCCGAAGTAGGCGATCTCCGCGATCAACCGGCTCTGGAGGGATCCGCCAGTGCCTGAGCTGCTATTGAAGCCGGTGGACTGGACCAGGCCCAGCATCCGCTGGACGCCGGCCGTTTTGCCCTGCCAGAAGATGCTGAAATACCCGTTCTCGAACACCACCGCCATGTAGGCGGCATAGACCGCCACCGTCGTGGCGATGGTGAGCACGGTCAGCCGGAGACGGGGCCCCCACCGCAGCACCGCCCCCGCGGCCAGCGGGAGTACGGTGAGCAGAACTCCCTCGTCCTTGGTCAGCGTGGCGACGCCGAAGAACAAGCCGGCGCCGACCGCGCGGAGCCAGTCGTGACGCCGGGGCAGCCGGCCGATCAGCGAGGTGAACACCAGGTACCCGAGCATCACCCAGAACATCATGGCGGTTTCGAGCAGAACCCTGTCGTTCTGCCGGATGCAGAACGGCTCCACCGCGTAAAGTGCCCCTACCACGGCGCCGGCCCGTGGCGAACTGGCCCGCGTCGTCAGCAGGACCAGGACGACGGCGGTGGCCCCGGCCAGCACGCAGTTGAGCATGCGCATCTCGTAGATCCAGCCCATCAGGCTGCCGGGATAGCCCTCGATCCGTGCCCAGCCCGCTTCCAGGTAGAAGAACGCGGGTCCGTGCAGGAAAAATGGTCCGTAGAACCGGGGGAACCCACCGGAGATGACACTGCGGCCCAGGTCGGTGTATATAACCTCATCGCCGAAGAGGTCGAACGAGCGGTCGTGCATCGCCAGCCGCACGAACAGCGTCACGACGCCCGCGGCTGAGGCAACAAGGGCGGCGAAGGGGGGAGCCGGCTTGGCACGCGTGGCCGCCGGTGGCGCCGTCCTCAATTCGGTTCTTATCGTTCGCTCCTAAGCCTCGCAGATATCGCAGTCAGTCGGGGAGGTCTTGTCCACGGTCGCCGGGCACGAAGAAGACTTCGGGAACGAGAGGGATGTGGCCGCCAGGGAACATCGCTTGCACCTGGGTGCGGTAAGCCCGTATCAGCTCGTCTCGTGCATCGGAGAACTCAAAGCCCTGCGTCTCGACTAGCCCGTTGCGCTCGATGAAATCCTCGGGGATGGGATTTTGCTGATTGTAGGGAAAGTCGCTGTAATACACCACCCGCGCGCCGCTGCGTTCGGCCACGTTGCGCGCCAGCACGTGGTCGACGTGGTTGCCAACGCCCAGCGGTGCCACCAAGAGGTGCCGGTCGGAGCCCGCCAGCCGCTGGATGAAGTCGTCGGCATCCCGAACCGTGGCGGCGTCGGCGGGGGCGACGCGGCCGGAGGTGAGGTGCAGCCGGTAGATCGGGTAGATGTGCGCCAGCTCGGGAAGCACATGCACCCACAGCCGCCGCGCCATCTTGGTGCTGCGGCGGCGGTAGAGTGCCTCCGTCAGCCCGGCGTGGACACATCTGATGCTCCTTGGCTCCAGTGCGGCGCGGTCCTCGGCCCGGCGTTGCTGGTAGAGCGCCTGGGCGCTGTTGGCGCCTACCTGGTGCAGGTACCTGCGCGCCGAGAGCGTGTACGGCTCGCGGCCGGCTTCGGTGAAGAGCGTCGCGACGGTCACCTCGGTGCGGCCGACCGCATGGGAGATGAGCCCGCCGCACGACAGGGCCGCGTCGTCGAGGTGCGGCGACAGCACGACGATGTGGAGGCCTCGTGCGATCGCGTCGGTCAGCACGTTCACTGGCATGCCAGGTCACGCTCCCGCTGAGTGCCTGTCCCTGGCGCGTTCAGGAGCTGCCGGACAAGCTCGAGGTAGCGATCCGCGGTCACGTCCTGACGGTATCGCTGGGCGGCTGCCCATGCTGCCCGGCCCAGGTCAAGCCGCGCTTCTTCGTGCCCAGCCAGCTCAGCCAGCTGGGCGGCGAGCGCGCTGACGTCGAAGGCCGGCACCCGCACGTCGCCGTCCATCCACCGCAGGCTGGGCAGATCGAAGTGCACGACCGGCTTGCCGCACGCCATGCCTTCCAGAGCGGCCAGGCCGAATGACTCGTATCGCGACGGCAGCACCACGAACGCGCTGCGTTGCAGCAGCTCCCGCTTCCGCTGGCCGGTGACATGGCCAAGCCAGCGGACGTCGCCGCCGGTAGCGGCCAGCAGTGCCGCGAGCTTGCGCTCCTCGCGCCGGGTGCCTGCGCCCGCGATGAGCAACGGCATGCCAAGGCCGCTTCTTTCGTAGGCGGAAAGCAGCAGGTCAAGCCCCTTCTCGCGGATATCGATCCGGCCAAGGAACAGCACGTGTTCACGGTGCTCGAGCACTGCGTCGTCCACCTCAGGCACGTCCATCCCGTTCGGGATGACCCGCACGTCCGCTGCCGGGTTGCGGATGGCGACCCGCGCACGGTCGGCGGGGTTGAGCACCACGACATGCCTGTAGAAGCGGAGGCCAAACCGCTCGACCAGGAAAAAGGGAAGCCGGTACCGGCGCCACATTTCCTCGCCGCTGAGGTTCTGCGCGAGCCCCACGACCGGCGCGCGCGAGAAAAGCGGCAGGAAACTGGTCGAGAACGGCGGGGTGAAGCTCTCGATCCACAGGTCATGCCGAATCCGCCGGGCGGCGAAGGGCAGCAGCGCGTGAAATAGCAGTTGCCCGCCGCGCGGGCCGGCCCACCCGGCCGGCAGCCGCAGGTAGCGTACTCCGTCGCGCGCTACCGTCCCGCCACCGCGTGCCGCGGTGACCACCGTGACCTCGAAGTGCGCTCCGAGCAGGCGGGCAATCGTGTCCACCACGGCTGCTCCCCCGCCGTGGTAGTGCGGATTGTCGGGACTGTCGAAACTGGAGATCACGATGTGCTCGCCCGCCGCTCCGGTCAGCGAGGGCATCGCTGGCTGGCCGTCCTCCTCTGCCCGGCGCGGGGGTCCCTGGCCGAGCCGCCGAAGCACATCGCGGACAGCGGTCACGCCGGATCGCCCTCCCCGGTACCGCACAGGACCCCGGTCGTGGTGCTGAGGCGCAGCCTGGCCGCGGGGACTCGCGCGCGGCTCAGCGCGGCGGCCGCTCCTAGCTCATCGCAGCCGATCAGCAGCACACTCAGGCCGTCGGCGGTGCGGCTGATAGCGTCAGTCACCCGCAGCCCCTTCCGCAGCCGGAGTTCGATGTCGTCGAGGTCGAGGTCGCCGCCGGCAGGCCAGGATGCGACGGTCGCGAGGTCCACGGCGCGCCGCCGCGAGGGGCTCCCCAGCTCCCTGTCCCGCATCTCGGCGAGCAGCACGCGGGCCAGTCTCTCCGCGGTGGCGTCCCAGGAGAACCGGGCGGCCCACGCCCGGGCACGATCCGCGTACAGCTGGCGTTGCGCCGGAAGCTCCAGTTCTTCCAGCGCTTTCGTCACCGCCGTTGCCAGGCCCTCGTCAGGCGGAACCAGCCATCCGGTCACGCCGTCGCGTACCGCGTCCCGCAGGCCGGGCACGTCGTACGCCACCGCGGGTGTGCCCAGGGTGTTAGCTTCCAGCACCGTGAGCCCCCAGCCCTCGGCAAGCGACGGCGCGACCGTCAGCCAGGCGCGGCTCAGGAGATCGTTCTTGACTTGTTCCGGCACCCGGCCGGGCAGGGTCACCGCCCGTTCGAGGCCGAGCTGGCGGACTTGAGCCAGCAGGCTGTCACGGGCTGGCCCGATACCGGCGATATCCACGTGGAGATCCGGCCAGCGGCTGATCAGCTCCGGCACTGCCTGCACGAGATGATGCAGCTGCTTGTGCGGGGTAAGCCTGGTCACGACCGCGATGGACGGGCTGGGCGAGCGCGGCGCCTGGCCAGGCGGTGCGGGATCGATTCCGTTGGGCACGATGTACACGGGCTCGCGCAGCCCCAATTGCTGGCGCATCTCGGCGCGGGTCGAGGGAGAGACCGCCACGAACGAACGATCGCGGTAGACCCGGCGGGTGGCTCTGCCCTCGAGGAGACGCCCCACGTAGTTGAGCGGCCAGGGAAAATACATGTCGAACTGGGCCTGGTGCACGTGGTGGATAACGCACACGACGGCTGTGCTGGCCGGGACCGAGAGCGGGGCGAAGAACGGTATGCCGTTCTGGAAGTCGACGATGACATCGTAGCGATGCCCGTAACGCCTGAGGTGCCGCGCCGCCGCCCGGTAGACACCGAAGCGGCCCCCCTCACGCACCACCAGGTAGCCGTTCGACCAGTCGTGTGGTGGTGCGTCCTTATAGGTGGCCGTGAACAGCGTAAGGAGCGCGCCGGCGCTGGAGAACCGGCGCGCGATCTGCTCGGCGTACGCCTCAGCGCCGCCTGCCGCCGGATTCGACAGGTCGCGCCAGTTAAGGAAGAGGATCCGGCGCCCGGCCAGTTGCCCGAGGGCTGACATCAGGGCGTACTCCGGTAGGCCAGCCGGAGGACGTCTATGGCCGCGCGCGCCCCGTCGAGGATTTGCAGGGTCGACCCGTCCTTGTCAGTCCACGTGACAGGGATCTCCTTGAGCAGCGCCCCCATGTTCCTGAGGGTTCTGAGGAGTTCGACGTCGAACGCGAACCCGGTGATACGCAGTCCGCGGGCGGCCGCGCGGGCCATGTCCCCGGTGAAGAACTTGAATCCGCACTGCGTGTCGGCGAGGCCGCGAATGACCAGGCTCGCCGCTGCCCAGAAGATCAAGCTGGTGATGACCCGGTGCGGAGGCTGCCGCCTGACCAGCGTCGCCCCCCGGGCGCGGCGCGACCCGACGACGGCCGGGAACTCGCTGAGCAGCGGGATGACGACGTCGAGCGTCTCGATGGGTGTTGCCAGATCGGCGTCCATATAGCCAATGAACTGGGCGCGCGACGTGAGGATGCCCCGGCGCACGGCGGCGCCCTTCCCCGGCTGCGCGCAGCCGGTGAGGTGAACCGGCACCCGGTCAGACCACTTCCTGGCCACCAGATCAGATGTCTGGTCGACGCTGCCGTTGTCGATCACCACGACAGCCGACGAGTACGGTTGCGCCTCCAGATAGCGGACGGTGCTGATGAGGGTCTGCGTCAGTCGCCGCTCCTCATTGCGGGCCGGTATCAGGATCTCGAGGTAACAAGGCTCCCGGAGCAGGGCGGCGGGGATATCAGCTTCGTCCCCGGCGCCAGGGATGACCGCTGGACGCTCTGGGAGAACGCTTTCCTGCCTGGCCCTGCTCAGCACGCGCGTGGGGCTCATGCCGCACCCGCGACAACAACGACGCCATTGACGGTGGCGATTTCCTGAACGGCCGGTGTAACACCGACAAAACTCCCCTTGCGATAACGCGTAGCGCTCTGTAGTGAAAAAAAGGCGGGTGTCCGCCCCCAGTGCACGCAAAGAGAAGGCCGATCTGCCATCTATTCCCCCCCAAAATGACTGCGGCCCAGACTAGCAGTCGTCGTACCGCAGGTCAGGACATCTCATGGAATACCTCGCAACAGAGACGCGCCATGCCTGCGGCCGGTTTACACGGTAGCGAGTCGGGGTGGCTCGCGGCGCTTCTTCAGCCAATCTTCAAGTCCTTCGTGTTTAAAGTTGTCGGCTATAACGCAGGTTTTGTTCGGCCATGTATGGCTTTAACCGGATAAGCCGTGACGTTTTGAGGGCACCCCTCGCGTGGTTACTGTGAAGCGTGGCGAGCACCCAGGACTGGTTCGAGTCCGTGGCGGAGGCGCGGCGGCGGGCCAGGCGGCGGCTGCCGGGGCCCGTGTTCCTCGCGATCGAGGCCGGCGCGGAGGCGGGCGTCACCCGCGCCGACAACGTCGCGGCGTTCGGCGAGCTCAGGTTCGCGCCCCCGCGGGCCGCCGGCGGCGCCGGCCTGCCGGCCGCCCGCGACCTGCGCACGTCGGTGCTCGGGGTGGACGTTTCCCTGCCGGTGATCGCCTCCCCTGTCGGCGTGCAGGCGGTGCACCCGCTCGGCGAGATCGCCGTCGCGGCGGGCACCAGCGACGCCGGGACCGCGATGGGGCTGAGCGAGTTCGCCAGCCAGCCGGCGGCCGACGTGACGCGGGTGAACCAGGACGTGTTCTTCCAGGTGCACTGGTCGGCGGACCGCGACACCCTGCTCGAGCGGGCACTGCGGGCGCGGAAGGCGGGCGCCAAGGCGCTGATCGTCACGCTCGACTGGTCGTTTCCCGGCGGCCGGGACTGGGGCAGCCCGGCGATACCGGAGCGGCTGGACGCGAGGACCATGCTCAGGTACGCCCCCGGGGTGCTGGCCCGGCCCCGCTACCTCGCCGGATGGGCCAGGCACGGCCGCCTGCCCGACCTCACCGTGCCCAACTTCGCGCGGCCGGGCGAGCCGGCGCCCGGCTTCTTCGCGGCCTACCGCTCGTGGCGGTCGGTCGCCCCGCCTAGCTGGGACGATATCGCCTGGCTGCGGTCCCGGTGGGACGGGCCGTTCCTGGTCAAGGGGATCATGCGGGCCGACGACGCGCGCCGCGCGGTCGACGCGGGCGCGACCGCGGTGTCGGTGTCCAACCACGGCGGCAACAACCTGGACGGGACGCCGGCGTCGGTCAGGGCGCTGCCGGCCGTGGCGGCGGCGGTCGGGGACCGGGCGGAGGTGCTGCTCGACGGCGGCGTCCGCCGCGGCGGCGACGTGGTGAAGGCGCTGGCCCTCGGCGCCCGCGCGGTGATGATCGGCCGGCCCTGCCTGTGGGGCCTGGCGGCCGGCGGCCCAGAAGGCGTGCGCAACGTCTTCGACGTCATGCGGGCCGGCATCGACTTGGCCTTGCTGGCGCTGGGCCGGGCGTCGGTGCACGACCTGGATCCCGCGGACGTGATCATCCCGGCGGGTTTCTGCCGCGCCATGCCAGTACGGTAATCCTCAGCACGAAGCCGAAAGCAGAGCTGGATATGGTCGGGCGGGACGGGGAGAGGAGCAGGCATGGACGAGAGCCGGGCGCGGGAGTTGCTGCTTCAGGAGCGGGCCGAGGTCGCGGGGCTGCTCAAGGAGTCCGAGACAGAGACCAGCACCGATCTCGAGACGGACAGCGACAGTCCCAGAGACTTCGGCGACGCGGGGCTGCCGCTGACCGAGCATGGTGAGGACGAGGCGGTCGAAGACGACCTGCGGGACCGGCTCGAGGCCATCGACCGGGCGCTCGGACGGCTCGAGACGGGCACGTACGGGCGTTCGGTGCTCAGCGGCCGGCCGATTCCCGACGAGCGGCTCGAGGCCGACCCCGCGGCGGAACTGACCGTCGAAGAGGCCCGCGCCCAGGAGGCCGAGGACCGGTAACCGGCGGTCGGCGGTCCAGGCCGCGATCTGGGCGCGCGACCGGAAGCCGAGCTTGGCCATGATGTTGGCGATGTGCCTGGCGACGGTCGCGGGGCTGATGACGAGCTCCTCGGCGATGGCCTTGTTGCTGCGCCCGTCGGCGACGAGCGCGGAGATCTCCAGTTCCCGCGGCGTGAGCGAACTCGGGGGCGTGGCCGCGGCCACGGCGGGCGCGGGCCCGGCCGGCGCGGCGGGTGGCTCGAGTGCCGTGCCGATCGCCGCCTCGGGGGTCAGCGCGGCACCCCGCGCCCACAGCGCGGCGACGTCATCGCCACGGCGGCGGGCGGGAGCGAGGTAGCGTTCGGCTCGCGCGCCGGGCAGCGGGGGCAGGCCGGCCGCCTCGCGCAGTGCGGTCGACGCGGCGGCGAGCAGCACGGCGCGTTCCTGGTCGCCCTCCCTGACGGCGAGCGCGGCGAACGCCTCCAGGCCGCGCGCCACCCCGATGCGCGTGCCGATCTCGCGGCTGAGCCGCAGGCTTTCCGAGAGGTGCCCCCTGGCCAGCGCGGTCGCGCCGGCGTCCGTCGCCGCCCGGCCGAGGCCGGAAAGGCAGCGCGCGATCTCCGGCCGGGCGTTGATCTCCCGCAGGTAGGTCAGTGCCTCGGTGTACCGCTGCCGCGCGTCGGCGAGGTCGCCGCGCGTCCTGGCGAGATCGCCGAGGCCGAGCTGCGCCCGCGCGACGCCCCACCGGTGATCGATGGCGCGCATGACGCCGACCGACGCGGTGGCCAGCTCGGCCGCCTCGCGCAACTGGCCGCGCAGGCCGGCCACCGCGGCCCTGATGGCCAGCGCCCAGCCTTCGTTCCAGCGGTCGCCCGCCGCCTCGGCGATCGAGGCCGCCTCCCGGCCGAACTCCTCCGCCTGGCCGGGCCGCCCGGTGTGCACGGCGATCTCGCTGAGCAGGTTCAGCCCGGCAGCGGTCCAGAAGCCGTCGCCGGCCGCCCGGCACAGCTCGAGCCCGGCCCGCGCGTCCGGCTCGGCGGCGGCCGGGTCGTTTGGCAGCGCGAGCTGCGCGCGGCCGATCAGCGACGGACCCCGGATCCCTGGCGCCACGCCGGCCGCCGCGTCCATGCCAAGAAACGCGTCCACCCAGGCGCAGCCCAGGTCGAACTC
>Ga0335075_10017435_pt1 | contig 10677 bp, 13 predicted proteins | sample Lox_Sample_24_FD_206723 | JGI IMG/M metagenome (GOLD analysis project Ga0335075, IMG submission 206723) | Soil microbial communities from Loxahatchee National Wildlife Refuge, Florida, United States - Lox_Sample_2.4 | ecosystem: Environmental > Terrestrial > Soil > Wetlands | place: USA... | reverse complement strand
AGATTTGAATGAAATTTCTTCGTGGTTGTGGAGTTATTGAGATAAGTAGCAAAGTGCTGTGAGTTGGAGAAGCGGGGTGGCAGAGGTTTTGTCGTGTTGGCCGTTACTAAGCTTTCGCCCATGGCCGCCCCCGGGACAGAGTTTATCATCTCCCGACACTACTCCGGAGGCCAGTCCGGAGCCCACGCCGGCTCCCATCATGATAACGAGCAACGAATGTATATTCTGCGTTTGTAAGACGGGCCAATCGCGGCCATTCTGCCGCGCTCGAAAAGCGAGAGAGCACATTGAACGCCGGCACCTTGGTTTCTATGCATTTTATAGTTGTGAATTTTTAATGTTGGGAGTTTTGCTAGTGTGCTTTTTTGTATGCTTTCCATCGGCCCTAGCTATTACGGAGTACCGCCCATCTCTAGACATCTCATATCCGAATCTCTAACAGGAAGACTGAGCTGCTTTTCTTCGCAGCTTGAACCATAACATAAGTCCCAGTTTTGGGACTGGACCTCACGGCGCCTGCAAAAGCAAGGGATCCCTGGGTGCAAATGCCGCAAAAATGTGAGGTAAAAACCTCCAAAAACGGAGGCAAAAGTCCCAAGACATAGCGGTACTATGGTAAACTTCGCGGAAAGCTATGGGCCACGCCGGGATCATACTTCGCCGTGGGCAACACTTCTTGTTTATGACTCAACGCATCAAACCGTTTCTTTTTTTTCCTCTTCTCTTTCTTTCTTCTCAGCTTTACGAATCTACGAATCTTAGCTTAGGCAGAACATTATCCACATAGGTAAACTAGGCATCTTCTCTACATGGGACCCCTAGGCATTGGCTGATGCGCGCTGCAGACATCAATGACGCCAAACAGATCATTCTTACTATCGTTGAGAAAGCGCTTCAAGGTGGAGTGACCGCCTTCAATCCGTGATGTCACCGTCACCCCGAAATGGGTGGTGTCATCTGTCCAGGCCTTTGCGAAGAGGTGCTTCAGAGGGTATTTGTTGACATCGAGGTATTCAATAAGGGCCTCCTGTTCTGCATAATCAACCTTCAGCTTTGAATAGAGTTCTTCAAACTCATCTTTTGAGTTTGCGAGTACAACCTCAGTCCAGCGCTGCATGAAGGTGTCCAGGAGCTTCTGATTAGCTGCTCGCTCATCATCTGAGACCTGCTTTACTCTCCACTGTTCTGATGCCTTCTTCAACACGTTCTTCTCAACGTGCCATCGGCAGAGAAGATGGGGTACTTGTGGGTAGACCTCCCGTAGGGCATTCAGAAGGGCATCCTCGTTGTCGGTGATAATGACTTCTGGTGTAGTGTTATCACCTAGTACAGTAGCCTTGAAAGCTGCAAGTGCCCAGGCATATTGGAAGGTGTTCTCCGCTGAGAGAAAGGCGAAGCCGATGCTGAAGTTCTCGCCTGTTGGAGTGACTCCAGCGAAGTGGAGTAGTGGCATGTTGTATATGTTCGTTCGATACGTACAGTCAATTAGAAGAACCTCTGGAAAGGCTTGGGCTAATTCAATACCCTTGAAATGAGCGAAGAAGAGCTTCGTCATCCGGTTTGAATCTGGATTCTTCTCAACACAGTATCCATAATGCCCGGAGTCTTCCATCATATCAAGAACGGCCTCTGAAGAGTTCTTACCGTTGAGTCTCTCCTTCCGAAGCCGCTTTCTCTCGTTCCGGATATCCTGTGACACTATCGCAGTGTCTGGATTCTGCTGGAGAAGGTTGAGGAGGATATTCTTTGGAGGGACGTGTGAACGAGTAAGAGATTCGATCGAAGACTTCTCTTCGTCTGTAAGCTTCCGGTGGCATGGATGCTGTGATGGATTTGATGATGCCGGGTGATTATGCTCGCCATTCTCAACCACCAGACGCCAGAGGCCGTCAATATTCGATCTAGTGACGGTGAGCTTGAACGGACAATCGGTTTTTCGACTGGCAGTACGCCTCGCACCTGCTTCTGCACGCGACTCCATTGACTTGTCGCATAATATCCAGGTCTTCCTTCGGGTTGCACCTTCCTTGTGTTTGTCCTTCTTTGAGCGCCCTCGAATGACGCCGTAGCCTTCGTTACGTGCCCATGACTTGATGGCTTCTTCGACAATCTCAAAATCTGCGTAACTAAGCTCTGGTGGAGGTGCGAGAGGCATTAAAGCGGTTGTGGAAGTGCTTTGTGTGTGGTGGAGGTACTTCGCAAGATAAATTTCGCAGCTGGAGCATATTAGATCCGAAGATTAGATTAATCCCAGCATTCCGATTGGTCCGGAGGCTTGAAAACTCCGGGGGGGTGTACGCGGAACACAAAGAGGGTGTACACGGCACACTTGGGGGGTGTACGTATACCCTCAACCTTCAGTCCTGTTTCTCCGTAGATCTTGCCGGATGCCGCTTGTGGGAATTTTTCTGCGAGTAGGTCGATGACTTCTTGACTCAGTGGTGCGGCGCCGCTAGAGAAGCGGAGGACGGAGCTAGAGTCGTAGTCTTTGACGACTGGATCGCGGATCAGGCGGATGAGGATGGGTGGTACGAGGAGGAGTTCTTTGAGCTTGTATTCTTGGATTACGGAGAGCATGATAGGCATTGTGAAGGAAGGGGTCATGAGGACTTCGGCATTGAGGAGGATCGGTAGGTGCAGTTGGTGGACGAGACCGGTTATGTGAAATAGTGGGAGCACAGCTAGCACATGCGTTGTGTTTGGCGGTGTACATTGTTGTATTTGGAGGCATTGAGCAATGACGTTTTGGTGAGATATCATGACCTGTGGCAACATTTCTTAGTACAAATCGAAAAGGATTGGGAAGCTGATTGAGGGGACATACGGCTTTGGGCAGGCCAGTGGTACCAGAGCTGAACGAAAGGAAGCCACAGATATCCTTGTTCTTCTTTCCAGGAGGTAATTTGAATGCCGGAGTTTGCCGATGCTCTCCATAGCTTTTACCAATTGCAATCAAATCGTGAACGGTAGAGTAGCCATTCAGCTTGCCTTCCAGTAGGAGGAGGTTCACTTGAGAAAGACCAGCTTTCCTGGCAGCGCCGGCAGCAACCTCCATGGACGCGGGAGTCGTCATTAGGAACTTGGCGTCTGCAGTCTTCAACGCGTATGCCATTTCGTCGACATTATATGCTGGAGATGCGCCAGAGACCTTTCCACCTAGGCTTCCATGAGTACCTCATTAGCTAGAGATAATTTAGAGGAATCACATACCTGCGCGCAAAACTCCGTACATGACCACAGGGTACCATATCGAATTCTGGCTGAAGAGCGACACGGTCTGGCCCTCTTGCAGACCATACTTCTTGACCAGCGCTGTACAGATGTATGTACTGTACTTCTTGACCTGCCTCCAGCTGACGCGCTCTTTGGTGACGGCATTGGTGTAACCGGCGAGCTCGTTGTCCTCGAAGCGTCTCAGCGGTGAGAAGTCCGAGTCGAATAGCCAGTCCCAGTCTGTGAGCTCGGTGGGAACTACTTTGTGTCAATTGCGATTCCACTACAAAACTCAATAATATGAAAGATATACGTGTGAGATCTGGTAGTCGCGACTTGAAGATAGGCATTTCCAACCCTTCAAGAGCAAAGACCGGGATCAAAGATAGAACAACACCTCCGCATAACAAACGCAAAGAAAGAAGGGAAACCTACTACCGCACAGTACTATCCAAAGGCTTTCTTTGAGCTCATTGCCCCGCTGTTGACCCCCGCATTGACGATCTCATTCCGCATGAGCCATCAAACGAGCTTCCTCGGGAATGAGGTCTAGCGAGCTCTCTCAGCAACCTCGACATGGCAAGACAAGCTTTAGAGGAAATTTCAGTCAGTCAAGATGATGCAGAATTGGAGAATTTCGTGGCGGAGGAAGAAGCGAAAGAACACGGGGATAACTTTAATCGGTGCCGGAACCATCGGGCTTTCTTTCGCCGCTCTACATCTCAAGCATCTCAACGATCCATCACAGCTTGTCATCTACGATACTCGACCAGATCTTAGAGAATACATCTCGTCGACCCTCCCCAAATACCTTTCTTCTAACCTCCACGATGCCATCCAACACATCAAGCTCTTCAACACTCCTTCCACTCTCCCCGCCGCCGTACAAAATGCTACCATAATCCAAGAACAAGGTCCCGAAAACCTCCCCTTCAAACAACAAATTTGGGCCTCACTGGAAGCGCACGCACCCTCCTCCGCCCTCCTCCGGAGCAGTACTTCGGGCATCCCGGCCTCCGCTCAAGCCCGCTTCCTTCATCCTTCCACTCGAAAGCGCTTGCTCGTCGTCCACCCATACAACCCACCGCACATCATGCCACTACTCGAAGTGGTACCGTCGCCAGAAACGGCATCTTCGATCATACTGCGCACGGAGGCGTTTTGGAAGGCTAGAGGTAGGGAGCCCGTGGTTGTTCACAAGGAGATGACTGGGTTTGTAGCGAATCGGCTTGCCTTTGCATTGTTGCGTGAAGCGATACATCTTGTGAAGGAGGGTGTTGTGAGTGTGGAGGACGTGGATAGGATTGTGACAAGCAGTATGGGGCCGAGGTGGGCGGTTTGGGGCCCATTCAAGAGTTACCGTGCTGGTGGAGGAAGTGGAGGTTTGGAAGCTTTCTTCAAGAATATTGGAGGAACGGCGCAGGAGTGTTGGAATGATGCGGGAAGAGAGAATGTAGGTGAGGGGTGGGAACGGGAGGTTTTTCGGCAGTGTGAGAACCGCTTTGGGATGGTGGATACGGTGGTGAGAGATATGACGACGGAGGGTGTTCTGAAGGCTGCTAAGAGGCCTGATAGATGAGCGGATATTCGTGAATAGAACTGAAACAAATAGATTCTTGTAAATTAGAATATTTATGGCATCTTCTAGTCACTTGCTTTCCCAGATAGCTATACATGTCGTAATTGTTGGATTTCAAAAAGACTCTTCAAGACAAATTCAAGGTACAAGAGGTCCTCAAACAGCAATGACAATTCGGAAAATCAGTATCCCTAGCCATCTCCCATTGATATTAATAGCTCGCAAGAAAAGAGACAATAAATAGTGTCCACCTTAAGGAACCTATGCGGCTTGTCCTAAAGGTCGAGTGCAAAAGTGCGGAGACGCAACTAAACACCAAATCCACCGTATACATTTGACTGTGCAGATGACTGGGGAAAATTGTACATAGTACATACGTTTTACAACAGTAGATATCGCTTCTCTTCGCCCACCAATGGAAGATGTGAGGATCGTGACTTTCATCAAGCATCAGATATTTCGGTCATCCACGCTACTGGTTCTGAACAAATACAACCAATACAGCCGAGAATCTGCAGTAGCAGTTAGCAGGATTATGAAGCATGGTAATCTGGTTATGCTCACGCAGCTGTGGCAGTAAAAATCTGCACTCTTGTTGTATTACCATCGGTGAAAAACATCAACCCAATAGCAAACAGTGCAGTGAATCCACCGATGTAAAGGAGTTTCTGCGTATTTCCTTTAGCGGTAGTGAGTACACCAATGGCCACCGTGGGTAATATACAGGCGACGACTGTCGCTACTGAAGAAGTAAACCGCAGTATGGTCTTTTCCGAATACTGTTCAAACGTTTCCTAGTCAAAGTTATCATTAGCAGCGTCCTTTCAGTATCATTGACGAGATACATGTTTTACTTGGAAACTTACCAAGGATTGGCTACCAGATGTCCGCCTGCCCTGGGCTTCCTCCATTTTACTTGGCAACTGTGGGTCAGAATGTTTCTCCTGGTCATCGTGGTTTGTCTTCGTTCTGAAATTCCGACACGCATGATACAATGGGATCCACTCATTAACTATCCAACGAGTGAATCCATCCGCCTTTTGAGGAGGACATGTTGTGACAAGGTCGAGCTTCCTCGTCGGTTCGTTTCGTGTAGGTGTCCAGAACATACTGCGAAGAAATAGCAGGAACCGTTTTGAAAGCAGTATGTCCTCCTCACTGTCACAAGGATCACCCCAGGCCGTGCTCCCAGCGCCTGAAATACAGTAATTGCCACATGGTGATCTCTTCAGCCATGTCCGCAAGCTTTCAACGTTGCCGCCGTCAGGGTCGGATAGTCTTGATATTTTTGCGTGCTGAAGTAGGGCTTCATCTGGAACACACACATGGCGCAGTTAGCACTCTGACACCTGGGTCATATTTGTATGTCTTACTGTATGCTTTCAAAACTTTGCGTATCTTATCCACCACCTTCCATTGTTTATGATTCCTAGGAGTCGACGGTTCTTCTTTGCATTGGATCAGATTTTCCGCCCATTTTGCGTAGTCACCTTCGGGTTGACCCCGTTTGCTCGAATCGACATTTTCCAAAAGCTTCAGTTCCTTTTCTAGATAAGCCAGCTCGACTTGGTAGTAGAGCAGAGTTTTCACGTTCAACTCTCGAAAGCGGGAAAATGATTCAAATTCGGGCGTTTCTGCGATCAAATTCGCTAAGCCGGGCCATCCTGGAACCGCGACATCGCTAGTTGACGGCGTCCTGGCCGTGGAGGTAGAAGAATGAGCAGGAGAAGGGAGATGCCCGAGGAGAGGTATGTCTGACAGTGATGTTACTGTGGTCCTTGGAGAAGAAGACCTAGGACTATTCGCAAATGGGTGCGTCAGTGTTACCGATGCGTCATCGGACTCCGTTATCACAGAGTGAGGTGCCATGCTGATGGTTTGGCATGCCAAGACAATTGCAGTTGGTCTACAGTATTGAAATAATCAAAACTTCTGAAGCTCATCGACCATCTGCTGTATTAAGTAGTGAACTTTGTTCCGAGCGCGGCAAGGCAGCTGCGCAACATCGCATGATGCCCAACTGCTCACCGGGCAAGGTGCTTCTGTACAATGAGATCCTTTGAATTCGAATAGCAAATGGAAAAGATTGGCTACATGAAGATGCATAAACACGCTGGCAGTGCAGAGGTCCCTTTTCCGGATGCGGAGAACAGCTGCAGAACCAGCAAAGCCAAGGTTCACCTTGTGCAATGAGAGCCCTTTGGATTTGGTCAGCAAATGGAAAAGGACTGGATACACGGGGATGCATAACACGCCTGGCGGCGCAGTGGGTCCTTGTTCTTCGATGGTTTGAAATGGAGACGAATGAATGAATGAACTCTCCGATACCCCACCTACTCGTCTCCGGGTGTTTATCTCACAAACCAGCTTTCGCCAGCAATGCACATGTACGGCGTTTTCTTGTAGTTCGCCTCAGTCAAACAAGATGTTATCTTCTGTAGGTCCCGTCCCTTCTTCAAGGACTTACATGCAAAATGCCTCTCATGATCCCAAATTTGTGGCTTTGGATGGTCATTTCGGTCTGCTCACTCGCATCCTAGGCCAGTATGATTCACCGGGCCTAACATTTTTTGGTTTGTCCTGCCGAGCAGCCGTTCACAGCATTCTAGGTCATTGTAAGGGAGGTGTCAGGACGAGGCTGCGCGTCGGAACAATCGTTGCCTATTCGCAATCCACGAGCCGAGCCCACGCGGATGGGTCAATCAAATGAATTAAGGGTGGAGAATGGACGCTGCAAAAGGGTAGCGATAGGCCTGAGGAAGAGGCTTGGGAGCCAGATCTGTTCAATCACCGGTCAAGGACATCAGCCATCAACTCCGCGGCCTCCCACCCGTGCAGTCCATTGAGACATCTTGTTCTTTCCGGCATCGGGTCATCGACAATTTGTGGTCGAGCGCCTAGAACCTTTCGTGTGCCGATCCTTGCTCCACCAAATGAGGCTGAGTTTCAAGATGGGAATTGTTTTTTCTTCCCGGAGTTGAACTGGCCTTACGCGAGTTGCGGTGCAAACACGCGATATTTGGCTTCATGGAATGTACGGAGCAAATGATTCGCAATACACTGTAACTGGATGGTTTCCTTGTGGAGGTGGTGGGTTCGCGTCGCTGGGAAGTCGGAGGGTGGGCTTGCAGATTTTCAAGCTTATCGTTGCGTGGTTATTGGACAAATTGATGCTGCGAGAGTCGTCCGTCTTACGAGAAGCATTCGACGATCGTGGGGATCTTGGATGGAAAGCCATTTGGGTGCGGGGTCTACGTGCATGGTTTCGGTGTCTCTGGCCAGTCTCGTGCATGCCTGATGTGAGGCTAAGAAGGAGTCAGGACTACTTCAATAAGTAAACGAATGTAAATTTCTCTCATCTTGCTGTCGCTGCGCTCCTTGCAGCTTCTTCTGCAGGCGACTTCTATTACACTACACAGGTTGAACACGATGATATGTCAAACAGGACTATCGTTGAAAATCCAAGTCTGTGCACCGGAATTATGACCCCAAATGTCTTTCAGCCGAGAACACACTCTCTTTTATTGCGAGATGGTGTGGTGTGAACCGCATCTGGGTAAGTGGTGAAAGAGAATTGAAACGCGTGGCCACTGCTATGCCAGAAGTATCTCCAGTCTAACAATTTCGAAAGCGCCACCAAGGCATTCATCACGGCATCCATCGCGATTCTCTTGTTCGGAGTGGCCAAACTCCTATCAGTTGGACCAGGACATCCCTGTTTCAACCGCTTACCTTCGTTTACAATGTGCCCTCGTGAACGTTCCGCTAGGATGAGAATTCCGCAATTGGGGTCAGAATTGCCTTCCCAACGACGACGCGACCATAACCCATCGACCTCAGAACTTTCCTCCACAGATTGAGAGATCACTCAAGGCAGACCATGCTTTCGAGTTTGGACTTTTCAGTACGGCTCTTTCCCTGCCTTGTGTTCAGCTTTGTGGGTGAGAGTCTTCAGGCTACCCGGACAGCCGGAGAGAGCCTCCAGGGTACGGCTCTATTCGTGGTGACGAAGAGCTTTGTTTGGAATTTTTAGCCGGGTTCATGTTGGGAAGAAGTGCGCTAATGGAGGCTTTGGTTGTGAGCTGATTCCTTGCCCCGGCGAGTATTCTGTTCGTTTTGCTTTTGTGTGATGAGCAACACAATTGGCCATGGGCTGTGAATCTTTTTCTAATGGTGTGATAGATCCGATTCACCGAAATCCATCGCTTTTTGGATGCCCAGACCTTTGAAGCGCGAGCCGGAGATTCCGAGCCGTAGCCGCCCCGCGGAGGTTTGTACGGCCCTATCTCTAGAGAACGAATTCAGTTTCGACACGGAAGCCTGAAACGCATCCATCCTTCCTCAACAGAACCTATTACACATTCCTATCGACTCCAATCAACATCAAACTTGATTCCAACTTGACGATGCAAACAACTAAGGCGAAACGCTTGATTCGCCCTCGACCGAATCCAAGTAAGATACGGGGACTTAAGGCAAAAACCGTGTTCAGGTGACGCTGATTACGCGTTTAGATCCGACAAAGACAAAGGTCGAGGAGCTTAGGGCACAGAAGGAACGACGACTGCGCGAAATAAAGCAACTACAGAACGATATAAAAATCCTCGACTCTGACAATGATAGTGAACGCCCTATGTGGGAGGAGAAAACTGGGCGTCTGAAGGAAGCTGAACTAGAGCTCGACATCATAAAGCCTGAACTTGCACTCGCAGATGCAGACAAATCGGAGCAAATACGCATCAAGCACTTGGAACAAGAGTACGTCCTGGCTTGGTACGAGTCTCAATTGTACTACGCAGAGCAAGATAGCCCAGCCAATGAAGCCGACATTGCTGATCTAAAACGCCACATCAAAGAACTCAAGGATCAGATAGAGGGGTTGGAAAAAGTCTAGAGTCCCACGGACGATGATGCAAGAATCATCAATATCATTGGGTCAGAAGCTGCTAGCCTTCCCGGACTTCAATTTCTAAGTCGGCAAATGGTCAAATTGTGAAAGGAACATGCTACCTGTGTTGGTCGCTCGGCTGTCCTTTCTTTGTTTCAGGTTCTTTGATGGCTTTCACAACCCTCTTTTTCCCTTGTCTTTCCAGCAGTTGGTAAGTCTGTCATTCGTTAGATATTTGGAGTTCACGATTATGTGCCCTTTGGTCCTTTGTCGTTCTTTGGTCTTGTAGCCTGTGGGTTGCATAGATCTTGCAAAATAATATTGTTTAACTACTATAACAGTCTTTAATGTTTCCGAAGCCGGATAACAAAGTAAGCCAGTGTACTATGCCCTACAATAATCGCAAACAATGAAGCCCAATCCAATTCTTCTCGACGACGAGAATTTGTACCAAGTTCCAATGCCCACGGGGAGAGCAGCAGCTAGGCCAGCTGAAATTCCGGCATTGAAGCTAACCTTCTGGGCGTTTGTGTTTTCTGAGATCTTAGGACCCCACTGGAAGACAGACTCGGGAGGAGCACGATGTAGCTCCTCAGGCACCGCTGAGAAGCCATGGGAGGACAGGAGAGAGGGGTCCGACAGATCGACTATTGGGTTCCAGGAGCCATGAGCGTCGAAGTAGCCGCATGAGCCGGGATGGAAGATGCGGAAAGGGAGCGGTGTGTAGAGTGCCGTCCCGTAAGGATGATTTTTCATGTACCTAGTATAGGTTAAGTCGAGCGGCTGAGCCCCTGTCGACATGGTTGCAGTCGGATTGATTGAATGCTTGGTAATTGAGAGAATAGAGTGTTTACAACACTTGGGTTGCAAAAATGAAAAAAAAAATCGATGAGAATGAAAACGCTTGTTACGGCATCCTATCCCACAGTCACAATCTGTGGCGAATACATAAATAGCATAGGCTTGAGGCTTCTCCTCAGGATATCTGCGGGCTTGG
>Ga0335075_10017434_pt1 | contig 10677 bp, 7 predicted proteins | sample Lox_Sample_24_FD_206723 | JGI IMG/M metagenome (GOLD analysis project Ga0335075, IMG submission 206723) | Soil microbial communities from Loxahatchee National Wildlife Refuge, Florida, United States - Lox_Sample_2.4 | ecosystem: Environmental > Terrestrial > Soil > Wetlands | place: USA: Florida... | reverse complement strand
ATGCCGCCGTCTTGCCAAAGATTGGGAGGGCCTCAATCGCAAAGCGCGCGCGTTTCTGATGATGGCGTCCATCCGATTCATGGTCAGGAGGCTATGCCGCAGCTACGCATGATCCCGGACAGACTCTTATCAAATCCGTCCACACGGCCTAGCCTGGTACGCGCGGGAAAGGCCGTGTATATAGTCGGTATCTGTTTTTCATATGAGACGTTTGGTAAAACTAGGTTCAGTAGCCTTTGCATGTACCTGGACCCTGAACAGGGACGGCCGTTGGCAGACTGGGGCTTCGCTGCGTGCCCCGTCGGCAATGATGATTGGACTGAATAGCAATGTCGGCGCGGAGAAGCATAAAATCATTATCCATAAGAATCGCTGCATTTCCGCTACCCCTCATCCACCCAGCTTGGTTCGGAACGGGGCGCCGGAAGCGAGGCACAGAACAGCCCGGCCATACATATGGCAATTAGGTCCGATCCGGACCATTCCGGGTAGGTGCTCGCGGATGCATGATGCCGCACCCTTACGGCACAGTCCGGCACTTCAGGTCGCCAGGAGATGGCAAAATCTGATATTGCCCCCTCGGTGAATAACCAGATCTGCCGTTGGGACCCCAGTACTCTGCCATGCCTCTACAGACAGACAGCCGGACGGTATTGTTTGTATCTATTGCTCCTATCAGAGGGCAAAGCACAAGATTGCTGTGGTGCGCCAGATGGGATTCCTGGATAACGTACGTAGCAGTGACAATAGCAGCTTTTTTGCTATTTATTTCTATAGGAGTATCAGCGCTCAATTTTACCCCATTTACTGAAACCGAGTTGGCCGCATCCAATGCTGTCTCCTTACTTGCATTGCCAACCTGGGTGCCGTTTCCCAGGGGACTCATTTGAATAACTAGCAACACACTGTTATCAACATCTCCGCAAAGATCTATGTTGTCGTCCTGATTTTTTGGAGTGATATTGGTAACAATCTCGACCAATTGGAGAACGCTTACCAATACGGCTTCGCTGCCGTAATTGCGGAACAGATAGCTAACTTGCACTGCTTTGCCTGGACGTAGCCTGACAACAAAGGAAACGCGAAGGTCCTCCAGTGGCGCTTCCATAGCTTTGGCAATTTCCTGGGCGTTGGGAATCGGAGGTGCAGCAGATGACTGGCGAGCATGATATAGCCAAAATCCAATGCAGCCGAAGATGAACGCCGACACAAAGGCTGCAATGACGCCCGTCGGCCATCTTAATCGCGGGTTTTGCCAAATGATGTCGGCGCAGACGATTGCGCCTACCGAGACGCCCCAGGCGAACGTCAGCAGGACAATAGCGACCCCCATCGTTACGACGCCTGCGGAGGATATTGCCGCCGTGACAAGGGTAACGACCAGACTGAGCGCGCCACAGCCGAGGAACGCGCCCAGCGGCGGCCGGGGAATTTTGGTCTCGTCAGCCATACCCGCCACCCTACCCGGACTCCCAAACATCCGTATAGGGCACCGATCCGGCGCAGGACGCTCACGGCGCATCTCCGCGGCGGGAGGTGGGAATTGGGGCCGTTTCGGCCCAATTCCGGCTGGTGCTCACTGATGCATAATGCCGCAAAGGGCCGCAAATAACGCGAATGGGCCTGAAGCCGGCAAGGCATTGCCCAGCAATGATCGGTTGATCGATCCCGGCGACGGAGGACGCGACGATGGTCCGCGCAGCTTTTGCGTAATTTGCGGTCCTTTGCGTTCTTTGCGTTCCCTCTTTCTAGTTCCGGCGGAGCCAGAACCCGGCGCGGCGAATTATCACGCCCGGCATGGCCGAAACTCCCGTCCGCATCTGCATCAGTACAAGCACAGCCCGAACCGCAGGGTCTACGTCTTCGCAGAAAACAACTGGCACCACCCATTCGGGCTGATCTCGCCCGCCACGAACCTGCAGGCATTCGGCGCCAGGAAGTTGATGCAGATCCCGCAGTGACTGGCGCCGTTTGGCGTACCCTGATACTTCGCGATCGCCTGGGTGATCTTCTCCTGCGCTGCCGCCTGCCGGACCATCGTCGCGGCCGTCGCCGCCCCCAGCGCAAGCGCCGTTCCGGTAAGCGCCGCGCGACGTGAGATGCACCGGCGATCGTTCCCGCGTTCAGACATGCTCTACCTCATTCATCGTGACGACATGCAACGTTCCATGGCGCAGCAGGCGCCGCCGGAGCAGAAGATGGCGGCCTCACCGCTTCTGGTAGGTCGTGAAAACGTAATCTTTCTTCGCCACGATCGTGTGGCACGCGAAGCCGCACTTGGCGTCGTGCGCCTGCGGCGGCATGTCAGTCAGGTTGCCTGGCCTGAACGTATCAGCCGCGGCGTCATATTCGAACTCGGCGAATCCCCACCCGCCGCTGTCCGCGAACCTGTGGCTGTCCTTTGCCATGAAGTCCACGTCATGCAGGCTGTCCGGCACCGTCGGATCACCGGGCTCCGCGGGATTCTTCTTCCAGGTCCAATGAATCTTCGCCATCTTGGCGCCGTTGGGGAAAGGCTTGCCGCTGCCGGGAATGCCCGCCTGGAAAGCCCTGATCATCGCGGGATTGCCCACGATCACATCGATCTTGTCACCGTTCTGACTTACGGCGATTGTCTGCCAGGCCTCGTATCCCCGGAACTCGGAGAACGATAGACCGCCTGGCACCCGCAACGAGTACTTGTCCTGTGCCGCGAGAGCGATGCCGCCAGCCGCTGCGAGCATCGCCACGACGGCGACGGCCGGCGGGATCCGTGTGCGCTTCATTTTCATCTTTTCCCTTTGGCACTGATAAAACGTTCGGGCTTTACAAACTCGGCGAATGACCCAGGGATCGGGCAGACGACAATCGCGGCCGCGGGACCAATCGCGGCATCGGGCTTTGTTCCGGCGCGATATCCATCACAACCTTCCGCGTGACGCGTGCACGATCGGTGGCGTTAGACTCTCGACTTCCGGCAGACTTTCGGCGTCCGGCGCGACATCGCCGCAATGCGCCCGCCGTCGTTGAGCGATGACGTACTGCTCGGCTGGCGCGACATCGTCGGATGATATGATCGCGGGTGCGTAATTTGATTGTCGAAACCTGTTGCGCTTTTTCGAAATCGCATGCCGACCTTTGCGCGTGGAAATTGCTTCAGGATCGGTCCGATTCCGCCCCGCCAGGACCGGTGAGGCACCACACGCCGTGGCTCCTTCGTTCAAACCGGCGACACACCTCGCGGCGGAGAATGCGGGCAGCGTCGGGCGCCATCGCCGGAAGGTTCCAGTCAGACGCGGCGCAGACAGCGGCAACGCGGCACCGATGAGACTCCCCTGCCGACAGGCGATCCTGATCGGCTGACGGCCTGCACCACCAGGCGGCGCATCCCCGCTCCGTCAGGCATGCAACATGGCGCGCCAGAAGACGCGGCCGGCCACCTGTCATGACCGCCGTGCATGCCCATGCGCTTTCCCGGCACGGGTCCGCGCCATAGGTTGCGCCGATGCCCTTCGGATCCGCCGACTCCCCGCCGCCGGAGCACTCGGCCGCCGCGGCGACCTTGCCTGTCCCACCCTCTGGCCGCGCGGTCTTCCTGACCGTCTTCCCCTCCATCATGCTGCCGATGTTCATGGCAGCGGTGGACCAGACCATCGTCGCCACCGCCCTGCCTGCCATCGGCGCCACGCTCGGCGACCTGCAGCGCGTGTCCTGGGTGGTGGTCGGCTATCTGGTCGCCAACACCATCGCCGCGCCCGTCTACGGCCGGCTGGGCGATGCCATCGGCCGGCGGCGCATGATGTTCGCGGCGCTGGGCGTGTTCGTCGCCGCCTCGTTGTTCTGTGCCGCCTCCACCAGCGTGCTGATGCTGAGCTTCGCCCGCGTGTTGCAGGGCCTGGGAGGCGGCGGGCTGATGACGCTGTCCCAGGCGCTGATCGCCGAGGCCGTGCCGCCCCGTCAGCGCGGCCGCTACCAGGGCTACCTCTCCGGCATGTATGCCGCCGCCGCGACCTTCGGCCCGGTGGTCGGCGGCTGGCTGACCCAGCATTACGGCTGGCGGTCGGTGTTCCTGGTGAACCTGCCGCTCGGCGTGCTGGCCGTCGCGCTGGTGGCCCGCCTGGATGCACAGCCCGTGCGCGGCGGCCGGATCCAGTTCGACGTCTGGGGCACCATCCTGTTCGCTGCCGTGATCGCGCCGACCTTGCTGGCGCTGGAACGCGCCCAGCGCTTCAGCCTGAGCGCCCTGCCCCTGGTCGCCCTGCTCGTGGCCTGCGCGTCCGCCGCCCTGGTCGCACTGCTGCGGCAGGAGCGCCGCGCCCCGTCGCCGTTGCTCCCCGTGCAGATGTTCCGTCAGCCCGGCATCTGGCGCACCGACCTGATGGCCGCCTGCACCGCGGCGCAGACCGTCTCCATGGTGAGTTTCCTGCCGATGTACCTGGAGGTCGTCCGCGGCGAGGGCGCAGAACATGCCGGACTGCTGCTGCTGCCGCTGACGCTGGGGATCGCCATAGGCTCCCTGGTCGGCGGACGCACCATCGCGGCGACCGGGCGCACCGCCATCATGCCCTCGATCGGCCTGGCGGTGAGTGCGTGCATGCTGCTGTCGGTTGCCTTGTTCGCGCCGGCCATGAGCAATCCGGTCCTGATCGCCGCGCTCTCGGTGCTGTCGCTCGCCACCGGCCCGACCATGCCGGTGGTGCAGATGACGGTGCAGGTGGTCGCCGGGCCGAAATTCCTGGGTGCCGCCGCGGCGTCCGTGCAGTTCTCCCGTTCCATCGGCGCCGCCTTCGGCACCGCGCTGGTGGGCGCCGTGTTGTTCGCCGCACTGGCGGCACGCGACCCCGCCACTGCGGCGTCATTCACGGCGCTGGCCGAGCAAGGGCCGCGCGTGCTGGCCGCCCTGCCCGCGGCGCGGCGGGCAGTCGTGCAGGGCGAGATCGCCGACGCCTTCCGCGCCGCCTTCCTCACCATCTCCACGTTCACCGCCGGCGGCATGGCCATGGCGTGGTGGCTCCCGGTGCGGCGCATCTGACAGCGTCCCCTTATGGCCGCTTCCCCTTTGGCTCGCTTCCCCTTATGGCCGCTTCCCCTTTGGCTCGCTTCCCCTTATGGCCGCTTCCCCTTTGGCCGCTTCCCCTCGGGCCACTTCCCCTTGTGCATCGGCGCCATGCTCCGTACCGTGCCGCACACGGGAACGGGAGGGGAGCGTCAATGCGGCTGCGTTATCAGGCACTGGTGCTGGCCGGCCTCGCCGTTGCCCAGAACGCGCGGGCAGATACCGTCACCGACGACATCGCCAAAGCCACCGCCGCCTGGCAGGCGCACGATGCGTCGGGCACCCTCGCCGCGCTGAATGCCGCCACCACCGCGATCCATCAGGCCCGCGCCAAGGCGCTGGAGGCCATGCTGCCGGTGCCCCTGCCCGGATGGACCGCCGAACCGCCGCAGACCAGCGCCCTCGGCGCCGACATGCTGGGCGGCGCCACCAGCGCCAGCCGCACCTACCGTAACGGACCTCAGAGCGTGGAGGTGCAGATCACCACCGACAGCCCGATGCTACAAAATATGGCGGCTTTGCTCTCGACCCCCTATGCCCAGGCGGCGGGGGTGCAGACCGAGACGATCGCCGGCCGCTCGGTGTCCTATACCGCGAACGACAACAGTTTCATGGCGTTGGTCGCCGGCACGATCATCGTGAAGGTGGACGGCAACAAGGACACGCCGGAACCCGTCCTGCGCACCTTCGTCGCCGCGGTCGACTTTGGCGCGGCAGCCGGGCTGGCACACTGAGCAAAGAGCGAAGGGGACCAGGGACCGAACGGGAGCCGGGAGCGAACGGGAGCAGGCAGCGAAGGGCCATCGCCACCCGATCCGCCCGAGGTGGATCGCCGGGTCTCGCCCGGCCATGACAACGCCCCGGGACGAAGCCCTGGACAGTGCCGGACCGGGAGCGCATAGCCTCCCGCCGCCCAGCCTGCCCGGAGCCCGACTGCCGAACCGATGATGTACTTCAGCCGTCTCAAGATTGCGGTGATCCTGGGCCTGTGTCTGCTGGGCGCGCTGCTGGGCATTCCCAACCTGTTTCCCGCCCCCGCGCCGTGGCTGCCCTGGCGCACCGTGCGTCTGGGGCTGGATCTCCGCGGCGGCTCCTACCTGCTGATGCAGGTGGACATGCAGGCCGTCATCAAGGAGCGCCTGGGAGGCCTGCTTGACGGCGTCCGCCAGAACCTGCGCCCCGGCGAGATCTTCTACCGCAGACTGGAAATCCAGCCGGACCAGAACCGCATCCTGCTCGTGCTGCGGAACCCGGACCAGACGGCGGCCGCCCTGAAGGCGCTCCAGCCGCTGATCACGCCGGAGGGGCCCACCAACACGCCCGACCTCGACATCGCCAGCCCCACCCCCGGCACCATCACGCTGACCCTCTCGCCGGTCGCGTTGAACCAGCGCGCGCAGGCAGCGGTGCAGCAGTCGATCGAAATCGTCCGCCGCCGCATCGATGAGACCGGGCTGGTCGATGCCGAGATCACCCAGCAGGGCAGCGACCGCATCGTGGTGCAGCTTCCCGGCATCAGCGATCCCGACCACATCAAGCAGTTGCTGGGCAAGACCGCCCACATGACCTTCCAGCTCGTGGACGAGACCGCGAACCCCTACACCCCGGGTCCGCCGCCCATCGGCGACGAGATCCTGCCGATGCAGGACAACCCGAACCAGAAGCTCGCCGTGCGCCGCCGCGTCGATGTCGACGGCGGCGACCTGACCGACGCCCGCGCCGGCACCAATCCGCAGACCGGCGAATGGGTGGTGAATTTCGCGTTCAACTCGGTCGGCGCACAGCGCTTCGGCGACGTGACCCGCGCCAACGTCAACCACCGCTTCGCCATCGTGCTGGACGGCAAGATCATCAGCGCCCCGGTGATCCGCGAGCCGATCACAGGCGGGCGCGGCGAGATCAGCGGCAATTTCACCGCCTCCTCCGCCACCGACCTCGCCGTGCTGCTGCGCGCCGGCGCGCTGCCCGCGCCGCTGACGGTGGTGGAGCAACGCTCGGTCGGGCCGGAACTGGGGGCGGACAGCATCCGCGCCGGCGCCATCTCACTGGCCGTCGGCTTCGTGATGGTGATCGCCTTCATGGCGGTGTTTTATGGCTTGTTCGGCTGGTTCGCGAATTTGTGCCTGGTGGTGAACCTGGTGCTGATGCTGGGCATCATGTCGGTGCTGCAGGCAACCCTGACCCTGCCCGGCATGGCCGGCATCCTGCTGACGCTCGGCATGGCGGTAGACGCCAACATCCTGATCAACGAACGCATCCGCGAGGAGCAACGCAACGGCCGCCCGCCTTTGGCGGCGCTGGAGCATGGCTTCAAGCGCGCCTACAGCACCATCTTCGACAGCAACGCCACCGCCTTCCTCGCCCACGTCATGCTGTTCATCTTCGGCTCGGGGCCGGTGAAAGGCTTTGCCGTGACCATCACCGTGGGCATCGCCACGTCGCTCTTCACCGCGTGGATGTTGACTCGGCTGCTGGTGTCGCGCTGGTACACCCGCACCCGACCCCGCCTGCTGCCGGTCTGATCCGCCATGTTCATCCGCCCCCTGTTCCGCATCGTCCCCGACGGCACGCGCATTCAGTTCATGAAGGGCCGCTTCATGGGGCTGATCGTGTCGGCGATCCTGTCCACCGCGTCCGTCATTCTGTTCTTTCATCCCGGCCTGCACCTGGGCATCGACTTCTCCGGCGGCGTGGTGATCCAGGCGAAGACCCCCGGTCCCGCGAACTTTGCGCAGATCCGCGCGGCGCTCTCCGCGGCCGGCATCCCGGACCAGGGCGTGCAGCGCTTCGGCGGCCCCGACGACGTGCTGATCCGCATGGGCACGCAATCCACCCAGAAGGCCACGGCGCAGATGGTGGACCGCGTCCACGCCGCGCTGGACGCCAAGGTGCCCGGCACGCGGATCATGCAGGCCGACGCGGTCGGCGCTGCGGTCAGCGCGCAATTGTTCCGCAACGGCCTGCTCGCGCTGGGGATCAGCCTGGCGATGATCCTGGCGTATATCTGGTTCCGCTTCGAGTGGCAGTTCGCCGTCGGCGCCGTGGTGACCCTGGTGCTGGACATCACCAAGGCGATCGGCTTCCTGGCGCTCACCCGGATCGATTTCGACCTGGTGATGGTGGCGGCGATCCTGACCGTGCTGGGCTACTCCACCAACGACAAGGTGGTGGTGTACGACCGGGTGCGGGAGAACCTGCGCAAATACAAAACGATGCCGCTGCGCGAACTGATCGACCTGTCGATCAACGAGACGCTGAACCGCACTGTGGGAACTTCGCTGACGGTGTTCATCGCCGCCCTGCCGCTGGCATTGTTCGGCGGCCAGTCGATCTCGGGCTTCGCCTGGGTGATGCTGTTCGGGATCATCGTGGGCACGTCGTCCTCCATCTTCATCGCGGCGCCCATCCTGTTGTTCCTGGGCGAGCATCGCCTGCGGCGGGAGGCGGTGGCGACGCCGCAGACCCAGGCGGTGCGGGAGACCCCGGGCGGGGTGGCGGCCGCGGCCCCACAGACCCCGCCGCCGCCACGGGCCGAGGAAGTGCCGGCATCCGCGAGTGGGACAGCGCCGCCACCGGCCGGCCCACGGCCGGGCGAGAAGCGAGGGACGCGCGGCGGAGCGCGGCCGGCGGCGCGGCAGGGGGGACGCGGCCGAGGGCGATAGGCGCACCGGCGGGCGCACGAGGTTCAGCAACGGGACGACCGGGTTCTATCCAGGTCGCCGGAGAGCAGGGTCGGACCGAAGGCGCGAATGGTGCCCCCTGGCCAATGCGCCGGGACAAGCGTCAGCGGCATGACGAAGACGGCGCCGGCCGCGCCCGCGAGCCCCTATGCGGGTAGTGGGTCAGTTTGAATGCCTGCGATGGGTGGCTATGCGACGGTCCGCTTTCGGGTCAAGATAGGCCGAGATCAGACATTCGGCTTGCGTCCAGGTCTGGCAGAAAGCGGAGTACTGTCCTCCTGGTCGGCGAGGAAGGGCAAAATTGTGACTTCGTGCGATATCTTTCCGACCCAGCGGCAGACATTGCTCGTCGGCGTGAATATCTGGAAGCAGAGTCGGCAATCCGATCGCATGAAGCGTGACCCCTATTGCGAGGATAATCAGTGATGAGATACGCGGATTCAAATCAGATTGCGACTGCGGTAAAACGGGCTGTCGCAGCATCGTCACTCGCGAGCAAAATCGCCGGAGTCGACGTAGAGATTGGCGATTTCAATGATGAAGGGGAATTCATCAGAGTTCTCATACACCTTAAGAACCTTGTAGATTTATCAGACGAAGACGTAGACGGCATTACGTCCTCTATCGAGGGTGCGGTTTCGAAATACGACGATCGGTTTCCTAGCGTGCGATTTTCCGAGCCATAATGTCGACCTTCTCGGATGATCTCCTTCGGGCTGCATCTAGATTATACTACAGGCGAAAAAATCAGAGAGGCCCGCTGAAGTCGGCATATGTAAGGCGAAGTATTTCGACGACGTATTATGCAATATTCCATTTTTGTTTGGACGAGGCCGCCTTGCGTTTGGTTGGTACTAATAATGATCTTCGCCAACGGCGACGACTGTTCATCCGGACACTTTCTCATTCTGGACTCATTGTCGCATTCGGAAAGCTTAAAGGCACTACCATAGAAAAGTCTGTTGAAGATCTATTCCGAACGCCAGGCACGCCTTCTGGTCCTATAGCTACCCCGCTTTTTGTTCAGCAGTTGGCAAGTGCATATCTCGATGCAAAGGCCAAACGAGAGGATGCCGATTACGATCTGAATGAGCCTCTCAGTGAGACGGACGCTCGTCAGCTTCGCCGCCGAGTCGTCAGAGCAATACGCGCGTGGGAGAACGCTACCACGCAGACCGATCGCGACACGAAGCACGTAGTTGCAATATTGTTGGCCACGAAGGGCAAACTGAGAGAGCAGTGACGGCCTTCGTCGGCCGCTTCCAGTGTTTGCACCTGCGGAGCGTCCGGCCATGCGATGAATTGCTCGATGAGGCGCTTGCCGCGCGAAGTTGTGTCTACCACGCCGTCGCAGAACCGGGGTCGGTAGACGGGAAGTCGTTACGGCGGAGCAGGAAAATCGACCGGGCATAGGCTGTGGGCGCGAAGCCCTCCGCACCGGATTGCGCCGGACGTCCGGATCCGAGAGCACCCGATTGGCGGTCTGGCGGCCGCCTTGGTGAAGGTGAGGTGCAGGGGCTCGGCCCCTGGCGGGGTTTGGGGCAGCGCCTCAACCTTGCTTTGCCACATTGGTCTATGATTCGGGTGCCCGGTATATCTGCACCCCGCAGCACCGATCCAGCGAAGCGGGTTCGTGCTTGGGCGCGAAGCGGACCTCTCCCGCCGCTCAGTGCGGGCGGCTCTCCTCCCCTTCCGTACTCCGGGTTTGCAAATCTTAAGAATTTCGCAGCGTGGAAAAGTCCAGCAGCACCAAACGTGTTCGCTATACGTTCTCGGCCTTATCCATCACCCCCGAAGCCGCCATTAAAAGAGGCCTGGTCCCCAGGTGTTTATCCGCGAGGAATTTTCCGGGTTTGGAGGTCGCCGCCAAAACGACCCGAAGAAGCCCACAAGCCCCGCGACGACGAGCAGTCCACCGAGGCTAAGGACTATCATGTGAAGCATGGCTAGCTAGTCCTTTTA
>Ga0335075_10017432_pt1 | contig 10678 bp, 6 predicted proteins | sample Lox_Sample_24_FD_206723 | JGI IMG/M metagenome (GOLD analysis project Ga0335075, IMG submission 206723) | Soil microbial communities from Loxahatchee National Wildlife Refuge, Florida, United States - Lox_Sample_2.4 | ecosystem: Environmental > Terrestrial > Soil > Wetlands | place: USA: Florida... | reverse complement strand
GTGCCGGTCACGCCGGTGTCAAGCCGGAGGACGGTGCCGTTGACGGCGGCGATATCCGCCGAGGAGACGTCGGCGACCGGCCCGGCGTCCGCACTGGAAATGACATCCGCGGTCGGAGCCGAGGCCGCCGCGGAGGCGGCTGCCGTGGAGGCGGCCGCCGCCCGGCTGTCCCGCCTGCTTCGCCGGCCGCCCTGACCGGACTGCTCACGAACACCGGGCTCACGAACACCGGACTCACGAACGCCGGACTGCTCGCGATTGGAAGGCTCCTGCCCGGAGCGCTCCTGTACCGACCGGTCGTGACCCGACCGGCCGCCGTGACCGTTGCCGGACCCCGAACGACGGGAGTACCCAGGCCCCTGGCGGTTCCCCGACTCGGGCGGGTCGAGCGTGATGATGGCCCCGCGGCCGTTGCAGCATTCGCACGGCTCGGAGAAGGCCTCAAGCAACCCGGCGCCGACCCGCTTACGGGTCATCTGCACCAGGCCGAGCGAGGTTACCTCGGCGACCTGGTGCTTGGTGCGGTCCCTGGCCAGGCACTCGAGCAGCCTGCGCAGCACGAGCTCGCGGTTGGACTCGAGCACCATGTCGATGAAGTCGATGACCACGATGCCGCCGACGTCACGCAGCCGCAGCTGGCGGACAATCTCCTCGGCCGCCTCCAGGTTGTTGCGGGTGACGGTCTCCTCAAGGTTCCCGCCCTGCCCGGTGAACTTCCCGGTGTTCACGTCGATGACCGTCATCGCCTCGGTCCGGTCGATGACCAGGGAGCCTCCGCTCGGCAGCCAGACCTTGCGTTCCAGCGCCTTGGCGAGCTGCTCGTCGACGCGGTACGCCGCGAATACGTCGTCCTCGTGGTCTGCCGAGCCGTCCCAGCGGACAAGCCGGCCGACCAGATGCGGCGCCACCCAGCGGACGTATTCGTCGATGACTTCCCAGCCATCGTCGCCGGACACGATGAGCTTGCTGAAGTCCTCGTTGAAGACGTCACGGACCACGCGGATCGTCAGGTCGGGCTCGCCGTACAGCAGCGCGGGCGCGGTGGCCGTCTTGGCCTTCTTCTCGATGTTCTCCCACTGCGCGGCCAGCCGCGTCACGTCGCGGTCCAGCTCCGCCTCGGCGGCGCCCTCGGCGGCGGTCCGCACGATGACCCCGGCGTTCTCCGGCGTCACCTTCTTGAGGATCTGCTTGAGCCGGTTCCGCTCCGTGTCCGGTAGCTTGCGGCTGATGCCGGTCATGGACGCGCCGGGAACGTAGACCAGGTACCGGCCCGGCAGGCTGATTTGCGACGTCAGCCGCGCGCCCTTATGCCCCACCGGATCCTTCGTGACCTGCACGATCACCGACTGACCGGGCTTGAGCGCGGATTCGATCCGCTTAGGCTGTCCCTCCAGTCCGCTGGCGTCGAAGTTGACCTCGCCGGCGTAGAGCACGGCGTTCCGCCCCTTGCCGATGTCGACGAACGCGGCCTCCATCGAGGGCAGCACGTTCTGCACCTTGCCGAGGTAAACGTTGCCCACGTAGGACTGGTGCGTCGTCCGGTTCACGTAGTGCTCCACGAGCACGCCGTCCTCAAGCACCGCGATCTGCGTCCGGTCGCCGCGCTGGCGCACGACCATGTCCCGCTCCACGGACTCCCGGCGGGCCAGGAATTCCGACTCGGTGATCACCGGCGGGCGGCGGCGGCCGGACTCGCGGCCCTCGCGCCTGCGCTGCTTCTTGGCTTCGAGGCGGGTAGAGCCCTTGACCGCGCGGACGTCGTCCGCGGGATTGTGCGGCTCCCTGACGTGCACGACGGTGTCCGGCGGATCGTCCGGGGCGGTGACGTCGGTGTCCGCGGACGAGCCGCGGCGCCGCTTGCGCCTGCGGCGACGGCCGGTGGCGGAAAGGTCGCCCAGGCCCTCGTCCTCCCCGTCATAGGCGTCAGCGCCGGCCGCCTCACGCTCGGCGGATGCCACAGAATCCGCGGACGACGCAGACCCCGCGACGTCGGACAGATCTCCGGCATCGGCCGCGGCGGCAGCCGGGCCGTCCGTCTCCGCGCTTTCCCCGGCGGTCGCCTCCGAACGCCCGCGGCCACGGCCATTACGCCGCCTGCGGCGACGGCCGCCGACCGACTCGTCGCCCTCATCAGCGCTGACGGCGGTGCCATCCTCGGCGGGGACGGGAGCGCTTGGGCGTTCGTCCGCGTCGCTGCCGTTGGTGTCCTCGGCCGCGGGCCCGACGCTGTTGTCCGCCGCCTTCGCGGCGCTGTTATCCGCCGCCTTCGCGGCGCGCGATCCACGGGACCGGCCGCCCCGGGAGCCGGCCGAGCCGGCCGAACCCGCCGAGCCGGCCGAACCCGCCGAACCCGCCGAGCCGGCCTGGTCAGGCGGGGCTACCGGCGCAGGAGGCTGGAACAGGACCTGCGGCGCCTGGAAAACGGCCGCGGGAACCCCTGCGGGCGCGGCGGGTGCTGTCTCCCGCGGAGCGGGGCCATTGGCCCCGTTATCGTCTGTTTCGTGGTTGTTCAGCTCGCTGTCGAGCATACGGGCAATCTCCAGTCAGGCTTCCGGGCGCGGCCGCACGCGACAGGGCAGCGCGCCGCACGGAAACTCGTTGTGTTCGTTCGTCTGGGCTGCGGGAAAAGCCGCCGCGCGGGAACCGGGCACGCGCGGGGCCGCACGCGCGGCGCCCAGACATGGGTGTATTTCTGGTCTCCGGAACGGTCATGGCTGGACCACCCCGGATTCCCCGAGCGACCCCTGCGCGAGCCGCGTCATCAGCGGCGCGGCCAGGGTCACATCGGAAACCTCTTGCAACGCGGTGAGCACGTCGTCCGGGCGCACGGCCGGGACGGTATGCCGGACGACCATCATCAGGGCCACCTCGCCGCTCGCGCTGCTGCGCACATCGAGCGTGACCACGGCGGAACGGGCGTCCATGCGCCGCATGCCCTTGTTGGTGAGACGCTCCACCGGAGCGTGCTCAAGGGCAAGAAACTTCTGCACCGCGGGCGCTATGCCATCCGGCGTTACGCCGGGGAGGATGACCTGCCACTCGGACGCGGTGAGCCGGCTTGCCGGCAACCCCCCGGCGTCCTCAGTGACAATGATCACATCTATCCCATCAGGCAGCGCCGCGTTCAGCCTCTGCCGCACGTCTTCGGCCTCGTGCCGGCTGGTCAGCGCGAGGCTCAGGTATTCCGCCTCGCTCGCGACCCCGGTCGGGGCGCCTCCCGCGTAGGAGATCTTCGGGTGCGGTGTGAATCCGGCGGAATGCGCGATGGGCAACTCTGCTCGCCGCACACCCCGCTCGAAGGCACGCGCCACATCCCTGTGGCTGGCAAAACGCATCTTTCCCCGTTTAGCATACCGGACCAGCATGTGCTGCACCGCTGGCGGCGATCCTTCACCGCTCGGGGCGGGCTTGCTCGGCACGCTCTATCTCCCGGTACTGGCCAGCACGGGAAGCAAGCGCCTTCCGTCCAGTCGCTCGCCCGTCGGACCTGTCTGAGTCTCTGTACCCATGGCGGGACACACCCCACACTCATAACACGGAGTCCACCGGCAATCTTCCACCTCGGCGGCGCCTTCAAGGGCGACCGCCGAGCGCCAGTCCTGCCAGAGCCAGTCCCGGTCAAGGCCCGCGTCCAGGTGATCCCACGGCAATACCTCACCGTAGTCACGTTCGCGCGTGGTGTACCAGTTCAAGTCGACCGGCTCGCTGGACAAGGCGCGCTCGGCGCTCGACACCCAGCGCGCGAACGAGAAGTACTCGCTCCACCCGTCAAACCGGGCGCCGTCCCGCCAGGCCTGGAGGATCACCCCCGCGACCCGCCGGTCGCCCCGGGACAGCAGCCCCTCGACGAGGGACGGCGACCCGTCGTGATAACGGAACCCGACCGACTTCCCGTACGCGCGATCCGAACGCAGCGCCGCGCCCAGCGCCTTAAGCCGCGCGTCCACCACCTCGGGCGGGCACTGCGCCGCCCACTGGAACGGGGTGTGCGGCTTAGGCACGAACCCGCCGATCGACACCGTGCACCGGATGTCCCGCCGCCCGGTCACTTCCCGTCCGGCCGCGATCACCCTCTTCGCGAGGTCCGCGATCGCCAGTACGTCCTCGTCGGTCTCGGTCGGCAGGCCGCACATGAAGTACAGCTTGACCTGCCGCCACCCGTTCGAGTACGCGGTGGTCACAGTGCGGATCAAGTCCTCGGAGGTGACCATCTTGTTGATCACCTTGCGCATCCGCTCGGAGCCGCCCTCCGGGGCGAACGTCAGCCCGGACCGCCGCCCGTTCCGGCTCAGTTCGTTGGCCAGCGTCACGTTGAACGCGTCCACCCGGGTGGACGGCAGCGACAGGCCGGTGTTCGTGCCCTCGTAGCAGTCGGCGAGGTCGACCGCGATCTCGTTGATCTCGCTGTGGTCGGCGCTGGACAGCGAGAGCAGGCCGACCTCGGCGAAGCCGGTGGCCCGCACCCCGCCCTCGACCATCTTCCCGACCGTGGTGATCGACCGCTCCCGCACCGGCCGGGTGATCATCCCGGCCTGGCAGAACCGGCAGCCCCGGGTGCAGCCGCGGAAGATCTCCACGCTGTACCGCTCGTGCACGGTCTCCGCGACCGGGACCACCGGCGCCTTCGGGTACGGCCAGGCGTCCAGGTCGAGCAGCGTGTGCTTGCGGACCGAGCGCGGAACGCCCGGGCGGTTCGGCGCGATCCGGTCGATCCGGCCGTCCGGCAGGTACCGCACGTCGTAGAACCGCGGCACGTAGACATCGCCGCCGCTGGCCAGCGCGAGCAGCAGCCCGTCCCGCCCGCCTGGACACCCCTGCCGCTTCCACTCCCGGATCCGCTCGGTGATCGCCAGCACCGCCTGCTCGCCGTCACCGAGCACGACCGCGTCGAGGAAGTCGGCGATCGGCTCGGGATTGAAGGCGGCGTGGCCGCCGGCGATGACCAGGGGATGCGCCGCTGACCGCTGCGAAGAGAAAAGCGGAATGCCGGACAGGTCCAGCGCGGTCAGCAGGTTGGTGTATCCCAGTTCGGTGGAAAAGCTCACCGCGAGGGCATCGAAAGCACCGACCGGACGGTGCGCGTCCACGGTGAACTGCGGCACCTCATTGTCACGCATGAGGCGCTCCAGGTCGGGCCACACGCTGTAGGTCCGCTCGGCGAGCACGCCATCCTGCTCGTTCAGCACCTCGTAGAGGATCGCGATGCCCTGGTTGGGCAGCCCGACCTCGTACGCGTCGGGATAGAACAGCGCCCACCGGACATCGGTCTCATCCCACCCCTTAACCGTGGAATTAACCTCGCCGCCAACGTACTGCACAGGCTTGCGGACCTGGGGCAGCAAGGGCTCAAGCTTGGGGTAAACGGACTCGACAGGCATGCTCAGAGAATACCCAGGCTCCGGAACGAGAGGTGGCGACGCCGCTTGCCCCCACCCTCCGCCGCCACGGGGGTGCCCTTACCTGATGCGGCCGCCGCCGTCGAACATCGAGTGATGCCTCCTGACCGACAGGAGGAGGCCGACCGCGATCATGTCGGCGAGGATCGCCGAGCCGCCGTAGGAGATGAAGGGGAGCGGCAGGCCGGTGATCGGCATGATGCCGATCGTCATGCCGATGTTGACGAACGACTGGAAGACGAACCAGACCGCCACCCCGGACGCCACCAGCATGCCGAACATGTCGTCGGCTCGCTGCGCGACTCCGATCGCCCGAAAGATCAGGACGCCGAGCAGGACGATGAGGACCGCGCAGCCGATAAAGCCCAGTTCCTCTCCGGCCACGGTGAAGATGAAGTCGGTCTGCACCGACGGGACGAAGTTGCCGCCGGTGAACGAGCCGTGGAACAGCCCCTGCCCGTACATCCCTCCGGACCCGACGGCGATCTTCGCCTGCATCCCGTTATAGCCCGCGCCGGACAGGTTGCTGCTCGGGTGCAGGAACGCGGTGAGCCTGGTCAGCTGGTAGGACTTGAGCAGGTGCAGGGCGGACACCGCAAAGATCACCGCGGCGGCCGCGCCCACCAGGCCGATCACCCAGTACAGCCGGATGCCGGACACCACGACCATGCCGGCCAGCGTGAACACGAGCACCAGCATCACGCCGAGCGCGGGCTCGCGCTCCACCAGGGCGATCAGCGGCGCCGCGGCGAGCGCGGCCAGGCCGGCGTCTTTCATGGTCGCCCGCCCGCTCCTGCTCTTGTGCCCCGCAAGCAGCGCCGCCGTGGACAGGACAAGCGCCAGCTTGGCGAACTCCGACGGCTCGATCTGGAAGCCGCCGGGCACCGCGATCCACGCCTTCGCGCCGTTAACCGACGCGCCAAGCGGGGTGAGCACCGCGAGCAGCAGCAGCAGCGCCACCGCGTAGATTACCGGGGTGTAGCTGCGGACCCGCCGGTAGTCCATGGCGGACACGGCGAACATGGCGATGACGCCGAGCACCCCCCACATGACCTGCTTCTGCAGGTAGCTGTCCGGGTTCAGCCCGGCGGCGCGCAGCATCGACGAGGTCGCCGCCCAGACAAGCAACGTGCCGAACACGGTCAGGCCGATCGTCACCAGGATCAGCACCCAGTCCAGCTGGCGCAGCAGACCGCCCTTGGCGGCCAGCCGGCCGGGCAGCGACCGCCGCCGCTTTTGCCGCCCGAACGTCCCGGCGCGCGGCCCGGCGAAATCGCGGGACGGGACGCCGTAGCCGCTCACCGGCCCACCTTCGGCAGCGTGGTGGGAACGTTGCCGCCCGGCACCGCGGGCTTGTGCCCCTGAAGGCCGTAAATCCCGTCCCAGATCTGCTCGACGGCGGGAGCCGCCGCGTCGGCGCCGTACCCGGAGTTAGGCAGCATGACGATCACCACGTATTTCGGGTTATCGCAAGGAGCGAACGACGCGAACACCGACGTCGCGTTGTTGCCGAAGTTCTGCGCGGTACCGGTCTTGCCCGCCACGCATACCTTGCTCAGCGGGAACCCGCTGAACGCGCTGTTCGCGGTCCCCGCCGGGTTGCTCACAACGCCGGCCAGCGCGCTGCGCATGTAGGCGAGCGTGGAGGACGACACCGGCAGGTGCCGGATCACCGGCGGGTTGATCCGCTGCACCACCTTTCCGGACTCCGCGACCAGGGCCTCGCCGATCCGCGGGCTGTACAGGGTTCCGCCGTTGGCCAGGGCCACGTAGGCGTTGGCGAGCTGCAGCGGGGTGACGTACACATAGCCCTGGCCGATCGCGGCGATCGCCGCCTGGCCCGGCTCCCACACGTACCCTGTCGTGCAGTCCTGGTACTCGATCTGCTGCACGTACGACCCGTGCGCCTTCCCGTACTTGCACCAGTCCTGGCCGGTGTGCGCGTTGTCCTTCCACAGCCAGTACAGCCACTGGCGGGTGGGGATCGCGCCGGACGACTCCTCCGGCAGGTCGATGCCCGTGGGCGCGCCGAACCCCCAGGCCAGCTCCATCTTCTGCATCTTCTGCACCGGGGCGCTTGGGCTGGCCCTGAAGTCGGCCGCCTCGTCGTCGTGCTGCCACATCTGGTAGGCGACGTTGTAGTACACGGTGTCGCAGGACTGGATCAGCGCGTCCGCGAACGACATCGGGCCCAGGTTCGGCTCACCGTCGTTGGCGAACCGTTGCTTGTCGATGGTCACCGTTGCCGGGCAGTTGTACTGCCCGTTGATGTTGTACCCGTCGGCGACGGCGGCCGCCGTCGAGGTGATCTTGAACGTCGAGCCGGGCGGGTACTGGCCCTGGCTGGCCCAGTTCATCGCCGGCTCGCCGGACTTGCTGCCGAACAGGTACTTGTACTCGTTCTCCGAGATGCCGCTGGTCCACACGGATGGGTCGTAGTCCGGGTAGCTGGCCATGGCGACGATCCGGCCGCTGGTCGTCTCCACGACGGCGGCACCCTGGTTCACTTTGTTCCCGGCGGCCTTGGCCTTGGAGATGGCCTGCGATAGCGCCTGCTGCGTGACCGCCTGGATGTTCGAGTTCAGGCTAGTGACTAGGGAGTCGCCGTTATCCGGCTGGGCCTGCTTAACGGTACCTGTCACGTCGCCCGCCGCGTTCACCGACACGACCTGGACGCCCGGCTTGCCGGTCAGCGCCGAGTTGTACGACGCCTCGAGGCCGGCCTGTCCGACCAGGTCCTCGGCGGCGAACCCGGTCTCCGCGATGTGCTGCTTGGCCGCCTCCTGCTGGGTGATGGGCTGCAGGTAGCCGATCACCTGTGCGGGATTGGCTCCGTTCGGCTTCGGATACTGGATCACCGGCTGGAGCTGAGCGGTCACGTAAGGGTACTCCTTGGGCTCCTCCATGACCTGCAGCGCGGTCTGGGCGCTGACGTTCTCGTCTACCGGAATCGGCTGGTACGGCGAGCCCCCCCAGCAGGGCGCGGGCACGTTCCTCGTGCACAGCCGCACCTCGTCACTCAGCGTCTTGTACGACATGCCGAGCAGCGGCGCGAGCCTGCGCAGCACGCTGGCCCCGTCGTCGTTCGTGGTCTGCGAGAGCTCCATCATGTTCACCGAGACCACCAGCGAGGTCTGGTTGCGCACCAGCGCGTTGCCCTCGTCGTCGAGGATCTCCCCGCGCACCGCGGGGACGATGATGTCCCGCGTCTGGTTGGACGACGCGAGGTTCCGGTACTGGGCCCCGCTCATCACCTGCAGGTACCACAGCCGGCCGCCGAGCGTGAGGAGCAGCGCCGCCACGACGAGGTAGAGCACCGCCAGCCGTCGGCGAGACGCCGGGATCATCCGTGACCTCCTATCCCCCGCCCGCGGCGGTACCGGTACTTGGTCGCTGACCCGGGGCGGTACCCGCCCTCCCGGGTCGGCCACCCGCCACGCTTGCCCCGTCCGCCGCTGCGCAGCCAGCCCTTACCCGGTTTCGCCAGCTTCGAACTGCCTTGCCGCAGCAGCGGGGCACTGTTCGGCACGGGGCCGGGCGAGCTGAAGTTCAGCCTGGCCGGGCGGCCGCCGGCCGAAGTCGATGGTGTGAGGGAGGTGCCTCCTGACGTTCGGGACGCGAGGAACGCGGAGCGGCCGGACGACCTCAGGTGCAGCTTCGGCTCCCGGCGCGACGGGACGATGCGGGACCGGCCGCGGGCGTCCGCGAGCCGCAGCCGCGGCACTCCTCCCTCCGACGCGAGCCGGAGCACGCCCGCGGCCTGCGGCGTGGACAGCAGCCTCGGCCTGAACTGCGGATGGATCACCCGTGCGCGCTCGCGCTCCCGGGCCGGCCGGGAGCGCCCGGACAAAAACGAGATCAGCCACAGCGCGAACGGGGAGAGCAGCAGGTCATACAGAACGGCGCCGGGCAGCACGTACTCGACGACCGGAACCGTCACGTTGGGGTCGCTGACCATCAGCCCGATCGCGACCTTGCCGCACTCCCCGGCGATCACACCGGCCGCCATCACGGTCAGCGCGCTCACCGTCGAGGGTTCCCCGGCCGTATCGAGCATCTCGCGGAGCCGCCCGCACCAATAACCGACCAGGCAGAACACTAGCGCGTACTCTCCCGCCAGATGGCCGCCCGGTGGCGCGATGTCCATTGCAAGGCCGCCGGAGAAGCCCGCAAGCAGCCCGCCCAGCGGACCGTTCGCGACGCCAAGCGCCGCCACCGTGATCAGGACGAGATCGGGTATCCCCCCGCCCGGCAGCGACGACCGGTTGACGATGACCATTTGCACCACGAGCGCGAAGAGCAGGGCACCCGCGCCGACCAGGGTGCGGCGGACCCTCCTCATTTCCGCACGCTCGAGTGCCGGCTCGAGGGCCGGGGACTCGGGGACGGCGGTTTCGGTGGCAGCACCGAGTCACGGGGGTTGACCCGCGGCGGGACGATCACCACCCCCACCACGCCGAGCCCGGTGAAGTCGACGAACGGCCGGACCGCGGCGGTCTGGGTCAGCGACCCCGGCTCGCTGTTCACCGCGGCCACCTCGCCGACCGGCACCCCGGGCACGTAGGGACGGCCGCCGACCGAGCCGAACGTCACCAGCGCCTCGCCCGGGTGCAGCACCGCTGTGGTGCTGAACAGCTTGAGCTGTAGGTCGCCCGAGCCCTCCATCGTCTGGCTGGTACCGGTGAGCGCGCCGATCTCGTTCGTGCCCGCAAGCCGCACGCCGACCGTCGCCGACACGTCCGTCGCCAGCTGCACGGTCGCGGTGGTCCTGCTCACCTGGGACACGACGCCGACCAGTCCGTCGCCGTTGAGCACGGTCTCGTTCACCGCGATGCCGTCGCGGCTGCCCGCGTCGATCGTGACCATGTCCGAGTATTCGCCGCCGGCCGCGATCACGCTGGCCGCGACTATGCGGTAACCGCCCCTGCCGCTGAGCTGGAGCAGCCTGGTGAGCTGCGCCTGCTCGGACTTGCTCAGCTGGCTGGCGCTGAGCTCGGCTCTGAGCTGGTCGTTCTGCCTCTGCAGATTGGCTATCTCGGCGCTGTCGTCGCCCGTCGTGTTGTGGAAGAAGCCGACAGCTGGGCTGGCGGCGCTCCCCGCCACGCGCTCTATCGGGCCGAACAGGTCGGCGCCGATGTTGTGCGCGGGCGACGACCCGCTCTCGCGAAAGTCAAGCGTGATCAGCCCGATGGCCACGATCAGCAGGACGACGAGTACCAGGCGTGTCCGCCTCGCTCCGTGCACGGTGCAGCTCCCGTCCCTTTACTCCTCCTGGTTTTCTT
>Ga0335075_10017431_pt1 | contig 10678 bp, 8 predicted proteins | sample Lox_Sample_24_FD_206723 | JGI IMG/M metagenome (GOLD analysis project Ga0335075, IMG submission 206723) | Soil microbial communities from Loxahatchee National Wildlife Refuge, Florida, United States - Lox_Sample_2.4 | ecosystem: Environmental > Terrestrial > Soil > Wetlands | place: USA: Florida... | reverse complement strand
GATCTGGCCGACGTATACCCTGTTCAGGCAAGATCGCGGTCTCTGACAAGTCTTTTCGCTGCAGTTGTCCCACATAAATCGAATACCGGTGTCAGGTTTCTGACGCCGCCGGTCGGCATGTTTTCCGATCGCGATGTCTACACGTGCTTTCCCGATAACGGCGACCAGCCGAGGCTCATCGATCTGCTCGATGAGCTTGGATATCCGGTGGACAGGACCGTGAAGACCTACCGGACGCACTGGAGCTTTGAAGCCTGAGGCGGCCGGCCGGTGAGTTCCGCCGGGCCGCCGGGTCTATAGAGAAAGGCCGCGCCGCGTGGGCGTCGGCGCTATCGACCTTGGGGGCTCAGCGTGGCAGCTCAGCACGAGTTCACCGCGTGGAGCTCCCATGCCGAGCCCGCCGAGCCCGACCTGCGAGCGGTGCTCGACCGGTTCGCGGCCGCCTGGGAGGACGGCGACGTGACCGCCCTGGCGGCGCTGTTGCGCGAAGACGTCGCGCTTGAGATGCCGCCGATCGCGACCTGGTTCTCCGGCCGGGAGACGGTGCTCGGCTACGTGGCGTCGCACCTGGGCGCGACGGCCGGGCGGATGCGGCTGGTGCCGGCCGCGGCCAACGGGCAGCCGGCGTTCGCCGTCTACCGCGACGCCGACGGCGTCTACCGGGCGCACGCGATGATCATCCTGACGCTGGCCGAGGGGCTGATCACGCGCATCGTCACCTTCCTCGAGCCGGCCCTGTTCCGGCTGTTCGGGCTCGATCGCGAGCTCGCGCCCGGCCAGTCCGGCCGCCGCCGCTGGCCTGCCTCTGCGGCCGATCGGGTTCAGGGCGGAAGCTCACCGGGGCCGCCCGGCAGCCCGGCCTGACCGACCTCAGCGTTGGCTACGCCTTCGGCAGCGGCTCGGACGTCCAGGTCCTCCCGTCGTTGGCCGACCTCAGGATTACGGCGCCCGCGCTGGTCTGGCCGCCGGCGATGCAGTGCCTGGTCGCGGCGGCGCAGGAGTCGGCGAACAGTCCCTGCGCCTTCGCCACGGTGGTCTGGGCCCAGTGCCTGCCGCCCGTCGAGGTGAGTTCGGACAGCCCGTACAGGGTGTCGCCGCCGCCTCGGCGTGGGGTGTAACCGTCGCCCACCGCCACGCAGGTGGTGGTCGTGGGGCAGGAGATGCCGCCGAGCCCGGCCACGTGCCTGGGATCCGACAGGACGTCCTTCCAGGTCGCCCCGCCGTTAGTCGAGGTGTAGAGGAAGGTCTCCTCGTTCGTAGGCACGGCCGAGGTGACGTTGAAGACGGCGTAGCAGTCCCTGGTCGACGGGCAGGTCACCGGGCCGAGCGGCACCCCGCCCGGTACGGCGTGCTTGGCCCACGTCTTGCCGCCGTTGGTCGTGGTCAGAGCGGCCTCGCCGGTGACGACGCAGTCGGCTGAAGACGCGCAGGAGATGCTGAACGGGCTGGACATCGCCGTCACGAGAGCGGGGATCGATTCCGCCGTCCACACGCGGCCACCGTCGGTGGTGCGGGCCACCGCGGCGTGGAACCGGTCGGGGGCGAGGCCGACGGCCCAGCAGTCGGAGCCGTTGGCGCAGGAGAGGGCTCCGGCCAGGGCCAGCTGTCTCGGCGCGGCATGGGCGCTCCACACCGCGCCCCCGTCGGTCGTCTCAAGGAAGGCGGCGCTGGCTCCCTCGGCCACGTCGGCAACGGCGAGGCAGTGCGCGGCAGAGGTGCAGTCGATGCTGGAGACGTCGTCGAACCTCGTGGTCGCGTACTGGACCCGCCAGGTGGCGCCGCCATTCGCGGTGGCGATGATGGCCGAGCCCTTGGCGCCGAACGCGCCGGCCCAGCAGTGGGTGGCGGACGCGCAGGACACCGCGGTGATCGCCGTGAGGCTGGCCGGCGCGGGCGGCTTGGCCGGCGCGGCCCCCGCCGGGACCGCCAAGGCGGCGATGCCCACGGCGGCCGCGGCCATGAGCCCGCCGATCGCCCAGAGCCGGCCGGCTCCCCGCCGCCGTCCGGCCTGGCGGGACGTGACTGCGTTGCGCCGCCGGAGGCCGTGCCGCTCTCGATCCATTGCCGTCCCCTCTCCCTCCGCGCTGCCGGGAACTTTGGCATCTACTATCAGAGACTCCGGCGAGGACCGAATGGTTGCGAGCTGTCAGCGGCCGCGGCGCCAGCGCGGCTTGCGCTTGTCAAGGAAGGCGCGGATTCCCTCCCGCGCGTCCGGGAGCTGGCTGGTCGCGGCCATGACCTCGACGGCGTAGGCATAGGCCTTGGGCTGGTCGAGGTCGATCTGGGCGTACAGCGCCTGTTTGCCGATCCCCTTGCTCTCGGCCGAGCCGCGGGTCACGCGCTCGAGAAGATCACGGACCGCCTCGTCGAGCTGGGCGGCTGGCACCACCCGGTTGACCAGGCCCCAGTCCAGCGCCGTGCGGGCGTCGATGACGTCCCCGGACAGGGCCAGCTCGGCGGCGCGCTTGCGGCCCACGTTCCTGGCGACCGCCACCATCGGGGTGTGGCAGAACCAGCCGCCCTTGCCGCCGGGTGCCGCGAAGCCGGCGTCCTCGCTCGCGACCGCCAGGTCGGCGCTCGCGACCAGCTGGCAGCCGGCCGCGGTGGCCAGCCCGTGCACCCGCGCCACCACCGGCTGCGGCACCTGCTGCATCAGCGTCATCAGCTCGGTGCAGGTCAGCAGCAGCGACCGAACGGCCGCCAGGTCGGCGTCGACGACGTCGGCGAAGTCGTGGCCGGCGCTGAACACCGGGCCGTTGCCCGCCAGGACGATGCCCAGGGCGTCGCTGTCGCCGACCGCGCGGAAGGCCGCGATCAGCTCCCGCATGTGCCCCAGGGACATGGCGTTGCGGCGCTGCGGCCGGTTCATCGTGATCGTGGTGAAATCGTCGCAGCGCTCGACCAGGACATGTTCGAATTCCATGGACCTAAGCATCGTCCCTGCGTGTGACCGTGTACAGGCCGGCTCCGGCCCGGTCACACTTCGATGCGGGAGCCCATGATGACCGTGCTGTCGCGGGGGAGCTGGAAGTACTCGGCCGCGTCGGCGGTCAGCCGGGCGGTGGCGACGAAGATGTACTTGCGCCACTGGCTCATGCCCGGGGCCTTTCCTCGGCGGATCTCGATGGTGGACAGGAAGTAGGAGATGTCGTCGTCGCACAGCGGGGCCTCGGTGGGGGTCCGGCGGATGAGCTGCAGCAGCGGCGGGACGCTCGGGGTGTCCATGTAGCCGAAGCTGGCGGCGACGTGGAAGATGCGGTCGTCCTTGTAGCCGAGGTCGTCGATCTCGAGCCGGTCGGCCTCGGCCACGTGCGGGACCGGAAGCGTCTTGATCTCGAGGATGACAACGTGGTCATGCAGGACGTGGTTGTGCTCGACGTTCGCGCGCAGCGCGAGCGGGGCGGTGGACTTGCCGCGGTTCAGGAAGATGCCGGTGCCCGGCGCCCGGTACAGCGGCGGCTGGCAGTTGTGCAGCGCGTCGATGCATTCGTGCAGCGACCCCTCGTCGAGCGCGCGCTGCTTGGAGACCAGCATCCGGCCCTTCTGCCAGGTGGTCAGGACGGTGAACACCGCGATGCCGACCACCAGCGGAAGCCACGCCCCGTGCGGCAGCTTGGTGAGGTTGGCGGCGAAGAACAGCAGGTCAATCGTGATCAGGACGACAGCGGTCGGGAGGACCAGCCACAGCGGTTTCTTCCACTGCTCGTGCACGATGTAGAAGAACAGCAGCGTGGTGATCGTGATCGTGCCGGTGACGGCCACCCCGTACGCGTAGGCGAGCGCGGTCGAGCTCCGGAACGCGAACACGAGCGCGAGCACGGCGACGAGCAGCGCCCAGTTGATCCACGGGACGTAGATCTGCCCGATCCGCTCCTCGGAGGTGTGCTCGATCCGCAGCCGTGGCAGGTAGCCGAGCTGGGCGGCCTGCTGGGTGAGCGAGAACGCGCCGGAGATGACCGCCTGCGAGGCGATGACGGTCGCGGCGGCGGCGAGGATCACCATCGGGATCAGCGCCCAGTGCGGCGCCAGCAGGTAGAACGGGTTGCTGATCGCCCTCGGATCGCGCAGCACGAGTGCGCCCTGCCCGAGGTAGTTGAGGATGCAGGCCGGGAACACCAGGAACAGCCACGACCGGGTGATCGGCCCGCGGCCGAAGTGCCCCATATCCGCGTACAGCGCCTCCGCCCCGGTGACGGCCAGCACCACCGCCGCCAGCGAGAAGAACGCGGTGCCGAAGTGGCCGAACAGGAACTCAAGCGCGTAGGAGGGGAGCAGCGCCTTCAAGATTTGCGGGTTGCTGACCACGCCGCGGATGCCCCAGGCGCCGATCACGGTGAACCAGAGGGCCATCACCGGCCCGAACAGCCGCCCGACCACGCGGCTGCCAAACCGCTGCAGCGCGAACAGTCCGACAATCACCAGCGCCGTGAGCGGCACCACCAGGTCGGCGACCGATGGCGTCACCACCTCGACGCCCGAGATCGCCGACAGGACCGAGATCGCGGGGGTGATCATGCTGTCGCCGAAGAACAGCGACGCGCCGAACACCCCGAGCAGCGCCAGCGTGATCGCCGTGCGGCGGCTGCCGGGCACCCCCCGGCGGCGGATCAGCGTGATCAGCGCCATGATCCCGCCCTCGCCGTCGTTGTCGGCCCGCATCACCAGCAGCACGTAAGTGACGGTCACGATCGTGATCACGGCCCAGAAGATCAGCGAGATCACGCCGTAGACGTTCTGCGACGACACGTGGACGTGGTGGGGATCAGACGGGCTGAAGACCGTCTGCACGGTGTATAGCGGGCTGGTGCCGATGTCACCGAACACGACCCCCAGAGCGCCAAGCTCCAGAGCTCCCCGCGCAGTGCTGCGCCTCATCGCCCTCCCCGCGCGTGTCATACCCGGCCGCGCCAACCTTAACGCGAGGTCAGGGCACGTCCAGCGGGGACCCCGTCCGGGCGGACAAAACGCCCGCGGTTGCCCGCGTCGGCTAGTGCCTGCGCCGCGCGAACTCACAGCGGCAGGTCAGGGCCGTGCGGATCGAGGCGGGGACGTCCTCCAGCGAGGTGACCGGCCCGTCGGGGAAGCCAAGCCGGACGGCCGCGACCCCGTCGCTCGCGAGTACCAGGAGCTCCAGCCCGTAGCGGTCGAGGCCCCGGGTGACGACCCAGTCGGCCTGCGGCATCCCGTGCGCGCGGACGCACGCGATCAGGTCGGCCATGTGCCCGTGCTCCAGGTGATGCAGCACGCCCGGCGCCTCCCGCCACAGCGGGTCGGGCGCCGCCGCGCGGTACTCGGCCAGCGGGACCTGGACCCGGGCCCCGGCGTGGCCGATCAACTCGACCGATCGCAGGTCAACCATGCAGGCCGCGATCCCGACGCGACGGTTGCGGGCCGTCGGCCTGGCCGTCCCGGTGAGTCGCAGGGCCGAGTACGGCCCACCCCCCGGCACGGTCACGGTTACCGCCCCCTGCTGGGCCGACAACTGGTGTTCAACGACGGATCCGGTGGCGGACAGTAGCAGCGGGCTGCCGTCCCGTCCGTCCCGGACCGGAACCTGAGCGGGCACCCGCGCGGGGTAGACGGGGTCGCCGGGGGCGTGGGCGTCGTCGATCTCGGCGGTTGCCGCGCTGGCCAGCGCGGTCCTGGCCAGCTCGGCGAGGGAGGGCCCGGGGAGCACTTCGAAGTCCATGATGTCTATTTAATTAGGTAAGCCTTACCTAAGTCAATGTTCCTCCGGTCATGCGTGCGTGGGAAGCACGGCTCGGGTGGGTACACCCACCGTGATCATCGCTCGGGGGTGCGGATGACTCAGCGACGCGCGGCCGGCAGGCCGACGTGAACGTTCTCACGGGGCTGAACGACCTGCTGGCAGTGGCCGTGGTGGCTGCGCTGACGCCGATCCTGGTCGCGATCCTGCCCGGCCCGCGCATCCCGCAGGTCGTGGTCTTCCTCATCGGCGGGGTCGTGATCGGGCCGCACGTTCTCGGGCTGGCGGAGACCAGCAATATCCAGCTGCTGTCCGACGTCGGGCTCGGATTTCTGTTCCTGCTGGCCGGCTACGAGCTTGACCCGCACCTGCTGCGCGAGCGGCCCGGACGGCTGGCGTTCACCGGCTGGGTGATGTCGGCGGTGATCTCGGTGGCGCTGACGGCCGGGCTCACCGCGGCCGGCTACATCAAGGACTACGTGCCGGTCGGGCTCGCTCTGACCACCACCGCGCTGGGCACGCTGCTGCCCATCCTCCGGGACAACGGAATGCTTGGCGGCCAGTTCGGCCGTCACGTGTTCGCGGCCGGCGCCGTCGGCGAGCTCTTTCCCATCCTGATCATCGCCGTCTTCCTGACCAAGCGGGGTCACTTCATCGCGCTCGCCTCGGTCGTCGCGGTCGGGGTGATCGCGATCATCTTGTCCCTGGTGCCGTGGCTGGCCAAGAGCAACGCGGTGAAGAAGGTCCTCACCGAGGGCCAGGACGCGACCGCGCAGATCACGCTGCGCTGGGCCGTGGTGCTGCTGTTCGCGCTGCTCGCGTTCGCGGCCCGATTCGGCCTCGACGTCGTGCTCGGCGCCATGCTGGCCGGGATCGTGCTGCGGATCTGGACCCGCAGGCTCAACCTGAATACCGAGAGCCTGGAGCGCAAGTTCGATGCGGTCGGCTACGGGATCTTCATCCCGATCTTTTTCATTGCGTCCGGAATGACCATAGATCTGAAGGCGATTAGCCAGGACCCGCTGCGGGTGGTTGTGCTCTTTCTGTCGCTGCTGATCGTCCGTGGCCTGCCGTCGCTGCTGGTGTACCGCAACGACCTCAAACCCCGGGAGCGGGTGGAGATGACGTTCATCACCGCGACGTCGCTGCCGCTGCTGATCGCCCTGGCCGAGATCGGCGAGCAGGACGGGGTGATGCTGCCCGCCACCGCCGCCGCCCTGGTCGGCGCGGGGGTCCTGTCGGTCCTGATCTATCCGCTCATCGCGGTCGGGCTGTACAAGAACCGCGTTAAGGCTCAGGTACAGCCCGACCGCCTCGATGAGGCCCCGGCCTCGTAACCTCACGGCGTCGGCGGCACCCCCGGGCGACGGTAGGGGCGGGCCAGCGGCCAGTGCCGGTCCTCGAGTATGGTCTCGGCGTCGAATTGGCCGTGGGCCTGGATCAGCCTGGCTACCAGGCCGGTCCACCCGGTCTGATGCGAGGCGCCGAGGCCGGCCCCGTTGTCGCCGTGGAAGTACTCGTGGAACAGGATGAGGTCGCGCCAGTGCGGGTCCTCCTGGAATAGCCTGATCCCGCCGTAGACCGGACGCCGTCCCTCGTCGTCGCGCAGGAAGGTCGCGACGAGGCGGCGGGACAGCTCCTTGGCCACCTCGAACAACGTCATCATCGTCCCCGAGCCGGTTGGGCACTCAACCTTCAGGCCGTCGCCGTAGTACCGGTAGTGCGAGATCAGCCCGCGGATCAGCAGCATGTTGATCGGGAACCAGACCGGACCGCGCCAGTTGGAGTTCCCGCCGAACATCCCGCTGGTCGATTCCGCAGGCTCGTACTGCACCCGATGCTCGACGCCGTGCACGTCGAAGACATACGGATCCTCAAGGTGCCAGCGCGAGATTGACCGAATTCCGTGCGGACCGAGGAAGCGCTCCTCGTCGAGCATCCGGGCGAGGATACGCCGCAGCTTGTGCTCGTTTACGAGTGAGAGAAGGCGACGGCCGTTCACTCCGGGCACCAGCGGATCGGCGATATTGGACAGCAGGTCCTTGTTGCGCTCCAGGAAGGCGGCCACCTGCCCGGCGATCAGCGGATGGCGCTCGATGACGTCCGCCTCGATGACGGTCGCGGCGCAGATAGGCAGCAGGCCGACCAGGGAACGCACCTTCAGCTTGGTGCCCGAGCCGTCCGGGAGGCGCAGCACGTCGTAGAAGAACCCGTCCTCCTCGTCCCACATCTCGTCGGGGTTGTCGCCGATCGGGTCGGTGGCCGCGGCGATCCAGAAGAACCGCTCGACGAACTTGAGCACGTACTGCTCATAGTTATCGTCGCGCTCCACCAGGGCCAGCGCCATCTCGAGCATGTTCTGGCTGAACATCGCCATCCAGGCGGTGCCGTCGGCCTGTTCCAGGCTGCCGCCGGTCGGCAGCGCCGCGCTGCGGTCGAACACGCCGATGTTGTCGAGCCCGAGGAACCCGCCCTCGAAGACGTTGTGCCCGGTCGGATCCTTCCGGTTCACCCACCAGGTGAAGTTCAGCAGCAGCCGGGAGAAGCTCTTCTCCATGAACGGGAGGTCTACCTCGCCGAGGTCGGCCTCCAGGTTCTGCAGGAACAGCGCCGCGAACGCGTGCACCGGCGGGTTGACGTCGCCGAAGTTCCACTCGTAGGCGGGCATCTGGCCGGTCGGGTGCAGGTAGTTCTGCGAGAGCATGAGGTCGATCTGGCCCTTGGCGAAGTCGGGGTCGACCATGGCGAGCGGGATGCAGTGAAACGCCAGGTCCCAGGCCGCGTACCAGGGGTACTCCCACTTGTCGGGCATGGACACGACGTCCTGGTTGTACATGTGGAACCAGGACTCGTTGCGGGTTCCGCGCCGGACCGGCGCCCGCAGCGGGTGGAGCTTGCGCTCGCGCAGCCACTGGTCCACGTCGAAGTAGTAGGTCTGCTTGGACCACAGCATCCCGGCCAGCGCCTGCCGCATGACCGACTTCGCGTCGTCGGTGACCTGCGGGGGAGTGATGCCCTCGTAGAACTCGTCCGCCTCCGCCCGCCGGGCGGCGATCAGCTCGTCCGCCCCGGCCAGCGGTTCCGGAAGCTGATCGGGACCCTGCCGGGTGAGGCGCACCAGCATCGAAGCCTGACCGGCGCCGGGCACGTGCAGCCGGACGTGCGCGGCGGCCTTGGTGCCCTCGCCGTCGGGATTGACGGTGTCGGCGCCGCCGATGACGTGGTCACCGATGCCGTCCTTGGGGAAACGGGTGGCCGGCTCGCGGCCGAACACGCGCGCCTCGTTCGTCTCGTTGTCGCAGAACAGCAGCTCCGCCTCCGGGCCCGCGTACAGGTAGAACTCGCCGAGCTGGTGATCTTCCGCCCGGACGACCGGGTAGGGCGCGTCGACCCGCGCGATCCGCGGTTTGGGCTCCGCGTCCCCCCAGGACCACGTGTTGCGGAACCAGAGCGTCGGCAGCACGTGCAGCACCGCATCCTCGTCCGAGCGGTTGTGCACGGTGACTCGGCAGAAGATGTCCTCAGCGGACGCCTTCGCGTGCTCGACCTCGACGTCGAAGTAGTTCCCGGCGTCGAAGATGCCGGTGTCGATCAGCTCGTACTCGAACTCCTGCCGGGACCGCTCCCGGTTCACCGCGACCAGGTCGTTGTAGGGAAACTCGGCCTGCGGGTACTTGTACAGGTAGCGCTGGTAGCTGTGCGTCGGGACGTTGTCGACGTAGAAGTAGTACTCCTTGACGTCCTCGCCGTGGTTGCCCTCGGCGTTGGTCAGGCCGAACAGCCGCTCCTTGAGGATCGGGTCCTGCTCGTTCCACAGCGCCAGCGCCAGGCACAGCCGCTGCTTGTCGTCGCTGATCCCGGCGATGCCGTCCTCGCCCCAGCGGTAAGCCCGCGAGCGCGCCTGATCGTGCGTGAAGTAGGACCAGGCGTCGCCCCCGTCGCTGTAGTCCTCGCGAACCGTCCCCCACTGGCGCTCGCTCAGGTATGGCCCCCAGGCGCGCCAGGGCACCCCCGCCCGAGTCTCCCGCAGCCGCAGTTCCTCGGCCCCCACCGAGCCGGAGTTCTCCCCATTAGACAAGGCAATATCCTTCCCCCGTTGGATACACCCCTGAGTGTGCCACCAGCTCGTGCAGGCCTCAGCGGCGGGACTACGCTTGACCTCCGTGAACGCAGCTACCACTCCCCCGAACCTGTACCTCGTTGTCGGGTATGACGGTTCCGCCCCAGCCACCCGCGCACTCGACGCCGCCGTCAGGCTGCTGAACGGCCGCGAGGGCCGCATCGACGTCGTCTACGTCGCTCACATGCCCGGCATCGACATGATGTCGGCCGACGCCGTGGCCGAGGAGCAGATCACCCTCGACGACATCGAGCGCGACCTGCGCGCCGCCGCCGCCGACCAGCTGCGCGACCGCGAGGAGCGCTGGGAGTTCGAGCGCCGCCAGGGCCTCATCGCCGACCAGCTGCTGGCCGCCGCCAAGGACCTGCACGAGTCCCACCCGGACGACACGGTCTCGATCGTGGTCGGAAGCTCGTCCCAGGCGCTGCACCGCATGCTCGGCTCGGCCGCCGTCAGCCTCGCCCGCCACTCCCCGGTCCCCGTCGTCATCGTCCCCTAGTACCTGCGGGGGCCGCGCCCCAGACCTCCGCTTAGCTGGCCGCTGCGACGCGATCGAGCTCTGTGGCCCACCGGGCCGCATCTAGCGGGCCTGTGGCCCCCAGGGTCATAACGCCGTGGATCGCGTTCGCCAGCCCTTCCGCCGGCATCACCGTGAGCGCGGCCGCGACGATGCCCGCGCGAGTGAGCGCGGGCTTGGCCGGCCGCCTCCCAGTGATCTTGCAGCCGATTGCCGCCGATGACATTCTGAGGACGAAGTACCAGGTCCGGCCAACGTCGGCCGACCGGACGGCTTGAGGAGCGGTGATGGATTTCAACCTCGGGGTGATGCTGCGGGAGTCGGCCCGGCGGAC
>Ga0335075_10017429_pt1 | contig 10678 bp, 9 predicted proteins | sample Lox_Sample_24_FD_206723 | JGI IMG/M metagenome (GOLD analysis project Ga0335075, IMG submission 206723) | Soil microbial communities from Loxahatchee National Wildlife Refuge, Florida, United States - Lox_Sample_2.4 | ecosystem: Environmental > Terrestrial > Soil > Wetlands | place: USA: Florida... | reverse complement strand
GCTGGCCAACCCGGATGGCCGGGGCCGCGTACCGTGCCAGCGCGTCAAGCAGCTGCCGGTCGTCGGTGGTGTAGTCCCGCTCCGATTTCCGCGGTCCAAGGGCGAGCACGCCGACCGTGGCGCCGGCTGAGATCATCGGCACGACCAGCACCGCGCCGGCCTCTTTGAGGGTTTTCAGCGCGGGCGACGCGAGGCTGAGGCGGCGAATGTCCACGGGGCCGGCCGCCGCCAGCAGGTAAGCGGTAAACGGGTCATCCTCGGGCAGCTCGGACAGCTCGGCCGGCGGCCCTGACGCAATGCTGGCAGGCAGCGCCGACCGGGTTACTGGCGGCTGTTCATGCCGGCTTGTGACCGCTTCCCCCATTGCCGGTCCCCCCGTGGGCCTGATCCAGCCAGCCTACTCCGCGCCGCCGGTCAGGAAGGCGGGCGCCTATCCCCGGCCCGTCTGGTGATCGGCGCAGCCCAGTGGCATGCTCGGACGCGGGGGGTTTACTTGCGATGGGTGGGTGGTTCGAGCAGTCAGTCGTGGACACGGGGAGGCTCCGCCTCTTCTGTTTCTTCGTGTCCTTTATCGTGGCGTTCCTGTTTATCCGGTTCAGCGTGCGGATGATTCGCGCGCAGGTGAAGTGGTGGCCGGGAAACGTCACCCCGGGTGGGGTGCACATCCACCACGTGGTTTTCGGCCTGGTCTTCATGTGCGTGGGCGGGGTCGGCGGCCTTGCCGTCCAGGACAACCGCTCGGGCTGGGCCGCGGCGGCCGCCGTGTTCCTCGGTATCGGCATGGCGCTGGTACTGGACGAGTTCGCCCTCGTCCTGCACCTGGAGGACGTCTACTGGAGCGAGCAGGGCCGCCTGTCGGTCGAGGTCGTCTTCGTCACCGCCGCGCTGTGCGGCCTAGCCCTGCTCGGCTGGGTTCCGCTTGGCGCCACCCCCGGCGACGGGATAGGGCATTCCCGCGTGGAGGCTTTCCTCAGCATCGTTGTCGTATTGGCCGTCAACCTCACGTTTACGGTCATCTGCCTGCTGAAGGGCAAGACGTGGTCGGGCGTGATCGGCGTGTATATCGGCCTGATCGCCTTCGTCGGCGCGATCCGGCTGGCCCGGCCCGGCTCCCCCTGGGCGCGCCGTCGGTACCCGGCGGGCTCACGGAAGGAGGCGAAGGCGATCGCCAGGGAGAAGCGCTACGGGGGGCGGGCGACACGCGCGAGGACCTGGTTCCAGGACCTGGTCGCGGGCCGCCCGGACCAGAGGACGGGCTGAACGAGGCCGGGCGCGACGCTGAACCCCAAACCCTGCTGCTGAGCTGTCAGCCCGCGGGACCGAGCAGGTCCCACTTGTTGCCCGCCATGTCAAGGAACACCGCGACGCGCCCGTAGGGCTCTGTGCGCGGCGTGGTGAGGAACCGGACGCCGGCGGCTGTCATCCGCTCGAAGGCGGCGCCGAAATCCTCCACCTGCAGGAAGAACCCGACACGCCCGGCGACCTGGTTCCCGGCGGCCGCGGCCTGGTGCTCGCCGTCCGCGCGGGCGAGCAGGATGCCCGTCTGCGCACCGGGCGGGCGGACGACGACCCAGCGCTTCGGCCTGCCGTCGTTAGTCAGCGACGGCGAGTCCTCGACGAGGTCGAATCCCAGCGCACCGGTGAAGAACTCGATGGCCTTGTCGTAGTCATCGACGATGATCGTGAACCGCTCGATCCGCATGACCAGCAGGCTAGTGCCTGCATGAGGCCGTCGTACCGCTCAGCCTGCCCTGGTATCTAATGGCGGCCCCTAGGAATGCGCTAGTCCGGGCGGACCGCCTGACGGCCGTGACGCCGTGGCCGTAGGCTCACATTGCCTCATACGAGGCTTTTGCGGAGCGTACGGCCGGTTTCCTGGCGCACCGCGGCAAGCGAAGGAAGTCCTGACGACAGATGACGGTGAGCGTTGATGGATTCGACTTACGGCAGAACCGTGCCGGTTCTGGGGAGCCGGCGGCGATCGCGGTCCGCGGGTAAGGAGGCATTGGCCGATGTCCGCACCAGATAAGTCCCAAGCCCTCGACCACATCGTGGTGGTGCTGTTCGAGAACCGTTCCCTGGACAATGTGCTCGGGCACCTCTACGGTCCGGAGGACGGCAGGAACTTCGACGGGGTAATCGGCAAGAGCCTGACCAACCCCATTCCGGCGTGGGCCGAGGACGGGGCTGAGCGCAAGGTAGTTCCCTATACGGTTGCCACCGACATGGATTCGCCGAACCCGGACTCGGGTGAGGAGTATTTCCACACCAACACCCAGCTCTATAACGTCATCGATGACCACAACCGGTTCAAGATGGGTGACGAGGTCACGGCGCCGTGGAATGTGCCGCCAGCCGGGGCCGCGCCCACGATGGACGGGTTCGTTACCGACTACATCTCCACCTTCACCGCCGAGACGGGCCGCCAGCCCGCCTACGACGAGTACGCCCACATCATGACCGGTTACACTCCCGCGCAGCTGCCGGTACTCAACGGCATAGCCAGGGACTTCGGGGTCTTCGATCACTGGTTCTCCGAGGTGCCGTCTCAGACCTTCATGAACCGGTCGTTCTGGACGGCGGCCACCTCGTCGGGTTTGGTTGTGAACAGTCCGATGAAGAAGTGGCTGACGAAGAACGACGCGGAGACGATCTTCGAGCGGCTGGAGGCGCACGGCAGGACCTGGAAGGTCTACGTGATGGAGCCGATGCCGTTGTCGTTCACCGGGCTGATCCACTTTCCCCGGCTGAAGCAGCGGCTGGCCACCCATTTCGTCCCCTTCGCAGAATTCGAGAAGGACGCCGCGGCGGGCACGCTCCCGGACTTCTCGCTTATCGAGCCGAACATGGTGGTCGGCCACGGTGACTACCACCCGGCGATGGGCCGTTCGTTTACCGACATGGTGGACATCACCCTGGACACCCCGTCCTCGACGCTGTCAGGTGATGCCTTCCTGGAGCGAGTGTTCAACGCATACCGGTCCGCCACCTCCGAGACTGGCGCCAACGTCTGGAACACCGCCCTGCTGATCGGGTGGGACGAGCCAGGCGGAACCTACGATCATGTCCCGCCGGGGCCGGTCCCGCCGCCCGACCCGTCGGCGCCTGCGGGCGAGATGGGCTTCAGCTTCGACCGCTCCGGGTACCGGGTGCCGGCCATCATCGTGTCGCCGTGGGTCGAGCCTGGATCGGTGTACAACGAGGAGTACCGCCACACCTCCCTGATCGCTACGTTGCGAAAGACCTGGGGACTCGGTGAGGCGTTCACGCAGCGTGACGCCTCGGCCCGCACGTTCGATCACGTCTTCTCGCGCGACACGCCCCGTGACCCGAAGACCTGGGCGGCGGTCAAGGCCCTGCCGTGCGCTGAGTGGACGGCGGATCCCGAGATGGTGCGCAGGGGCCTGAGCGTCCTCGGCAAGGGCATCGGACACGCCATCATCGCCCAGGCACGGGAAAGGGGGCTGCCGCTCCCGGCCAAACTCAGCGATCCGGAGGGAGAGGTTTCACCCAGGCTCATGGTCGACGTGCTCAGTGAAATCGCTCGTCACTACTTCCCGCTCCTGGCCGGAGACGCAAAAGACCTGGGGTGAGCCCGGTGGGCTCAGGCCCACATCTCGTGATCGTAACGCCCGGCTTAATGACGATCGATGGCGCCGGCCCGGCCTGCGGCGCGGTTTCGCCACGCCCCTCGCCCCAGGGACACCGCGCGTCCCCGCAGCCTCACCCCGCTAGGCCGCAGCGCTGACGCCGGGGCGATGGTTGCGGCAGCCATACGCCCACAACCGTATCGTTGTCACAACCATCAGCCCCGTCCGCCGTTACCTCTCCGTCATTTGAGCCAGGGCCCCCGGGGTGTCCAATTTGCCGTGAATGATGGTGGATTTCGCCAGTCTTGAGGCTCATGATGGGTTCAGCGGAGCGGCTGGAGCAAGGGAGGCAATGGCCGATGAAGGTCAAGGCGGCCGTGCTGTACGGACCCGGGACTAAGTACCAGATCGAGGAGATCGAACTCGACCCGCCGGGGGAAGGCGAAGTCCTCGTCAAGTTCGCCGCGAGCGGGATGTGCCACTCGGATGAGCATCTGGTCACCGGCGACCTCGTCGCCGACCCGAAGCTGATGCCCGCCGCCGCCAGGCAGTTCCCGATGATCGCCGGGCACGAGGGAGCCGGCGTGGTGCAGGAGACCGGGTCCGGCGTGACCGGGCTGCGTCCCGGTGACCACGTGGTGACCTCCTTCGTGCCCTCCTGCGGCGTCTGCCCCGCCTGCGCGTCGGGGCACCAGAACCTGTGCGACCTCGGCGCCACGCTCACCAGGGGCCGCCAGCAGGACGGCACGGCGCGGCATCACACCGCCGAGGGGACCGACTGCTCCCTCATGTGCTCGCTCGGCACGTTCGCCGAGTATTCCGTGGTGAACCAGGCGTCGCTGGTCAAGATCGCTGACTACCTTCCGCTGGCCGCGGCCGCCTTGGTGGCCTGCGGCGTGACCACCGGCTGGGCCTCGGCCGTGCACGCGGCGCAGGTGCGGGCTGGTGACACCGTGGTGGTCATCGGCACCGGGGGAGTGGGCATGAACGCCGTGCAGGGCGCGGCGGCGGCCGGCGCCCGGCAGATTGTTGCGGTGGACACAGTCCCCTTCAAGCGGGAACAGGCACTGAAGTTCGGCGCCACGCACACCGCCGCGAGCATCGACGAAGCGGTTGGCCTGGTCAGGGAGATCACCTGGGGCCGTAACGCCGACAAGGTGATCCTCACCGTCGGGCTCGCCGACGGATCGATGATCGCCCCGGTGATGGCCATGCTCGGCAAGGGCGGCCGCGCCGTTGTTACCGCGATCGCGAACATAGGCGCCGGCGACGTGAAGCTCAGCCTGTTCGACCTGGCGATGATGAGCAAGCAACTGGTGGGAACCATCTTCGGGGCGGCCAACCCGCGTTACGACATCCCGCGGCTGCTCGCCCTGTACGAGGCGGGCAAGCTCAAGCTGGACGAGCTGATCACCAGGACCTACACCCTCGACCAGATCAACGAGGGCTACCAGGACATGCGCGACGGCAGGAACATCCGGGGCGTGATCCTGTACTAGCAGAGCATTCAGCGAGGCCGGCCGACTGAAGCTGCCGCAGGGCCGCCCGGGCATGCCAGCTTTAAGATCAAGATCCATCCCGAGGAACGTGCGCGGATGCCTCTGCCCCGCCACCATGCCGCCCGGGGCCTGCCCGGCGTCAGTGACGGGCGGTCACCAGCCACCGGCCGGTCAGCTCGTCTCCGTCCGCGGTGAGCAGCTCACTCGCCAGGTTCACCACCGGACAGACGTGATTGGGAATGACGCGGACGAGGTCGCCGATCCGCAGCGGCGCGCTGAGGCCGCGGACGACGGCGTGCTCCTCGCTGAGCATGGCGATGGTCGCCTCGGGCGCCTCCAGGATATGTCCGTGTCCGGGCAGCCAGCCCGGCCGGTCGCTGGACAGCGCCTTCGACCCGCAGTCAAGGACCGCCTCGCCGGGGCGTGGCGCGGACACCACCCGGGCCGCGACAACGAGGGCGATGTCGTCCGCGGCCAGGCCGGCCAGCACCATCTGCTGCCGGTCGCCGAACACGTACGTTCCCGGCCGCACTTCCGTCAGTGGTGCGGCCACCCCGGCCTCTGCGGTGGGCGTGGACCCGCCGCTGAGCACCGGAGCGGTGCCGGTCAGCGCCTCAAGCGCGGCCCCCGCGGCCGCGAGCGCTGACCGCTCGTCCGCCGCGGCCGCGGCGACGGTCGCGGGGTCCGGCTTCCCGTACGCGTGCCCGGGGTGAGTGAATGCGCCGATTACGTCAAGGCCGAGCTTGCGGCATTCAGTGGCGAGCGCGGACACCTGGGAAACCGGCACGCCCGAACGGTGCTGCCCGGAATCGACCTCGACAAGCACCCGCACTCCCGGGACCGCCGCCGCGAGCGCCCCGGCCGCGTCGACGCTGTCCACGCCCACCCGCAGCTCGGTCCGCTCGCGGAGCGCGGCAAGCCGTGCGGGCCGGCTCGCGGAGCCTGCCCACAGCGGGTAGGCGATGAACACGCTCGGGCAGCCGTCCGAGGCAAACGCCTCCGCCTCCGCGAGCGTCGCTACCGTCAGGCCGACGGCACCGTGCGCTAGCTGCCGCCGACCTACTTCCAGGCACTTGTGCGTCTTGGCGTGCGGTCGCAGCACCGCCCCGGCAGTCGCCGCCACCTTCTGCATCCGGTCGAGGTTCTGTTCCAGCCGCGTGGTGTCTACCACCACTGCTGGCGTCTCAATGTCCCATGGCACAGCCTCAGTATCCCGCGCCACACAGAGGCCGGCCACCCGCCATCGGGCAACCGGGCCTTGAGTGACCGCGCTCCGGGTGCCCGGCGGGCCGTCGTGCGGCGGGCGGCCGGGCGCAGTGGTCGCGGGGGTGCGGCGCGACTCAGCGCCAGGCGAAGACCGGCTGCTCGTAGTGTGCGACCCGCAGCACTTCACCGTGGCAGGCGATCCGGCAGAACTGGTGCACGATCGCCGCCGTGGGCGCGTGCAGGTACCCCCCGAGCAGCGGAAGCTGGATGACCGGGGCGCTTGACTCCGGGATCGAGACGAACCTCGGTTCGACATCGAGGTCGGCCAGCGGCACCTGGTGGACCGAGGCGACCTCCGCTTCGCTCGGAGTCAGCTCGCCCGCCGGGCCGGCCCAGCAGACCACGGGGGTGATCACGTAGCCGGAGCGGGTTACGTAGTCGTCAAGCAGCCCGAGAACGTTCCCGGTGTCCAGCGTGAGCCCGACTTCCTCCGCTGTCTCGCGCAGCGCGCCGCTGACCGCAGTCTCCCCGGCGTCCCGGCGCCCGCCCGGCAGTGCCCACTGTCCCGCGTGCGAGCGCAGCCGGGGCGCACGGCGGGTCAGGAGCAGGCACGGCGCCGCCTCATGCACGGTAACGCAGACCGCCACCGCGGCCTGCCGCAGCTCCGGTCGTTCCGCGGGCACACGCGGGAAGCCCGCAAGCCGGGCGGCGACGGTATCCCGGTCGAGCCCGGTTCGCTTAACTCCCATTGAGTACAGATTACGGGCTGACAGCCGGATGCCCTACCCGCCGCGAGCGTGGCACGGCGGTAGGCTGTTTGGCATGGCCACCTGGCCAATCTGTTTTCTGTTCTTAGCCGGAGGTCAGGAAGTTCATGCCGGGGTCGAGCCGGGCTGCCCGTGCCGAGCAGCCGCGTCCGCCGGCGGTCGATCTAAGCCGGATCACGCCGCTGAGCGTGACCCGGTTGTCGGACGAACTCGCCGACCAGATCCGCCGGCTGATCATCAGCGAGGATGTGGCGGAGGGCGCGCGGCTGCCGTCCGAACGTGAGCTGGCCGAGCGCTTCCGGGCCAGCCGCCCCACGGTGAGCCAGGCGCTGCGCACGCTCGCCCTGATGGGCCTGGTGGAGATCCGCCGCGGTTCCGGCGCCTACGTGCTGCGCCGGCCGGAGACCATGGTGACGGCCTCGCTCAACCTGATGCTCGACCTAGACGACAAGTCGCTCGCGCACCTGATGCAGCTGCGCCTGTGGCTGGAAACACTGGGCGTGAAAGAGGCCGCTACCCGGGACCCGGAACTGAGCCGGGACGAGCACGCGCAGATCGTCATCGCGCTCGAGCGGCTGAGGGTGGCGGCGGGACGCCCGGAGGAGTGGGTAGCAGCCGATACCGTCTTCCACGCCACGATCGTGCGCAGCTCGGGAAACCCCTACCTCGCGGCGCTGTATGAGAGCGTGCACACAGCGATCCTGTCCTACGAGTTCAACAACTGGATACAGAACGAATCGGTGCCCGACTGGCTCCGCAACTCCGACCCTGATGCCCAGCTGGCGTTGCACGGGCCGATCGCCGACGCCGTCTTGCTGCGAGACGCTCGGGCGGCCGAACAGGCGGTGCTCAGCCACCATGCCGTGATGCTGGAGCATCTCGAGGCGGCGCGACGGGCGACGCGGCGGAGCCGGCCCGCGCGCGGGCCGCGCTGACTCTCAGACCGGGGCATACTCGCCGGCCGCGGCGGGCATCTCGGGAACCGTCGGGAGCGGGTCCTCGCGCCCGAGGGCGGACCACGCCGCTGCCACGATGTCCCTGGTCGACAGCCCGTACTTGCGGAACAGGTGGGCAGCCGACTTGGCCCCTTCGGCGAACGTGTCCTGCAGGCCGATCCGGCGCAGCGGCCGTCCGAGGCCGGACGTGGCCAGGGTCTCCGCCACCGCCGAGCCCAGCCCGCCGATGACCGAATGATTCTCGGACGCCACAACGGCCCGGACCGTTACCGCGACCCCGAGGATCGTCTCGGTGTCGAACGGCTTGATCGTCGGCGTGTTGACGACCGCGACGGAGATTCCCGCGGTCTGAAGTATCTCCGCTGCCGCGAGCGCGGCCGGTACCATCATCCCGCACGCGATCACCGCGAGCATGTCGCCCTCGGCCAGGACCTGAGCCTTGCCGACAGAGAACGGATCGCCCTCATCGAAGATGACGGGGATCTCGCCCCGCTTGAGCCGCAGGTACACCGGCCCCGCCATGTCGATGATCTGCGGCACCACCTGGCGTGTCTGCACGGCGTCGGCCACGTCGATGACCGTCATGCCGGGGATCGCGCGCATGATGGCGATGTCGTCGATCGCCTGGTGGCTTGGGCCGCCCGGGCTGGAAATTCCTGGCATGAACCCGACGATGCGCACCGGAAGTCCAGGGTAGGCGATCGAGTTGACGATCTGGTCGAACGGCCGCCGGGTGGCGAACACCCCGAAGGTGTGCACGAAGGGGATATGACCTTTGCGCGCCAGCGCCCCGGCGAGGCTCATCATGTTCGCCTCGGCCATCCCGCAATGGATGAACCGCTCGGGAATCGTGTCCTGGAACAGGTCGATTTCGCACTGCCTGGTGAGGTCGCCGGTCAGGCAGAGGATGTCGTCGCGCGTGAGCGCCGCGTCGAGGAGCGCGCTGCCGTAGGGCTTGAGGACGGTCGGGTACGGCGGCTTACGCAAGGCGGGCCTCCAGTTCGGATACCGCGTCGCGTGCCAGGCCCGGCGGAAGCTTGATGAAGTGCCCGTCCGCATCGGCCGGCAGGCTGGCCAGGCCGTGCCGCGTCGATGTCCTGGCGATGACCGCGGCCGGCCGGTCGCTAGCCACCGCCGCTGCCAGGGCCTCGCGGAGCTCGTCGACGTCGTGGCCGTCGACGTCGAAGGCGTCCCAGCCGAACGCGCGCCATTTGCCGGCTATCGGCTCGAGGGTGGTGATCTCGCTGACCGGCCCGTCCACCTGTGAGTTGTTCGCGTCGAGCAGTACGACGAGCCGGGCCAGCCGTTGGTGGGCGGCGAACAGGGCGGTCTCCCATATCTGGCCCTCTTCCAGTTCACCGTCGCTGGCAAGGACGAAGACACGGGCGTCATCGTCACCCCTGAGCCGGTTCGACAGCGCGAACCCGGCGCCGCCGGAAAGCCCGACGCCGAGCGTCCCGCAGGTCAGGTCCACCGCGGGCGAGCGTTCGGTGCCGATCGCCTCCAGCGGCGAATCGTCAAACCCGTACGTCGAGAGCAGGTCCGGGTCGATGAGGCCGGCCTCGGCGGCAGCGGCGAAGAACGTAATGATGTAGTGCCCGGGGGAGCAGACCAGCTCATCGCGGTCGGCCCGGTAGGCGGTCGCGTACAGGACCGCGATCGCCTCCGCTGACGACAGCGCCTGACCGAGATAACCCAGGCCGTGCGGTGCCACCATGCGCACCGCGCGGAGCCGGATGCGATCGGCCAGTCGCCGCAGTTCGCCGGTACTCACCGTCGGGGAAGCCATCCGCACTCCTTTGGCCAACTGGCTAGGCCGATTGCGGGTGCGCGCCTGATCATTCCGCATCGAAGTTGTTCCGCCGGCCTTCGCGGACGTAGGCCACCGTGGAGGCGATGGCATCGCGTTTGTGTATCGACTTCTGCTTGGCCACGTGGCCGAACATCTGGATGCCGAAGCCGCCGTCCAGGTCGTCCGCGATGCGCTTCTTCCACGGGCGCCGGACTATCTGGGTGGTGAGACGACGGGTGGTCCTGGGCTGGGTCATGATGTGGCCGGCGATGGCGAGCGCCCGGTTAAGCAGCTGGTCCCGCGGCAGCACCTCGTTGACCATGCCCCATTCCAGGGCTTCCCGCGCCGTGATCGCCCGCCCGGTTAGGAGCGCGTAGGCGGCTCTCTTGACGCCAAGAAGCTCCTGGAAGCAGGTGTGGATGCCGTCGGCGGGAACCGACCCGATGTCGTAGTGCAGGTCGAACAGGGTCGCATCCGCCGCGCACAGGGTGATATCGCACATGAGCACGATCTCGGTGTGGAACCCGGAGCCGTTGAGGATGCCGATGGTCGGGATCTCGACGTCATTGACCAGCGCACTGACATTGGCGCGGCCGTCCTTGTAGGCGTACTCGTACGCCCAGTAGGGCATGTCGGCGTCTTCCAGCTCGAAGCCGGCCGGGTCGGAGTCCATCATGAAGTCCTCGCCGGAGCCGGTGAGGATGAGGACCTCGTTCTCTGGATCCGCTCCGATGGTCTTCAGCAGCTGGCCGAGCGCGCGGTGGTTCTGCACGCTGAGCTGGACGGGGCCGCCGAGCGTATGCGCCTTGGCGACGATGACGCCGTCGGCCCGCTCAAGGTGGAAGAAGTCCTCGAATGCTCGCCGGTA
>Ga0335075_10017428_pt1 | contig 10679 bp, 10 predicted proteins | sample Lox_Sample_24_FD_206723 | JGI IMG/M metagenome (GOLD analysis project Ga0335075, IMG submission 206723) | Soil microbial communities from Loxahatchee National Wildlife Refuge, Florida, United States - Lox_Sample_2.4 | ecosystem: Environmental > Terrestrial > Soil > Wetlands | place: USA... | reverse complement strand
GGGCTCTCGATGGCCTTCGACCTGCCGACCCAGCTCGGCCGCGACTCCGACGACCCGCTCTGCCACGGCGAGGTCGGCCGCACCGGGGTCCCGATCGACACGATCGAGGACATGCGGATCTGCTTCGACCAGATCCCGCTCGACGGCGTCTCCACTTCGATGACGATCAACGCGCCCGCCGCGATCCTGCTGCTGCTCTACGAGCTGGTCGGCGAGGAGCAGGGAGTGCCCTCGGAGAAGCTGCGCGGCACGGTCCAGAACGACGTGCTGAAGGAGTACATGGCGCGCGGCAACTACATCTTCCCGCCCGGGCCGACGATGCGCCTGACCACCGACATCTTCGAGTACTGCCGCGAGAACGTGCCGAAATGGAACACGATCTCGATCTCCGGCTACCACATCCGCGAGAAGGGCTGCTCGGCCGTGCAGGAGGTCGCCTTCACCCTCTCCAACGCGATCGCCTACGTCGAAGCGGCGCTGGAGCGCGGGCTGAAGATCGACGAGTTCGCGCCCCGCCTCGCCTTCTTCTTCAACTGTCACAACAACGTGTTCCAGGAGATCGCGAAGTTCCGCGCTGTTCGTCGGATGTGGGCCAAGATCGTCGCCGAGCGGTTCGGCGCCGAGAACCCGAAATCGATGCAGATCCGCTTCCATACGCAGACCGGCGGGGTGACGCTGCAGGCGCAGCAGCCCGAGGTCAACATCGTGCGGGTGGCGCTGCAGGGCTTCGCCGCCGTCGCCGGCGGCACCCAGTCGCTGCACACCAACGGCTTCGACGAGGCGCTGGCGCTGCCGACCGAGCGCTCCGCCCGGATCGCCCTGCGCACGCAGCAGGTGCTGGCCTACGAGTCGGGCGTCGCCGACACCGTCGATCCCTTCGCCGGCTCCTACTTCATCGAGTCGCTGACCGACGAGATCGAGGCCCGCTCCTGGGAGCTGATGGACAAGGTCGAAGAGCTGGGCGGCTCGGTCGAGGCGCTGGAGTTCATGCAGCGCGAGATCGAGGAGTCCGCGCACAGCTACCACGAGCGCTACCGCTCCGGCCAGGACATCATCGTCGGGGTGAACAAATTCGTCACCGACCAGGTCGACGACGTCGACATCCTCAAGGTCGATCCGGAGTCCGAGCAGCGTCAGCTGGCGCGTCTCAAGGCGTTCAAGGAGCGCCGCGACCAGGCCGCGGTCGAGGCGAAGCTGGAGGCCCTCCGCGACGTCGCCCGCGGCGAGGGCAACCTGCTGCACCCGATCCGCGCCGCCCTCGCCGCCGACGCCTCGATCGGCGAGGTCTGCGGCGCGATGCGCGACGTCTTCGGCGAATACAAGGGCGGCGCCTTCTTCTAGCGCGGGCGCCGGCCGCGCGACCTGACCGGGCGCGGTGGATCTGCTCGATCGCCTTCCGCTGACCGCGGTGCAGCTTCTCGACCCCGAGCGCCGGCGTCTCGGTCCGCGCCGCGTCCGCCGCACGCCCGCCGCCGGCGCCGGCGGCGGGCGTCCTCCACCCGCGTGGAGCGTCCTCGCTGAAGGTTCCTTCCCAGATTCGCGGAGCGGGAGGAACCCGGGCGCGACGGCAGAAACGGGCGACATGATCGAAGCGGCGCGAACGCTGATGAAGTCCGAGCCCGAGCTCGCGGAGCTGATCGCCGAGGTCGAAGGCGTCGAGGTGACGATGGCCGAGAAGGGCTTCGGCACGCGGGTGGAACTGCGCGCCGTCGACGGCAGCGGCCTCCTGCAGACGGACCTCGAGGCGGTCCTCGACCGGCTCGCCGAACCGCAGCGCCGCCCCTTCACCTGAGCGGGCTCCAGAGGGCATCTTTTTGACCTCTTCTGGGTAGAACTTCCACCAAAGCGACACAAAGGGCCCGCCTCGGCGGGCCTTTTGTTTTCCCGTCCACATAGAATCGCCGCGCCGCCTTTCGGCCACCCCCGGACGCGGCTGATCTACATGCGCGAGAAAAACCCGATCACCCACGAGGAGAAGCTCGCCTACCTGCGCGAACTGCGCGAGGCGGCGATCCACTCGGCTTCCGAGGAAGCCGTCGAGAAGCAGCACGCCCGCGGCAAGCTGACGGCGCGCGAGCGGATCGACCTGCTGCTCGACCCGGGCTCCTTCCAGGAGCTCGACACCTTCGTGCGCCACCGCACCTACGACTTCGAGATGCAGAAAAAACGGCCCTGGGGCGATGCGGTGGTCACCGGTCACGGGACGATCGACGGGCGCACCGTCTTCGTCTTCTCCCAGGACTTCACCGTCTTCGGCGGCAGTCTCGGCGAGGTGATGGCGGAGAAGATGTGCAAGGTCATGGACCTGGCCGCCGAGGTCGGGGCACCGGTGATCGGCATCAACGACTCCGGCGGCGCGCGGATCCAGGAGGGCGTCGTCTCGCTCGGCGCCTACGGCGACGTCTTCGCCCGCAACGTCAAATGCTCTGGCGTGATCCCGCAGATCAGCCTGATCATGGGGCCCTGCGCCGGCGGCGCCGTCTACTCGCCGGCGATGACCGACTTCATCTTCATGGTCAAAGAGACCAGCCACATGTTCATCACCGGCCCCGAAGTGATCAAAACGGTGACCGGGGAGGAAGTCGAGTTCGAGGCGCTCGGCGGGGCGATGAGCCACAACTCGAAATCGGGCGTCGCGCATTTCGCCTCCGAGAACGAGGAGGCCTGCCTCGAAGACGCGCGCTACCTGATGAGCTTCCTGCCCTCGAACAACCTCGAGCTGCCGCCCCGCTTCGAGCCGACCGACGATCCGGAGCGCGAAGACCCCGAGCTCGACACCGTCGTCCCCGACGATCCGTCGAAACCGTACGACATGCGCGAGGTGATCAAGCGGATCGTCGACGACGAGGAGTTCTTCGAGGTCCACGAGCACTTCGCCAAGAACATCATCTGCGGCTTCTCCCGTCTCGACGGCTATCCGGTCGGGATCGTCGGCAACCAGCCCGCCTTCCTCGCCGGCGTGCTCGACATCGAGGCCTCCGAGAAGGCGGCCCGCTTCGTCCGCACCTGCGACTGCTACAACGTGCCGATCCTGACCTTCACCGACGTGCCCGGCTTCCTGCCCGGGACCGACCAGGAGTGGAACGGGATCATCCGCCACGGCGCCAAGCTCCTCTACGCCTATACCGAGGCGACGGTGCCGAAGCTCACCGTGGTCACCCGCAAGGCCTACGGCGGCGCCTACGACGTGATGGCCTCCAAGCACATGCTCGCCGACTTCAACTACGCCTGGCCGACGGCCGAGGTCGCGGTGATGGGCCCCGAGGGCGCCGTCAACATCATCTACCGCAAAGACATCGCCACCTCGCCGACCCCCGACGAGCGCCGGCAGAAACTGATCGACGACTACAAAGCCCACTTCGCCAACCCGTATTCGGCGGCGGAGCGCGGCTACATCGACGACGTCATCGAGCCCCACCAGACGCGTCCGAAGCTGATCAAAGCCCTGCGCATGCTGCAGTCCAAGCGCGTCCCCCAGCCGAAGCGCAAGCACGGCAACATCCCGCTCTAGGCGGCCTCAGCCGAGCCCCAAGCCCCCCCGCGGGGGGCGAACCTCCTCCAGCTGTTCCTTATGGTCGCGTGGCGACCAAAAAGAACAGCCAGGGAGGGGAGACTTGGCGGCAGGCAGGTGAACTCGCCTCGCGGCAACAAGGGCTCGTGACGCGTGAGCAGCTTCGGGGTCTCGGTTTGACCGATGAGTCGATCTCGCGAGCCATCGCTCGGCAACTCCTCTACGTCGTCTTCCCTGGCGCCTATTGCGTCGGCCATCGCTATCTGACGCCGCACGGGCGGCTGTTGGCGGCGACGTTGGCCTGTGGGGAGGGGAGTGTTGTCTCGCACGGGACCGCGGCGTGGCTCTGCGGGCTGGCGAAGTCGGCGCCGGATCTGATCGACGTGATCGCGCCAGTGGAATCGGGCCGGAAGATCGCGGGGATTCGTAGGCGGTTCGTTCCGATGCCGGCCGGGCGGGAAGTGTGGCGCCGGGGTGGAGTGCCGGTGACCAGCCCGATGCGGACGCTCGTCGACTGCGCGGGGTCCGCCCCGACCGAGGTTGCCGGGATGATCGAGCAAGCCTCGGTCCTCGGCGTCCTCGACATCGGGGGCGTCGACCGGATCCTCGATGGGCCTAGCCGTCGTGGAACGAAGAGACTGCTGCGACTGCTCGAGCCTTGGCGGCGCTACAAGCCCGGGATCAAGATCCGTAGCCGGATGGAGGCGAAGCTGCTGCCGCTCCTGAGCGAAGCGGCCCTGCCGATCCCGCAGACGAACGCCCGCCTACGCGTGGGCCCGAAGAGCTACGAGGTCGATTTCCTCTGGCGCCGGCAGAAGGTGATCGTCGAAGCCGACGGCGGTCGGTTCCACGACAATCCGGCCGCCGGATCGCGTGACAGCAACCGCAATCACACCTTGACGGGCGCCGGATATCGACTCCCGCGCCTCGGCTGGGAGGACCTTCGCGATCGCCCGGAGGAGACGATGCGCGAGCTTGCCGCCCTCTTGCGTGGAAGGGCGACCTAGACGGTCGGGGCAGGCTCGGAGGTGGTGATCGCCTGGTAGGTGGCCTTGGTCTTCTCGTAGGTCTTCTTGATCTGGCGTTCGCGACGGAAGACCTCGAGGGGGCGGAAGACGGCGAAGGCGCCGAGGATGACGCCGACGCCGCCGACGGGCAGCGCCCCAGCCAGCACCAGCAGCGCTGCCGTGATCGCCAGCGGCGACGCGACCAGTAGGTCGATGTAGATGCGCCGCCGCTTCTCCTGGCGCATGAAACCCTTGGCGAGCTCGATCTCGTCTGGGTCGGTCAAGGTGCCGACCCAGTTGGGCGCGGAGGCCATGTAGGCGAGCCAGGAGCTCTCGGTCGGATCGAGCGTCCGCCAGCGCGTCTCCCAGGTGGGATCGCGGGGTGAGCGCCAGAAGAGCTCGACGAAGTCCGCAATGTCGACGAGCAACGTCACAGCTATCAGGAGTATCGGCATCAGCACGCGAGCATCATCGTCCATTCGGGCGATCGCGGCGAACGGTCGCGGGCGATCGTCTCGCGCTCGGCACGGGCGATGTTGCGGCTATAGCGGGCGGTCCAGAGGCCGGCGATCAAGAAGACGGCGCCGAAGACGATGAAGACGATCGAGTCGGCGACGATGCCGCCGATGACCAACGCGATCCCGAGCGGGATGCGGACCCCGTTCATCAGGGCGTAGGGGCTGCGCAGGCGACGGTCGCGCCGGGCGAAGCCCGCCGCCAGTTCGATCCCTCCTGCGAGGCGAGCAGAGCGCCGGAGCGGCCCGCGGCGGCGATCCGGGTGCGGTCGGCGGGGGAGAGGGCCTTCCAGCGCTCGAGCCACTCGGGGTCGTCGTCCTTCCACCCGGTAGGCGACGACGAACGCGGCCAGGAGGAGGACGGCGGCGATGAAGGCGTCGGGCAGCCAGTGCGGCATTTGGGGTGCTCTAGGACGGGGTCTGCGTCAGCGGCGTGGGCAGCTCACCGGGCTCGAAGCCGAGTCGCACCTTGCGCCTGATCTGGCGGGTGCGCCAGGATTCGACCGAAACGCGAACCAACGCGACGAGCCCGAGGCCGATCCCCACGGTCGACGCGGGCGCCAAGCCGGCCAGCGTGAGCACCACCGCGAGTGCAGCCACCACTCCGGCTGCCAGCTCGAAATGGGCGAGGCTTCGGCTCTGGCGCCGCGAAAAGCCTCGGGCGAGGGCAACCTCCTCCGGGTCGCTCAACGTCCTCATCCAGCGCGGATCGGTAGTCATCGACGCCAGCCAGTCCCGGTGGACGGGATCAAGGCTCCGCCAGCGCAGCTCCCAGTTCGGGTCGTCAGCTCCCGGGCGAAGCACCGTCGAAAGGGCGATCACCTCGATAAAGACGGTCACGCCGATGAGGAAGTAGCCCACGCGAGAAGTCTCGCGCAAAACGACGACGCGCGCCGGCGCGGACTGCGGTTAGTGGGCGGAGGCGGCCTCGGCCTCGGCGATCGCGCCGGGGGCGGAGGTGGCGCCGCCGCCGCGGCCGGGGGTGAGGCCGCCGTCGTCGGTGGAGAGGCGGTGGGCCAGGTAGACGGGGATGATCGAGAGGATGATCAGGATCACCGCGACGGCGGGGACCACCGGGAGCTCTTTGGGGCGGAAGAGGTTGTGGTAGATCCAGATCGGCAGGGTTTCTTCGCCCGCGCCGATGGTGAAGTTGGTGACGATGATCTCGTCGAAGGAGAGGGCGAAGGCGAGCAGGGCGCCGGCGCCGAGGGCGCTCCGCAGCGATGGGAAGGTGACCCAGCGGAAGGTCTGCCAGGGGTCGGCGCCGAGGTCGGCTGAGGCTTCCTCGAAGGAGCCCGAGGTGCGGCGCAGGCGCGCCACCACGTTGTTGTAGACGACGACGATGCAGAAGGTGGCATGGCCGATGATCACCGTCATCAGGCTGAGGCTGATGCCGAGGACCTGGGTGAAGGTGTTGGAGAAGGCGACGCCGGTGACGATGCCGGGCAGGGCGATCGGCAGGACGACGAGGAAGGAGATCGTGTCGCGGCCGAAGAATTTGCGCCGGCCGACGGCGAGCGAGATCAGCGTCCCCAGCACCACCGCGATCAGCATCGCCACCACGCCCGCCTCGATCGAGGTGAGCAGCGCTTCGCGGGCGCTTTCGCTTTCGAAGGCCTTGCCGAACCAGCTGAGGGTGAAGCCGGGCGGCGGCCATTTGAGGATGCGGCTCGAGTTGAAGGCCTCGACCACGATCACCAGCAGCGGGATGTAGATGAAGGCCAGGGCGAGGCCGACGCAGACCCGCAGGATGATCTTGCCGCGCTTCGAGAGCCTCATCGACCGCGCCGCATCAGACGTGCTCGAAGGCGCCGAGCTTGCGGGCGACGCCGAGGTAGGCGATCACGACGACGATCGGCACCAGGGCGAAGGCGGCCGCGAAGGGCTGGTTGTTGGTGATCGAGTCGAAGATCGAGGTGCCGATGAACTGTTCGTTGGAGACGAGTTTCGGCGCCAGGTAGTCACCGAGGGTGAGCGAGAAGGTGAAGATCGAGCCCGCCACCACGGCGGGGAAGGCGAGCGGCAGGATCACCTTGCGGAAGGTGGTGAGCGGGTGGGCGCCGAGGTCCTCGGAGGCGGCGATCAGCGAGTCGGGGATCCGCTCCAGCCCGGCGAAGATCGGCAGGATCATGTACGGCAGCCAGAGGTAGCTCATCACCAGCCAGACCGAGGTGACGCCCTCGCCGGGCCCGTGCAGGCCGATCGGGCTGAGCGCCCAGTTCAGCACCCCGTGTTCGGCGAGGATCGCCCGCCAGGCGATGATCTTCACCAGGTAGGAGGCCCAGAGCGGCATCAGCACCGCGACGACCAGCAGCGCCTTCGTCTTGCGGCCCGCCACCTTGGCCATGAAGAAGGCGATCGGGAAGGCGATGATCGCGTCGGTGACGGTGACCAGGACCGCCGTGCGGACGGTTCGCCAGACGATCTCCCGGTAGACCGGGACGCTGACGAGTTCTTCGAAGTTTTCCCAGCTGAGTTCCTTGATCACCGAGCCGCTGAGCGGATCGACCGTCCAGAAGGCGGTGATCAGGAGGACGACCAGCGACCCCAGGTAGAGGATCACCAGCCACGCCATCGGGGCCGCCAGCAGCGACCCGATCTGCAACCGGGGGCGACCGTTGAAGAAGCCGGCGAGCCTCCTGCCCGCCGACCTCTTCACGACGACCGCATCAGTCGCCATCACGGACGCCCAGAGTCAAACCGCCCCCGGCCTAGCCTTTGATTTCGGTCCAGGCCCGGACCCAGTCGTTGTAATCCATACAGTCGGTTTCGCCACCTTCCGAGCATTCCGCCAGCGGCGTCCGCCAGTACCAGACGCGCTTCCAGAAGGCCGGTTCTTCGGCGTGGTATTCCTCGCAGAAATTCGGGTTCTTCGTTTCTTCGCAGGCCTTTTCCTGGGCCGGCGCCTCGCCGAAGAATTCCGCCACCTGGGCGTTGGCCTTCGGGCTGATGATGTAGTTCATCCACATGTACATGCAGTTGGGATGCTTGGCGTGGGCGCTGATCATCCAGGTGTCAGACCAGCCGGTGGCACCCTCTTCCGGCAGGAACCCCTGGCTCGCCGGGCTCGCTTCGACCGGTTCGTTTTCGCCTTTCAGGGCGAAGTACTGGTACTGCCAGGTCGTGCCTACCTGGTTGGACCCGTTGGCGAACCCTTCGATCTGCTGTTCGGCGCTGGACCAGTATTCACCGACGTAGGGCTTCTGTTCTTTCATCAGTTCGACCGCCGCGTTGAACTGTTCTTCGTTCAGCTCGTAGGGGTTTTCGATCCCCAGCTTCGGTTCGTGGTTCATCAGGTAGAGCGCGCCTTCGGCGATCGACATCGGGTCGTCGTACTGGGTGATGTGGCCGGAGTACTTGGCCGCGACCTTCGGGTTGAGGGTGACTTCCCAGGAGCTCGGCGCCGGCTTGACGTCGTTCTTGTTCCACATCAGCAGGTTCGCCCCGCGGCCGTGCGGGATCCCGTACGGCTTGCCTTCGAAGGTGTTGTAGACCTGATCTTTCAGGTCGGGGAAGACCGTCTTGTAGTTGGGGACCAGGGAGACGTTGACCGGGGCGACTTCGTGGGCGGCCCAGAGGCGCGCGGTCGCGTTGCCGGAGGCGGAGACGCCGTCGTATTGTCCGGTCTCCATCAGTTTCACCATTTCGTCGGAGGTGCCGGCGATTTTGTCGTTGACTTTGCAGCCGGTTTCCTGTTCGAACGGCTTCACCCATTCTTCTTCGACGTAGCCGGCCCAGGAGATCAGGTTCAGTTCGCCCTCTCCCTTACCCAGCTTCTGCAGTTCTTCGCCGCCGCCCCCGCCGGAGCTGGTGCCGCCGGAGCTCGAGCTCCCGCCACCGCAGCCGGCCAGCACGACCATGAACGCGACCAGGCCCGCGACGACGAACCATGCCGTGCGTGCCGCGTGCCCACTCTCTCTCCTCATGGTGCTACCTCCTGTTTAGTCGTGTTGCCGCGGACCGCGGTCGCGTGCTGCGGCCGCCATCCCACGAGGACCTCGGCCCCCTGCTCGGGCACGGCGCCAGGCGCCTCACCCACGTTCTGTCGGACCAGCTGCAGTTTCCCTCCGGCGTCGAGTGCCACCGTGTAGCGGGTGACGGCGCCGGCGTAGGCGACCTCGGTGATCCGGCCGGGCTCGGTCACCAGGCCCTCGCCGGACGCCCCCGGGGCGATCACCTCGATCTTCTCCGGGCGCACCGTGAACCGCTCGCCGTCCCGTTCGATCACGTTCGAGACACCGACGAAGTCGGCGACGAACTCGTTGACCGGGTGCTCGTAGAGGTCTTCCGGGGTCGAGACCTGCTCGATCCGCCCGTCGTTGAAGACGGCGATCCGGTCGCTCATCGTCAGCGCCTCGTCCTGGTCATGGGTGACGTAGACGAAGGTGATGCCGACGTCGCCCTGGATCGCCTTCAGCTCGGTCTGCATCTGCTCGCGCAGCTTCAGGTCAAGGGCGCCGAGCGGCTCGTCGAGCAGCAGCACCTTCGGCCGGTTGACGATCGCCCGCGCCAGCGCGACCCGCTGGCGCTGGCCGCCGGAGAGCTCGGCCGGCTTGCGGTCGCCGTAGCCGGGCAGGCGGACCATCTCCAGCGCCGCGTCGCGCCGCCGCCCGCGCTCGGCCTTGTCGACCTTCGCCACTTTCAGGCCGTAGGCGACGTTCTCGGCCACCGTCATGTGGGGGAAGAGCGCGTAATCCTGGAAGACGGTGTTTACCGCGCGTTCGTAGGGCGGCAGCCCGGCGACGTCGATGCCGCCCAGCTCGATCGTGCCGGACGTCGGCTCCTCGAAGCCGGCGATCATCCGCAGCGTCGTCGTCTTGCCCGAGCCGGAGGGCCCGAGCATGGTGAAGAACTCACCGGCCCGGATCTCCAGATCGATGCCGGCGACCGCGACCACCCCACCGTATTCCTTGGTGAGGCCCGCGAGGCGGATGTCAGATGAGGAGCCCTCTATGCCGCGAAGTTATCCCAGCGGGCCAACTTTCGCAGGACAAATCGGCTCGGGCACGTTGGCCGGTACGGAGTACGCGAGCCATCGAGCACGTCACATCGACCGCGTAAGGGCGCCCGGGGCATGGGCCGAAGCGGCCAACGGAGGGGCTTGGAGGTCTACCGGGGGACGCGGAAAAGGACGCGGCCATCTCGGCGGCGACGCGGGCAGGCTGAGGTCGCCGCCGAGATGGCCGGGCCTGCCGGCACGGCGCGGGCGCGGGGCGAGAGCGCGAGCGCGGGGCGCGGGAGGAGAGCGCGTGGCGAGGGACGAGAGGGCGCGCGGCGCGCGGGCGCGGGGCGCGGACCTCGGATGCTCAAAAGGTTGCACGGTTAGTTATCCACCGTATGGGTGGATAACTAACCACGGAGATTCCTGAGTCTCGGGATATGCGACATCTCCTCACGGGCCACCCGATCACAGCCTGCCCGGGTCGTCTCCGAGACGCCCGGCCCGCACGGTCCACCCTGAGGGACCCAGCCCGCGTCCAACCCCCTGATTACCCACTTACCCCCGCATCGCGGTTATATGTGCGAACTCAGGGGGTGTCGGCCGTCGACCTGGCGGTGCCGCTGGGGCCGGCGTTCGCCGGGCGGGTGCGAGGTTTGCGGGCTGCGGCTAGAAGCCGAGGGGGTGGCGGGCGACGAAGCCGACGT
>Ga0335075_10017426_pt1 | contig 10680 bp, 11 predicted proteins | sample Lox_Sample_24_FD_206723 | JGI IMG/M metagenome (GOLD analysis project Ga0335075, IMG submission 206723) | Soil microbial communities from Loxahatchee National Wildlife Refuge, Florida, United States - Lox_Sample_2.4 | ecosystem: Environmental > Terrestrial > Soil > Wetlands | place: USA... | reverse complement strand
TAAATCTATGGGCTGGTCCCTCTTCTATGAGATAACCTAGAATCAATTCATTCAATAATCCTCATGTTCATGTGCTCCGCCTATAAAACTTGACAGCAATTACTTTAGTTGGCTCTTGCGCATTGCATTGTCCCGTAATGGGTTCGATAGCTATTTCATTGGTGGCGTTGTGGCGTCTCTATATCAAGCATAAATCAAAATTAGCCGTAAAGCCATGATCTCGTCTTCTCGGCTGAGCTTTCGATAGATCCATAGCCTAATAGCCAATCTGTGTTGCCTCAAACGCCGCTTCATCTAGTCCAATATACTCAAATAAGGTAGGATTCAGTGATAGCAATGTATATATCTTAGTCCTCTAGCAACCCTTCTCTTCCAAACTTGTTGAGTTTACTCTTTAACTGTTGTGGAACCTTCCCACCTTTGTTATCTGCTATGCTTCTTATTATTCCAGTCCTCTATGGTGTGGTTGCAGCTGCGGTTACCGTTAGAAGTGGCTGCAGTGAAGACAACTGCCTTCGAGGTGATTATGTTTGCCACACAGCTTAAAGACGTCTGAACTAAATCAATTTAGCTATTGTGGCTTCAAACTTTCCAACAAGGCATGGTACTGCTGACTGCTCGTCGTACTTCATGACAACAGTTACACCGGCAACGTTGTTAGTTCACCATGGCCCAAGCTAGTATGACTTCATTATTGAACTGCTTTATTTAGTACATTCACAGCTACAGTCTCTACTACTGTCCCTACGTTCGCAGTTGAATTGGTACCCCGTGCCCCTGCACCCACAATCGCACGTCGGCAAACAACTTTGGTTCCGTCGAGCATCCCAACCTACGCGTCCGCATGCTCCGGTAGCGTCCGTTATTCAAGTGCGTGCTCATGTATTGGTGTCACTGGTGCGACAACTACTGCTCTAGCTCCTTCGACAACGGTCACAGTCACAGCTACAAGTACTATAACCGAAGTTGCAAACTGCCCCACATTCACGGTAGGAGACTTGGCATATTCAGTATACTATTCAGGCTCCGGCTTCACTGAAAACACCAACAACCCAGGCAACGATCTCCCTGATTATTACCCACCAATCACAACTACGTACCCGGGCTCGACCGACCCTTGCACAGCGATTCAAGCTTGCATGCAAAACTCAGTCAGCGACCCGGACGCTTATTACTCTTTTGACCTTCATTACCTGGCTAGCACGCAGGAGTGGGAGTGCGTATCATATTACGACCCAAATACGACGCCATCTTACTACAACGTTCCAAATCCAGATGTAGTAATTGCATATGGATACAGTCTCCCGCTTTCGTGAGCACCCTCTCAGGTGTATACCCAACCCAAACAAACTATCCTGGGTCAGGTTTCCGAATATTAGCGTTGACACGTATACATTTGAAGTAGCTACAATGAATGAATAAGTTCTTTAATCTAGCCAGTCTATCTAGCTATGCAATGTGCCAATTGTTCTATAATCTCTAAGGTACTTTGCAAGGAGTATATAATAACCACACTAGATTTACGTATATCTACTCCGACTACTACAAGTACGCAAGATAGAAGATGAAAGCTTAGAGACGGGAGCTTGAGAGGCTGAGAGGAAAAGAGATTGCAGGGGAACAGTAAAAGCTGTAGTGTGTAAGCTCAGGGGTTCTTGAGCAGATAGCATTAGGAAATCTAGCAATGCTTGTGCGTCCTCCTTTGGTGGCAACTTTATGCGCTATCATTGGCGCTGTACTCGGTACGGTGGTTGCACTGATACGGATACTTGTATCTCTGGAATCGATACCAATATTGCAGCAACTGTTTTGGCTGGTTTCGGTATCATCTTTGCGGCTTGGGGTGGTTGGTGACGACGGTAAGAAAGATGATGGCAAGAAAGATAGTCTCGTAATGATGGCCGCAGGAGCTTAGTTTTTATTGAAATTTCCCATGAATTGAGCATTTAGTTACGTTAGAGAGACTGTCTTAAGCCTAGGAACAAACCTTCCGTCGTTTTTACTGCGCTAGGCCCCGAAGGCAACTGAGAACCTAACTACCGTGAAAGCAGATAGCCTACTTATCACAAGTTTCTGTAGAAACTTAAATTCAGAAAATTATTCATTGCTTTCGCAATTTCCATCATAGTAGTCATACGTTGTAGCATGTGATTTTGTCACGGTGGCAAACCACTCAAGTGGTGGAATGCCCTGCATTAGTAAGAGACGTTGCTCGAGGAGCAGGAAACTATCTATGGAGAATCTGAATATATATATACCAGTGCGCGCTAAGGTTGCTAATAGCGAATGCAAGCGGCGACCCTGGGCGGTGACTACCTGCCATGTCTTGTGTCACATGTAGGACATCAAGCTCCGACGCCAATATCATCAACCCCCTCCCCAAGCGCCTTAGTTGCTTTCAGCCTCTCTAAAACGTATTCCCCCGCCCTCATAGGCTTAAATAAACTCTTTCCCACGATTCTCTCCGGCAAAGCCTCAACCTCCGCATCGTAATTAATGCTGAAAAAGAATGGTACGCTATACCTTGCTGGCATCCCGGGGTTACTCATCACCCGATGCACTGTACTCTTATACAGCCCATTCGTCCAGCGCATCAAGAAATCTGCCACATTAACTGTCAGCGTCCCCGGCCTCACTGGACAAGGACGCCATAACGGCTTGTTTTCTGTCAGTGGACTAGGCGGGAACAGGATTTCTAGCCCGGGGTTTTCATCCGCAAGCAACAAGGTAAAGCATTCATAATCTGTGTGCGCACCAAGTCCCAACTTACCCTGCCCCTCTGTTGCATCTGCGTCTACTAATGGTGGTTGTCCAGGATAATACAACAATCTCCCAATGCCACCCGGATGCGTCGTCAACCCATCAAAATGATCCTCCTTCAAATCCAAGCTCAACGCAAACAGCCGAAACAAATGCCGCGACAGGCCAAGTACCTGCCCATAATACTCCGCCACGCCTTCCCTGAAACCGGGCAAGATCTCTTCCGCAGGCCACACATTCGTATGACCTTCCTTCGGCGGCTGTCCGTCTAGCTCGACGTATTTCCCATCGCCGCCGGAAGGGTCGAGCGCAGGCTCGTAGCCAAAATTAAAGCCTTGTTTTGTCTCGGCTTGGCTTTCGGAGTCCTTTTTGGAGGCATCACTGCTGCGGCTGTTGTCAGGGTTTACGTAGGTGTAGTTGCCAGGCTCGAAGCCGCGAAAGAGGGGTGAGTGGCGGATGTGGAGCGCGTCTTTCTGCTCAGCGGTCAAATCATGGAAGAAGCGACGGGCTTGTTCAAGGATGCCAGTAGTTGCCGCTGGGGTTAACGAGTGGTTGGAGATCTGGAAAAAGCCGACTGTGAGGCAGGCTTCACGGATCTCTTGGGCTACTTGGAGACGCGATTGAATCGAGCCATCGAAAGATGGGCCGAGGTCAATGAGTGGGACGGTAGGAAGGAGAGATGGTGGGGTTGTGGATAGCGGGGTGGTAATAGCATTGGCGAGACGCTCGCGAATGTGGACTTGTGCGGCGTTGACTTCTTGGAGGATTGATGGCGTCGTAGAATGCAGTTGTGTCGAAGATGGTAACGCAGTTGCATGTGATGCGTCGGCGTGGAGGAGCTGGGAGGACAGAGTCGCAGCTACCATTATGAGAGGTGGCTACTACAGGAGCGAGTTGAGCGATGTTCTACGACGACAGCTATATTGATGCATGCAGCAAAGCCAGTCAATCTGAACATTAACTTGGCATCATTATCTCTAAAGGAAGCCGCGACCGCTTGATCAAATGAATATAGTCGTAGATGTTATAAAGTGGTTTTGGTTTGGTGTCGATCAGGAGAAAGCAAACTGACTCGATACCTGGAAAACTGAAAAGCTAACCGCGGCAGATCCTCGGCTTGCCAAGGATTCGCTGGTCATAAAGGTCATGTGATTACATGGTGAGTAAATCGTGTACGACCTCCATATTCAAATTACCGTCCACCGTGCAATCGGCTCCTACAGAAACAAAGCGACAATTTCTGAACAGCAACTGGAAGTGCGCACTGTGTGCCGCCGTCTCTCTACTATTATATCGCCACAAAAGTTTCTGGCTACTGGAAGAACGGAAATGGAGCTGACTTCTGGAAACAGTTCTTGTGGCATATAGCCGTGCCTGCAAAGAAAGCCATGGAGATTTTCAAAATCGAGAAAACCGTGAGAGCCGCTAGTGTAGGGACTGTACTCAACGAATAAGTCGGTTGAGCGAAATTGGCAGGTTTTAAGCTGGTTCACCAGGTCACCAATGGTCTGAACCAGGAAAACGTGTGGTTTTGGCGACGTTGACCCCACTTTCGATTTGACCCGCAAAAGTGAAAGCTTTCCCGAGGCCTCGATTGCTCGCTGAGCATCAAAGATGGCCTGAACAACAATACTACCAGTACGAACATCGACAATCGCAACCTCCGAGAGCTCGCGCCGTTGAATTGCCTTGTCGAAGAAAAATTCTAGACTCTTGGCGTGTCTGGTCTTGAGTTGCACAGAGCGTGAATGACTCTCTTGAAATTTGGGTCCAAGTGGTGCATTGGCGCGGCTTGATGGACAAGGCGATTGAGGAAGCTCGGTGCCTTTCCCACCAAACTCTCAGACACGTGATACCTCTTCAGAACGGTATCAGGACTCTTTGACTGCGACTTTTCACACATCCAGATCATGTAGTGTTCATCACAGTATTTCTCGACAGCTTGCCACCGGCATTTTGTGCAACCTCGGGCTTCGCAGATTCGCGTGTGCGTTTCTGTCCGAATGTGCAAACCCATTTTGCTGTAATACGCGACTTCACATTGGATGCACCGAGGAGGAAGCTTGAGGACGCGATAAAGTCTTGTGCGGTTCTGAATCGAGACTAGTCGGGTATAAACGCGGAACAATGTAGTCTCTGTGTTGATTTTCACTCTGAAGGGGCATGTTTCAAGCTTCATCGCCGAAAGCCTCGATTGTCCTGCTCTTTTTCTGAGGCCAGGACCGACGCATATTGGATTTTCGATAGAACTTTCTAACCGGTGGTAGGAAGATTGAACTAAGAACGAGAGATCAGCATTATTAAATCGGTCGAAAACTATAACGCACCAAGCAGTTCATTCCTCTCCCTAATACTGTCTGTCCACGTTGAGGACTTGTACCAGAATTGGGGAGTTTCGTGAAATTCACGATTTCTGCTCATTGATTCATTGTTGTGGGCAAAAGCTACGCGTTGCGCAGAATCGCCTAACTCGCCCATCAGTTGAGGTTTTAGATAAGAAATGTCTAAACCTAGCTGTATGGATTTGACAATCAGCTGATATTGATCATGAAACTGAAGAAGGTGGTCAAGCAGTTGGAGTTGTTGTCTTTTGGAGAATCTGCGTTTACAGAATTCACATTCAAAGCAATTCACCCTCATGATGAATTGTTTCGTAGTGAACTTTTCTGTACTTGCGTGAAGTAAAAACACTGCCGCATTGTGGATATTTGCACTGATTGTCACCGGCAGCAATCTGTCGAAAAGGCGGGTTCCACGTTCAGTGTGCTGCGACTGGTAGTGGTCCAACCTACTCGACTTAGTGTTGAACTGCTTTTCACAGAGAGGTTCCAGGCATGGAAATCGTTTAAGGGATCGTGAGTGGTCCTGTAGTGATTGTAGGTGCTACCATATGATTTGAAGGTGCGAGCACATCCAGGTTCCTTGCATTTACACGTCGGATACTCTCCTTGATGTTGCCTCTGATAATGGCTGACAGGCTGCACATGGACAGCAAGGAGCTGAGGGGCAGGAGGGGAGGTAGCAGGAGCAGTAGTGGGAGCACAGGGACAGCAGGGGAGGCAGGAAGACATTTCCTCAGTTATAATAATGTATATTATAAACCAAATAGCTCTCTACTCTGTACCAATTTTGGCAGCACTTGGTTGCTGCAGTAAAAAACGAAAAATCTGACTCCTAGTCATCCATATGCGCCTAGCACCTTGCGCCAGGACTTCCGAGTGCCTCAGTGAGGGCGGCGGCTGGCGAGTCAGCAGTGGGTGCCAGTTTTGGAGGCAGGAAGGAAGAGGGTTGGTGGTGGTGATGGAGAAGTGGGCGTGGAGCCGAGGACCCAAAGAGATCAAGCAGATCAAGAGATAATCACGCAAATCTGCAATAGAAACCAGATTAGCATCTAATTTCCTAAAGCGGCTAGGCCGCAGGCGGAATTGGGTAAAGTGAGGCTGTTGGAGAAGGCGCAAATAAAGATGAGGCTCTAAATCACGTGCATATACTATTTATAGTTATAAGACTTAGTCTTATAAACCAAAGGGTCTTGTAACCCAAAGGGGTTTTATACGGCAATTATTGCGGTAGTCATCCGAAAATGACATTCCATCGTGGTCTGCCTGATTCCTCAGGCTTCGAAATAACGTCAATACTCGCGCGAGCACGGTTGCGATGCATGTGATTTGCGAGGTGGAGGATTACGTAACTCGGGTAAGATCGATCTCTCGCGCGAGACCCCTTGGTCGCACAGCAAGCGACTCTCGTTCGAATCGCTCTCGGTCGAGTCCATGGTTTCCCATGCGGATCCCCTCAATGTGGGTTAATGTCGTAGAATTCCCCGCTTCAGGTCGAAGGTGCGAGAGAATGGATGTTACTGATGCTGATCGCCTTCCTGCAAATCTGTGGCCTGATTATTGCATAAAAGCGCATAGCCATCGAAAAGTGTCATGCTTTGAAGTGGAAAGCTCTTGCAGAACATCTCCGACATCAATTCGAGTAGAATCTTAATAGGGATGGGAGCCGCTTAGGAAGTAAGTCGCTTAAGGTGGTGTTCAAGGTGGAGTTGCACCCACATGACACACCTTCTCGTGGAGGTGCGGTCGAAGCTTTTTCAGAGCAACACCGTCACAATTATCATCTAACCAGAAGCATCGCGCTACCTTTGAGTCGTCGGCTCACAAGCGGGCAAACATCTTTATATGTGGGATTGCGACGGTGATAGTGCATAGGACTTGTCGTACGTACCAGCTTGGTGGCTAGTACCAGCTCAAAAAGGGTGACGCCAATTCTCTCCGATTTGTAGCTAATCAGCGATCGGCATTGGAAGATGTCTCCTTCATTTTCTCAAATGATGATTAGCTGGTTGGAATATAATTCCAGCTAGGATAACAATACTATAGTCATTTATTTAACGCAACCCCACACCCCCTAAATCGTCGGTTCGTGATGGCGCACCCCTTCCCCCCAAATCACCAGTTCGCGGTAACGCAACCCCCTAAATTAGCGTTCGCGGCACCGCGAAATCGCCTGGAATAGTTACTGCTCGCGGTACCGCAAACCATCTATTAGGGACAAGTCATTCTCAAATCCATACGATAATTGCTACATAAGTAGAAGAAAATTGTTTCCCCGTTCCACTCTCAAGCACTTCGCTTTGCTAGACAATCATGTGTGTCGATCCTAGTCATTCCTGCGACAGCTGTAGGCCTTGAAACGCTGCTGGAAGAGCCAGTTATCGACTTTTATGCCGGGCAGCCCGATTTCGAATCCGCTTCCTCTAGCTTCTCAAACCAATATATCTCTTCTTCGCTCTCGCTGTTCCTTGAAAGTTAGATGTATAAACACTGTCAGTATTTTAGATGGCAGTCCAATGAGAGTAGACTACTGTGGATACAAGGAAAGGCTGGAAGCGGCAAGTCTACGTTATTAAAGCAGATCAAGAAAGCCCTTCTTGAGAAGTATAAGACCATGGAGCCCGAGAAGCTCCTCGATACAGGCGCCCAATCAATCCAGAATTCAACGAGCCCACAAGCGAGGCACGAGACCATTGTCGCGAGCTTCTTCTATAGCGCCCGAGGAGGGGTATCCGAGACTAGTCACTAGCAGATGCTCCAATTACCATTGTTCTAGATCCTCCAACAGAACCGCAGACTTTACCTGCTGTTTTAAGCTTAATACTACGACCTAAGAGACCTACATAGTGGTACAGTTTAATGGACATTAAACACTATTAAGCCTATCTCTTGTTTTTTATCATCTTTCATAGATTTCTTTATAAAAATATTTTTTTCTGATTGATGCTTTAGACGAGTCTGACAAGGAAGGAGTGCCTTGTATTCTAGAAACAGTTGCTTGGCTGTATCAGAAGGCATCTGCTACTTCAAGTTGCGTTATCAAAAGCGTTATTGCTAGTCGGCTATTAGACTATATTTAAGATTTAAGCTGTCTATTAAACAGTTGTTACATTCTTCTTGAGAAGAGAATGCCAAAGATATTGCGAGGGTTCTAGAGAAAAGACTAGCTTTTCTCCGGCGAGATGCAAAGAACAAAAACATATTATCACGTGAGGCCACCTTCAAAATAACTACTGAATATGTTAACAACAATGCTTGAGGGGTATTTTTGTAGATGGCTATAATTGCGAAAGAATTGGAAAACTTTGCACAAAATGTTTTACATCGAGGCCGAGCTCGAGAAGGCTCTCAAGGGGCTTCTAGTGGAGTTGGGAGAGTTCTATAAGCACATGATCACGCAGCTGGTGAGGGAGAAGGATGATGAAACAGTCAAAGAAGCCCCCCCTCAAAAAAAATGCTTGACTAGGTCACTTTTGCAGAGCGTCCTCTAACGGTCGGTGAGTTTCGTGATGCTATTGGAGTTCCTTCTGGCGTCAATGCAGAGTTCATGGCATCTATCAACTTTTTATAGACACACAGGCCGGAAGACCTTGAAGATGTGAAAAAGCAAATGATTTCAAACTGTAAGGATCTTCTAGAGATCAAAACGGACTTCGAATTGGTCTAGCTTACTTGCAAGACGACGCACTGTGAGGGCAGTTGCCTGCGTATGCCTGACCGGCATCTTCCCATTATCATTCTCCTCGGTAATTGGGTGTTTTTTTCTATGGGGAAATTGGCGAAGGCCCGTGCCCTAAGGTTACAGTTCTAGGTATCAGATGTTCGTCGTAAAACCGGATAATGTGACACGAGCACACCCTGTTTTACGCGGATCTGGCCCGTGCACGCCTAAGAAAATGCTTTCTCGCTATTGTTCTCCGCAGGCATACAGGCAAGCTACCTCTGGTGTTAGACTAGTACACTTGGCGGCCAAGAAGTGTCATGGAAATTCCGAAGTGGTCCAACCACAAATTCTTCCAAGTCCTGCTGAAAGTTCTTATGCTCAGACTTGAGCCCCATTACCTTCGTAGGCAAAATCACCTGGTGTTCTAAACAAGCCTGCACCGCATCACTATAAACCTTCCCCGCCTCATTACACACCCGCCCACTCTCCACCTCTCTCTTCGCAGTCAACAGATCCAGCATATCCTCATCTATATTCTGGTCCTCATTCGGATCTCTAAGCTGCGACAACCGCTTCCCCAACGCGAGTTCCACAAGCGCGAACCCCAACCGCGTTAACACCGGCTCGCCATACATCTTCCAGAACGCTGACGTCGACGCTGAGTGGCTAGCCTGCTCCGACATGCGCCGGCTCTGCGCGGAGTAGAACTTCCGGCTTATGAAGACTTGCGACTTCTCGTCTTTGAGCAAGCAGAAGTCTTTCCAGGTCCACCAACTGTCGATCCAGGGTGTCGAATAGAATTGCAGGATTGCAAGGCTTAGGCTCAGGGCGAGATCCATGCGGTTGCGCCGCGATAGCTGCCAGTTCTCGGTGGGGACAAGGCAGTCATCTAGGCAGATGACGCTGTGGTGTGTTGACGGGTCGCCGTGTACTGACGTGATCTTTACAGAGTAGACCTTCTCGTTCGCGCTTAGGACGCCCAGACATGGATTTCCGGATTGGGAGGCCGTGGGGTCATCTAGATCTTGCACGAACTTGCAGAGGTCGTAGATCAGTATGACGTTTTCGACGTCGATCGGGCTGCTTTTGCTGTTGCTAAAGGATACAGTCTGGCCTCGCTTTTCCTGAGGAGGCGAGGGTAATAGGCTGTCGGTTCTTGAATAGGACCACCTACGAGACTGATGACTACTTAAACTGTGAGTAAAGTTTTTACTGTGATGGGAAATCTAAATACCTCGTGTCTGAGTCCCACGTAGGCTCGGTGAGACCTCCTATGACGGAGATTTCACTAGGCGAAGCACATTTTATATCCATTGCAGACATATATTCACTGATATCTTTCGCTGGAAAGATAAATTCAAACGGCTGACTAGCGTCTTTTAATTTGGGGGATTTAGGATGTAATCCGAGGTTGGCTTCGTGCGGAGAAGAACATTGACAATGATAGCTGTCGCAAATGGCGTCATAAAGCTCATTGGCATGCGCGGAGTTTTGTTTGAGAACATCAGGAGAGAGCCTTGCTGGCCCGTTTGGTTGTTTACTCTGAGCTGGGTGGCCAAAACTTGTGCAATTTGTGAAGAGCCTTGTAAGCTGTACGTTGTGCCATTTGAGACTTTCGAGATCTTGCTGGAAGCTTGAAGATGGTCTACTGTGTTTGAAATGATTTATGCCAGCTATAAGTTTCGCCCGGGAGCCCTTCTATTAGAGATCTGTTAGCTCTATGAACGAGAAAAATCTGAATGCACAATTATGAGAATATTGCGGAGGAAATAGGTAGCCTACTGGATCAGTACCATGAATTGCAAGTTTATCTCTTAAACCAGCCAAAAGCTTATCCATCTCTGCTAGACTCGATAGGACAATTCTTGACCTATCGGGTCCCAAACGCGCCTCGAGCTTGGAATGGAGCGCCTTATC
>Ga0335075_10017424_pt1 | contig 10681 bp, 7 predicted proteins | sample Lox_Sample_24_FD_206723 | JGI IMG/M metagenome (GOLD analysis project Ga0335075, IMG submission 206723) | Soil microbial communities from Loxahatchee National Wildlife Refuge, Florida, United States - Lox_Sample_2.4 | ecosystem: Environmental > Terrestrial > Soil > Wetlands | place: USA: Florida... | reverse complement strand
TGCAGCTGTCGCCACCGGCGCGATGCTCACCGCCACTACCGGCCCGGCAGTGACTGCGCTGTCTGCGCGTGCCCGCGCTGGTCACCTCCGAACCCGTTGCTGTGGCTGGTCCGCCGGGGCCGTGTCCCAGGAAGTCCTTGAAAGAAGTGCGGGAGACGGTGTCGGATCGGGGCGGAGGTGTTCGTCGCAGGGGTGAGCGGCCGCCCGCCAGGGCGCCCCGGACCACAGGAGATGATCCGAGATGCAGTACTTCTTTTCCGTGATCGACGACACGGCCGGCTTGGCCACCCCGGACGAGATGGCTGCCATCGACGCGTTCAACGACCGGCTGGTTGCGGAGGGCCACTGGGTCTTCGCCGGCGGCCTCGAGTCGCCCAGCACGGCGACGGTCGTCGATAACCGGGGTGGGGAGGCGCTGTTCACCGACGGGCCGTTCCTGGAGTCGAAGGAGCACCTGGCCGGCTTTTGGGTCCTGCAGGCCGCCGACCTCGACGAGGCACTCAAGCTCGCCGCCGAGGGGTCGAAGGCCTGCAATCGGAAGGTCGAGGTGCGGCCGTTCCACGGCGGGTAAGCGTGACCGACGTCCGGGAGGCGATTGCCCAGGTCCACCACGAGGAGTGGGCGCGGGTGGTCGCCTCCCTGACCAGGCGTTTCGGTGACCTCGACATCGCCGAAGAGGCGGCGGCCGAGGCGTTCGCGACCGCCGTCGAGCGGTGGCCGGCCGATGGCGTACCCCCCAACCCCGGAGCCTGGCTGACCACGACCGCCAACCGCAAGGCCATCGACCGGATCCGGCGCGAGAACAAGCGCGACGGCAAGCAGATGGAGGCTCGGCTGTTGTACGACGACGACCCGCCCGAGCCTCTCGGCGCCATCGGCGACGAGCGGCTCCGGCTGATCTTCACCTGCTGCCACCCGGCGCTGGCCATGCAGACCCGCGTGGCGCTGACGCTGCGCATGGTCGGCGGTCTGACCGTGCCCGAGATCGCCCGTGCCTTCCTGGTGCCGGAGTCCACCATGGAGAAGCGCATCACCCGCGCGAAGGGCAAGATCAAGGCGGCACGCATCCCGTACCGGGTGCCGTCGGCGGAGGATCTCCCGGCCCGGATCTCAGGCGTACTCACCGTCCTGTTCCTCGTCTTCAACGAGGGCTACCTGGCGACGGGTCCCGGAACCGATCCCGTACGTCACGACCTGACCGCCGAGGCGATCCGGCTTACCCGGCTGATCCGTGCCCTCATGCCACGGGACGGCGAGGTGGCCGGGCTGCTGGCGCTGATGCTCCTGACCGAGGCCCGCCGCACGGCCCGGGTTTCGGCGGGCGGCGAACTGGTCGCCCTCGGCGAGCAGGACCGCGGCGCCTGGGACGGGGCGCTGATCGCCGAGGGTCACCGGCTGGTGCGCGAGCGCCTCGCCGCCCGGGTGGCTCCGGGTCGCTACCAGATCCTGGCCGCGATCGCCGCCGTGCACACCTCGGCCCGCGACGCCCGCGACACCGACTGGTTGCAGGTCGTCGCCCTCTACGACCTGCTCGTCCAGCTCGACCCCTCGCCGATCGTCGCCCTCAACCGGGCCATCGCGGTCGGCGAGCTTGACGGCCCGGAGGTGGCACTGGCGGCCGTCGACCGTCTTGAGGACACGCTGGCCGGCTATCACGCGTATCACGCGGCCCGCGCCGACCTGCTGCGCCGGCTGGGCCGCAGTCAGAAGTCGCGCGCGGCGTACGACAAGGCCATCGAGCTGGCCGGCAACACCGCCGAGACTGCCTACCTGACCCGCCGCCGTGACCAGCTGGGGTAACACCCCGCGGCTCGCATCGCCTCCGTCACCCCCCCCGGGCCCGGCCCGGCACCGCTGGTGCCACAATAAGGAAGGGTGAACACGACCCAGTCTGAGAAGGTCGGGACCGGCCGCGGTTTCCTGGCCGCCCTGGACCAGAGCGGCGGCAGTACGCCCAAGGCGCTGGCCGAGTACGGCATCGGGCGGGACCGCTACAGCTCCGACGCCGAGATGTTCGACCTCGTCCACGCCATGCGGGTCCGCGTGGTGACCAGCCCGGCGTTTGATGGCTCGCGCGTTCTCGCGGCGATCTTGTTCGAGCAGACGATGGAACGGGAAGTCAACGGCGTCCCCACAGCGCGGTACCTGTGGGAGGAGAAGAACGTCGTCCCGTTCCTGAAAGTCGACCAGGGGCTGGCCCCCGAGCGGGACGGCGTGCAGCTCATGAAGCCCATCGACACCCTCGATGACCTGCTCGAGCGCGCGCGGCGGCACCAGATCTTCGGTACCAAGATGCGCTCGGTGATCAACGATGCCGACGAGGCCGGGATCGCCGCGATCGCAGACCAGCAGTTCGACTACGCCAGCCGGATCGTGGCCGCGGGCCTGGTGCCGATCATCGAGCCCGAGGTCAGCATCTCCAGCCCACACAAGGAGCAGGCCGAGACGCTGCTGCACGACGCCATGGCCAAGCGCGTCGAGGCGCTGCCGCAGAGCGCGACCGTGATGCTGAAGATCACCATCCCGACCCGGCCTGGCCTGTACGGCGACCTGGCGTCTGACCCGCGCGTCCTTCGGGTCGTGGCCCTGTCGGGCGGCTACAGCCGTGATGAGGCCTGCGCTCTGCTCGCCCGCGATCCCACCCTCATCGCCAGTTTCTCGCGCGCGCTTCTCGAAGGACTGACCGAAGATCAGACTGACGAGCAGTTCAACGCGCAGCTCGAGTCGTCGATCGAGCAGATCTACCAGGCGTCGGTGCACAAACAGCCGGTCAGCCCCTGAGCCCGCCGGGCAATCCCCGGGTGGTGAGCTGGCGGCGGCTGGTCATGCCGAGCTTGTGCATCGCCCGGTACAGGTGGGATTCCACGGTCCGCACCGACAGGACGAGCCGGTCGGCGATCTCGGCGTTGGACAGGCCCCGGGCGGCCAGGTTGACCAGCTGGCGTTCCCGCGCGGTGAGCTCGACCGCGCCGGGCTGCAGGCCCCCGATGACCGGCTCGATCCCGCCCTCGCCCAGGCCGTGCAGCTGGTGGCAGCGGTAGGCCGCGCGCCGCCCGGCGTCCGGCCGCCCGGCGGCGAGGTAGGCCGACGCGGCGTGGGCGGCGGCCTCGGCGGCGTACCGCAGCGCGCCGATGGCCTGCATCTCGTCGGTCACGGCCACCAGCGCGTCACCGTCGGCGGCCGAGCGGGCCGTGGCGTGCGCGGCGTAGGCGGCGGTCAGGCGCCCGTCGCAGCGCTGCGCCAGGTGCTGCAGCCGGGTCGCGAGCGGCCCGGCTGGCGCCCCGGCCCGCAGCGCCTCGTAGCTGAGCCGGGCGGCGTACACCGGCACGTCGGCCAGCCGGGCGGCCGCCTCTAGCAGCAGCGCCTGGGCCCGCGGAGGGTCGCCGTGGCCGAGGGCCGCCCAGGCCTGCGCCCGGGCCACGTAGGGCAGCTGGTGGGGCAGCGGCTCGCCGCCTCCCACCGCGGCCAGGCACCGGGCCAGGGCTGGGTCAATCGCGGCCACGTCGTCAGTGAAGCAGCCCACGCCGACCTGCATCGAATTGACGATGCCGCGCAGCCCGCCGGCGTCGTGCTGCTCGAGCTGCAGCTCGGCTTCGGCCAGCCACCGGCTAGCCTCGGTGAACCGTCCCTGGGAGAAGCGCAGCCCGCCGAGCGCCAGCGCGGCCCGCCCGGCAGCAGCCCGGTCACCGAGCCTGATGCTGTCGGCCAGCGCCCCGTTCGCCCAGGTTTCCAGCTCCGCCCAGCCCTGGCCGCTTTCCAGCGCGATCACACTCCACTGGACGAACGCGATCTCGTCGGTCAGGTCCTGCAGCGGGACCGTCGGCCGTATGCCGCGGGCCAGCTCATAAGCCTCACGCACCCGGCCGGAGAGGAACAGATTGAAGGCGTGCACCGGGGCGGCCCGCCGCCGGACCTCCTGGTCGGCGTCCTCGTCGGCGAGCAGCTGCGCCGAGGCGGCCGCCGCCACGGAGGGAGAGGGCTCGTCCCGGCTGATGAGCCACAGCGTGTCCAGGTGCCGGTGCCAGTCGGGACCCTCCCACCAGGCCCGGGCCCGGGCCAGCAGCTCCCGCAGGTGGCCCTCCCGGCGGAGCCCCCAGTACAGCACGGTGGTCTGCAGGTCCAGGTAATCGACGGCGGTGGCCTGATCCGCGATTCCCGGTTCGGCCGCGGCCAGCACCCGCTCCGCGTCGGCATACCGGCCCTGCAGCACGTATGCGCGGGCCAGCACCAGGGTGCCCGGCGTTCCGGCGCCCGCAGCCACCGCACGGCCGGCCAGCCGGACGGCCAGGTCGGGGTCGCCGGACAGGCTGGCCGCCCGGCTGGCTTCCAGCAGCGTCTGGCTGGGCAGCTCCTGCTCGGCCTCGGTCAGCCAGCGCGCCATCCGCATCAGGTCGCGGGCCTGCACCCGGTCGCGCCGGCGGATCGCGGCGGCCAGGTCGAGCTGGGCCTCCCGCCGCCGGAAGGCCGGCAGCCCGGCCCGGATCGCCTCGCCGTACAGCGGGTGCGACAGCGAGACCTGGGCGGGCCCGGTGCCGTCGGAGACAACCGCCAGCCCACGGGCCTCGATGTCGGTCAGCGTTTCGCGGCCGGCCAGCTCGACCATCTCGGCCACGGGCAGCGGCTCGCCCAGGGCCAGCAGCTCCAGCGCGTGCGCCGAGGCGGGCGGCAGCCCGGTCAGCCGAGCCGCGATCAGCTCGGCCAAGGAGGCACTGACCGGCGGCGGGCGGCCCATCCGCCACAGGCCGCGCACCTGCGCCAGCGCGCCGCCGGCCAGCGCGCCCCGGGTCAGCTCGCATACGTACAGCGCGTTGCCCAGGCTGGTGTGGTAGATCCAGCGCCGGGCGGACTGCTCGATCGGGCCGCCGGTGATCTCCTCGGCCAGCGACTCGGTCTGGGGCTGATCCAGGGCTCCCAGCTCCACCCGGGTGGCCCCGCTGTCCTTCCACACCGACGTGATCGCGTCCGGGCACTGCTGGCCGGCCCGGACGGTCAGCAGCACGAACACCGCGCCGCCCAGAGTCAGCTCCAGTACCAGCGCCGCCGAGCTGGGATCGAGCAGCTGCGCGTCGTCGACGCCCAGCACCGGCCGCCCGGCACCGCCGAGCCCGCCCAGTGCCTGCGCGCTCCGCCGCAGCAGCTCCAGCGGGTCCTCGGCGCGGGCCGAGTCGGGCAGCACCCCGGCGAACGCCCCCAGCGGCACGCTGGCCGCGCTGCGGGTCGCCTGAACCCAGCGGGTCTGCGTCCCCTGCCGGGCGAACTGGGCCAGCGCCTCGCGGGCCAGCCGCGACTTGCCCACCCCGGCCTGCCCGGTCAGTACCACCGCGCCGTCACCACGAGCCCGGCACAAGCCGATCAGGTCCAGTTCGTGCTGGCGGCCCACCAGCGGCCAGCTGAAGGCCGTTCCCTGGAACAGCAATCCCCCACGCCTTATCCGTGTTAGCGCCGCTCCCACTATAGAAGCCCGTACCGGCGGTACCAGATTGCCGTAGTCCATTACTGATGACGGGAAGCCGCGGGCCGCGCGAGGCTGGCCACCTGCAGCAACCGCGACTTCGGGAGAGCGGGCCGGTGAGGTATTTCAAGGACGACGACTTCCAGTACGGGCTCGAGCTTGTCCTCGGCGCGGCCTACCACCGCGCGGCCGACGTCGGCGAGGCGCTGGCCACCGCGGACCGGATCAAGGACGGGGACTCGGCCACGTGGGTGCACGAGTGGCTGGCCACCGGGGGCGGCAGCTGGGCGGCGGGGCGGGCGGCCGAGCAGGCCGGGCACCGGGTGTCCGCCGTCGCGTACTACCGCCGCGCGGCGACCTACTACGCCACCGCGCTGCAGCGGTTCGCGCACGCGGCCGACAACGCCCCGGGACGGGAGCTGGGGATCTGGCGCCGCCAGCGCGAGTGCTGGGACCGGGTGGTGGACCTGCAGCCGGTGCCGGGCGAGCGGGTGCAGATCCCCTGCCAGGGCACCCAGCTGCCCGGGTACTTCTTCCGCGCGCCGGGCGCCGCGCCGGGCGAGCGCCGGCCGCTGGTGGTGCTGAACAACGGCAGCGACGGTGCCACCTCGCAGATGTGGGTGGAGGGCGGTGCCGCCGCGGCCGAGCGCGGCTATCACTGGATGACCTTCGACGGGCCCGGCCAGCAGGCGGCGTTCTTCGAGCAGCAGATCCCGTTCCGGCCCGACTGGGAGGCCGTTCTCACGCCGGTGCTGGACGCGATGCTGGCCCGGCCGGACGTCGAACCGGGGCGGGTGGCGGTGATCGGGATCAGCCAGGGCGGGTACTGGGTCCCGCGCGCGCTGGCCTTCGAGCACCGCTTCGCCGCGGCCGTGGCCGATCCCGGCGTCACCGACATCCTGGCCTCATGGACACGGCCGCTGCCGCAGGTGATGCGGACCCAGCTGGCCGAGGGCAAGCGGACCGCGTTCGACCGTGAGATGCACCTGGCCGAGCTGCTGTCCCCGGGCACCGCGGCCACCCTGGCCTTTCGCGGCAGGCCGTTCGGGGTCGAGGGCAGCTCACGCTTCGGCCTGTACCAGGCCGTCGCGGCCTACCGGCTCGGCGGCGAGGAGAAGCAGATCACCACCCCTCTGCTCATCACCGACCCGGAGGACGAGCAGTTCTGGCCCGGGCAATCGCGCGAGCTGTACGACCGGCTGCCGGGCCCCAGGGAACTCGTGTCGTTCACCGCCGACGAGGGCGCCAGCCGGCACTGCGAGCCGATGGCCCGCTCGCTGCGGGAGACCCGCATCTTCGACTGGCTGGAGGCTTACCTGCGATGACCGACCGTAAGAAGACCCTGGTAAAGGTGCTGGACCAGCCCTTCATGGGGTTCGCACCGTGGATTCTGGTCTCGGTGGTGGAAGGGCCAGGGCGGGTCGCCCTGGCCGGCGCCCTGGGCGCAGCGCTCGCCGTGGCGATCTGCCTGGCCGGAGCGGCCGTGGGCATGCGTCCCAAGCTGCTCGACGTGGCTGCGATCGTGTTCTTCGCCGCCTTGGCGGTGGTGGCGGCGGTGGCGAGCGCCGGCACCCAGCGGTGGCTCGGCCTGTGGTCGGCGGAACTGTGCAACGTGGTGATCGCGGCCATCGCGGGCCTGTCGCTGGCCGTGCGCAAGCCGTTCACGCTGCAGTACGCCAGGGAAACAACCGAACGCGAGTACTGGAACTCGCCGCTGTTCCTGCGGATCAACTACGTGATCACCGCGGTGTGGTCGGCTGTCTTCCTGCTCATCGCCATCGTCGGCTATATCGGCGACGGCCCGCTGCACCAGCCCGACAACATCTGGACCGCCTGGATCATCCAGATCGCGCTGATCGTGCTGGCCATAAAGTTCACCGGCTGGTACCCCGACTACGCCACCGCCGAGCCGGCCCCGCACGGCAGCCCGCAGCGGGCGCGGCTGGTCAGGGAGCTGCTCCGGCCGCTGGCCGCCTACCTCGTGCCCGTCGGCATCCTGGTAGCGGCGGTCGGTGGCAACCTGTGGTGGGCCGGCGTCATCCTGATCGTGACCGGCATCGTGGCCACCAGGCACCTCCACCGGTCCACCCGCCCGGCCAGCGCGCCCGCGGTCAGCCAGGAGAAGACGGGCTCTGGGCAGCGTGGAGCTGGGTGTTGAGCACTCCCCAGGTGACCGTCCGTGGCCGCGCCTCCACCGTCCCGGTGACGCTGTTCCTGATGAACATCAGCCCGGACCGCCCGCTCAGCTCGCGTGCTTTGACCCGGTCGCCGGTGTCGTGCCGGGTCACGATCGTGCCCGCGGTGAGGTAGAGCCCGGCCTCGACCACGCAGTCGTCGCCCAGTGAGATCCCGAGCCCGGAGTTCGCCCCGAGCAGGCACCGCTCGCCCACCGAGATGCGCTCCGTGCCGCCACCGGACAGCGTGCCCATGATCGAGGCGCCGCCGCCGACGTCGGTGCCCGCGCCGACCACCACACCGGCGCTGATCCGTCCCTCGACCATCGCCGGGCCGAGCGTTCCGGCATTGAAGTTGACGAAGCCTTCGTGCATGACCGTCGTGCCCTCGGCCAGGTGGGCGCCGAGGCGCACCCGGCTCGCGTCGGCTACCCGGACGCCGGCCGGGACAACGTAGTCGAGCATCCGCGGGAACTTGTCCACCGACTGCACCTCTACCTGGCGTCCGGCCGCCCGCGCCCGCATCTGCACCGCCACGGTCTCGGCCGCGTCTACCGGCCCGCTGGATGTCCAGCACACCGTGGGCAGCACCCCGAAGATGCCGTCCAGGTTGATGCTGTTCGGCTGGACCACGCGGTACGACAGCAGGTGCAGGCGCAGGTAGGCGTCACCGGGATCGCCGGGCGGCGCGTCGAGGTCGGCGATCTCGACCCGCCGGTGGGTGGTGCGCACGGCCCGGACCGAGTCGGCGCGGTCGGGCCCCGGCGTGAACTGCCCGGCCTCGGTCGGCGGCCCGAGCCGGGGGTCGGGAAAGAAGAAGTCAAGCGGGGCGCCGGCGGCCTCGCTCACGGTGACGATCGCGTCTCCCCATGCCTGTCTGGTCACGCCATGAACCTACCGGGTCACGATGTTGGCGATGCGGCCAGGCACGACGATGAGGCGATCAACGGTGGCATCGCCCAGGTACGGGGCGAGGCCTGGGTGGCCGGTGAGGATCGAGGTGATCTCCTCGGCACCGGCGCCGGCGGGCACCTCGATCCGCAGCCGGGTCTTGCCGTTGACCTGCACCGGCAGCACCACGGTCGGCTCGGCGGCCAGCGCCGGGTCGGCCTCGGGGAACGGCGCGCGGGCCAGGGACTGGCCGTGGCCCAGGCGGGCCCACAGCTCCTCGGCCACGTGCGGCGCGAGCGGCGCGACCATCAGCACCAAGGGCTCGGCGACGGCCCGCGGCAGCCTTCCCCGCGCGGCGGCGATGCGCGCCGCGTGGCTGCCCAGTTCCTGTAGCCGGGCGATCGCGATGTTGAACCGCAGCCCGGCGTAGTGCCCGCGGACCGAGACGATCGTCCGGTGCAGCAGCCGCCGGGTGTCCTCGTCGGTCGGGCCGTCCTCCACGATCAGCTCGCCGGTGCGCTCGTCGACCAGGCTGCGCCACAGCCGCTGCAGGAACCGGTACACGCCGGCGATGTCATCGGTCTGCCACGGCCGGTCGGCGCCCAGCGGCCCGGTGGCCATCTCGTACAGCCGCAGCGTGTCCGCGCCGTACTCGGCGAACATCTCGTCGGGTGTCACGCTGTTCTTCAGGCTCTTGCCCATCTTGCCCAGCCGGCGGGTGACCGGCTCGCCGCGGTAGCTGTAGCCGCCGTCCCAGCCGGCGACCTCGTTCGCCGGGACGTACATCCCGCGCGCGTCGGTGAACGCCGCGGCGGTGATGTAGCCCTGGTTGACCAGCCGCCGGAACGGCTCGCGGGTTGAGACGTGACCCAGGTCGAACAGCACCTTGTGCCAGAACCTGGCGTACAGCAGGTGCAGCACCGCGTGCTCCACGCCGCCGACGTACAGGTCGACCCCGCCCTCCCCCGCCACTGGACCTTCACCCGCCTGCCCCCCCTCCGGCACCATCCAGTACCGCTCGTTGCGCGGGTCGACGAACGCCACGTCGTTGTCCGGGTCCAGGTAGCGCAGGTAGTACCAGCACGACCCGGCCCATTGCGGCATCGTGTTCAGCTCGCGCTGGTAAGCCTGGCGGCCGTTCCCCAGGTCGAGCTCGACCCGGGCCCAGTCCCCCGCCCGGGCCAGCGGCGGCACCGGATCCTCGCTCTGCCCGGCCGGCCTCGCAGTGAAGTCCACCATTTCGGGCAGCGTGACCGGGAGCATTTCCTCGGGCAGCGCGACCGGCAGGCCACGCTGATCATAGACAATCGGGAACGGTTCGCCCCAGTACCGCTGCCGGGAGAACAGCCAGTCCCGCAGCCGGTAGCTGCGCTCGCGCCGCCCGTGGCCGGTGCGCTGCAGCCAGCCGACTGGGTCATCGAGCGGCTGGTAGGTGATCACCGGCAGCCCGAGGGCGCGGGCGAACTCCTCGTCCCGCTCGTCGTCCTTCGGCACCGCCATGATCGCCCCGGTCCCGTAGCCCATCAGCACGTAGTCGGCCACCAGCACCGGGATCTGCTCCCCCGTCGCCGGGTTGACCGCGTACGAGCCGGTGAACACGCCGGTCCGCGGCAGGGCCGCCCGCTGCCGGTCGCCGATCTGCGTGGCCCGCTCCTGGTACGCCGCCACCGCCTGGGCCGGGGAACCGCGCCCGTACCGCCAGGCCTCCGGAGTTCCGGCCGGCCACGCGCCGCCGGACAGCGCCGCCGCCAGCGGGTGCTCGGGCGCCAGCACCAGGCAGGCGGCGCCGGGCAGCGTGTCCGGCCGGGTGGTGAACGCCTCGATGCTCACCTCGTCCCGGCCGGCCACCGGGAACGTGATGACGGCCCCGTCGCTGGCGCCGATCCAGTTCCGCTGCTGCTGTTTGATCGGCTCCGGCCAGTCCAGGTCGTCGAGGTCGGCCAGCAACCGCTCCGCGTACGCCGTGATCCGCAGCAGCCACTGCCGCAGCGGCCGCCGGTAGACCGGGTAGTTGCCGACGTCGCTGCGCCCCTCGGCGGTGACCTCCTCGTTGGCCAGCACCGTGCCCAGGCCCGGGGACCAGTTGACCATCTCCTCGGCGACGTAGGCCAGCCGCCACCCGTCGACCACCTGCCTGCGGGCCAGCTCGCCGAGTTCCGCCCAC
>Ga0335075_10017423_pt1 | contig 10681 bp, 8 predicted proteins | sample Lox_Sample_24_FD_206723 | JGI IMG/M metagenome (GOLD analysis project Ga0335075, IMG submission 206723) | Soil microbial communities from Loxahatchee National Wildlife Refuge, Florida, United States - Lox_Sample_2.4 | ecosystem: Environmental > Terrestrial > Soil > Wetlands | place: USA: Florida... | reverse complement strand
CGTGTACCCCGAGTAGCTCGGCCGCCGATCTTGTCGTCGCCATGAGCACGTCCTGCGGGGTCATGCCGCCGGCGGCCATCAGGGCTAGCTCGCCGAGATTGCGCCCGTGCGGTCCGACTCCGCTGTCTGTTCCCATTGCGACCTTGACGCCTGCTGCCGCTGCGGCGGCGAACGACGCGTTATGCGCTTCGATGACAGCTTCGGCTTTGGCCACCACCCCGTCGGGGAACTGGACCCCGTTCTTCGCGGCATCTAGCACGCTGGCGGGCGCTGAGAGCGTCGGTACCAGCCACGTTCCCGCCTCCAGCATCATGGCGATCGCCTCGTCGTCTAGGTAAATCCCGTGCTCGATAGACCGGACGCCTGCTCGCACCGCAGCCTTGATGCCGTCGGTGGCCTGGGCGTGTGCCATGACCGGCAGTCCTGCGGCGACGGCCTCGGCCATCAGCGCTGTGAGCTCGTCGGGCCGGAAATGGGCGTGCTTCGGGTCGTCGCGAGGCGAGAGCACTCCGCCCGAGGTGCAGACCTTGATGACGTTGGCCCCGGCACGGATGATCTCCCTGACGCGCTTGCGCATCTCCTCGGGACCGTCGACGATTCCGGACGGCCGGCCGGGATGACCGACCTGAAACGGAGTGAACGCTCCCGACGGCAGCCAGCCGTCACCGTGGCCCGCCGTCTGGCTCAGAACCGTGATCGCGATGCGCATTCGCGGCCCGTCGATGAGGCCGTTGTCGACGGCCTGCTGGATGCCGAGATCGGCCCCGCCCGCGTCTCGGACGGTGGTGATGCCGCAGTCGAGGGTCGCGGCAAGGTTGCGAGCTGCCTCGTAGAACTGGTAGGAGAACGGGCGCTGGAGACGCCGCACGAAGTCGGTGCCCGAGCTGGTTACGTGGACGTGGCAGTCGAACAGCCCAGGAAGAAGGGTGCAGCCGGTGGCATCGATGCCGTCGTCGCCGTCCAGCCCGCTGCCCACCGCTACGATGCGCCCGTCCTCGAACGCCACGTCAGCGTCAGCGATCGGACTGCCGGTGCCGTCGAAGATCCGCCCGCCATAAAGGACCGTCCTGCTCATCCCGCTGGTGCTCCTGTCTCGTCGGTTCGCCTTGTGGCCGCGGCCGGAAGTGACCGGTGCCACGCTCTGTGGTGTCAGCCGGCGGCCTCGACCTTCGCCGCGGTGATGCCAGAGACGACACCGCGATTCCGCCGCTCAGCCACGATGTAACCAACAGCGACAATCGTTGCGAGGAGACATACGAGCGCCGCGATAAGCCAGGCCACCTCGTAGCCTTTCTGCAAGGCCAGACCCGGAATCTTGGATGCGTTAGCCGACAGCACGGCACCGAGAACAGCCGAACCAACTGCCGCGCCCACTGTGATGGCCAGTTCGTAAATGCCCTCGCCCATGGCGATCTCGCCTTCACGCAGGCCATCGACGACCAGCGTGCGCGTCGAGCTCTCAATGAATCCTGCCCCGACAGAGGCGACGGCATACAGCACCAGGAAGGGCGCCAGGCCGTTATGCCAGATTGAGAGCCCGAGGAAACCGATGAACCCGGCCGTGCACCCGATGCCCATGATCGACCTGAATCCGATCACCCGGCCGAGGCGGGCGGTGAACACCACCGCCAGGAAAGTCAGTACGTACACCGGCACGAGCGCGAAGCTGATGGCCAGCGGTGTCAGGCTAAGCCCGTAACCCAGCAGACCACCTGGCGCGGCCATGAAGGTCGAAACTGCAACCTGCCCTCCGATGGCGCCGAAGTAGATGCAGAACCCGATGGCATAGACCGGCAGGAATACGGGCCGGAAGAGGAACCGGAGGTCGGCGAGCGGATGGGCGGTCCTGAGCTCGACCAGGCACCAGACGGCGAGCAGCACGACGCCGCCGATGAGGAACCCGACGATGCGGGCAGATGACCAGCCCCAGCTGCTGCCTTCGCTGAGCCCCAGTAGCACCAGGGCCAAGCCGGCGGCGAGCAAGAATGCGCCAGGCCAGTCGACGTGCTGGCCGGACTTTCGTTGCGGCGCCTGCTCGCCGCGAACGACAAGCAGCCCTGCGAAGCCCGCCAGCGTCCCGATTGCTGGCAGCCATAGAGCCCAGGTGGGTCCGTTCGTGTACCGGACGAGTACGCCGGTCAGCACCGAACCAACCAGCACGCCGAAAATGAGCACTGAAGTGAGGTAGCTGACCGCGCGCCGTGTTTCAGGATGGGGGTAGCGGCTGCGGACCAGACCGAACATCAGCGGCAGGTAGGCCGCGAACGTGCCCTGCAGGATGCGGCCGAGCACCAGTACCGCGAAGTCCGGGGCAACCGCGATGAGTACCGAGCCGATCGCGACTATCGCTACTTCGATGCGGAGAATCTTCCGGTGCCCGTAGATGTCGCCGAGCTTCGCATACACCGGCGTGGACACTGCCGTGGCGAGGGTGAAGCCGATCAGTGCCCACGACAGCGTCCCGATGCTGACGTCGAACTTGGTCGCCAGCGTCCCGTAGACCGGAATGAAGTACACCTGCAAGACGCCGCTGAACAGCTCGACGAGCACTAGCGAGGCGAGAAACACCGGCAGCGGCCGGATCTCAGTACGGCCGGCCCGGCCGTCGGTAGTCGCACGGGAATCGGAATCGGTCATGTATCGCCTCCTGTCGGGGGACGGTCGTTGATCGTCCCGGCATCCGATCGCTGTGCTTTACGGCGCCGCGGAACCGCGCCGCTCAAGACGAGGTCCACCAAAGCGCTGACGTCGGCAGTCGTGACGCGGACTTCGCGCATGCCGAATCGGTACATTGCAAAGCCCGCCCACATGTCCAGCAGTAGGTCGGCGTCGGTGTCCGCCGGCAGGACACCCTGTTTCACGAGGCGCCCCAGCAGTGCGCGGCCCATCTGCCGCCGGTGATCGAGAACATGAGCGCGCATCTCACTGCGATGTGCTGCGTCGCTGATCGAGTCCCAGAACGCCGGCAGGAGAACTGCCGGGTCCATAGCGGCATAGTTGCGCAAATTAACGGAGAGAAAGCTGATCAGGTCAGCGCGGGGATCGCCGGTATCGGGCATCGAGCCTAGGATCGCGCGGCGACGGAGTACCTCGGATACCAGCGCTGTCTTGGACGGCCACGAACGGTAGATGGTTGTCTTCGCGACTCCTGATCGAGCGGCGACGCCCTCAATGGTCAGCGAGCCGTAGCCATCCTCATTGAGCATCTGCGCAGCCGCTGCCAGCACCACCTCCTGGGCATGCACGCTGCGGGGCCGCCCGCGCGGCCGGATCGGCTGATCTTCCGATTTACGCAACGCGTCGTAGCGAAGCTCTGACTTGCCTCTGGTCGTCACGTCCGTCCTCGATAGCGGTAGTGCAACGTCACGCTAGTGCGCATATGCCAAATACCTGTTCACACAGCACGTGTGAGAGGCATGTCGCATCGCCAGCGTTAGCAGGAATATGCTCCCGAAACTCCCTGAAAGTCAATACGCCACGTAGCGTTGTATATAGCGGTCATCACTCGTAACGTAGTGATGACCCGGCGACAGCCGCTTCTCCTCGCGCGTGGCTGGACCGCATCTCGACGGCGGAAGAGAGAATGGCGATGGCCTCAGGCAGCCTCTTGCTCGACAACGGCTATCTCATCGACGGCACCGGCAGAGCCCCGTTTCCTAACGCGTCGGTTCTGGTCGATGCCGACGGACTGATCGCCTGGGCGGGACCCGCTGCGGACATGCCGCCGCTTGCCGGCGAGGTGCACAGGATCGATGTCCAGGGAGCCGCTCTACTCCCCGGCTTCATCGACACCCACGTGCACGTCACGGCGCCCGGAGGCGGTGGCATCAACTCGCTGACTGAGGCGACACTTCCGGCGACGTACTTGACGCTGCGGGCCACGGCGAATCTGCGCGCGACCCTGAACGCAGGCGTTACAACCATCAGGGATCTGGGAGGCGCAGACACAGGGATCAGGCAGGCGGTCGCAGACGGCATCATCGTCGGGCCGAGAATGCTCACCGCCATCGCACTCATCAGCTGTACCGGCGGGCACGGTGACAGCACCTTCGCCAGCGGGCTCACGCTCAACGGACTTCACCGCATGTCCGCTGTGGGGGACGGCGAGGCGGAGTGTCGGCGAACTGCCAGGAGTTTGCTCCGCGCGGGCGCGGACTGGCTAAAGGTCGCTGCCACCGGCGGAGTCTGGAGCCCCACCGATCAGCCTGATGACGAGGGGCTGGACGAGGCCGAGATCCGCACGATCGTCAGTGTGGCAGGAGCTCACGGCAAAAAAGTCGCGGCCCACGCACAGGGCCGCGAGGGCATTGCGAACGCCGTGCGCGCCGGCGTGGCGAGCATCGAACACGGCTACCAGATTGACAGGCAAACGACAGAGCAGATGATCGAATGCGGCACCTATCTGGTACCGACGCTCACCACAGCCACCCGCGAACCGGATCGCCAGAAGACGCAGCCGGTCAACTACAACAAGAAGATGCGGTGGATCGGCATAGCTCGCGACCACGTCCCCGCCGCGATCAGCTCCGGGGTAAAAGTCGCGCTCGGTACTGACTGCGGCGTCGCCGATCACGGCGCCAACCTGACCGAACTCGACCGCCTGATCGAATTCGGCATGACCCCGATGCAGGCCATCCTTGCTGGCACCAGAAACGCCGCTGACCTCCTCGACATGGCCGACCAGATCGGAACCATCGAGGCCGGTAAGCTCGCCGACATCATCGTCGCCGACGGCGACCCAATCACTGACATAAAGTCGCTGACCGACCCTGAGCGAGTCATCATGGTCATCCAGGGCGGTCAGATCCGCAAAGACAGCCGCGGCCTCGCGCACGAACCCAGGAATCTAAGGTCATTGTCCGTCGCCTCATCCTGAACTCATCCGGGAGCGTTGCAGCGGAACGGAACCTCTGGGGCTCGACCGCCAGAACCACGCTTGCCCTCTCCGATCGCCCGATCTCCAACGAGTTGGCGCGAGTCAAATGCCGACTCGTAGTTCGCGCCTTCGCCGGCTCGAGCGCCCGTTGGCTCACCGAGAAAGTCCGCCCCGAGTGGCAGGCGGGCGTTCCCGCGAAGCCGCGGTTGCAGCCTCTCGTAGGGTGTTACGCGGCACTGCGCGACATGATCACCATGACGAGTGCCCTGGTGGCGGAGGCGGACGGGAATCGAACCCGCCGGCGACGCGGAGCGCCGCCCACTAGTTTTGAAGACCAGGGGGGCCACCAGGCACCCAGACGCCTCCGGGACCAGACCCTACCGGCGCGACAGCGACTCGCGGTCACTCGGGCCGCTGCGAGCACGCCTCCGGCCAGCCGACAGCAGGCGCCAGTTACCCGCTTCCGTGGCCGCTACGCCACTTGTCACGGCTCCGGTGCGGACATACCGGATGAAAGGTGCGCCACAACGTACCGGAGCCGTGAAATGTTAGCGCGAGGCAGCGATCCTCGGGAGTGCGAGCGGAAAGCGTTTGCGAGAAACGTTCGGACCATCAGCAACGCTCAACTCGTCGCGGCCGGCCGATGCCCGCTACGCGACTCGTCGCGCTCCAGGACCCGGTAGTGGCGTGACATCCCTCGCCGAGCCGAGCACATGCCCCCGCGAGCAGGCAAGCTGCAGGGACACCGGTGCTCCGCAGTCCCGGTGCGTCAATTCGACGGCCGGACCGCCGGGTGCGGCTGCGTACTTGTCCCCCCAGGCAAGCAGCGCAGCGATCACCGGGAACAGCTCGATTCCCTTCTCGGTCAGCCGGTACTCCTGCCTCGGCCGCTGGCCGGCTTCCTGGTATGGCGCCTTGCGCAGGATTCCCTCCTCAACCAGCCGTGCTAGCCGGCTACTGAGCACCTGCCTGGGCGCGCCAGTTCGCCGCTGCATGTCATCGAACCTCCGGATGCCGTTGAAGGCCTCCCGGAGCACCATGAATGTCCATTTCTCCCCGACGACCGCCAGCGCTGCAGCGATGTTGCAATTCGCGGTGTCGTAGTCGAGCGCCCAGGGCTTTGTCATATCAAGAGGCTAAGTTCACTTGACAGACTTAGCAACCCACGCGAGGCTGGGTCTATGAAACGAACCCCGGTCACAGCTGGCACCGTATGCGAGGAGTGGCCGGCCGGAGAGACCGGCAGCCGCGGGACCGCCCGGGCCGTAGCGGTCAGCTGCGGTTTGCTCCGGGAAGCCACCGAGCACGACGCGGCGCGGATCCGCGAGTTCGTCTGCGGCCTGTCACCGCACTCGCAGTACCTGCGCTTCTTCGCCACCGTGGCACCACCGAGCTCGGGCTTGCTGCGAGTGCTATGCGGCGGCACCGGGGCCGACATCCTGCTCATTACCGACGGCCGCGGAACCGTCCTCGCGCACGCCATGGGCGCCGATACCCCTGTGTCCGGTGGGCTTGCGAGCAATGTCGGGCTGGTCGTCGCCGACCGGTGGCAGCAGCAAGGACTGGGCACTCTGCTGCTGAGCACTCTGATCCGCCGCGCCTCGCGCCGCGGCGTAAGTTCGCTGGTACTGGACGTGCTGCCGGCCAACGACCGGATGCTCGGCATCATTGGCCGCCGGTGGCCGGACGCGCCGCGGCAGCGAACGCGCGACGCCATCATCATCAGTCCCGCCATCACTCCGTGGCAGGCAGCAAGCGGCAGCGCCGTGCCTGCCGTGATCAGCCTCGCACGTGACCAGAAAACTCGTCAGTCAGGAGATCTCCGTGCACCAAACCGAGCTGTCGCGTAACCAGCCCGGCTTCGAGGCGAGCAAAGCCACCGGAAGCGTCCAGCTGGTCAGTACGCCAGACGCGGCCGAGCGAACGCGGAGCTACTCCTGGGACGATCCGGCCATCTCGGCGGCAGCCGCGAGAGAACAGGACGGCACCGCATTCCTGCAGGCCATCCTCAATAGCAGCCTGCCGGCCGCGCCTATAGCACGCACGCTGGACTTCGCGCTGGTCAGCGTCCAGCCCGGCACCGTGGCGTTCGAGTTCACGCCCGCGGAGTTCCACTACAACCCCATCGGCTCAGTGCACGGCGGCGTGATTTCCACGCTGTGCGACTCAGCCTGCGGCTGCGCAGTGCAGAGCTTGCTCCCGGCCGGGACGTACTACACCAGCCTGGATCTGAGCGTGAAATTCTTGCGGGCCGTGAGCTCAGGCGCTGGCCCGCTGACCTGTACGGGCACGGTCACTCACCTGGGCGGCCGGTCCGCGCTGGCGGAAGCGCGCCTCACTGGCAGCGACGGCAAGCTCTACGCGTTCGCCACGAGCAGCTGCATGGTCTTCCGGCCCGCCGCAGGATGAGCCGCTAGACCACATGATCACGAAGATAACTGTATGCCGGGAGAAATTGCCTACGTGATCATGGTCTAGGCAGATAACCCGGTGCAAGCAGGCGCCCGCAGCGGCTACCGTTCGGGCGTGACTAGCGAGCTTGATCCCGTTGCAGCACACAACCGGTCGGCCTGGGACCTTGAGGTCGACTCCGGCAACGAGTGGACGGTGCCAGTCGGACCCGAGGTGGTCGCCGCAGCCAGAGCTGGCACCTGGTCCGTCGTGCTCATCGGCTACGACCCGGTCCCCGGTGACTGGTTCCCGGCTACGCTGACGGGAGCCGACGTGCTGTGCCTGGCCAGCGGCGGCGGCCAGCAGGGTCCGGTGCTCGCGGCAGCGGGCGCGCGGGTGACCGTCCTGGACAACTCGCCGCGTCAGCTAGCCCAGGACCGGGCGGTGGCCGATCGCGACAACCTCGAGCTGACCACCGTGGTCGGCGACATGCGCGATCTCACCGCATTCGGGGACGCAAACTTCGACCTGGTCTTCCACCCGGTATCCAATGTGTTCTGCCCGGAGATTGAGCCGGTCTGGCGAGAGTGTTTTCGCGTGCTGCGGCCCGGCGGAATCCTGCTCGCTGGCTTCATGAACCCCGACGTCTTCATTTTCGACGCCGACGCCGCTGAAAACCGCGACGAACTGATCGTCCGGCACGAGCTGCCCTACTCCGATCTCACCCACCTGAGTGAGGAGGAGCGTGCCCGCCTGTGGGGCCTCGACGCGCCGGTCGAGTACAGCCATACGCTCACCGAGCAGATCGGCGGCCAGCTAGCCGCAGGATTCGTCATTACCGCGTTCCGCGAGCGCCCGCACCACGCCGGACCCACCGCGAAGTACATGCCGGGCTACTTCGCGACCAAGGCAGTCAAGCCAGAGGGAGTCAGGCCGGCGTAGGTCCAGCCTGGTAGAGGGCGTCGATCACATCGGCGTACTTCGCGTGCACTACCCTGCGCTTGAGTTTGAAGGTCGGCGTTAGCTCCTCACTCTCTGCCGTCCACTCGACCGGCAGCAGCTCCCAGTACTTGATCTGCTGCACTCTGGCCAGCTTCGCGTTAGCGTCCGCCACCGCCCGCTCGACCTCGGCGCGCACGAGATCATTAGCGGCCAGCTCAGCCAGCGAGCCCTCCGCGATTCCCCGCGCCTTGGCCCACGCCGGCGCAACGCCGCCGTCAAGCGTCAGCAGCGCTACCAGGTACGGCCGGCGGTCACCGTAAGCCAGCGCCTGGCCAATCAGCGGATGGGCGACCAGCAGGCTCTCCACCGCGGCCGGCGAGACGTTCTCCCCGCCCGCGGTAATGATCAGTTCCTTCTTCCGGTCGACCACGCGGACGAATCCGTCATCGTCGATCGCGCCGATGTCACCGGTATGCAGCCACCCCTCGGCGTCGATCAGGTCCGCTGTCTGCTCGGGCAGGTTGAGATAACCAGGAGTGTTCAGCGGACCGCGGGCGAGAATCTCGCCGTCGTCGGCGATCCGGACTTCAATACCGGGAACGGGCCGTCCCACCGTGCCGAGCCGGAAAGCACTCGGTGTGTTCGTGGTGAAAGCCCCGGTGGTCTCGCTCATGCCGTACACGTCCATGATCCGCACGCCAAGACCGCCGAAGAACGCGCCGACTTCCGGCGGAAGCGGCGCCGCGCCGCTGACAACGATGTCGGCCTCGCCGAGGCCGAGCAGCGACTTGATCGGGCGCAGCACCTGCTCATCGGCCGTCGCGAAGTTCGCGGCCAGCTCGGGCGAGGTGCTCTCGCCGTACTGGCAGCCGCGCACGTACGCCAGGCCGGTCTCGAAGGCCGCAGCGACCGCCGCTTTGCGGTCCGCGTCCTGCTCGCCTGCCAGCAGGCCCTGGATACCGGCCATGACTTTCTCGAAGATCCGCGGTACGCCGAAGAAGGCCGTCGGCTTGACCTCGCCCATCGTGCCGATGAGCTGGCTGGCGGCGTCGTGGCAGAAATACGTGTGCGTCGCGTTGCAGATCGCCAGGTACAGCGTGAACATCCGCTCCGCGATGTGTGCCAGCGGCAGGTAGGAGACCCACCGCACGTGCATACGGCTGAGGTCGGCTGCCCGGCCGGTTTCCACTTCGTACAGCACGTTCGCGTGGGTGATGATGACGCCCTTGGGGTTCCCGGTCGTGCCCGAGGTGTATAGCAGCGTCACCGGATCGTCGGGCTTGATCGCGGCGACCCGGCTGGCAACCAGGCCGGGGTCGGCTGCCAGCCGCTCCGCGCCAAGACCGGCGAACTCCTGCCAGCTCAGATACGGCGCCCCGGACGGGCAGGCAGCAGCATCCCGGACGATGACCGTGCGCAGCGACGGCAGTTGCGACAGCACCTGCTGCCAGCGGGCGAGCTCGCTGGCGCCGTCGATGACAGCGATCCTGGCGTCGCAGTTACCCGCCATGAAGGCAATCTGCTCAGGCGCGAGCGTGGCGTAGAAGGTGACCGGCACTCCGCCCGCGTGCAGCACGCCGAAGTCCGCGAGCACGTGCTCGACCCGGTTCGGCAGCATGAGCGCGACCTTCTCGCCGGGCTGCAGGCCGAGATCGGCAAACGCCGCGGCGAGCTGCAGGGCTCGCTGCCGCATCTGTGCCCAGGTGATCGTCTGCCAGGGGTCTGCGCCGTCCCGGTCGGAGTAGGCGGGCATCTCGCCATACCGCTCAACAGTGCTAGCCAGCGCATCACAGAGCGTTTGCCCGGCCCACGCCTGCTGCAGGGCTGCCCGTTGCGCGGCAATCTCGGCCGGCACCTGCGAACTGGTCACGGCACGCCTCCATCCTTCGTCGCGGCGCGCCGGCCAGCATCGACCCGGCGCGGACTCATACCGCATGGCACCATGCATGCGCCGAGTTCGCAAGCGGGCGGCGCGATCTCCTACGGTTATGTCATGACGATCCAGGCTCCGGTCCGACTCACCCAGTACGCCCACGGCGGCGGCTGCGCATGCAAGATCCCGCCCGGCGAACTAGAGGAGGCAGTAGCGAGGCTGATCCCGGCGCGCAAGCCGGACGACATGCTCATCGGCGTGGAGCACGGCGATGACGCGGCCGTGGTCAGGATCGCCGGGGACCGTGCGGTCGTCGCCACCGCGGACTTCTTCACTCCGGTGGTCGACGACGCTTACACCTTCGGCCAGATCGCCGCGACGAACGCGCTCTCGGACGTGTACGCGGTCGGCGGCGAGCCGCTGGTCGCGCTCAATCTGCTCGGCTGGCCCAGGGACGTGCTCAGCGTGGACCTGGCCGCCGAGGTACTGCGCGGCGGTCTAGACGCTGCCACCGCCGCGGGCTGCCACGTCGCGGGCGGGCACAGCATCGACGACCCGGAGCCAAAGTACGGCATGGCGGTCACCGGGCTGGCCGATCC
>Ga0335075_10017422_pt1 | contig 10682 bp, 8 predicted proteins | sample Lox_Sample_24_FD_206723 | JGI IMG/M metagenome (GOLD analysis project Ga0335075, IMG submission 206723) | Soil microbial communities from Loxahatchee National Wildlife Refuge, Florida, United States - Lox_Sample_2.4 | ecosystem: Environmental > Terrestrial > Soil > Wetlands | place: USA: Florida... | reverse complement strand
CGCCGTCGATGATCAACACCTCGCAACCTCCGCCTCGATAAGGCTGCAAATGCTCGAGGAGTCGCGGCAGCACTTGGCGCTCGTCGAGCATGGGAACAATGATGGACACCGACGGACTGATGCTAGGGCTCCCTGATGCGGGCCGACGTGCGAGGACACCTCAAGGGAGGGTGGGCGGGTCCGCGGCCAAGCTCTCGAGGGGCTGTCCGCGCCCCTCGATGCCCCACGCGCCCCAGGCAAGCATCGCGATAAGGCCGAGCAACCAGAAGCCGCTGAGAAGCTCGACCGCCGCCGCGGGACCGTACCGGCCTGCGACCACAGTGATGAGGAATGGCGAGGCGAGTGCCCCGAGACGGCCGAACGCGACACTCGTGCCGACTCCAGTGGAGCGGATTCTCGTTGGAAACAGCTCCGTGAACGTCGGGTACGCGCCGATCCAGCTCGCCGTCGCGAGGAGATTGGCGAGCGTGTATCCCGCGAGTATCCAGCCGGCTCCCCAACCGCTCACCCCGGCGAGCGCGAGCATCGCGAGCGCCGTGAGCGCATAGCACGCCGCGACGGTGCGCTTGCGTCCGGCTCGATCGAGGAGCCAGGCAACCACAAGGCCGCCGACGAGCGCAGCCCCGTTACCGACGAGGTAGAACCACGGCAATGCAGCGGCGGGAAGCTTCAGGGCGGGGAGCACCACGAGCGGCAGAAACGCGAACAGGCCGTAGTACCCTGCCGCCTCCGCGAAATCGAGCGTCGCGCCGAGCGCGAGACGCCCAGGGTAGTCACGAACGAGGACTCTGAGGCCCTCGATCCACTCACGCCTCGGCGCCCGGTCGATCCGCGACCCGATCACCGCGGAGTCGAAGCGCAGCCGACCCTCGGCGATGCGGTCGACTATGGCGCGAGCGGCGGTCACGTTGCCCTGTCTCTCGAGCCACCGGGGCGATTCGGGCAAGTGGCGGCGCAGAATGACCGTCGCGAGCGCGATCAGTGCGCCGAACGCGAAAACCGCGCGCCACGCAATCTCGGGCGGCAGAAGGCTCAGCAACACGAGCGACAGGAACGCTGCGAGAACCGCGCCGAGCGACCAGAAATTCATGACGAGGGCGCCCGCGCGACCGCGGCTCACGGCCGGAACCAGCTCGCTGATGGCGGCATTGATGGCCGAGTACTCGGCGCCGACACCGATTGCCGTCAACAAGCGCAATCCGAGCAGCCAGCCGTAGGAGGGTGCGAGCGCCGTAAGGCCGGTGAAGCTCCCGTAGATGATGAGACTCGCGAGAAAGATGCGCTTGCGCCCGAAGCGATCGGCAAGCATGCCAAATCCCCACGCCCCGGCCATGAGCCCGATGAACCAAACGCCGAGCAGCCAGCTCATCTGGTTGCCGTCGAGATGCCACTGCTCGCGCAGCACGCCGAGAATGTTGCTGATCAGCGTGACCTCGAAGGAATCGAATGCCCAGCCCACTCCGAGCACGAGCAATGCGGTGGTATGAAAGCGGTTCCAGGCGAGATGATCCAGTCGTTCGGTCGCCTGTGAGGTGGTGTAGCCGTGCATTCGAGCACTCGAACCGGCAGCAGCGGGGATTTCTTGCGGTGCTTGCGCGCCTATCTCAGTATAGTGGATGTCGTTCGGGCGATAGAGCACGTCCGTCGCCACGGAGTGTGAGGTGAAAACGCGCGCTCTGATCGCCGCCGGTCTCATCCTGCTCTTGAGCATTGCAGCTTTTACGCTACCGGTTACCCACTGGCTGCAAGTGGCGCTTCTCTGGAACGCGAGGCTCGGCACCACCGCATCGTTCATTTTCGTCGTTCTCTATGTCGTCGCGACGGTCGCCCTATTCCCCGAATTTCTACTGACGATGGCGGCAGGTGCCGCCTTCGGCCTTGTGCGCGCCATGGTGCTCGTGTCGATCGGAAGCACTCTCGGAGCAACCCTCGCCTTCTTCCTCGGCAGAAGCCTGGCCCGGGAGTGGGTAGGGCGGAAGATCGAGCGGTGGCCGAGGTTTCGGGCAGTCGACCGCGCGATCGGCGCGCACGGTCTGTGGATCGTGTTCCTGACGCGACTCTCGCCGGCCATCCCCTTCAGCTGGCTCAACTACGCCTATGGGATCACCGCGGTTCGGCCGCGCGATTACATCCTCGCTTCGTGGGTGGGCATGCTCCCGGGCACCCTGCTCTATGTCTACGTGGGCCGCGCGGTTGCCAATGTCAGCCGAGCCGTCGCGGGACACGCTCGGACGGGCCGCGCCGGCGAGGTCCTGCTCTGGGTGGGTCTCGGCGCGACCGTTATCGTTACCGTTCTCATCACACACTTCGCCCGTCGCGAGATCGCCCGCGAGCTTCACACCACGGTAGACTATCGAGCCGAATAGAGTGGTCCGAGCAGCGCACCGCGTATAGGCTGTCTCGACCGGCCCTTCGGACAAAGTCCATGACGCTAGTGAGCGGCAAGCCGCTATCGCGATATCCCTGGTTGCTCCGGCTGTGCTTCTGGAGCCAGCGGCGCTCGTACGGGCGCGTGCTGGACCCGAGTCTTCTCTGGGGGCGATCGCCCTGGGTGTTCTCGGGTCTCGCGCTGCTCTACGGCGCGCTGGATCGGCGCTCCTCACCGATTCCGGCGCCGCTGCGATCCCTCATCACCGTGCGCGTCTCACAGCTCAATCGCTGCGCCTTCTGCGTCGACGTGAATTCCGCGACGCTGGCTCGACGCGGGGTGCCGCTCGAGAAGATCGCCCAACTCACCGAGTGGCGCACGAGCGCGCTGTTCGACGCCGAAGAGCGCCTCGCGCTCGAATATGCCGAGGCCATGACCGTCAATGCAGTCGACGAGGCGCTGCGTGAGCGCGTGAAGGCACATTGGAGTGACGACGCCATCGTCGAGCTGACCGGGCTCGTCGCCTTTCAGAATCTCTCCTCTAAGTTCAACGCTGCGCTCGACGTCCCGGCTCAGGGGTTCTGTCGGGTCCCGGCTTGAGCTTTTCGGAGTCGGAGCGACCGCGTTGACAGAAGTATCCGCAGTGCAGGTCGATGCGCCAAAGTGGCTCCCGTATGAGCGCTGAGACGCCGCCGCCAGCGAATGCGCCCGATGATTGGCTCTTCACGCCGCTCGGTGACCGACGAGGGTATATCCAACCCCATGGATTGAGGGAGCTGTGGTTTCACACTGGAACCGCCTGCAATCTGGCTTGCCCGTTTTGCCTGGAGGGCTCGAGGCCCGGCGACCGGCGGCTCGACCGCATGAGCTTCGCCGACGTGCGCCCCTTCATCGAAGAAGCCGTCGCCCTCGGTGTGCCGCAGATTTCTTTCACCGGCGGCGAGCCCTTCATCGTGAGAGACCTGGTGCGCATCCTCGATTACACGCTCGACCGAGCTCCATGCCTCGTGCTGACGAACGGGGTCGATGCCGTGACGAAACGCCTTGGGAAGCTCGCCCCGTTGGCGCGGAAGCCCTACGCGCTGGCGCTCCGAGTCAGCATCGATTACCCGGATCGCGACCGCCACGACGCCGGCCGCGGCGCCGGCCATTTCGTGAAAGCGTGGCGCGCGCTGAGGCTGCTCCACGACGCGGGATTCCGCGTATCGATCGCGCGCCAGATGGAGCGCGGCGAAGACATGGCGGCCGTGGACGATGCGTATCGAGCGCTGTGCCGCTCGCAGGGCCTGCCGCAGGACCTCAGGATCGTCTCCTTTCCGGACTTCGGGACGCCGGGATCACACACCGAGGTCCCCTTCATCACCGAGTCGTGCATGACGACCTACCACACGGAGAGCACGCGCCGAGAGTTCATGTGCGCCTACAGCAAGATGGTCGTCAAGCGGGAGGGGAAAATGCGCGTCTACGCCTGCACTCTCGTGGACGACGATCCCACTTACGACCAGGGCGGCTCTCTCACCGAGAGTCTGTGCAAGCGCGTGATGATGCGCCATCACCGCTGCTACAGCTGCTTCAAGTTCGGCGCCTCGTGCAGCGAGACGAAGGGCCATTGACGATCACGGGACGCCAGCGATCGCGAGCGCCGGCCGCGCCGGTCACGCGGCACTGACACCGCAGTCAGCTCGCGAGGAATTCCACCATCGCCCGCTGCTCGGCCGTCATTCGCTCCCGTGGGGTGACGAAAGCGCGCTCGAGAGTGTGGCGGCAGGGTCGAGACTCGTCGTCGCGATAGTCGGCCGCCACACGCACGATGATCTGTTGCACCCGCTCCAAATTGTCTCGAAACAGCGCCAACGCCTCGCTCGCCGTGACGTGATGCGAGGGATCATCGAGCCAGCAGTCATAGTCCGTCGCCAGGGATATCGTGCAGTACCCGAGTTGCGCTTCGCAGGCGAGGAACACCTCGGGCACATTGGACATGCCGACGAGATCGGCGCCGCAGCTGCGCAGGAAGTAGCTCTCGGCTTGCGTTCCGAAGCGCGGTCCCTCGACGCAGGCGTAGGTCTTTCGCTCGTGCACGGGAGTGCCGAGATCGCGCGCCGTGCGAGCGATGAGCGTCGCGGTTGCGGCACAGGTCGGATGTGCCATCGCGACATGGGCGATGACGCCCCGACCGAAGAAGCTCGACGCGCGCAGTCCCTTGGTGAAATCGAGATACTGTGAGGGCAGCGCCAGATCGCCGGGACGAATCTCCTCGCGAAGGCTTCCCACGGCCGATACGCCTATGATCGTCCGGACACCCACGCTCTTCAGGGCCCAGATGTTCGCTCGATAGTTCACTTCGCTCGGCGCGAGCTCGTGAGCGGCGCCGTGGCGGGCGAGAAAGGCGATTTTCTGTCCGCTCAGAGTCCCGACCACCACGGCCGAGGACGGCGCGCCGAACGGCGTGCTCACATCCAGGGTCTGCCCCACCTCCAGGCCGTCCATGCGATACAACCCTGTCCCGCCGATGATGCCGATCATGAAGGTCTCCGCGACGGATAACGGGCGTCAGGAGCACCGCGGCGCAAAGCCGATCGAACGAGTCTCTCATCCATATCAATCCCTTTCTGAGCGCGCGGAGTGAGCCGCCTGGACTGGCGCATAGCTTACAGGGTCGGGGCCGCTAACGCTCCGCGCTCGAGGGAGCCCGGGGTTGCTGGTAGCTGAGCGCCGCCGACCGATCGAAACATCAGCGAGCGTTTGCCGCGCCTGGGTCGGCCTGCGGTGGTGCCGGAATCGAAAATGCCGATTCTCGTTCATCCGCCTGCCCGCCATTCCATGAACTCGGTCATTACCTGCTCGCGGGGAACCCTCTCCTGCTCCACGCGCCCCTTCTCCAGATTGCGTAAATATACGTACAGCTCCCTCTCAGCGTATGTGAGCCCATTGGGCAGTTGCTCGTCTGCATGAGTACTCTCGACGACAGCCGACGTTGGAGCAAGCACGTCGAAGAGTCCCCGGCTCATCAAAAGCGATTGGAGATGGGTTTGTCGCTCGCGGGCTCGAGACAACATCAGCAGTCCCCAGGTGTCCAGGTCACCCCAATAGGCGATGCGCCTGTCCTGAAACCAGGCAGCGCTCAACCATTCGAGATTGAGGCCAGCTCCCAGGACGGCCACGGTATCGGGCAGCGACGGAAGCTGATGCAGGCAGCGCTCGTTCTCCACGATCACAACGTGCGAGCCAGGCAGGGGCTGTGCCGAAATTTCCCGTGCACGCACGCGTTGCTGCGCGAAGGGCAGCAGGCCGGAGGCGAGCGGCGCGACCAACAGCCAGTGCTCGCCCTCGTCGAGCGCCTCCAGGAACGCTTCGAGCCCGAAATCGCTCACCTGTCCGTCAAAGCGGGCATCGAGGAGTTGCACGATGAGGGCGCGGTGGCGCTCGAAAAATTTGCTGTCGACGCCGCACGCGCCCAAGGCGCGCAGCGGTCGGCGCGCCGCGAATCCTGGGGTCAATACACGGGCGAGCTCGATAGCTTTGGCAATCTCCTGTTCCGGCCTGTCCTGCAGCAAGTATCGTTGACGGACAAGCGTCCGGTGGAATATGGGATCGGCGGCCGCCACCAGCCGACCCAGGCGCTCGAACTCCTTCCGCACGGCCGGCTCGCCACAAGCTGCCACCCACTCCGAGGGGCTGTCGAGAAGCCATTGAACGGGCACCTCGACGGGCTCGCCGCCGCCGCGGAAGGTGGCAGGCTCCCAGAGAACCCGGCCGACGCCGACAGCCCGCCAGCGCTTGAAGTGCTCGCGCACATTTGCGGTGCGTTGCGTGAACTCCGCGGCGCTGGGTTTACCTATGGGGAGTGAAACAGGCCACGAGCGCGCGTCGAGTAATCGCTGCTCCCTAGTGTCCGCGACTTCCCACTGCCTGGCCCAGCGCCGCGCCAGCTCAGCTGGCGATTTCATTCGGGCTGCCAGCGCGTCGGCGCGCGTGGTCTTCGAGCTCTTCCCAAGTGAGGGACGTGAGGGTTGCCTGCCGGCCTCGCCGATGGACCAGGATCGCAGAGCGCGTGTGGGCGCGCAGCAGTCGCAATTCCTTATTCGGTGTCACGAACAGCGGATGCAGCCCGAACTCATGCAGGGCTGAGATGATCCGGCCCGCCACCGCCTGGGAGCTCTTGGAGAAGGCTTCATCGAGCACAATGGTGCCAAAGAGAGGGCGTGCGCTGGCGTCCGGGCAAAGAGCGTAGCTCAACGACGCCGTCAATACGTAGCTCGAGATGATCTCCTTCTCGCCGCCGCTGCCGCCCTGGGAGCCGGTCCGGACCTCCTTCACGGCGCCACTCGCCCGCTCGATCACCGATACGGCGAACGTCAGCCGATACCGAGGATCGAGCAGCGCGCGGGCGCCCAAGGTCTTCTTCCGATCGCTAGCATCGCGCAGGATGGCGACGATGTTGCGCAGGGCATTGAAGTGGCTCTCGCCCTGGTCATCTTTCACCTCGGCCGAGCGCAGATGGCGTTGCGCCTGCTGGAGCGTCCGTAGGCTCTCATGCACGACGCGTTGTGGGACGAGTCGCAGGTAGGTGCCGGGACTGAAGTCCACTCGACGGAGCGTCCGGTTGAGGTCCTCAATGCGCTCCTCGATCAGCGAGACCTCGTTCTCGACGGCGCTCAGCAGCTGAGTGACGCCCTGATCGGAGGACTGGTTGAGATATTGCAGAAAGCGCTGCAGCTTCTCCGGGAGGGCCTCCTCCGTGAGCTGCCGCAGACGCTCGAGGTACGCGGGCACGTCCTGCATCTCTTGGCCGACCTCCGCGAGGGCGCCAGTATCCACTTTCTTGGCAGCGCCCATTTGCCGCACCAGAGTTTGCTCGCAGCCGCTCAACTGCGAAGTGGCTGTCTCGATGGCGTCCCGGACGGATTTCGTGGCCTCGAGCTCCAGCTCCGACAGACTTTCGAGGACGTCGCCGTCAGGAATCGGCAGATGCCGCTCCGCGAGGCGTCTTTGCGGATCCGTGAGGCCGGTGCCGATCTTGTTGAAGGCCCGTTCGCGCCGCCCTGCAGTCTCCTGCCGTTTCCGGTCGAGGTCCCTCTTCGTGGCATCGTTGTCACCCTCCTGCTCGCGAAGTTTTTTGACCTGCCCGTCGGCCTCTGCCCAGCGCAGGTGGGCCTGCTCAGCGTCTCCCTCCGGATCGCTCAACGCCTTCAGCCGCGACTGCAACGACTCCAAGGCCTGCTCGGTACCCGGCAGATCGATGGCGTCGAATTGCGCCTCGATCAGCGCCTGCAAGAGATCTAGAAGACCTCTCGTTGCCTCGGCACGCTGCGTGGCAGCCTCGTAGGCCATCTCAGCCTTTCGCAGGGAGCTCTCGGCTTCGGTAATCTGATGGTGCAGCTGAGCGAGGCGGTCCTTGTTGTCGAAGCCCGTCATCCAGTCCTGATCGAGCCGCCGCTGGTCCTGTTTCTCGAACAAGCCGCGCCGGTCGGACATGAGGCCCTGCTCCGTCAGCCCGTGCGGGGTATCGTGCAGCTGCTCCGACGAGGCGACGCAGTGCCGATCGATGCCGCCGAGCCACGCCTTCAGGGCTTCCCGATAGGGATGCTCCTTATACCTGAGCTTGCGCGTGAATCCGTCCGGGAAGAATCGAGACTCACCGTGCGCAGTCTCGACTTCCAGCAGGCGGACGTGCAGCCTGTTGTCACGGTGATTGATCCAGCGCAGCGCTGCCATGATGGCATCCGGCGGCACCATGACGCGCGTGCGATGTCCACCGACGGCCCGCTCGATCGCGCCCCGCCAGCGGCTCTCCTCGGCCTTGACCTCGATCAGCTCGGCCACGAAGGGCACGGCCTGCTCCTCGAGCCCGAGCTGTCGGGCAAGCTCGCTGCGGAAGAGTTGATATGGGCCCGGCACGTTGGAGCCGGGCCGCTCCAGGACCTGGTCGAGCTCCGCTTTGAGCTCATCGCGCGCTTGTTTCTCGCGCTGCTGCGCGGCGCCCAGCGCCCATGCCTCCTGCTTCTGACGCTCATGCAGCGACTGCTTCTCAGCCTGAAGCTCGCGTGCCCGTTGCTGGTTCGCCGCCAGCGCATCGCGAGTGAGTGCAGCATCCAGCTCCAGAAGGACCGCCAGACGGCGATAGTCCTTTGCATTGCGGGCGCAAATCGTAACGAGCTGCTCCTGCGATTGAATCTGCCCGCGGAGCTGCTCGATGCCGGCACCGCCCGCCCTGAGATAGATGTCCCGCAGAGTTTCGGCTTCCGCCTCCGCCACCTTGATCTGCGCGCCGAGCGCCTCTCCCTTGCGCCGACACTCATCCAGCTCGGTGTCGATCCGAGTCAGCCGCGAAGTCGCCAGCCGATGCGCTGCCTCCGCATACCAGCGGGGCAAGATCTCCTTGATCTGCCGTTGCAGCTCGAGATGCCGCGCCAGGGTTTCGCGCTTACGCCAGCTCTCGTCAATCGGCTGCAACGAGTGCTGCTGCTGCCTCGCGATCTCGAGCTCGCCATGAATGGCGGCCAAGTCGTCGAACTCCTTGGCGACCTCCGCGGCGCGATTGAAGGCCGAGGTGTCATCCAGCACGAGTTCGCGGAAGACCTCGTCGATGCTGTTGAGCTGTTTCAGTCCTGCCGCACGGTTGAGCAGCGTGAAGGCATTCTCGCCGACCTCGAAAAAGCGCCGCAGGTGCGAAAGGTACTCCTGCTTGTTGCTCGTGACATGGAGGCCCGAGGTCTCGCGCGCATGCTGCTTGAGGGCGCGCGCGCCGCCGGCGTGGTGGATTTCGAGCCACTCGTCCAGCCCCTCGCTTGCTGCCTCAGAGTAGATCCAGAGCCGGCCCAGGTCTGTCGCCGCGGAGCTGGTGCCGTCCAACCAGAAAACGGCACCGATCACCAGTTGCTTCTCGCCATTGCTGAATCGGGCGGCAATGCCGCTGACGGTCTTGCCCGGCCGGGCGATGTGCTCGTTGTCGCCGCTGTTGTTGCCAGCGCCGGACACGCCGCGGATATAGGACACGAGATCGCGATCGCTCTCGTGTCCACCGGTCGATGCCAGGTTGTAGCGCGGATTGGCCGTGATGAGCGTCATCAGGGCGTCGACGAGCGTGGTCTTGCCGCTGCCCGTCGGCCCGATGATGGCGGTACCCTCCAGATCGACCTGGGCCGAGTGCCGGCCGGCGAACGAGCCCCAGTCGAAGAGCTCGAGATGCGTGATGACGAAGGCGGGCGGGGCGAGCGAGTCCGTCAGCGCCGCTTCGATGGTCGTTTGCACGTCCATCAAGCGTCACTCCCGTCTGCAGCGCCCCGAGCTGGCGGGAACTGCTCACCAGCGTCGCCGGAGTCATCCCTTGGCCCACCGGTACTATTACCCGGCAGCTGGCTACCGCTCGCTTCCCGCCGGAAGGCGCCGAGGAGACGCTGCAGATTCTCAGGGCTGGCCAGGTGGGCGATGATTGGCCGGATCGCGACCCGATTGTGCTCGTCGGGCTCGGAAACGATGCCGTGGACCTTGAGCTGCTCGAGGAGGGTGCGCAACCGCCCCTCTTCCCGAGTGTCGCTGCCGAGGTCCCCGAGGTAGAGCTGCAACTGCGGCAGGAGATCCTCCAGCGCGACCAGGGCCTCGGACGAGCCAACCCCCGTTTGCTGCTCGTGGGCGACGAACTGCTGGCGGAGGATGGCGATCAACAGCGACTGCTCCAGATTCAGGCGCTGGCGCCGTACCAGGGGATGCGACCACTCTCCCTCGACACTGTCGAAGGCCTGGTCGGCCACGACCACGTACGCCAGACCTCGAATCTCGTCGACGCGCATGGCGAGATCCAACGGCTCGAGCACGCGGCCCAGGGCCTCGTGCTCCGCGAGTGCGGTCCGGTAGAGATTCGGTTTTCGTTGCTCCTCGAGCAGTCCGTATTTCAGCAGCTCGAGTGCCACGTCCTTGAGCTGACGTGGGGTGTACGAGACCGAGCCCGCGGAAGCGGCATCCCGATCCGGGTCGCGAGAGCCGTTGAGCCCACGGCTGGCGGCAGTATCGGCGTCCAGAGTCTTCTCGTCAGTCGAACCCACTGTTTGGACGCTTTCCGGTCTCGCCGTGAGCCGATCGAAGATGTTGGCCATGGTCTACGGCTCCCACTCGAGACCCGCCACGGCCGTGGCCGTCAGCTCGATCGTCGGCACGTGGAAACGCAGCCTTGTGCCCTCTTTCGCCAGCACGTCGACCGTTTCTCGCTCACCGCCCACCGGCACGTCGGCTTCACGCGCCAGGCTGAGCCAGAGGGCGATTGTCTCCAGGTCGTGGGTCGGTGGAAGATGACGCGCGATAGCGCCGATGCCGAGCG
>Ga0335075_10017421_pt1 | contig 10682 bp, 5 predicted proteins | sample Lox_Sample_24_FD_206723 | JGI IMG/M metagenome (GOLD analysis project Ga0335075, IMG submission 206723) | Soil microbial communities from Loxahatchee National Wildlife Refuge, Florida, United States - Lox_Sample_2.4 | ecosystem: Environmental > Terrestrial > Soil > Wetlands | place: USA: Florida... | reverse complement strand
CTTCCTTGCCGGCGTCGGATAGCGAACCGAACATGCGGACAAACGAGCGCAGCTCCTGGAGATCATTGGTTTCGCGGAGCTTGTTCCACTTGTCGCCAATGAGTTTTTCCAGAGGCCGGCGATTCTCCGGCGTGGCGTTGTTCATCATGGCGATGATGCGGCCGCGCGACCAGACATCGGGAGCGGCCTTGACTTGGCGGTCATCGACGGCGGGCACCAGCTCGGATTGTTTGCCGGCCGCTTCGGCGAACTGCTGATATTTCTCGAACGCCTCGACGAGCCGGCCCTGCTCCTCGCGGCCCTTGCCGACCAGCCACAGGAAGGTGGAGCGGCGCCGCCGCTGCTCCGCTTCGAGCTTGCCGCGTTCCTTGTCGGGAGCAGAGTCGAGATCGAGTTTGCACAGCTCCTCATATTCCTGGAGATATTTCTCGGCGTCGTTGAAGTGATCGGAAATGTAGACGGTTAGCGTGTCGTACAGCTTGGCACGGGCCTTGTCGCGGATGTCCTTGCTGGGATTGTTTTTCAGAGCCGTGCTCAGATCGTCGATGGCACCCGCCAGGTCACCTTTGTCCAGACGCAGCTCGCCGCGTTCGGTCAGAGCGTTAGCGTCATTGGGGTTCTTGGCGATCAAGTCGTCCATCTCGGCGATTTTGACCTTGAGCTGGGGATAGGCAACGACTTCGCCCTCGCATTTGTTGGAGTCCTCGTTTTCACTCTTGCCGTAGGCGGTGACGGACACGACCTTGCCCTCGGCGAAGATCAGGTTGCCGGGCACATCGGAATCGTTTCGGTCAGGATTGCTGGAGCGGGCCTTGCTGCGGGAGACGATCTTGCCGTTATCCATGTCGATGCCGACGATTTGCGGCTCGTCCTTGCCCTTGCCGGCATCCTTGAGCGGCAGGTAATAGACGTTGTCGCTGCCGATGCCCTGGCCGGAGGGCGTGCCGGTCTCCAGCGTCCACAGCAACTCGCCGTTGGACAGGCCGAGAGCGCGGACGTTCTTCTTGCCGACGATCAGCACCTTGCCGTTGTGGACGTTGCCCAGGTAGAGATCGTCTTCGTGTTTGGCTCTGCGCCAGATGAGCGAGCCGTCGCGCAGGTTGATGCAGTGGAGGTAGCGAGCATCGGGGGCGGTGAAGACGACCTTGCCGTCGGAAATAACGGGGGCGGTGACTTTCCACTGGTTGTGCTGCGTGGGAATGGGCCGGGGCTGGCCGTCCGGACCAAATTGCCAGCCCGGCGGCAGGCCGCGACGGAAGTTCATGTTCATGGCCGGCGGTTCGGGTGCATCGCTCTTGTCGCGATAGGGATAGGCCCAGACCAGGCTGTTTTCCAGCAGGTTGACGCCGAAGACAGCGCCGGCGTTGGTGGGACAGACCAGGATGCCTTCGCCGTAGGCCAAGTGGGCGGCCCAGGTGCGGCGCAGCGGATCGTTCTGCATCTTCTCCTGCGTCATACCCAGCGTTTGCGTGGAGACGACGCGGGGCACATACTTCTTCGTCCCATCATCCCCCTGAGTTTCGATGGTTTCCAGGCAGATCAAGCGGATTTCCTGTTGCTTGTCGGCCAGCAAGTACAGCTTGCCGGCCAAGGGCAGCGGCGGTCCAAGGAAGTAGTGATCGAGCAGCGGATCTTTCGCCTCCGTGCCGAGGGACCAGGTTAACTTGCCGGAATTTTGGGCCAGGCTGATGGCGAACAGTTTATTGCGGTCGATGACGCCCTCCAGATCCCCGCTGAGGTTAGTCTGGTTCTGCATGCCGGGCTGGACGAAGCCCATGTTGTTGTTGATGTTCGTCTGCGGCGTCGGCGGAACAGCGAGATCCTCGACGACGTAAACAAACTGGCCGTCGGTGCTGAGGGTGCTGACCGTGGAGTTCTCGAAAAGGATTTGCGGATGTTGGTTCTGGTAAAAGTTGAGCCACTGAGCCACGGCGGTTTTCTTGGAATCGCTCTGGCTCAGCATGCGCTGCAAGCTCCAGTCGGAGGGAGATGTCCAGGAAAGGTCGCCCCTGCGCAGATCGACGGCCATGACGCCAAAGAAATTTTTGTAGATAAGCAGAGGTATCCTCTCGCCCTTGCCATTGAGGACCGACAGGGCGATGGGCGAAAAGGCGGGGATGATCGGTTGATTCTGCCCTTTCAGGGCGTTCTTGGCGCTGCGAATGTGCGTGCGTGCGGCGGAGACGCCGTCAGCCTTCTCACTCTCATACAGCAACGACACCCCCCATTCGCGCGTCATAAAGGCGGGTCCGCCGGTCAGTTGATTGCTGCGGCTGGGCGTGGCGCGATAAATCAGAGAGTCGGTGGCGTTCTGCTCCAGGCGCGAACGATCCAGCTTTGCGACGTGCTCTTGCAGATCGTCAACGGCGATGGCTTGCTCGCCGAGCTGCACTTCGCGCGTGCGACCGCGCAGCATCCTCCACAGCTCTTTTTCGCTCAGCACGTTGGCAGCCGTGACGGTGTTCTTGTCGGACGACGAAGGCGGCGCCAGATGAGCGGCCCATGCCGCCTTGGCCAGAAGGGGGAGCGGCGTCTTGTCCGCGCCGAGGCGGTTTATGAGCTTACTGTAGCACAGTAGGGCGGGCATGTATTCGCCGCGATCGAATTTGTAATCGCCCAAGAGCTTGATCGCCTCTGCCCCGGCGTCGGTGTGGGCATAGCGTTTCATAATGTCGTTGAGTAGGCCGGGATCGCCGTTTTTCTTGGCCTTTTTGAGCATCTCAGCCGCCTTGGCGCCGTAGGTCGCCTTGTAGAAATCCATCCCCGCCGGCGGCAGCGTGCTGAGGAGCCGATCCGCTTCCTGCTTGGCGCTGACCCAAACGTAGCTCTCGCCGCCGTCGGCGTTCTTGCGCTTGAGGCGAACGAAAACGTCCTCGTCGATTTCCAGGAGCTTCTGCAACCGTTCGACGGCAGTGGCCCAGTTTTCGTCGTTGATGTAATCGATGGCCGCCTCGATCTGCTTGCCGCGGCCCTTTTCGTCCTTGAGGAGGTGGATGCCGTTTTTGAGGAAGCCATCGGGGTCCATGTTGCCGCTCGACGGTGCAAGAGGCGCTCCTGCCGGCCGCAGCGGCGCAGCCATCTTGACTTGGGCGCGCCCTTGGTCCAGACAGACGGCGGAGACGGCCACGATCAGCGGCAGCAGGACGATGGCGGCTCGACGTGCATTCCACGACATTGGCGGATACTCCCGGCTTCCTTGGTTGCGGCTACGGCGGCAACGCCGCGGCAATAGCTTCAGCCGATTGTCTCACAGCTTGCCGAACAATGGCAAGCGTAATCTCATTATCTTAGACGATTCAGTGCGCAACGGCGTTGTTTGTTCCCTCATATGGGGGGACGATAATCCGCGGCGGAACTAACAACTTTGTTTAGCCGCGACCCGAAGGGGAGCGCGTCGGACGCGCTCCCCTTCGGGTCGCGGCTAAACAATAAACTGCGCCACGCCTACAATCGTCGTTATCGCCCTTTTCGGAGTTTTGCTAATGTCACGCAATGAAAGCCGCCCCGTCCGCCGCCGCACGCGCACCTTTCGTCCCAATTACCTGTCGTTCGCCGGGACGTATCAGTGCAATCTCAGCTGTGCTCATTGCTGCGTGCCCATCGAATGGCCGGATCGGCTCGATATTGCCGTTGCTCTGCGTTTCCTTGAAGACGCGCATCGGCAGGGCATCGCGGTACTCGGCTTCACCGGCGGCGAACCGTTTCTCTATCCGGAGTTCCTGTTCGCTCTTTGCCGCCGCGCCGCCGAGCTTGGGTTTCGCTTCGACAAAATCATGAGCAACGGCGTCTGGCACGACGATGCCGCCCAACTGGAGCGCGTGCTGGGCGAATTGGCGGCGACCGGATTCAGCGGCAAGCTCGGCCTGAGCGTCGATAAGTTCCACGGCCGGCACACGGCCAAGGCCGTGGAATTTTGCCGCGTCGCCCGCCGCGTTTTCCAGCGCGACAACATCGTGTCGCTGTCCTACGCTAGCCGCCGGCCCGATCTCGGCTTGGAGCCGGTTCACGACTTGGCCCGCGAGCTGGGAGCGGTCGTCGAATGGTCGGAGCTGCTGCACCGCTACTTGCTCGTGTCCGACGAGATGACGATGACCTTGAACTGGAACCACCTGGCTCCGGTGGAGCGCGCCGAGCGCTTCACCGGAGCATGGGACGGCGAATGGTTCGCCGAGGATTACTGCGAGGGTCCGGGGCAGGCGTTGATCGTGACGCCGCGCGGCGAAGTGAAACCGTGCTGCGGCTTCGCCTCGGATCTCGATCAGCTAACGATCGGCAACATTTACCGCGATAGTGTGCGCCGCATCATCCGGCGGGCGCGGCGGCATCCCTACGTCGGCAAGGTGTTCCGCGAGGGACTGACGGCCATCCGCGACGAGATCCTTGCCCACGATCCGCAGGCGTTGCCGGCAGCGACGAGCAATCACTGTTATTTCTGCTGGTACGTTCTCACTAAGGGAATTTTCGATCGAACGCGCGAGGATCCGGCAGATCGTGTCGGCTTCGGCGGCAGTCCTTGGCACGAGATCAAGGAAGGCCGCCTGTCGTTGCCGCTGTTGTAAGCGATGCAGCAAGCGCGAACGGGAAGGAGCATGACATGGATCTCGCCGAGCTGATCGAGGCGCTTTCCGATACCGTGTTATTCCACATCCCAAACGACAATGGAATGATCGTGTCCCCCGGCAGCCGCCGTCATGCCGTCGGGCGCGAGCGCCAAGCAGTGAACGCGACCGATCTGCCAGTTGTACGCGACTCGCTGACATCCCGTTGACACATCCCAAACGCGCACCGTCTCGTCCCAACTGGCGGAGAAAAGCGTGCGGCTATCCAATGAAAAAGCAATCTGTCGCACGGATGCTGTGTGGCCTTTCATCCTGATCCGTTCCTTGCGGCTGCTGACTTCGTTTATCCTGATAATCGCGTCATCGCCGGCTGATGCTGCCATCTCGCTGTTGGGAGAAAACGCCAGGCAGCGTACCCAGTCGTCATGCGTGGTGAGCCTTCCAAGCGTTTGCCCCCAATCGCCGCTATACAACTCCACAGTCCGATTGTGACTGCCCGTCGCTAGGAAACGGCCGTCCGGCGAGAAAGCCACCGCGTTTACTGGCCAAGAATGCATCTTTTGCAACACGCGGGGTTCGTCGGGGTTTCGCCTCCAATATAGCACGACTTTGCCGTCGTTATTCCCCACCGCCAGCGATGACCCGTCTGGGGCAAACGCTATTGACCAAACGGCCCCATTCTCCCGCCAAGCTATCAATCTACTTTGCCCGACGGGCAAGAATCCGCTCTCACTACCCAAGCGCCACAAGCGCACGGCACCATCCCAGCTCCCGGAAACCAGGGTCTTGCCGTCTGGTGCGAACATCACCGCCCGTACCCAGTCCTTATTGCTGCGGAGAGTGCGACCTACGCATGCCTGACGGAGATCCCAAATCTTGACGGTCTTATCATCGCTGCCGGAGGCCAGCATCCGCCCATCCGGCGAATACGCCAAACACCGCACCGGTCCCGTGTGTCCACGCAAAATCAACATGGCGGGCGTCCCTTGCTCAATCCCGCGTGGTTTCGGCCAGGATTTTCTTGTACGCCTCGCGCGCTTCCTCGAAAGCCTTCGCGGCGGCGGCTTGTTCCTCCTTGCGGATGGCGCGTTTCTTCTGTTTCCAGCATTGATCGACCGCCTTCAAGCACCACTCCGCCGAACGCTTGCTGGCCCGGATCGGTTCGTCGCCGACCAGCACGAACACCGGATTGGTATGGCTCGACGGGAAGATGCGCAGGGCCACCCAACTGCTTGCCGGGATCGGCACGCGAAACGTCACGACTTGTTCCGTGCCATCGGCGACGATCTCCTTGCGGGCGATCGCCTGACCGTTGACCACGACTTCGACCGGCACCGTCCGCGTGTCGCCGATGCGAGCGCGTTCGATGTCCCAGTATGGTTGTTGGTGCATCGGCGTTTTGCGGATTTTTTCGGTCTCCGATGTCGGCTTCGGTTCCAAGAGCGCGGCTACTTTCGCCTTGATTTCGACCTCGCCCGGCTCGGCCAGCTTGATTTCGCTGTTCTTCTCGCCGACGCCGAGGCCGTTCACAGTGAGATCCATCAGGTGGCTTTTGCCGTCGCTGACGTAACAGCGGCCGCGCTTGATGCCTTCGGTCCAGGCGTCGAAATCGAGTTTGCTGTCGAGATGGACATAGCTGCGGCCTAAACCGACGCGCTCGCCGTAGATGCAGGGAAAATCGGTCTCGCCGCTGATGCGCGTGCGATAGCCGCAGTTCAGCGTGTGATACCAGATGTTCAGTTCGTACACCGACGGCGTGTCCACCGTGGAGATAAAATCGCATGCGTCCTGTGTGACATCCACAATGTATTCATTAGCGCCAATGCCGTCCATGAGCGGGAGAACGTAATTGGGGAGCTTGCCCGCCGCCGGATCGGATGGTTTCTCCGGCTGAAGCCCCCAGCCGCTGTGCGCGAAGCCGACGACAGCGCCTTGCGCCTTGGCCCACTTGAAAATCGGCAGATCCCAGCTCGGCCAATCGCCGATGAGCTTGGTCCCCGGATAATCCTGTTCGCGCAGCCGCAGCAAACAGATGTGGCCGCAGTGGCTCGATGGAAAACCGGACACTTCCACGTCGTAGCGGAGCAGGTGGTTGGACGTGGACAGCGGATTGACCTTGCCCTCGAAATAGCGTTTCTGGTGATACCAGCACGGTCCCCAGCTGAGGCAGCAGCCGACGTTGAGATCCTCGCCGAGAACGTGGCGCATCATGTCCTCCGGCGTGACGCCCTCGGTCGGACTTTCGTAGTGGGCGCATCCGGCAGCGTGAATATGATGATCGCCGGAGTACCAGCCTTGGGCGGCAAGGTGAATCCAACGCTGAAGGCGGAACTCCTCGGTGTGCGTGCCGCTGGAAGGAACCGCGATCGTCTTTTTCAAAACGCGATATTCCGGACCTCGCGTGTAGCTGACGGTGTATTGACCCGGCTGCAAGGCGATGGTCTCGCCGTCGGCGCGGTAAACCTGGAAGTGGAAATTGAAATCGGGAGCGAGCCGGCGGCTGGGCGAAGGATAGACGCGGCCAAGATGATCGCGGAAAGTGAACGCCGCCACGATCGGCCGGCCGTCGCGCTGCGATCGGCCATCGTCATCGATCACGCGCAGCCGCACCAACCCCGCTGGAATGGACTCGAAATCGATCCGCATCGGTTGCTCGGACGCAATCCGTTTCTTGCCTTCGTTCAGGTCAAATTGCAGCATCGCTTCCTTGCGGCCGGAATCGCGGCAATAAATCTGCACGATGCGATACTCCAGCTCCAGGCCGGACAGATCGCGGACGAGCGGCTGAGCGTTGAACATCATCACGTCGAGAAAGAGCTTGCCGACAGTGCCGACGGAGACGACCATCGGATCGGCTTTGCCGGTGGACCGCTTCGTAAGCGGCAGAGCGTTGGGACTGCGCGCTGCCAGCTCAGCGTTGGCGAGTCCCGGCTCGTTGTGAACTTTGACGAGAAAAACGCGCCAGCCCTGTTCGGCCAACTGAGGCTTGGCGGGGCCAGCTTGTGTTTCCAGCTTCTTATCGCTTGTGATGTGGACGCCGGCCAGGCAGCGTTTATCGAGGATGGTTTGGATGCTATCGACGGCATCTTTTTCATCCGCATCCGCGGCGGCGGCGCGGATGGCTTGTCGCTCGGCCTCGGTCAACGGTTCGCCAAGCAGGGTCAGCGCATCGCTAACGCGCCGCGCTTGTGCGGCCAGCGGCTGCCGTTCGACCTTCACTTTCGCCAGCTCGCCGGCATAGGCGGAGGATGCGAAGCCAACAACGGCGACAGCAAAAAACAGACGATGTGTGTTCATGGCGGAACCTCGGGAGACGGATTGGCCATATGGATAGAGTTAAGCTACCTCGCAATTTATCCGTCCTGAATATAGATGATATTAGGAAAGAACCATAGGCGTGGCCCAATCGTAGTTTACCTGTTGCAGCAGTAAGCTAGCAGCTGCGGGGGGTAGCCGCCATCTCGTCACTTGTGCGTGCGTGGGGACCGCGATCGATTTCCTCGGTCTGTGCCAGGCGTTCGGCCTGCCAGTAGCGGTGCAGTTGGCCTAGCTGGCCAATAAGCGTTCACGGGTCGAGGGTGACAACAGTGTAGTAATGCCAAGGCCGAGGCGATGGCTGATCCTGCGGTCCATGTAGAATGGCAAAACGATGGAACCGTGACCGGACTGGCTGGCGAATGCATTCTTGAACTGATGTTCGCCGAAATCGTCAACATGGCAGTGACGGTGAAGGGGGTTTCCTTTCCCCAGCCGGGAATTCTCTTGGTAGAATTACTGCTGGACAACCGCGTTGTGGCACGGTCTCCTGACCGTGCCACGCACCCTGACCGAAGGTCTCCCCAGCCCGCACAACCTGCGCGTTGTGGCACGGTCTCCTGACCGTGCCACGCACCCTGACCGAAGGTCTCCCCAGCCCGCACAACCGTCACCAGGCAATTGGCGTGAGCGGGACATCGACGGATTCTTTCCCCTCCGACAGATACCACGCTGCCGAAGAAAACCGCCAATGTTCGGCAGTGCGGACCATTCCGCTGCGGCAGGGATTGTTATGGATATAATCGATCTTTTGCTGCCAGAATCCTTCGTTCTGGATAGCTTCGGGATGGCGGCTTGGTTGCCAGCAGCGGCGCTGGCGATCCGCCGTGGCTTGCTCACGCAAGGTCTTCGGGAAACAGCCGGGGAGATGTTTCTCACTGTAATCGCATAGCTGCCGCCCTGTGAACTTGCGAACATCGGCGAGCGTCCGGATCAGCCTTTCGGAATCGAAGTCACTATCAAACACGATCAGGTGCAGGTGCGTAGGCATAATCACGAAGGCGTTGATGCACAAGTTCTTTTGGCCGTGGCAAAAGGTCAGGCTCTCCGTGACGATTTTGCAGGTGGCCTCGCGGATGAAAACGGGCAGCCACTCCACGATGGAGTAAGTGACGAAATAGACAGCGGCTTCAGGATGAATACGGTAGCGCTCCATGATGGCAAGTATAGGCTCCAGTTGGAGAAGCGGCAGAGGCGAAAAGGACGGTTTTGGGTTGACGACCCGCCAGAGGACTCCACAGTCGAGCCGGCTCCACCATCAAAATAGGATAGTTCACCGTCGCGCGATATTCAGTGTTGCTGAGCCGCGACCGTAAGGGAGCGCTTGGAATTCGTTAGCTCTCGTCGATACAAAATTGATGAATACTTCACGCCTATCCGTGAGATTGAACAAAGCATTGTTCTTGGAGGACGGCGACGATCATGGCGGATCGAGTGGCGATCATCGGGGGCGGGTTGGCGGGGTTGGCGGCGGCGGCGGCGCTGGGGCAACGCGGTTTGGAAGTGACGTTGCTCGAAGCGCGGCGGCGGCTGGGTGGAAGGGCCAGCTCCTTCACCGACGCCGTCAGCGGGCAGACGATCGACACCTGCCAACACGTCAGCATGGGCTGCTGCACCAATTTCACCCACTTTTGCCGCACTGCCGGTATCGCTCATCTGATCGAGCGGCAGCCCGTCCTCTGGTTCCGGACGCCCGATGGGCGCACGAGCCGCCTCCGCGCTGATCCGCTGCCCGCTCCGTTGCACTTGGCCGGGAGCTTTCTCCGCCTGCATTATCTCTCTCTGCCGGATAAGCTGCGGATTGCCTGGGGGCTGCACTCTCTGCGCCGCATCGATCCCGCAGACGATCCGCCGTTCCTGGACTGGTTGCATCGGCATCGACAGACGCCGCGCACGTTGGCGCGATTCTGGAGCGTCGTTCTCACCAGCGCCCTCAACGAGACGCCCGAACGCATCGGCTTGCGTTATGCGCGAAAAGTCTTCGTCGAAGGTTTCCTCGGCCATCGCCGCGCCTTCGAGGTCGAGTTGCCGCGCGTACCGTTAGGCCGGCTCTACGGCGAGGAATTGCAAACCTGGCTGACGAGTCACGGCGTCCGCCTCTGCATGGGATGCGGTGTGCGCCGCTTGCAGGTGCGGGAGGGACGGATCGACGCTGTGGAGATGCGCAGCGGCGAACGGATGCAAGCCGACTGGTACATCACGGCCGTTCCATTCGATCGCTTGCTGGATCTGCTCCCGGAGCAGCTAATTGCCGCAGTACCTTACTTTGCCGATCTGCGACATCTGGAAACTTCGCCGATAACGAGCGTCCATATTTGGTACGATCGGCCCATCTTGCCTCAGCCTCATGTCGTGCTGATCGATTGCTTGGGGCAATGGGTCTTTGCGCGCGGCGAAGTCGCGCCCGGCGAGCATTATCTGCAAGTGGTCGTCAGCGCCGCCCGCCAGTTCCGCGGGCTGGGACACGATGAAGTGGAACGGCAAATCCTTGCGGAATTGGCGCAGCTGTTTCCGGCCGCCAAGACGGCGAAGGTGAAACGGGCGCGAGTCGTTACCGAGCATACGGCGACGTTCAGCGCCGCACCCGGAGTCGATAAATGGCGGCCGGACCAGGCTTCGCCGCTGCCGAATTTGCTTGTCGCCGGCGATTGGACGGCGACCGGCTGGCCGGCGACGATGGAAGGCGCGGTGCGCAGCGGCTACCTCGCTGCCGAAGCCCTGTTGGCGCGATGCGGATTCCCTGAACGATTGGTGCAACCCGACCTTAGGAGTTTTGATAGCGGAATTCTAGATTTCCTGTGACGAAAA
>Ga0335075_10017420_pt1 | contig 10682 bp, 11 predicted proteins | sample Lox_Sample_24_FD_206723 | JGI IMG/M metagenome (GOLD analysis project Ga0335075, IMG submission 206723) | Soil microbial communities from Loxahatchee National Wildlife Refuge, Florida, United States - Lox_Sample_2.4 | ecosystem: Environmental > Terrestrial > Soil > Wetlands | place: USA... | reverse complement strand
TTGAGCCGCTCTGCACCGGCAGGTGGACGTGGTCGCACAGCGACGGCACCGCGTCGATGGCCTCGACGATATCCCGTGTGAAATCGCGGGGATGCGAGGTGGTGAATCGGACGCGGCGGATGCCGGGCACCTCGCCGACCGCCGCCAGCAGGTCGGCAAACGAGCGCTTGCCGTCGGGATCGCGATAGGAGTTCACGTTCTGTCCGAGCAACTGAATCTCCGTGAAGCCCGAGTCGGCCATCCTGTGCGCTTCTTCCAGCACCGAGTGTGAGCGGCGGCTGCGCTCTTTGCCACGCGTGTATGGAACCACGCAGTACGCGCAGAATTTGTCGCAGCCCTCGATGATGGTGATGTAGCCGCGGTGCGGATTCGACCGTGCCGTGAACTCGGTCTCGAAGGTTTCCTCGGTCTGCCGGTCGTCGAGCCCGGTGACGCGCGTTGCGCCCTGCTCAATCTGCACCAGCATCTCCGGCAGCTTGCGATACGACGCCGACCCCGACACCAGGGAAACAAACGGCGCGCGCTCGAAGATCTTTTCGCCTTCCTGCTGCGCCACGCAGCCCAGCACGCCGAACCGTTTGCCCTGCCGATAAAGCGCCTTGTAGTCGTTGAGCCGGTGGAAGACCTTTTGCTCGGCCTTATCGCGGATGGAGCACGTGTTGTAGAGGATCAGGTCGGCAGCCTCTTCCGTCTCCACGCGAGCGTACCCCTGCTGCTCCAGCGTCCCAATGACCTTTTCAGAGTCATGGACGTTCATCTGGCAGCCAAAGGTCTCGATATAAAAGGTCTTCTGAGCCGGCATAGTGAAAGGCTTCTGCGGGGCCATTCTCTTCAAGTATAACGGGGGCATCATGCCCGACGCGCCGCACAACACGCAAGCGCAGGATTCCGATCGCGATCGCTGGAACGCGAAATTCCTCGCTGGAGAGGCGCAGCTCACCGAACCGGATCCTCTGCTGGTGGAAGCCTGCGTGGGGATTCCTCCCGGAACCGCGCTCGACCTGGGAGGCGGTGCGGGCCGTCATGCTATTTGGCTGGCGAAGAACGGGTGGAGGGTCACGCTGGCGGATGTGTCCGACGAAGGCCTGGCTCTGGCCGAAATGAAAGCATCCACAGCCGGCGTTACGCTCACGCGACGGCGCGAAACTGCCGCAGAAACGGTAGCGTGGGCGCGCCGGCCAGGTTCACCGCGCTTCGATCTCGTTTGCGTCTTTCTGTTTCTCGTGCGGGAAGAGTTCCCTGCTCTGCCTGACTTGCTCGCGCCCGACGGTCTGCTCGTCTACAAGACCTACACGGCCGAGCACCCGCGTTTCCAGCAGGGGCACTCGCTGCGGTTCGCGCTCGATCCGGGAGAGCTGTCTCGCGCCTTTCCTCCTCTGGAAACCGTCGTCTCGCGGGAGACGAATGGCATGGCTGAGCTTATCGCGCGGGCGCGTTGATCGGTCCGATGATCCGAGCTTGTCGGGGACCCGGAACGGGCGCGAAGCCCAGTACCGCAACCCACTGACCCTTGTGCGCCGCTCCCCACACTATTGTTCCGCCCAGCACGCGAGCGATGCCTGCTGGGGACAGGTCGCGATGAAAGTCGAAATAGCGCTCGTCCCATCGCTCGCTGCGACGGCCCAGGAAGAACGGCAGCCGCGGCGGATCGTACTTCGTCGAGAATACGAGCGCGGCCGAGTAGCCCTGAGGCATCGCCGCCGCCTCTGCGATCTTCTCCGCCGAAAAGTTGTCGATTTCGACAACTGAGACCGGCTGTTTCACATAGCCAAGCTCGGGCTTGCGCAGTTCATCGCTGACCGGCCACGCTGTCAGCACCGTCGCTCCCGGAAAGTGCGCCGTCTCTTCGCGAATCGCCGCCTGATGCAGGCGAACCACGGTCACATACTCCAGGTTGTCCTCGGGCGCGAATCGGTACGGCGGATTCACGAACAGCCCGACCACAAACGCCGCGGCGCTGAGCGCCACGAGCGCCGGCCAATCCTTCACGCGCCGTCGGAATGTGTTCACCGCCAGCAGCAGCACCAGCGGATAGAGCGGCAGCAGATAGCGCGTGAGCAGCGCGCCGCCCAGCATGGAGAACAGCACCATGTTCGCCGCGATCACGACGTAGAAAATAGCCTGGTGATCCCACGCAATGCGAGGCCGCAGGCGCGGCGGCTCTTGCCCAGCGCTCCGCTGCCCTTCGTCAGGCGATGCGCGCTCCGCATGCTCCTCCACAGGAGGCAGCAGCATGCAGCCCAGCATGATCGCCACAGGCACGAACATGTTCATGTGGAAGAAAACATGCATGGCGCGATAGCCGAGTGCCAGCAGGACGCGCTCGGGCGTGAGCGTGGCTGTGGCGTTGTAGCGGAGATACGCGGGATTGCCGAGCACAAATCCGGTTCTGTGCCAGTGCCATGCGTACCAGGCGGCGAGCGGCGCCACCGGAGCGAGCAGCGCGAGCACAGCACGCCAGCGTCCTCGATGCCGCCACGCCCAGCTTTCCCAAACGGCCAGCGCGAGCGGCGTGATCACCGCCGTCTCCTTCGAGAGCGCAGCGAGGGCGAAGCACAGCGACGCGAGCCACACTTTTTCTTCGAGCAGGAGCGCGAGCGCCCAGAGCGTCGCCGCCGCCGCAAACAAATCAGCATGGGCCAGTGAGCTTTGCGCGAAGAAGACCGGATAGAGCGCCGTCAGCAGAACCGTCGCCATCGCGACGGATTGCCGGCCGGTGGTGATCATCGCCAGCCGCCATACCGCGGTGAGCGCAATCGCCGCCACGAGACACATCGCGGTGCGCGTCACCGCCGGCGCGAAGTGCAACAGCTTCCAGCACAGCGCCAGATAAATCGACGGCAGCGGAGGATGCGCATTCGACAGCGTGGAATAGGGAATCAGCGAACCGCTGCGGAAGAAATCGAACGCGGCGGGGATGTAGTACCCGGCCTCATCCCAGTAGTAGGGCAGGCGCAGCAGCGACGCGTGCATCGCCACGACCACAGCGAATGCTGTCAGCAGCACGCCCCACGATGGAAAGCCGCGCCACGGCGTCGCTCGCACCATGCTCGCTCAGTGCACCGGGCCCTGCGGAGGCTGCGGCTCGAGTGCCAGCTTGCCAAAGGTCTGCTCATACTGCGCCAGGTTCTGCCCGAGGATGTTCCACAGTGCCTTAGCCTGCTGCGGGCTGAGATATACACCCAGCGAGTTCTGCACGTTCACCTGCTCCGCCGATTCCTGGTGCACCAGGCCAAACACCAGCAGAAAATCCCAGACGCTGACGCGCACCTGCACGCTGTTCGAGTAAATTTCGCGGTATTCCTCGGCTTCACTGAGCTGAATTTTCGGTTGTGGATGCGTTGGATTCATAGGCACCTCAAGGGTATCGCATCGCGATGGGAAGAGATTTTGGTGCTCGAGCAATGCCTCCGCGGCAAAAAAGAAAGGGCGCGTCCGAAGACGCGCCCTCGCAGGGATCAACCCTGTTTACTGCGGCTTGCGGGGAGGAGCCTGGCGCTGCTGCAACCGCTGTGCCTGCTGGGCATGCCGCTGCTCCAGCTTTTGCGTTTGCTGCGCGTGCTTCTGCTCCATCTGCTGTTTTTGCTGTTGGTTGTAGTTTTTCTGCTGCGCTCTCTCGTGGTCCTGCTCCTGTTTCTGCTCCAGCGCCTGATGTTCCTGGTTCTGTTTGTCGACCATCTTTTGCTGCTGCTGCAAATACTTCTTGTCGAGCTTGGGATTGCCGGTATTGGGCTGGGTGATCTGGTGCGGCTGCAGGTCTTTCGCATCGCCGTAGGTTATGCCGCCATTGCCGCCGGCCTCCGGACGTGTCCCTCGATCACCGCCAGCCGGATGCATGCCTTCTCCACCGCCGTGAGGCGCGTTCGGCGGCTCATGGTACGGAGCCCCGGCGGCGCTGGCCCGCACCACGCCGCGGCCCTCGAACTCGCCTGGCCTTGACGTCGCCGCTACCGCCGGAGCGCCATGGTTCTGCGAAGCGCGCATTTCAGGATTCGATCGCGCTGACTCAGCATGCTGCTGCTGCATCTGGACCGGACCCATGTGCCGTTCCTGCCCCGCCCGCTCCTCTTCCGGTGTCGGACGCGCCGGAACGCCGCCTTCGCCGCCGTTGAAGCTGACGTGATTGTTGTTGTTCACGATCACCGTGCGGTCGACATAGGTGTTGCGGATGATCGTCCTGTCTACGTTGAGCACCGCGGTGTTGTAGCGGAAATGGCCTCCGTCCCATCGGCCGCCTACGAACCCCACGCCAAAGTAGCCGAAGCCGTAGTTAATGCCGCCGTAGAAACCCACCTGCGGACCCCACCAGCCTTCGTGCCAGATGTACCCGCCGTCTCCCCAACCCCACCATCCGGGCGTCCACAGAAATCCCGGTTCCGGCGCCTCAACCCAGGTTCCCGGAACCCAGTAGTAGCCGTAGTCAGGATCCCAGGCCCAGTAGCCGGGAGTCCAAAGATAGCCATCAGCCGGGCACGGCGGTAAATCGTACACGGGCAGCGCCGGCGGCCCGAACGAAACCGAGACCGCCACCTCCTGGCCAAACGTGGGTTGCATGAACATCACCGCGCAGAACGCAAGCAGCGCTACACGCAAAACTCGACTCATAAGGTCGCACCCTCCTTTCAGAGTGCAGGACGCCCCCCGGGAAGTCGGCCTCCGCAGGTGACGCCGCGACCGGCGGAGATTCTCTCAGCATTCGCTACGGCGGCCAGCCCAGGGTACGTTCGGATTGGAATTATGCACCCTCCGGCCGCGCCAGTTCAGAACGTTGCCGGTCGCTGGGATGCCACGCACGGCTCCAGTCCCATTTCGCAGCACGGTTCCGGGCGTCGGTCTTCTCAGATGGAAGGAGTTCGACACGGGATGTTTCTCGCGGAAAATTTTGAGAATCGCGCGCCCACGGCCAGCTGAGAGAAGGCTCCCAGCCGCACGTCAAATTCCCGGGCGTGCGTGCGGGCCCTCAACCGGCTCTGGTGCGAAAGGGGGGACTCGAACCCCCACGGGTTGCCCCGCCAGATCCTAAGTCTGGTGCGTCTGCCAGTTCCGCCACTTTCGCACATTTAAAATCAACTACTTACATCCTGCCTCTCGCTCCCAAAACAGCCGGTGCCAGTTGTGGTGCCAGTTGCGACCCTGAACGCTTCTTGGGAGCGGGCGGGGCAGGCACGAGCCGACCCACTGCCGATGCGGTGTGCGACGGTGCGAGATGCGCATACCTCATAGTCATCTGGATTGTCGCATGGCCTGCTAGCTCCGCAACAGTGCGGAGATCGACGCCTGCCATCACCAGACGCGAGATGAACGTGTGCCGGTTGCAGTGCCAGGTGTAGTCGTTCAGCTTCGCCCGTGTCACTGCCTCTTCAAACCACCCACGAGGGCCGCTCACAGCCTCGCCAGACGCGTTCGGGAAGACGAAAGACTGTTTGGTCTGCCCCTTCACCTTGAGGCGCTCAAACGCGGCCAGAGCGACAGCATTCAGGGGTATATGCCGCTGCTTGCCGCTCTTCGTCTTGGGCAGGAAAACCATCTTCCGTTCCAGGTCCACCTGATGCCAGGTGAGGCCGAACTGCTCCGACCGCCGCATGCCGGTGTGCAGGCTGATCTCGAACGCGGCGAGTTGCTTGGGATCGCGGATCGCTTCTCTGAGCGTCGGTTCCTCTTCGTGGGAAAGGAAACGGATGCGACCGTTGTTCTCCGTCCTGCGTTTGATCCGTGCGGCTGGGTTCACGTTGATCTTCTCGTTGTCGAGTCCGACACGGAAGATGAGCGAGAACGCGGCCTGCCACCGATTGCGCGTAGCCGGTGACCAGTCGCGCTTCTCTCCCTCGGATGCGAGCCAGCGAATGATGTCCTGCTTTGTGATGTGCTCTGCCGCCAGATCGCCGAAGACTGGCAGCAGAGTATTGATCTTCAGTTCCAGTTCTTCCGTGCTGCGCTCACCGTTCGACTCACGTGAGTGCTCCAGCGCATCTTTGGCCAGCGTGCGGAAAGTGATGCCCTTCGCTCGGAACCGTTCGGGCAGCTTCTTCCGTTGCAGAGCCTCTGTGCGGCGCTTCGCGTACAGGTCCACCGCGTCAGACCATCTGCCGACCTTCTCACGGTGAATCTTGCCTTTGGCATCTGCGTATCTGCACCACCAGATGCCGGAACCTGGAACCTTTTCGTAAACGCCTCTGACCTTCTCTTGCTTCTTTGGCATGCATCAATGCTCCACCAGACCCATTGTTTTGTCTAGTCTGGTGTCTCTATTGTTAAGGCGAGGCCCATCTAAACTACTGTGCTAGGCTGATGGGCCATGCCGAGAAAATATGTAGTCACAGCGTTTCTGCCTTCCACGGTTGAGCTATCGCGGCGCAACACCAAAGATGCACTCACAATCAAGATCGAAGGTGGTGACAAACCGGGCACGCTGGTACTCAATCAGGGCAGTGTCGAATGGTGGCCAGCGGGGAACAGTGTCAACGAGCGAAGAGCATCCTGGGACAAGTTCGCCAAGATGTGCGAGAAACACATGCGTGAAAAACGGGACGGAAAGCGACCGAAGAAATAGTTTCTTCTCAGGTCACGCGCAGTTCATAGACGGATGGTCCGCCCTGGCGAACTTCTTGAGTTCACCGAAGGGGATCAGAACGCGACCACCGATCCGCCGTGCCGTGAGGCATTTTCTTGCGACCAGTCTGTCGAGAGTGGCGACGGAGATTGAGAGTTGCTGGGCAGCACTCTTCCGGTCATAGAGCAGACGTTCGCTCACGCCGCACCGACCCCGTACAGGATCGCAGCGCAGACCGATGTGTCGACCGGGACATCAGCCGACGCAATCGAGACCGTGAACGCATACTGCGAGGTCTTGCCGTTCGCATCCGTCTTCGTGATGGTGAACGTGAATGCACCCGCCTGAGTCGCGGTCCCTGTAATCTGCCCTGTGCTGTTGTCGAACGTCAGACCCGTGGGCAGCGTACCGGTGAGCGCATAGGTCTGCGGCCCTGTGCCGACGTATCCGCTCTGTACCGTCTGTGTGGCGCTCTCCACCGTCCACGCGCCGAGCAGTTCGAGTTCCACCTGATCAGCGCCACCTGAGCCGGAACTCTCGTCTGACAGCAGGATTGCCACGATGTACAGCGCGTGGCTGCTGGGTGTGATCGACACTGTCGGCGTCAGTGCCTCTGTGAATGTTCCGATTGAATCGGTGAGCGCAGACGATTCGCCGCCTACGTTCGATGTGCTCTGCCGTTGGGTGAATGCCGCCGATGGCAAGGATGAGAATGCGAACGAGTCGCCAGCATTCGTCTGGTCGTACCCATAGAGCAGGAACGCTTCGTTCCCGCTCGTGGGTGTGACAGCAGCCGCGCTCACCGTGCTGCCTACTGCGACTGCGACAGACGATGCCGACAGCGGGCCGGATGTAGCCGGACCGCTGTACTCAGCGACGATCACATCGATAGCGGAACCAGTTGCACCAGACACGGTGACAGTGTTTGCGCCCGCTTTGATATTTGCTGCGTACCAGACGGATACGGTGGATTGGTTCGCATAGTCGCTGTTGTCAGTTTGAATCAGGGTGTACGTGTTGCCCTGAGTGTCGGTGACGCTGAGACTTCCAACAGTCCCGCCACTCCAAGCGCCCGCACAGACGACGATGGTATTTGCTGCGGTGTTCGCAGAGGTGAATGCGACAGCGACCGATGCAACATCGTTCCCGTTGTTCGAGTTGCTCTGTACAAAGTCAATCGCCATTACCGTTGCTCGACTCCATCGATCAGGATTGAGTCCATGTCCTCTTCGGAGATCACAAAGTCGGCACGCGTCCGCACGAGGCGCAGCGAGTGGTGATGGGGCAGGCTGTAGGAGTAGGCAGGATCGAGGAACCCGATGCGCTCGACCGGGCGCACAACGATGGGTGGCAGCGAGAGCGTTTCAGGTTCAGGGGTATTTGCGATGGTGTTCAAGATTTTCTCCAATAAAAAGGTCTGGCCGCTCGGGTCCATGTGGACGCAGCGGCCATGTACAGCAGGGGTGGGGTTGTGGGATGTCGGGTAGGTCTGTGCGGATCAGTCGACCCGCAGATTCGACTTCGAGAGGTTCAGGAACGCGACGGGATCGACGAACACGACCGGGGTATTGAGTGGTGCGTCGACGATGAAGTTTTGCAGGAGTTGAAACACTGGCTTACCAGCCTCGCCGACGTTGCGGTAGAACACGACTGCTCCACCAGCGCCGATTGTGGGGTGCCAGGTCTCGCGTTTCACTCGGCGCACGTCCTCAGCGTCGATGGTGACGGTGAACTGCCCGATGCGGTACTGAACGGTGCCGCTCTTTGTGCTGACTCTCATTTCGTTTCTCTCTTTCGGTGGAAACAAAAACAGGGAGGCAGACCCCAGGTTCGAGGTCTGCCATCTGTATCTGTATCTGTGCCTGTCGTTGTTACGTGGATCAGCTCGCGGCCTGTTTGATCACCACGAGTGGCGCAATGCCCGCGTTCAGCGAGATACCACCGATACGGCTGTAGAGGAAGAATCCAACTTCCAGCGTGTCGGCGTAACGCTCGTTGAGGCGCAGGATCGACGGCGCTCCATCGGTGCGCAGCATGTACGCCTGGGTGAGATCACCGAAGGCAATCGGGGTCGCATTCGCTCCACCGATATTCGGCATGCTCTGATTGATCACGACGTCGTAGCCGAGCAGCTTGTCGAACGGACCATCAGCCGACGGATCAGGCGTCCAGAAAGGCCGACCGAAGCCATCCTTCATACCGAGCAGCGTTGCGCGGCTGGTCGAGTTGAACATCCAGGCCGTGTTCGGGTTCACGTACGCCGGATCGAGCGCACCATAGGCTGCGGTGAGATCATCCCAGCCGATCCCGTTGGCCAGCGAAGTCGTGGTCGTGCCCACGGTAGCCGAGGCCAGGAGACCGCCGCTGTTCTGATTAGGCAGCGTGGTACCAGCCGAATCGACGCCCAGCGTGATCGCCTTTTCCAGACCGCGACCGTAACGCAGCGCGAAGTGCTGACGCAGGAACGCGTCCAGATCGAAGCTGGAGTCTTCCAGTTCCTGGAACGAGACCTTGACGAGTCCACCGGACACGGTGTCGACGCCGAGAATCTTCGAGACGAACGTCGGATCGGTCTCGCTCGGAGACGTCGACCCTTCCGTGCCAAGCAGCGTAAGGCCGTTGCCGGTATCGTTCGAGAAGCTGATCTTCAGCGGGGTTCCCTTGTTGTCGGTGATCTTCTGGCGAACGCGGTCGGCGACGGGGCCGTAGTATTTCTTCGCGTCGATGATCACGCCCATGAAGTCCTGCGGGATCAAAGCGCCGCCGGTAGCATCGGACGTGGTCAGAAGGTCACGCAGTTCGGCATCGACCGCATGGACCGATCCACGGATCGCGAACTGCTGGAAGGCCCGGTTGTAATTGGCCTTGCGCTCTTCGACGGGCTGCGCGGTTGACGCGCCAGCGCCGACGCTGGGGCGAGGGCTGCGCTGGAAGCTGGCCTGATGAGCATTGCGCGATTCGAGTGCTTCCAGCCGTTGCGCGTCTGCCTCCAGTGCATCGACTTCTTTCTGCATCTTGTCGAAGGCGCTCCGATTCGTTGCATCGAAACCCTTCTGTGCAATTTCCTGTTGCTTAACGAGCAGCTCGCTGATCCGGCTGCGAATTTCTTTCAGGTTCAAACGATGTCCTTTGTCTGGGGTTGGGGTGGAAATAAAAAGGCCAGCCGGTGAGGGCTGACCTTGGGGAGTAACTCGGGCTGGTTTGCCTTGGGTTCGACCGCTCCCTGCCACTGGCGTAGTAGGTGTCGTGCTCGCGATTGCAGGCCGGTTCGTGCGTGGCAGAGGTTTGACCCTAGCACGAGCTGCGCGGCGCTCACGGCGGATCGCGTCGTCGCGTTTCCACTCGCCTGGGTACCGCTCACGCTCAGGCGTCCACGCTGCCCTGTGTGTGGCGTGATCGGGCAGCAGCCGAGGTGTTTTCTCATTGAGGACGGAGAGATCATTGGCAACCTGTCGCAGCTTGTTGGCCAGATGCCGGTCGCCTTTGATGAATGCCCGCGCCCAGCGTGCCCGCAATTCTGCTTTCAGTGCCTCGTGGCAGGGCCAGCAGACGGTGTTGCCGGTCGCGTCGTGCGGGTGATGGTCGCAGCGCCGCAGGTTGATGTGATGGGCCAGCGAGCGAACGCTCGTTGTGCCGGTCTCTATCGCAGCTTCGATGTGATCGACGGTGCAGGCTGGGCAGGCATAGTGCATGCCGTTGTCGGTGGCCATGAGCGCCAGAGGCTGATTCAGGCCGGAGTCGGAGTCGGTGAGGTGGTGGCAGAGGGAGACTGTTGCAGGGGCGGATTCCATGTTGATGAGTTTGCTTTCTGCGCAACGTATGCGCCGAGTAGATTGAGCTATTCTTGTATGCCAAAGAGACAACAAAATGACACGAGTTCGATTAGGACTGCGCTTGGTTGTTGGGGTTTCGAGTCTTTCGCTATGCGTTGTTTCGCCCGCGAGTTTGAACGGCCAGGTTATCGACCAGGCCAGTCCACCAGCACCGACAGCGACTGTTGCTCTGGATCGTGGAACCGTTAGAGCGGGCGAAACGGTGCAGGCAACTGTCGGTCTCTTCCCGACGCTTCAGGCTGGAAACACGGTTCAGCTCACCTTCGGTAGTGAGAACGACAGCTTTTACGCCCAAGCAA
>Ga0335075_10017419_pt1 | contig 10683 bp, 8 predicted proteins | sample Lox_Sample_24_FD_206723 | JGI IMG/M metagenome (GOLD analysis project Ga0335075, IMG submission 206723) | Soil microbial communities from Loxahatchee National Wildlife Refuge, Florida, United States - Lox_Sample_2.4 | ecosystem: Environmental > Terrestrial > Soil > Wetlands | place: USA: Florida... | reverse complement strand
GTCGTGGAAGTTCTGGCGGCACGACCGCGCCCCCCGCCTCGAGGTCGACGACACCTGGTTCGGCTACCGCTACGCGGGCATCCGCACCACCCCCAACGGCAACACCCACGTGCGGGTCACCGCGTACGCGCTGCCGTACGCGACGATGGTCGCGTCGATCCCGTTCAGCGTGGGCTGCGGCATGTTCGTGCCGATCGACGACGAGAACTGCTGGCGCTACTTCTCCGCCCCGAAGGCGTGGCGGAACCCGCGGAACTACGGCGGCGCCAACCTGTTCTCGCTCGCGCCGTTCTCGACCCCGGTCACCAGTCCCCGCAACGGCATCACCCCTCGCCTGTACACGGCGGACAACGACTACCAGATGTCCCAGGAGGTCCGGGAGAAGCGGGGCATCTTCAGCGGCGTCGACGACTTCGTGAGCCAGGACCTGATGGTGACCGAGTCGATGGGCCCGATCTACGACCGCACCCAGGAGCAGCTCGGCTCGACCGACAAGGCGATCACCCGCATGCGGCACATCCTCCTGTCGGCGGCCAAGGGGCTGGCCGAGGGGAAGGAGCCCCCGGCCCTGGCCGGCAACTTCACCGTCATCAGGGGCGCGGAGAAGATCCTCGAACCCGGTGAGGACTGGCGGACGCTCGGCACCGAGGACGACCCGGTGGTGCGCGAGTCCTCGACCGCGACCACGGGCGTCCAGATAACCGACATGATCGACTGACCGGCCTGATTCCCGCACCGACACCATGACCGAGGCCGAGGCGGCGCCCGCCCCCGTCGTCGCCCCGGAGGACACGAGGACCGGCCGTAGCGCGTGGCTGGTCCTCGTGGCCGTCCTCCCCGGCATGTTCATGAACGTGTTCGACTTCTTCGCCGTCAACGTGGCTACCCCGGTGCTGCACCGGGACCTCGGCAGCGGCCCGCCGGCCCTGGAGCTGATCGTCGGCGGCTACGGGCTGACCTTCTCCCTCGGGCTGGTCACCGGCGGGCGGCTCGGTGACCGCTACGGGCGACGCCGCGTCTTCTTCGCCGGCATGGCGGCGTTCACGCTGGCCTCGGCCGCGAGCGGCCTCGCGCCGACGAGCGACACGCTGGTCATCGCCCGGCTCGTGCAGGGCGCGGCGGCCGCGATGATGGTCCCCCAGGTGCTCTCGATCATCCGGGTGAGCTTCCCGGCCAGGGAACGCCGCATCGCCCTCGGCGTCTACGGGATGACCATCGCCGCCGGGCAGGTCAGCGGGCAGGCGCTCGGCGGGATCCTGCTGTCGGCCAACGTCGGTGGCCTCGGCTGGCGGCCGATCTTCCTGGTCAACGTCCCCGTCGCCGCCCTCACGTTCCTGTTCGGGTTCCGAACCGTCCCCGAGTCCCGGTCACCGACCCGTCCCGGCCTTGACCTGGCCGGCGTCGCCCTGCTCACCCTCGCGGCCGGGCTGCTGACCGTTCCGATCGTCGAGGGCGGCGCCCTCGGCTGGCCGCTGTGGTGCTGGCTCTCCCTGGCCGCGGTCCCCGTCGCCGGCACGGCGTTCGCGTGGTGGGAGCACCGGGTCCGCGCCGCACGGCAGCCCCTCGTCGACCTCGGCCTGTTCCGGTCGGCGGACTTCCGGCGGGGGCTGCTGGTGAACGTGACCCTGTACGCGACGATCACCTCGTTCTTCTTCGTCCTTGGCCTGTACCTGCAGACGGGACGAGGTGACAGCCCGATGGTCGCGGGGCTGACGTTCGTGCCCCTGGCCGGGGGCAACTTCCTGGCCAGCCTGTCGAGCAGCGCGCTGGTCGGGCGCTACGGCCGCAGCACGCTCACCGCGGGCGCGGCCCTGCAGGCGGCCGGCCTGCTGGTGCTGCTCGCGGCGGCCGGCCCCGGCCGGCCCACGGCGCTGGTGCTCGTCGGGGTGACGCTGTTCGGGCTCGGGCAGGGGCTGCTGATCCCGCCGATCATCGGCGTGGTGCTGAGCCGGGTCCCGGTCGCGGACCCGGGGGCCCCGGCCGGCGTGCTCGTCACCGTCCAGCAAATGTCCGGCACCATCGGCCTGGCCCTGGTGAGCCTGGGCTTCTTCGCGGCGGCCGGCAGCGGGCGGGCTGGCGGCTACGTCGGCGGCTTCCGGGTGGCGTGCCTGTGCGACCTGGCGCTGGCGGTCGGCACACTGACGCTAACGCGCCTCCTCGCCCCCCGGAACGACCGCGGCGGGTAGCTCAAGCGCGGCGTCCTCGCCGAGCCGGCGAACCAGCGCCCGCACGAGCTCCTTGCGCGCCCGCAGCAGGTCGTCCTTCGGCATCCCCTCGGTCAGCCGCTTGGTCGACTGCGGGAACATCGTCGGCCAGAACGTGATCGCGATGAACGCGAGCGTCAGGACATGCGGGTCGAGCTCCGGGTCGATTTCGCCCCGCTCCTGGGCGGCGCGGATGGCGAGCAGGTCGCCGGGCACCGTCCCCTCGGGGTACGGCGCGCTGCCGGCCCCGCCGTCCAGCGCTTCCCACATCAGCATCCGCGCCCAGGTCTGCCAGCGCGGCGTCATCGCGACGTCGATGTTGGCGAGGAGCCGGTCGACCAGCGGCTCGTCGGTGACGCCGCGCACGAAGTCCTCGAAGTGCTGCGAGCTCAGCCGCTCGCGGACGGCGTCGTAGAGGCCCCGCTTGCTGTCGAAGTGGTAGTACAGCGACCGCGGGCTCACGTCCGCACGGCTCACGATCCGCTCGATCCGGGCGCCGGCGAATCCGTACTTGGCGAACTCGCGCATCGCGGCGCTCAGGATCCGCTCGGCCGCCGTCGCCGGCAGCCTGCCGCCGCGCGATGCGCCTCGATGCTGGCTCACCAGCCCATGATAGGCGGACTAACCGGACCTTGGGCGAGACCGGCGCAGAGGCGCGCCGGGATCGTCCCGGTGGATCGCTGCCGACCGGGCTCGCGCGGAAACCTTAGCCCCGCTAACATTCTGGCCACGGCCGCGCGCATTGCCGATCTGTCCGATTCGTCCGGTTTAAACTGTGGCGCATGTGTGCAGCCTGTGGCATTGCGACCCACATCCCGGTGCAGGATCCGGAACCAGGATCGCCGCCGACCGGATCGGTGAAGTTCGCCGCGCTGCGCAACCGTTCCTGCCGCCCGTACCTGGGCGGCGCGGCGCTGGCGATGATGGCAGACAACGTCGAGCACGTCATCACCTACTGGGTGATCTGGGAGAAGTTCCACTCCCCGGCCCTGACCGGCTTCGAGGTGATCAGCCACTGGCTGCCGTTCCTGCTGCTGTCGCCGTACTTCGGCGCCCTGGCCGACCGCTACGACTGCCGCAAGCTCATCCAGGGGTCGCAGGCGCTGTTCATGGCCGTGTCGCTGACCTGGGGCATCTTGTTCTTCACGAACTCGCTGACGGTCTGGAACGCCTGCATCCTGCTGATCTTGCACGGCACCGCGGGCGCGCTGTGGGCGCCGCCCGAGCAGCTCCTGCTCGAGGATTTCGTCGGGGTCGAGGACCTGCCCAGCGCGATCAGGCTCAACTCGACCGCGCGGTCGCTCGGCGTGCTGGCCGGCCCGGTGGTCGGCTCGGCCCTGCTGCTCGGCCTCGGCCCGGTGCACGGGATCTGGGTCAACATCGCGTTCTACCTGCCGCTGACGATCCTGATGGCGCGGACCAGGTTCACCGGCCACACCCGGCACGGCATCGTCGCCAGGGAGCGGGTCAGCGCCCTGGCCGCCGCGAAGGTGTTCAAGGAGGTCAGCCGGGACCGGGTGCTCGCGTCGATGATCATCCTGGCCGGGCTCGGCTCGTTCTTCGTCGGCTCGGCGATGCAGGTGGTGATGCCGGAGATCGCCTCGACCACGACCGGCCTGTCCAGCGGCACCGCCTACGGGGTGCTGCTGTTCGCCAACGGCCTCGGCGGGGTGCTCGGCGGGCTGCTGCTCGAGGGCACCGGCTGGATCAGGCTCTCGGTCCGGTCCGCGCTCTGGTCCACCCTCGTCTACGGCGCCGCCTCGGTGTTCTTCGCCGTCAGCCACGAGTACCTGATCGCCGCACCGCTGCTGATCGTCGGCGGGGTTGCCAACCTGGCGGCGATGTCGATCACCCAGACGGTCGTGCAGCTGCGCGCACCGCGCGAGAAGAAGGGGCAGGTCATCGGCGTTTACAGCGTCGGCGCGAACGGGATGCGGATCGGCAGCGGGTTCACCGTGGGGCTGTTCGGCGCGGCCGTCGGGCTGCGCACCGCCCTCGGCCTGTCGTCGACCGCGCTGGTCGTCTGCGTGGCGCTGATGGCCGTCTACCTGGCGGTGGTTGCCCGCCGCGGCCGGATGGGAACGAAGACACCGTGACTTCACCCTCGATCGGCTTTGTAGGACTGGGAAACATGGGCGCGGTGATGTCCGCCCGGCTGGCCGCGGCCGGGTTCACCGTGCACGGCTTCGACACCGCCCCGACCGCTCGGGCGGCGCTGGCCGAGGTCGGCGGCCAGGCCCACGACACCCTGGGCGACGCCGTCCGCGACGCGTCCGTCGTGATCTTGATGCTGCCGAGCTCGGACGTGGTCGAGGCGGTGGTCCGCGACCCGCAGTTCAGGCCGGCCGCGGGCACGACCGTCATCGACATGAGCTCGTCCGAGCCGGCCAGAACGCAGGCGCTGGCGGCCGAGCTCGGCCGGCGCGAGCTCACGCTGATCGACGCCCCGGTCTCGGGCGGGGTGGCCGGCGCGCGGGCGGGACGGCTCACGATCATGGTCGGCGCCGACCAGACGGCGGTGGACCGGCTGCGGCCGGTCTTCGCGCCGCTCGGCGACCCGGTCAGCGTCGGCGGCGTCGGGGCCGGGCACGCGGTCAAGGCGCTGAACAACCTGCTGTCGGCCACCCACCTGCTGTCGACGGCCGAGGTGATGGCGGCCGGCCAGCGCTTCGGTCTCGATCCCCGGGTCATGATCGACGTCTTCAACCGCTCCAGCGGGCAGAGCCGGTCGACCAGCAGCAAGTGGCCCGATTTCGTGCTCCCGGGCACGTTCAACTCCGGGTTCGCGCTGGCGCTCATGGTCAAGGACATGCGGATCGCGCTCGGGCTGGCCGAGCAGGTCGGCGCGGCCGACCGGCTCAGCCGCAGCGTCCTCGAGATCTGGGCGGCCGCCGCCGACGCGCTGCCGCCGACCGCCGACCAGACCGAGCTGGCCGCGTGGGTGCAGCGGCTGAGCACGCCCGGTGACGACCGCGCCGGGGGCTGACCGACGCGGCCCTGACATCATGACCGCATGCACCTGACACCACGGGAGCAGGAGCGGCTGCTGCTGGCGGCGGCGGCCGACCTCGCGCGCCGACGACTCGCCCGCGGCGCCCCGCTCGGCGCGACCGAGGCGGTCGCGCTGGTCTGCGACGAGATCTGCGAGCTGGCGTGGGACGGCGTGCCGCTGGACACGGTCATCGAACGGGCCCGGCTGGCGGTCCCGGCCGCCGCGCTGCTGCCCGGCGTCGCCTCCCTTGTCCCGGTGCTCGAGGTCGAGGCGCTGTTCCCGTGGGGCACGACCCTGGTCCACGTCGACCGGCCCTTTCCCGAAGATCAAAATCAGCAGCCCCCGTATCTCGAACGGACCGGGGAGACTCTCGCGCCGTCGCCCGCACCGACGACCGCGGCCGGCGCTGACGCGGGCGAGACGACGGACGGGCAGGAACCGGACGGCGCGGGCGGGCGTCCCGGCCAGGTGCGCGCGGCGGCGGGCCGCATCGACCTGGCGGCCGGCGCGCCGCGGCGGGAGGTCGTGCTGCGCAACACCGGGCGCCGCGACGTCTGGATCTCGTCGCACTTCCCGCTCGACCAGGTCAACCCCGCGGTCGAGATCCGATTCGCGGACCAGGCGGAGACCGGGACCGGCTGCCGCCTCGACCTGCCCGCCGGGGAGGCGCTGCGGCTGCGCCCGGGCGAGCAGCGGACGGCGACCGCGGTCGTCACCAGGGGCGCGGCGTGAGCGCGCTTGACCGGCGCGAGTACGCGGCCCGGTACGGGCCGACGACCGGGGACCGGGTGCGGCTGGCCGACACCGACCTGTGGGTCGAGGTCGAGGGGGACGACGTCTCCCCCGGCGACGAGCTGATCGGCGGGTGCGGGAAGACCGCGCGGGACGGCGTCCTGGTCACGTCGGCGGCGGCCGGCCGCGCGAGCGCGCTCGACATGATCATCCCCAACGTCCTGGTGCTCGACCCGGTGCTCGGCGTGCGCAAGACCTCGATCGGGATCGCGGGCGGGCGGATCGTCGGCACCGGCCGGGCCGGGAACCCGGACGTGCAGGCGGGGGTGGACCTGGTGGTCGACTCGCACACCGCGATCCTGCCCGGCGAGGGGCTGATCGCCACCGCCGGCCTGATCGACTCGCACGTGCACGCGTCCAGCCCGCAGATCGCGGCGGCGGCCCTGTCGTCGGGGATCACCACGGTGGTGGCGATGGGGATCGGCGGGGTGTGGGACGTCGGCGCGAACCCGGCCTACAACCTGCGGGCGATGCTGGCCGGCTGGGCGGGCATCCCGCTCAACGCGGCGTTCCTCGCCCGCGGCTCGACCCGCTCGACGGCGCTGCTCGAGGCGGCGGTCGAGGCCGGCGCGGGCGGGTTCAAGGTGCACGAGGACTGGGGGGCGACCCCGGTCCAGATCGACACCTGCCTGACCGTGGCCGAGGCGGCCGGGCTGCCGGTCGCGCTGCACACCGACACGCTGAACGAGTCGGGGTACCTGGCCGACACGGTCGCCGCGACGGCCGGCCGGACCGTGCACGCGTACCACGTTGAAGGCGGCGGCGGCCATCCCGACGTGCTCGAGATCCTGAACCACCCGCACATCCTCGGCTCTTCGACCACGCCGACGCTGCCGCTCACCCCGGCCACGATCGCCGAGCTGGTGCCGATGACGATGACCGTGCACAAGCTGCACGCGCGGCTGGACAGCGACGCGGCGATCGCGCTGAGCCGGGTCAGGCGGCACGGCATCGCGGCCGAGAACTTCCTGCACGACCTGGGCGCGATCTCCATCATCAACTCCGACTCGATGGGCATGGGCCGGATCGGCGAGGTCGCCCGCCGCACCTGGCAGCTCGCGCACGTGCAGGCGACGCTGGCCGGGGAGGCCGGCCCGTCCGTCGCCAACAACGAGCGGGTGCTCAGGTACCTGGCCAAGATCACCCTCAACCCGGCGATCGCGCACGGCCTGGCCGCCCAGGTGGGGTCGCTGACGGCGGGACGGCTGGCCGACATCGCGCTGTGGGACCCGGGCCGGTTCGGGACGACCCCGGAGATCGTGCTCAAGTCCGGGTTCGTGGCCTGGGGCGCGTCCGGGTCCGGGTCCGGGTCGACCCGGATCACCCAGCCTCGGGTGCTCGGCCCGTTCTTCGGCGGTCTCGGCGACGCCCCGCGGTCGCTGTCGGCCGTGTTCGTGGCGGAGCCGGCGCTGTCGGACGCCTCGCTTCGGGACGCGCTGCCGGACGGTATTCGCTACCTGCCGATCGCGGGCGCGCGCGGGCTGACCCGCGCGGACATGGTGCGGAACGCGGTGCTGCCGCGCGTCTCGGTGCCGGTGTCGGAGGGGCCGGTGAGCGTGGACGGCGTTCCCGTCCCAGTGCACGAGGCCACGTCCCTGCCGCTCACCCGGCTCCACCACCTGGGCTAGCCACGCCGCCGCGCTCTTCGTCGGTGTAAGACCACTGGAGGCCGTAGCCGAGGTGCTGGCGGGGGTGAGGGAAGCTGGCGCGGGCCTCGCCGGTGGGGTCGACCTGGACGCGGTCGAGCGGGGCCGGGACCCCCTCGTAGGGATAATAGACGTGGACGTCCTCGGCGGTGACCTGGCGGACCCAGCGAGGCGGGCGGCGGCGGTCGAACCTGACCCGGAGGTCGAAGCCGTCGCAGCGGCGCTCGGGCCGGAACACGTAGTAGTCGCGCATGGGCTCGTCCGGCGCGACCCGAATGTGCATCTCGTACTCGTGCGCCTCGCCGGGCTGCAGCGGGCGCGGGAGCCCGATGATGTAACGGGTCCGGTTCCGCGACAGCTCCGCCGCCTGGAGCAGCGTGCCGCCGCTGGTCACGTCGGCCTTGAGGCCGAGTCGGCGCTGGCCCGATTCCCTGGGCGTGTCGAGGACGATCGCGAGCTCGGTCAGGTGGTGCCTGGTGGCGACGACGCGCCGCCGTTCGAGCGCCTCGGGGGCCTCGCCGTCGAGCATGAACACGGCGCTGAAGTGGTCGATGTACCAGCCGTCGTCGTCGGGGTCGGACTGGCCGCGGCGGCGCTCGAGCTCCGCCGCGATCTGCTGGGCGAGCAGCCGCTGGGCCTCGTCGATGCGGCGCTCGGCGGTCCGGTCACCGCGGGCGAGCCTGGTGTCGGCCAGCCACCGCTTCCGCTGCGAGTAGGTGGTCATCCCGCGGGTGTCCTCGTGCAGCGCCAGGGCGGCCAGAATCGCGGTCCGCATCTCGTCGGTCAGCCGCCCGGCCAGCGCGCGGAGCTCCCGGCCGAGCTTCTCGTTGGCCTTGCGCGGGTCGCCGCCGGCCAGCTCGAGCAGCACCGGGCCCATCTTCTCGGACACGTCGCCGCTGAACGCGCGGTTCTTGCGGAGCGCCTGAAGCTCCGCCGCGATCTCCGCCAGGCCCGGGCGGCCGCCCGACCCTGCGGAAGATGTCACTAATTTGTCACTTTCTCTAGACACTGTCCCATTATGTGACTATTTCGCGACCACGCAATGGATCACGATAGGGAGAGCCGAATAGGCTCGGCTGCGGCCCTGCTTGGGGAGGGGCCGCAGCCCAGGTACTGACCCGGCCAGTCAGGGGACGGTCAGGATCACCGGGCCGTCGTGCGTGATCGCGATCGTGTGCTCGGCGTGGGCGGCGCGGCTGCCGTCCGAGGTGCGGATCGTCCAGCCGTCGTCGTCGAGCCAGATGCCGTCCTTGCCGCCGGCGATGAACCACGGCTCGATCGCGAGCACCAGACCGGGCACCAGCCGCAGGCCCCGGCCCGCCCGCCCCCGGTTGGGGATGTGCGGGTCCTCGTGCATCGTCCGGCCGACGCCGTGACCGCCGAGGTCGGTCGAGATGCCGTACCCGCCGGACCGGCCGACGTGCCCGATCGCGGCCGAGATATCGCCCAGGCGGCTGCCCGGCCGGGCAGCCGCGATCCCCGCCGCCAGCGCCCTCTCGGTCGCGTCGATCAGCTCGGCGTCCGCCGCCGCGGGCGGGCCGATCGTGAACGAGATCGCCGCGTCGCCGACCCAGCCGTCCAGCGTCGCCCCGGCGTCCACGCTGAGCAGGTCGCCCTCCTGCAGCCGGTAGGCGCCGGGGATGCCGTGCAGCGCCGCGTCGTTCACCGACGTGCAGATCACGGCCGGGTACGGGACCGGGGCGAACTTCGGGTGGTAGTTGAGGAACGGCGACGTCGCGCCCGCCCGGCCGAGCACGTCCCTGGCGGCCTCATCGAGTTCCTTGAGGGTGACCCCGGGCGCCGCCGCACCGCGACTCGCCGCCAGGACATGGGCCACCACCCGTCCGGCCGCGCGAATCGCGTCGATCTCCCCCGCAGTCTTGATCTCGACCATCTACCTGACCTTACAGGCAACGGCAGCGCCCCGAACCCGGTGCGGGTTCGGGGCGCTGGATCAGCCGGCCGGCGGGCTACTTGCCGACGGTGACGTCGTGGGTCGCGCTGCCGGTGGCGGAGTAGTTGTCGGTGACCGTGACCGTGATCTTGTGGATCCCGGTCTTCCGGTAGGTGTGCGCGGCGTGGTCGACGGCGGTGGTGGTGTTGCCGGTTCCGTCGCCCCAGCTCCACACGTAGCGGACGGCGGCGCCGCCCGGGAACGGGTCGACGACCTTGGCGGTGAACGTGACGCTGTCGCCGACGTCCGTCTTGACAGGGCCGGCGATGTCGACCGCCGGTCCCGTCTTGTCGAACATGGCGATCCCGTCGGGGGTGCCGACCCCGGTCGGGCCGTCGTACCCGGCCAGGGCGTCGCAGGCCCGGTCGCCCGCGTTGACCGCGCCGCCGACGGTGTAGTCGCAGTCGACGTCGCCGGCCTCGGTGAGGTTATGGTCGCCGCACTGCGCGGCGCCCTCCCCGTCGCAGAAGCCGTTGCCGCCGGTGGTCACGTCGTAGGCCTGGTTCTTGTGCCCGTACAGGGTCAGCGCCGGGTAGCCGACCCCGTGCGCGCCGCCCGCGAGCGCGAACGCGGCCGCGATGATCGGCGATGACAGCGAGGTGCCGCCGATCGTGAGCCAGCCGGTGTCGCAGCCCGCCTCGCAGCTGTAGGAGTCGTAGATGTCGAGACCGGTCAGGTAGTCGGCGTCGGCCGCGACGTCGTTGTCGAGCCGCTTAGAACCGCAGCCGGTGCTGTTCCAGCCGGCCAGCGACGTCTGCCAGTTCCTGGCGCTGAACAGCGTGCTGCAGCCGCCGCCGGCGGCCCCGAGCGCCTGATCGGCGATATTCGCGTAGTAGTCCTTGGGGCCGTTGTCGTTCCAGACCGACTCCGACTGCCTGCCGCCGTTCTGGTTGAGGTAGAGCGAGGTGCCGCCGATGCTCACGGTCGTGTTGAACGCGGCCGGGACGCTCGGCTGGTCGTCCGCCTCGAAGTTGTCGTAGAAGTAGTAGCCGTCATCGCCGGCCGACGCGGTGATCACGGTCCCTGGGTGGTTGAAGTCCGCCTGGTAGGCGGCGTCCGAGCCCGACTCGGGCTCGCCGTAGGAGTTGGACACCT
>Ga0335075_10017418_pt1 | contig 10684 bp, 8 predicted proteins | sample Lox_Sample_24_FD_206723 | JGI IMG/M metagenome (GOLD analysis project Ga0335075, IMG submission 206723) | Soil microbial communities from Loxahatchee National Wildlife Refuge, Florida, United States - Lox_Sample_2.4 | ecosystem: Environmental > Terrestrial > Soil > Wetlands | place: USA: Florida... | reverse complement strand
AAAAACCGCTTCAGCCCGGGCAATTGCCTGACGAGGCACGAGGACCGCAACTTGGCGCGTATCGACGCGTTCCTGAAGCTCGGCACCCAGCAGGGATGCTCCGACGTGCACCTCGCGGTCGGCGTGCCGCCGATGCTGCGCATGTTCGGCGACCTGATGCCGATCAAGTTCCGCGACCTGCGGGCGGCGGAGCTCGAGGGCTACATCGCCGAGATCCTCACCCGATCGCAGGCCGAGCACTTCAACTCCGGCAACGACCTCGACTTCTCCTACGTCTCCACCGACGGCGGCCGCTTCCGCGTCAACGTCTATCGCAAGGAGACCGGCGTCGGGGCGACCTTCCGATCGATTCCCTCGGACGTGCCGAACCTCGAGCGCCTCGCGCTGCCGGCGATCGTCACCAAGCTCTGCGACTACCACCAGGGCATGGTGCTCGTGACCGGCTCGACCGGTACCGGCAAGTCGACCACGCTCGCGGCGATGATCGACCACCTCAATACCACGCGGCGCGTGAACATCATCAGCCTCGAGGATCCGGTCGAGTTCGTCCACCGCAGCAAGCAAAGCCAGGTGATCCAGCGCGAGCTCCACACCCACATTCCGACCTTCGCCGAGGGCGTGCGCGCAGCGATGCGCGAGGACCCCGACGTGATCCTCGTCGGGGAGTTGCGCGACGCCGAGACGATCTCCATGGCGATGACCGCCGCCGAGACCGGGCACCTCGTCCTCGGTACGCTCCACACCACTGGAGCGGTCAAGACGATCGATCGCATCATCGACGCGCTGCCCGTGGAGGAGCGCGAGCAGACCAAGAGCTTCCTCGCGCAGAGCCTGCTCGCGGTCGTCACTCAGGTGCTCGTGAAGACGCCTGACTCGCGCGGGCGCCGTGCCATCTGCGAGGTCATGGTGATGACCCGTGCGATCGCGAAGTTGATCCAGAGCGACCAGACCCACCAGATCCCGAGCCAGCTGCAGACGGGCAAGGATCTCGGCATGCAGGTCCTCGATCAGGCACTGCTCACCGCGATCAACGCCCGCGAGATCGACCCGGACGATGCGTACGGCTACGCGAACGACAAGCGGGCCTTTCAGAAGTACGTCACCGACACGAGCGTTCTGCCGAAGGTCGAGTCGGCCCCGCCCGCGACGGCCGCCTCGGCGTAAGGCAGACAGAGCATGGCAACGATCGACTCCCTGCTCGATGAGATTCTCGAGCGGCGCGCATCGGACCTGCATCTGATCGCCGGCGACCCGCCGCGCATGCGCCTGTATGGTGACCTGCAGCCCCTTAAGCCCGAGCGACTCGAGCCTCAGGCCGTGCGCGATGCGCTCTACGAGATCATGCCGAAGTCGGCGGTGGAGCGCTTCGAGTCCAAGGACGGCGCGGATTTCGCCTATTCGCTCGCCGATCGGGGGCGCTTCCGCGTCAACGTCATGCGTCACCTGAACGGGGTGGGCGCGGTGTTCCGCGCGATTCCCTCCCGGGCGATGACGCTCGATGAGCTCAAGCTCCCCGAGGCCGTGCGGCAGATGTGCCACGCGAGCAATGGGCTCATCCTCGTGACCGGAAAGACCGGCTCGGGCAAGTCGACGACGCTTGCCGCGATGATCGACGACATCAACTCCCGCGTGAAGGGCCACATCCTCACGATCGAGGATCCGATCGAGTTCGTTCACGCTCGTAAGTCCTGCCTCGTGAGCCAGCGCGAGATCGGCATGCACGCCCCCAGTTTTGCCGCGGCGCTGCTCTCGGCCCTGCGCGAGGACCCCGATGTGATCCTGGTCGGTGAGTTGCGTGACCTCGAGACGATCGGCATCGCCGTCACCGCCGCCGAGATGGGCATCCTCGTGATGGGCACTCTGCACACGAACGGCGCGGCGCCGACCGTCGACCGCATAGTCAACGTCTTCCCCGCCGACAAGCAGTCGCACGTGCGCACGATGCTCTCCACGTCGCTTCGCGGCGTCGTCTCGCAGCAGCTGCTCCAGCGCGCCGACAAGGAGGGCCGCGTCGCGGCGCTCGAGATCCTCGTCAACACTCCGGCGGTCTCCAATCTCATCCGCCAGGGCAAGCTCGATCAGCTCGAGAGCACCATGCAGTCGGGCGCGCAGTTCGGAATGCGCACGATGGACTCGGCGATTCAGTCGCTGCTCGAGCAGCGCGCGATCACCGGCAAGGAAGCGTACAAAAAAGGCATCAGCAAGGCGCGGTTCGAGGCCGTGAAGGACCAGGGCTGACCCTGTACACTGCGCGGATGCCGCGCACGCTCTTCGTCACCACCGCCCTTCCCTACGCGAACGGCCCGCTGCACATCGGGCACATCATGGAGTACATCCAGGCGGACGTCTGGGTGCGCTTTCAGCGCATGCAGGGCCACGCGGTGCACTTCCTCGGCGCCGACGACGTGCACGGCGCACCGATCATGCTCAAGGCGGAATCCGAGGGATTGAGTCCGCGCGAGCTCGTGGCGCGCGTGACAGCCGGGCGTGCACCGGACCTCAAGGGCTTTCATCTGAGCTTCGATCACTGGCACTCGACCGACTCGGCCGAGAACGTCGCACTCTCGCAGGACGTCTATGCGCGGCTCAAGGCGGCCGACCTCATCTACGTGAAGCCGGTCGAGCAGTTCTACGATCCCGTCAAGGGCATGTTCCTGCCCGACCGCTACGTGAAGGGCGAGTGTCCCAACTGCCATGCGCGGGACCAGTACGCCGATGCGTGCGAGGTGTGCAGCATCGTGAATGCGCCCGCGCAGCTCATCGATCCGTACTCGACGCTCACCGGGGCGCGGCCGGTGGTCAAGAGCTCCGACCACCACTTCTTCAGGCTCTCCGATCCGAAGTGCGTCGCGTTCCTCGATGAGTGGATCGGCGCGCCCGGACGGCTGCAGCCCGAGGTTGCGAACAAGGCGCGCGAGTGGCTCGGTGGCGCCGGCGGCGAGCGGCTCGGCGACTGGGACATCTCGCGCGATGCGCCCTATTTCGGCATCCCCATCCCGGATGCGCCCGGCAAGTACTTCTACGTCTGGCTCGATGCGCCGATCGGTTATCTCGCCGCGCTCGAGAGCTACTTCACGAGCGGCAAGGCGCGCGCGAACGGCGAGCCGCGCGGCTTCGCGGAGTTCCTCGCCGCCCCCGACACCGAGCAGATCCATTTCATCGGCAAGGACATCATCTACTTTCACACGCTCTTCTGGCCGGCGATGCTGCATTTCGCGGGTCCGCCGTACAAGGTGCCCGAGCGCGTGTACGTGCATGGCTTCATCACCGTGCGCGGCGAGAAAATGTCGAAGTCGCGCGGCACGGGCTTGAGCCCGCAGCGCTATCTCGAGCTCGGGATGAATGCGGAGTGGCTGCGGTATTACATCGCGGCGAAGCTCAACTCGCACGTCGAGGACATCGACTTTGGCCCCGAGGATTTCGTCGCGCGGGTGAACGGCGATCTGGTCGGCAAGTACGTGAACATCGCGAGCCGCGCGGCGAAGTTCGTGAACGAGCGCTTCGCCGGTCGGTTGACCGGCGGGCGGCGCGCCAATGAGGAGCTCCTCGGCCGCCACGGCGCATTCCCCGCGCAGCTGGAGTCGATCCGCTCGGCGTACGAGCGGCGCGAGTTCGGTCAGGCCGTCCGCGCGGTCATGGAGCTCGCGGACAAGGTGAACGAGTACTTCGACCGGCACAAGCCCTGGGAGCTCGCGCGCGCGGCCGATCCACGCGCGAGCGAGCAGCTGCACGAAGTCTGCTCGCTCGCGCTCGTCGGCTTCCTGCGGCTCACGGTGGCGCTCGCACCGATCCTTCCGGAGCTCGCGCGGGCGGCCGCCGGGCTCTTCGGCATCGAGCGGCCGCTCGCGTGGAGCGATCTCGAGCTCTGGCCGGAGCACATTGCTACGTTCCACCACCTGATGAGCCGCGTCGATCCGAAGCAGCTCGATGCGCTCTTCGGCATAGCCCCGCAGGCCGGCGCACCCGTCCTGCCGCCACGCCCGGCCGCACCGCCCGCGCGGGTGGCCGCGCCGAGCGCGGCCGCCCCGGCGAAAACTCCGGTTGCGACCGCGGCCGCGGCGACAGCCCTCTCCATCGATGAGTTCAAGCGGATCGACCTGCGCGTCGCGCGCATCGCCGCCGCGGAGCACGTGGAGGGCGCCGACAAGCTCCTGAAGCTCACGCTCGATCTCGGCACCGAGACCCGCACGGTATTCGCCGGCATCAAGTCCGCATACGATCCGCGGGCGCTCGCCGGACGGCTCACGGTCGTGGTGGCGAATCTAGCTCCGCGCAAGATGAAATTCGGCGTGTCCCAGGGAATGGTGCTCGCGGCAAGTGGCGAGGGTCCCGGGATCTATCTGCTCTCCCCGGACAGCGGCGCTCAGCCCGGAATGAAGGTGAGCTGAAGCCGGCAGCGGCCCGGAGCGAGAACGCCTCGCATTGCGATGTCCACGCACACCCCGAACGCCGCCGAGATCGACGCACTCCTTCCGCAGACGCAGTGCACACGCTGCGGGTATCCGGCCTGCCGCCCGTATGCCGAGGCGATCGCCCGCGGGCAGGCGTCGATCAATCGCTGCCCGCCGGGCGGTGCGGCGACGATCGCCGCGCTCGCGCGGCTCCTCGGGCGCGAAGCGCTGCCGCTCGATCCGGACTGCGGAAGCGAGCGTGCGCATCGCGTCGCGCGCATCGACGCAGACCGCTGCGTCGGCTGCGCAAAGTGCCTGCCGCCCTGCCCTGTCGATGCGATCGTCGGCGCGCCGCGCTTCTTGCACACCGTGCTCGATGCGCTGTGCACGGGATGCGAGCTGTGCATCGCGCCGTGCCCGGTCGACTGCATCGTGATGGTGCCGGCGCGCACGGCGAGCGGCGCCCCGCTCGAGGTGCCGGCCGCACCGCTCAATCGCGAGCGCTACCTCGCTCACCTCGAGCGCGGCGAGCGCCGCGCCCGCGAGCGCGCGGCGCAGCTCGCAGCACGCCTCCCGGGCGCGGAGCCTGCGCGCGGGCCGGTGCGATGACTCCGCAGCGCCGGCGCGCGATCTTCCGCCGCCTCGAGGCCGCGAACCCGCAGCCCGCCACCGAGCTCGAGCACGGCTCGCCGTTCGAGCTCCTGGTCGCGGTCGTGCTCTCGGCGCACACGACCGATCGCAGTGTGAACGCAGCGACCCGCAAGCTCTTCCCGGTCGCGAACACCCCGCAGGCGCTCGTCGCGCTCGGCGAGAACGGGGTGCGCCCGTATCTGAGGAGCCTCGGGCTCTACAACGCCAAGGCACACAACGTGGTCGAGCTCTCGCGGCGCATCCTCGCCGCACACGCCGGGGACGTGCCGAGGGAGCGCGCTCAGCTCGAGGCGCTCCCAGGCGTCGGGCGCAAGACTGCGAACGTGATCCTCAACATTGTTCACGGTGAGGCGACGATCGCGGTCGACACGCACATCTTCCGCGTCGCCAATCGCACCGGGCTCGCTCGGGGCAAGAAGCCCCGAGCCGTCGAGGATGGGCTGCTCGCGGGCACGCCGCCCGCGTACCGCAAGAATGCGCACCACTGGCTGCTGCTGCACGGCCGCTACGTCTGCACGGCGCGCCGGCCCGCCTGCCCGAGCTGCGTGATCGCGGATCTGTGCGAGTATGCGCACAAGACTCCGCCGCCCATCTAAGCATGCCCATCTTCGCCGGACAGAGCCGCCGCGAGCTTCGTCGTGTCTACCTCGAAGCGTGGCGCAAGTGGAAGGAGCAGCGGCCGCTCGAGCCGCTGGAAGCGGCGATCGCCGCGGTAATCGCCGAGCATCCGCAGCTCGCCGCGTGGCTCGAATCCGGTGAGGAGGCGCTTGCGGCCGAATTCACGCCCGCGGACGGCCGCGTGAATCCGTTCCTGCATCTCGCAATGCATCTCGCGCTGCGCGAGCAGGTGGCGACCGACCGGCCGGCGGGGATCGCGCGGATTCATCGCGAGCTCGCGCGCCAGAGCCCGGATCCGCACGCAGCCGAGCACGCGATGATGGAGTGTCTCGCGGAAACGCTGTACGCGGCGCAGGAAAGCGCCGGTGTGCCCGACGAGCGCCGCTATCTGGAAAGGCTCGAACGCCTGGCGGGCGGCGGGCGCCGCGCGCCGTGAAAGTGGATCCTGCTGCGCCGCACCTTCTTGAGGGAGGCGGCGTCGAGCTCAGCGCAAGCCCCGGCACGGGCGCCAGGCGCCACGTGCCGAGGCGAGCAAAGCAGTAAGACCCGGCTCGATCAACCCGACGAGGAGCTGCTCTCGCTCTTCTTCTTGTGCTTCATCTTTCCATGGTGATGATGCTTGGCGGTCGAGGCGCTGGAGCTGCTCGACTCGGAGCCCTGCGCGAACGACGGCGCGGCGCTCAAGCTCATTCCGAGCACGAAGGTGGTAAGGGCCAGTGCGACGATGGACTTCTTCACAAAAAATCTCCCTAGCAAGTGGTGTGCTGCCCATTAGCGGCGGCGGCGAATTCTAACATGCACTCGTCCCGGACCCGTCCGCGCGGACCCTTAAGAATCTTTAAGGGCCGCTCGCTACTTCCTCGGCACGTAAAGATCCGTGAGCGTGCCCTCGAAGGCCTCGGCGGCGAACGCCACCGTCTCGGACAGGGTCGGGTGGGGGTGAACCGTGAGGCCGATGTCGGCCGCATCGGCGCCCATCTCCACCGCCAGGGCCACCTCGCTCACGAGATCTCCCGCATTCGGACCGACGATGCCGCCGCCCAGAATGCGGTGCGTTGCGGGATCGAACAGGAGTTTTGTAAAGCCGTCGTCGCGCCCGAGTGACAAGGAGCGCCCGCTCGCCGCCCAGGGGAATAGGCCCTTCTTGTAGGCGATCCCCTTGGCTTGCGCCTCGGTCTCGGTGAGCCCCGCCCAGGCCACTTCGGGATCGGTATAGGCGACCGACGGCACCACCCGTGCGTCGAACGCCGCCTTGTGCCCCGCAGCAACCTCCGCTGCCACTTTCGCCTCGTGCGAGGCCTTGTGGGCGAGCATCGGCGGTCCGGCGATATCGCCGATCGCGAAGATATGGGGAACGTTCGTGCGCATTTGCCGGTCGACCGGGACGAACCCCCGATCCGAGACCGTGACGCCCGCCGCCTCGGCGCCGATCTGCTTGCCGTTCGGCGTGCGTCCCACCGCGGCGAGCACCCGATCGTAGAGCTGCGGGCCCGGAGCCGCGGTGCCCTCGAAACTCACCCGCAGCCCCTCCGGGCGCGGCTCGATGGCGGTCACCCGCGTGCCGAGCAGAATCTGCTCGTAGCGCGCGCGAATGCGCTTCTCGAGCGGGCGCACGAGATCCGGATCGCAGCCGGGCATCAACTGCGGAGTGAGCTCGACCACGCTCACCCGGGACCCGAGCGCATCGAACACGCACGCCATCTCAAGTCCGATGATGCCGCCGCCGACCACCAGCAGCCGCTTGGCCGCGGGCAGCTCGAGCGCACCCGTCGAGTCGATGATGCGCGGATCGCTCGGCCAGCCGGGGATGCGGATCGCCTCCGAGCCGGCGGCGATGATGCACTGCTCGAAGCGCAGGCGCTCGCTCCCCGACTCGGTCGTGACCTCGATCAGGTGCGGGCTCACGAAGCGTCCCGTGCCTTGCACGACTTCGACCTTGCGCTGCTTGGCGAGGAGCTTGAGTCCACCGGTCAACTTGCGCACCACGCCCGACTTCCAGCCGCGCAGCTTCTCCAGGTCGAGTGTGGGCGCGCCGAATGCGATGCCGTGGGCGGACATCGCTTGGGCTTCCTCGATCACTTTCGCCGCATGCAGGAGCGCTTTCGAGGGAATGCATCCGACGTTCAAACAAACCCCGCCCAGGACGGGCCAGCGCTCGACCAGCGTGACTTTGAGTCCGAGGTCCGCGGCCCGGAACGCCGCCGTGTAGCCTCCGGGCCCGGCTCCGAGCACGAGGAGCTGCGTGCTGCGGTCGGCCTGCGCCTCGATGCGCAGGCGCACCGTCGACTCCGGCGCCGGCATCCGCACGGTATCGCCCGAGGCCTCCGGCAGCTCCGCTTGGGCGGCGATCGCAGGAGCGGGCGGCGGACCCTGGGAAGCGGCGGCGGGCACGGCCGCGCCCGCCGCTTCGGAGGCGACGCGCGCAATGAGACTCCCCTTGGAGACGCGGTCGCCCTTCTTCACCCGCACCTCGGCGATCGTGCCGGCAACGGTGGCGGGCACGTCCATCGAGGCCTTGTCCGTCTCGAGCGTGATGAGCGGGGTGTCGATCTCGATCCGATCGCCCGGGCGCACGAGCACGTCGACCACCGGAACGTCGTTGAAGTTGCCGAGGTCCGGAACGACGAGGTCGGTCGCGCTCATCGCGAGACCCGCGCGGCTCGCCCGCTCACGGTACGGCCTCGAGGAGCGAATGCGCCTGCGCGAGCGTGCGCGCGAGGAACGCCGTGAAGCGCACCGCGAGCGCCCCGTCGATCACGCGGTGATCGTAGGAGAGCGACAGCGGCAGGATGAGGCGCGGCACGAGCGCGCCGTCCACGTACACGGGTCGCAGTGTGGCGCGCGAGACACCGAGTATCGCGACCTCCGGCGCATTGATGATCGGCGTGAATGCGGTGCCCCCGAGACTGCCCAAGCTCGAGATGGTGAAGCTTCCGCCTTGCATCTCGGTGAGGCTCAGCGATCCGCCGCGTGCCTTCTCGGCGAGCTCGCCCGCGGCGCGCGCGAGCGCGTACACGTCCTTGCGATCGGCATCGCGCACCACCGGCACGAGCAATCCGTTCGGCGTGTCGACCGCGAAGCCGATGTGCACGTACTTCTTGAGCACCAACTGCTCGCCGCTCGCATCGAGCGAGGAGTTGAACGCGGGAAACTCGTGGAGCGCGCGGACACAGGCGCGGATGATGAATGCGAGGGGCGTGAGGCGGATGCCGCGCTGCGCAGCCGTGTCCTTGTGGGCGCTGCGCAGCTCCTCGAGCGCAGTGATGTCGGCCTCGTCGAATTGCGTGACGTGGGGGATGTTCACCCAGCTCGCGTGCAGCCGCGCGCCGGAGATTCGCTGGATGCGCGACAGCGGCTTCACCTCCGTGGGCCCGAACTGCGCGAAGTCCACCACCGGGAGCGCGGGCAGGCCGCCCGCGCGGGCCGCGGCGCCGGCCTGCGCGCGCCCCCCGCCCGTGCCCGTGAGGGTCGCCTTGACGAACGCCTTCACGTCCTCCTCGCTGATGCGTCCCTTGAATCCCGTGCCGCTCACCGAGCCGAGATCGACACCGAGCTCGCGTGCGAGCTTGCGCACCGAGGGGCTCGCGTGCGCGCGCGAGAAGCTCGCCTCATCGATGGGGCTCGCCGCGGGCGCCGCCTGGGTCGCGGGTGCGGGCGGAGCGGGCCGCGCCGCCGGGGCGGCGGCGCTCGCCGCGGCCGTGCCCTCGCCGCGAGCCGCAGGCTTCTCCGCTGGGCGCGCGGGCGGTGCAGGGGGTGCCTGCGGTGCAAGGGGTGCTTGCGGTGCCGCGGGCGCTCGCTCGGCGGGCGGCGCCGTGGCGGATGCCGCCGCGGGGGGCGGGTCCGTGGCGGCCGCGTCGGCGACGCGCACCGCCACCACCAGGTCGCCCGCGTTGACGTGTCCACCCTTCCCGACGACCACGCGCTCGACGACCCCGCCGACCGTGGAGGGTACATCCATCGTCGCCTTCTCGGTCTCGAGCGTGACGAGCGGAGTCTCGGGCTCGATCGAGTCGCCCGGCTTGACGAGCACGTCGATGACGGCCACGTCCTTGAAGTTGCCCATGTCGGGCACGCGCACTTCGATGAGGCGAGACACGTTCAATCCCGTTGGGTCGGAGGCGTTGGAGGAGCCCTCAGGCCATGCGCGGATTCGGCTTTGCCGGATCGATCCCGAATGCCGCGATCGCCTTGGCGACGCTTGCGCGATCGATCTTGCCTGCATCCGCGAGCGCCTTCAATGCGGTGAGCGCGATGAAGTGGCGATCGACCTCGAAGTGCTTGCGCAGCGCCGCGCGCGAATCCGAGCGGCCGTAGCCGTCGGTGCCGAGCGTGACGTAGTGCTCGCCCGCCCACTCGCGGATCTGCTCCGGGACATTGCGCACGTAGTCGGTCGCCGCGACGACGAGGCCGGTGCGGCCCTCGAGGCAGCGCTTCACGTATGGCACCCGTGCGGGCTCCTCGGGGTGCAGGATGTTCCAGCGCTCGCAGTCGACCGCCTCGCGCCGCAGCTCGCTGAAGCTCGTCACCGAGAACACATCGGCGGGCACGCCGTGGTCGCGCTCGAGGATCTGCGCAGCGGCGATGCACTCGCGCAGGATCGTTCCGGAGCCCAACAGCGTCGCGCGCACGCGCCCACGCCCGCCGCTTGCGAGCGGGTACATCCCCTTGAGGATGCCCTCCTCCGCGCCCTTCGGCAGTGGCGGCTGCGCGTAGTTCTCGTTCATGCAAGTGATGTAATAGAAGATCCGCTCCTGCTCGATGAACATGCGCCGCAGTCCGTCGTGCACGATCACCGCGAGCTCGTAGGCGAACGCCGGATCGTACGCGATGCAGTTGGGAACCGTCGTCGCAACGAGCTGACTGTGGCCGTCCTGATGCTGCAGCCCCTCGCCCGCGAGCGTGGTGCGCCCCGCGGTCGCCCCGATCAGGAACCCGCGCGCCTGGATGTCCCCGGCCGCCCAGATGAAATCCCCGACGCGCTGGAAGCCGAACATCGAGTAGAAGATGTAGAAGGGAACCATGTT
>Ga0335075_10017417_pt1 | contig 10684 bp, 10 predicted proteins | sample Lox_Sample_24_FD_206723 | JGI IMG/M metagenome (GOLD analysis project Ga0335075, IMG submission 206723) | Soil microbial communities from Loxahatchee National Wildlife Refuge, Florida, United States - Lox_Sample_2.4 | ecosystem: Environmental > Terrestrial > Soil > Wetlands | place: USA... | reverse complement strand
CCGATGTCGTTGCTCAGCGCCGTCACCACGGCCGTGTCGTTGGCCAGCCCGAACGCCGGCAACGCCGGCACACCGCCGTCCGGGTGCAGGAACAGCGTCGCCAGCTGCTGCGCGTCAGTGGCACTGCCGCCGTTGCCGAACGCGAACAGCCGCCCGCCGGCCAGGAACCGGCTGGCCGCCCGCTGCGCGCACTCGGCCAGCCGCGCGCCGTCCCGCTCGCAGATGACCCGCCGCAGCTGCAGGATCTCCTCGGCCTTGGCCGCCGTGGAGGCGCGCACCTGCTCGAGCACGGCGGACAGGTCCGACGAGTCCGCGTACAAGAAGGGGTACAGCGACTCCATCGCGGCAGTGCCATCCGAGGGGCCATCCGAGGGGCCATCCGAGGGGCCATCCGTGGGCGGCATGCTCATCAGGTCACCGCCTCCCCGGCACGCTGCACCACCGCGATCGCCTCGCTGGCGTGCACCAGGATCGTGTCGCCCGCCTCGGCGGACACCAGTGCGACGCTGACCTCTTCCTCGGCGCCCTGGCCGTTGTCGACCACGGCGAGCGAGTCGGGCAGCAGCCGCAGCACCGTGACCTCCACGGCGATGTCCCCGCAGGTGATGCAGTGATCGCCGTGGCAGCCCTCAGCGGTCATCGCACGACCTCGGGATCCAGCACCCCCGGCTGTTCGAAGAACACGTGCACCAGCTCCCAGAGCACGTGGTAGGCGGTCACCTGCAGTTCCTTCACGACCCGCGGGTCGCTGGAGGCGACGACAAGCAGGTGGTCGACCGCGGGACTAGCCGCCACCCGGCCACCGGACCCGCCCGCCAGCGCGATCGTCAGCAGGCCAAGCTCATGCGCCGTCTCGAGCCCAGCGAGGACGCTGGGGCTGGCGCCGTCGGCGGAGATCCCCATCGCGATGTCGGCGGGCCTGGCCACGGCGCGCAGCTGGTGGGCGAAGATCGCGGCCACGCCTTCCCGCTCCGCGATCCCGGTGACCGTGGCCACATCTGTCGTCAGCGAGATGGCGGGCAGCGCCCGCTTGCCGACTATCACCGGGTGCACGAACTCCACCGCGACGTGCTGCGCGTCGGCGCTCGGCCCGCCGGTGCCGAACACGATGAGCTTGCCGCCCCGGTGGAACCGCACCGCCATCGCGTGGCAGGCATCGGCGACGGCGCCCGCCTGCCCGGCCAGGTCGCGCGCGGGCTCGCTGCGCAACTCGAACAGCCGGGAAACCTCGGGCGGCGGTGGCGTCACCGTTGAAGCCATAGCAGCACCGTAAGACACTTCTGGGGGGTAGTCCAGCGTTCCCGCGGACACTTCTGGCAGCGGTCCGCGCCAGCACCACGAACCACGCCACGGCCAGCAGCGCGAACAGCACGAGGCTCGCCCCGCGCAGCACCTCGGAGCCGGTGCGGGCGGCGAGTGAGATCGTCCCGGTCACGACGGTCCCCACCGGGAATGTGAAGCTCCACCAGGTCGGCCCGAACGGCATCCCGCCGCGCACCGCCCGCGCCGTCAGCGCCGCGGCGATCGCCAGCCACAGCATCGCGAACCCCCACGTCGGCAGCCCGTACAGCAGGGCGAACACGTCAGCCCCCGCCGGGTACGGCGGGCGCAGGCCCAGCCCCGCGACCCGCGCCAGGTTCCCTGCCGCGGTGATCGACTGCCCGAGCGGCCCGAGCACGATCCAGCACGTGGGCACCATGACGGCGGGCAGCGTCTTGAAGGTGATCAGCCGCGACCACACCAACGGGATGATGATCATCGACGCGAACAAGCTGATGCCGAACATCGCGTAGCACCCCGCCAGCAGCGTCAGCCGCGCCTGCCCGGCCGCGGCGTACGGCACGAGCAGCGCCCCGTTCGCCGCGGACACCATCGGCGGGACGACCGGCATCAGCCAGCCGCCGAACGCGCCGTCGGAAGCGATCTCGTGCCGCGTCATCATCAGGTACGGGATCCAGCAGGCGGTGACCAGCCCGAGCGCGGTCCCCAGCCCCCACAGCACCCAGTCGGTGTGCACCGCCGCGCTGAGCCCCAGCCAGTCCCGGCCGACCAGCAGCGTCCCGCCGCCGACGGTCATCAGCGCCATCGCCGGCGCCCCCCAGAACTGCGCCATGACCGGGTTGGCCGCGTGCGCGAGCGCCCGCTCCCTGTGCCAGATCCACTGTGCCGCGAGCGCACCGGTGAAGACGACGAGCAGCGCGGCGGCCAGCACCCACACCGCCAGCGCGAACGCGCGCAGCCCGGGGACGCGCAGCGGCAGCGTCGCCGCCGCGATCGCCACGATCCCGGTCCCCATGACGGCCGCGAACCAGTTCGGTGCCACGCCGCGCACGACGTCTCCCAGCCGGTGCTTCTCTTCCTTTATCCCGAACGGGCGCGGCTGACTCCGGGGCGCAAGCTGATCGATCATAGAGTCAACGATCACCCGAGATGGCCCTCGCCGGGTAGACACGGATCCAGCATGGAGTCATAACCTGACGTTATGACGCTGCGTTCCCAAGGGGGGACGACCCCCCTGCGACCCCCCTTGGCTGAGCGGGTGGCCGACCTGATGCCGTTCGACCTGCTGCTCTCCGTCGCCCGGCTGGGCAGCCTCGGTCTCGCGGCGCGGGAGCACGGGATCTCCCAGCCGGCCGCCAGCACCCGCATCCGGCGGCTCGAGCGCCGGCTGGGCGTGGCGCTGATCGAGCGGTCCCCGCACGGCTCGCGCCTGACCGCGCACGGCGAGCTGGTCGCCGGCTGGGCGCAGGCGGCGGTCGACGCCGCGGCCGCGCTCGACGCGGGGATCACCTCGCTTCGGCAGCGCAACGACGCGATGCTGCGCGTCGCCGCGTCGATGACCGTCGCGGAGTACCTGCTGCCCGGCTGGCTGACGGCGCTGCGCGGCCGCCACCAGGAAACCGCGGTCACGCTGGCCGCGGGCAATTCCGCCGACGTGGCGGCGGCGGTCCTCGGCGGCGCGGCGGACATCGGGTTCGTGGAGGGCCCCGACCTGCCGCCGGGACTCGCGGCCAGGCGGGCCGGGTCGGACACGCTCACCGTCGTGGTGGCGCCCGGCCACCCGTGGGCCCGGCGGCGGTCCGGCATCACCGCCGCTGAACTGGCCGCCGCGCCGCTGGTGGCCCGCGAGCCGGGCTCGGGGACGCGGCGCTACCTGGAGGAGGCGCTGGGTGCGCAGGCCGGCCTCGAGCGCGTCCCGCCGGTCGCCGAGCTGTCGTCGACGACCGCGATCAAGGCGGCGGTCGCCGCGGGCATCGGCCCGGCCGTGCTCAGCTCGCTCGCGGTTACCCAGGAGCTGGCGGCCGGCACGCTGCGCGCCGTTCCGGTGCGGGGACTCGACCTGACCAGGCGGCTGCTCGCGGTGTGGCCCGACGGCAGGCAGCTCACCGGCGCCGCCGCCGACCTGCGCGCGATCGCGTCCCGCCCGGGCTAGGGCTTCGGCGGGGTCGCCGGCTTGGGCGGGTTCGGCGGCCCCGTGCGGATCGCCGTGCCGCCGACAGCCTTGCCGCCGACCGCCTTGCCGCTGCTGACCGTTCCCGCGTTGATCCGCAACGCCCCGCCCTCGGTGCTGACGTTGATCGACCGGGTCGCGGCCGGGTTCGTGGCGATCGAGATCAGCTCGGGGCCGCCGCCGCTGTCGGCGGTCAGCGCGTACGGGCCGCCGGGCACGGTCAGGTCCGCGTCCCCGTTTCCGGTGCTGACCTGCACGGTGTCCGGCGCCGCGGCGAATCCGAGCCGCACGTTCCCGCCCTCGGTGGTGACGCTCACCACCGACGCGCTGACGCCTCCGGCGAAGAGCGTGCCGCCGCCGGTGTCGACGTGCAGCGCCCCGGTCACTCCGCTCAGCATCAGCGGACCGCCCTCGGTGCTGACGGTGAGCTGCCCGTAGATATTCGAGGCCTGCACCGCGCCGTTGCCGGAGTCGACGTTCGCCCCGGCGGCGCTGTCGATGAACACGGGGCCGCCCTCGGTGGTGATGCCGAGGGATCCGGTGATGTTCGTGGCCCGCACTGCGCCGCCGCCCGAGTCAAGGCTGGCCCCGGCGGCGCCGGAGAGGATGATGTCGCCGCCGGAGCTCGAGGCGGTGACGGGCACGCGCGTGGGCACGGTCACGGTGAAGCCGACGCTGCAGTTCGATTCCGCGCACGACGGGGCGGCGAGGGTCAGCAGCCCGCCGGTCACCGACGCGGTCACAGCGGGCGCGGTGTCTCCCGAGTACGAGATCGCCTCGCCGACCGTCACAGCGGATCCCGACCCCGTCGTGATCTGGACCGGCGCGCCGTAACTCTGCACGTTCAGGCTGGTGACCGGCTGGGTGATAGTGACCGTGCGGGTCGGGATGGCGGACAGGTTGCCCTGCACGGTGGGCATCCCGGCATTCAGGATGAGGCGGGCTCCTGGCACGGTGAGCGCCACGAGGGTGACCAGGCCGCTGACGCCCCAGATCCAGCGGCCTTTGCCCCGGGCGCTGGTGCCTCGGGTGCCGGGCCCGGCGGTTACCTGGCGCATGGCAGGTCCACGGAAAGCACGGTCGGCCCGCCGGGCGGGCTGACGACCTCGAAGGTCCCGTCCACCGACTGGGCGCGCCTGGCCAGGCCCGTCAGGCCGGTGCCGCGGGCCGGGTCGGCGCCGCCCACGCCGTCGTCGGTCACGATGACGTGCAGCCGGTCTCCGCTGCGTTGCACGAACACCTCCGCCTGAGACGCCTGGGCGTGCTTGGCGATGTTGGCCAGCCCCTCGGACACCACGAAGTAGGCGACCGCCTCGATCACCGGTGAGGGGCGGCGGGCCAGGCCGTCCACGGTCAGCCGGACCGGGATCGGCATCCGCGCCGCCACGCCGGACAGCGCGGCGTCCAGGCCCCGGTCCTCGAGCACGGCCGGGTGCAGCCCGCGGATCAGGTCTCGCAGTTCCGCGAGCGCGGCCTTGGCTTCCTCGTGTGCTTCCGCGATGGCCTGCTGCGCCTCTTCCGCGCTGCTGGCCTGGGCTCTGGCCATGCCCAGGTTCATGGCCAGCGAGACGAGCCGCTGCTGGGTGCCGTCGTGCAGGTCCCGCTCCAGCCGGCGGCGCTCGGCGTCGGCGGCGTCCACGACGCCCGCCCGGGTCTCGGTCAGGTGCTCCACCCGGTGCTGCAGTTCCTCGGCGCGACTCGGCCCGAGCAGCGCCGAGGCGGCCCGCGCGTCGAGCGAGGCGACGGCCGAGCTGAGGAACGGGGCCACCAGCAGGCCCGCGACGCCGGCGGCCGTCAGCGCGACGTCCGCCGGGATCGAGCCGAAAAGGAGCGGCAGCGGGCTGCTGCTCGTGGCGCCGCCCGTGCCACGGCGCAAAGCGCCGTCTGGGGACAGGGTCCACACGTACACGTACTCAAACGCGAACAGCAGTCCGGCCAGCCAGACGCCGATGGCGGCGATCGCCGCCGCGGCGAGCGCGGGGCCGGCCAGGAAGTGGTAGCCGGCCTGCCGCCAGTACGCCTGCGAGCGGAGCGTCTCGGTGATGCCGTCCCTGGTGAGCCAGTCCGGCCGCCGCGGCTGCGGGGGTATGTCGATCCCGGCGGTGACCCGGAGCCGGTGCCGCTGAGTCCAGGTGAGCACCGGGACGAGCAGTAGCGCGACGGCCGCTACTAGCAGCCATAGCACAAATAGCGGCCCGACCCAGAAGTCAAACCGGCCGGGCCAGCGCAGCAGGGCGAAGACGATAAGCGGCGCGGCGAGCTGCGCCGGTATCCCGCCGGCCAGGTACAGCGCCTGGCTCCAGGCGCGCGGCGACCACGGCACCCGGCGGTAGCCCCGGGCGGGCGCCGCCTGCTGCGGCATCACGGTGGTCATGGGACCACGTTATTCGCCGAGCAAGGGATGTGCCTATCTACCGGAGTTCACGTTCTGGGGTGGAGCTGGCTGCACCTGGATTCGGATGCGCCGGCTACTGCGCGCGATCGCGCGGGGGTGCCATCGTAGCGACCGCCAGCATCTATCCGGGGAGGAAGACCCGATGCGACAGCACAGTGCAGACGATGTGATCCGGTTCGACGGGGTGACCAAGATTTACCAGGCGGGGACGCCGGCCGCGCTCGCGGACGTCAGCCTGACCGTGGCGGCCGGGGAGGTGGCGGCCGTCATGGGGCCGTCGGGGAGCGGGAAGTCCACGCTGCTCAACCTCGTCGCCGGCCTGGACAAGCCGACGTCGGGCGCGGTCACGGTGGCCGGGCTGCGGATCGACACGCTGGGAGAGACCGCGCTCGCCCGGTTCCGCGCCCGGCACGTGGGGATCATCTTCCAGTTCTTCAACCTGCTCGACGACCTCACCGTGGCGGACAACGTGCTGCTGCCCGCGCAGCTCGCCGGGGCGTCCCGGCGCGCGGCCAGGGCGCGGGCCGACGAGCTGCTCGCGCGGCTGGGCATCCAGGACCACCGCGACGATTACCCGGCGCGGCTGTCCGGCGGCCAGCGCCAGCGGGTGGCGATCGCCCGGGCGCTGGTGAACTCACCGGAGCTGCTGCTGGCGGACGAGCCGACGGGAGCGCTCGACACGGCCACCGGCCAGGAGATCGGCCGGCTGCTGCGCGAGCTCAACGCCGCGGGGCAGACGCTGGTGCTCGTCACCCACGATCCCGCGCTCGCCCAGCGGTACGCGGCCCGGACTCTGCAGCTCGTTGACGGGCGCCTCGTGCCCTCGAACGCGGCGGTGCTGACACAAGCGGGGCCGGCATGAGCTGGGGAGGGTCGGTCAGGACAGCGTCCGGCGGCCCCTTCAGGCACAAGGTCCAGGCGTTCGTGCTGTGCATGGTGCTGCTCGTCTCCACCGCCTCGGCGACGCTCGGCCTCGCGCTGCTCGCGGCCAGCAGCGGTCCTTTCGACCGGGCGTTCGCCGCACAGCACGGCGCAGAAGTAGCGCTCAGCGCGAACCCGGCGCGCGTCACCGCCGCCGATCTAGCCGCCACCAGCCACGTCGCCGGCGTCACCGCGGCGGCCGGCCCGTTCGCGGAGGCGACGGTGCAGACTCAGTTCGGCGGCCAGCCGTTCGGGCAGCTGACCCTGGCCGGGCGCGCCGCGCCCGGCGGTCCAGTCGACGATCTGGTGCTGACCTCGGGGCACTGGCCGGACGGGCCCGGCCAGGTGGTGCTCGATGACAACATCTCCGGCCCGGGGCCGGGCATCGGCAGCCTGAACGTGGGCAGCAGCGCCCTGACCGTGACCGGGGTGCCCGGCAAGCCGTCGCTGACCGTCGTCGGCTTCGCCAATTCGATCACGAGCTCCGCCGACGGCTGGGTTACCCCCGGTGAGATGACCGCGCTGCGGGCGCCGGGCACCGCGCCCGCCCAGCAGATGCTGTACCGGTTCACCGCCGCGGGCAGCGACGCGCAGATCCGCGCCGACGTGGCCGCGGTGACCAGGGCGCTGCCCGCCGGGTCGGTGGCGGGGGCCAGCTCGTGGCTGGCCGCGCAGGCCCAGGCGGAAGGCAACGGGGCGATCATGGAGCCGTTCGTGGTCGCGTTCGCGCTCATTGGCCTGGCGATGGCGGTGCTCATCGTCGGCAACGTGGTCAGTGGCGCGGTGATCGCCGGGTACCAGCGGATCGGCGTGCTCAAGTCGATTGGCCTGACGCCCGCGCAGGTGGTGATCGTCTACCTGAGCCGGGTGGGCTGGCCGGCGCTGGCCGGGTGCCTGCTCGGGGCGGTGGCGGGCAACGTCATCGCCGCCCCGGTGCTGCACCAGTCGGCGGGCGCCTACGGGGTCGGCAGCCAGCAGGTCCCGCTGTGGGCCTCGGTGGCGGCGCCGCTCGGCATGCTCGCGCTGACCGTCCTCGCCGCGCTTGGCCCCGCGATCAGGGCGGGCCGGCTCTCCGCCGTCGAGGCGATCGCCGCCGGCCGCGCCCCGCGGGCCGGCCGCGGGTATGCCGCGCACCGGCTCGCCGCCACGCTGCGGCTGCCGCGACCGGTGGGCCTGGGGCTCGCCGCCCCGTTCGCCAGGCCGGCGCGCACCCTGGTGACGCTCGCCGCCGTCGCATTCGGCGCCACCGCGGTGATCTTCGCTGTCGGCCTGCACTCGTCGCTGAGCCGGGCCGAGGCCGCCCAGAACCAGTCCGCCACGGTCCCGGTACAGATCCAGCAGGACGCCCCTGGCCGTGGCCCGAACCAGTCGCCGACCGCGGCGCAGTTCGCGGCCATGACCGCGGCGCTGCGCGCCCAGCCAGGCACGGCACGCGACGTGTCCCTGTACGCCACGGGGGTGAAGGTCGCCGGCGTGACGGAGAACGTCACGGCGTTCGCGTTCGGCGGCGACTCGTCCTGGACCGGCTACAGCCTGATCACCGGCCGCTGGTACCGCGCGCCAGGCGAGGTGGCGGTCAACACCGCGTTCCTGAACGCGAGCGGCCTCGCCGTGGGCGACACCGCGACGGTGAACACCGGCACCGCGCAGGTCACCGTGCGGATCACCGGTGAGGTGTTCGAGCCGTCGAAGGAGCCCAGGCTGTACGGCAGCGCGCAGACCCTCCCCGGCGTCGCCACCGCCCAGAACTACTGGCAGACGGACGTCGGGCTGCGCCCGGGCATCAGCCCCGCCGCCTACATGAGCAGCGTGAACAACGCGCTGGGCATCCAGGGCCCGTTCGCGGCGACCGGGCCGGACGGCGGCCAGTTCTATTCCATCGCCAGCGAGCTGATCGGCCTGCTGTCGCTGATGGTGGCGATCGCCGCCGGGCTCGGGGTGCTCAACACGGTGCTGATGACCACCAGGGACCGGGTACACGACCTGGGAGTCTTCAAGTCGCTCGGCATGCGCCCTGGGCAGGTGCTCACCATGGTGGTCTGCTGGATCATCGTGCCCGCCGTGCTGGCCGGCGCGATCGCCGCGCCCGCCGCGGTGGCACTGAACACCGCTACCTTGCACGCCATGGCCGGCACCGCGCACACTGGTGTGCCCGCGAGCTTCACGCAGGTGTTCGGCCCGCTGCGGCTGGCCGTGCTGGCCCTGGCGGCGCTCGTCATCGCGGTCCTCGGAGCGCTGCTGCCCGCTAGCTGGGCCGCCCGCGCGCGTCCCGCCACGGCCCTGCGCGCAGAGTGAAATACTGAGCCGTCATGACCACTCCCAGCCCCGCCCCCGCCGCCGCCCGCCTCCGGGTGGTGATCGGCGAGGATTCGGTGCTGCTGCTCGCCGGCCTGGTGAAACTGCTGGAAGGAGCCGGGTTCGAGGTGGCCGCCACCGCCGGTGACGGGACCGAGCTCGTCGCGGCCGTCGAGCGGGAACGGCCGGACGTAGTGATCGCCGACGTCCGGATGCCGCCCACCTACACCGACGAGGGCATCAGGGCCGCGCTGGTCATCCGCGAACGGTGGCCGGCCACCGCGATCCTGGTGCTCTCGCAGTACGTCGAGGAACGGTACGCCGCCGACCTCCTCTCCGCCAACACCAGCAGCGTCGGCTACCTGCTGAAAGACCGCGTCGCCGACGTGACAGAGTTCCTCGACGCGCTGCGCAGGGTCGCGGCGGGCGGCACCGCGCTCGACCCGGAAGTCGTCGCCCAGCTCCTGGTGCGCCGCGGCCCCGACCCGCTGGCGGCGCTGACCCAGCGGGAACGCGACGTCCTGGCGCTCATGGCCGAAGGCCGCTCCAACACCGAGATCGCCTCTTCCCTGGTCATCACCGACAGCGCGGTGAGCAAGCACATCAACTCGATCTTCACCAAGCTCGGCCTGCACCCAGGTGACACCGGCCATCGCCGCGTCCTGGCCGTTCTCCGCTACCTAGGCGCCGGCCCGGCGGCCTAACCGACCGCACAGGCTAAAAGATCTTGATGCTATCGGTTGTGCTATCTAGAACACCTGTGCTATTCTAATTTCAGGCCACAGGAGTGGCGCGGACGATTGAGAGACAGGCGGTCAGTCACGGCATAACCGGGAGGAGGCAGCCAGGATGAGCGTCGCCGATGCACTGCGGATGATGAACGCCGGCCTGGACTACCTCAACGGCCCGGGTGCTGAGGAGCTGGACCCTGCCGCGTGCGGATCGGTGCTGCGGTCGCTGGCTGAGGTGCAGGCGAAGTTCACCGCCGCGCACGCGTCCGTTCTTGGCCGGTTTGATGCCGCTGACGCGCATGACTGTGACGGGTATCCCACGTCAGCCGCGTGGCTGGACGCGATGGCGAACATGACCCGGCCGGATGCAAAAGCGGAAGTCCGGCAGATGCGCCTCCTGCGCGACAACCCCGCGCTCGCCGACGCGCTGGCGAGCGCGGACATCTCCAAGTCGTGGGCCATGGCGATCGCCGAGTGGACGAAGAAGCTGCCCGCTGAGCTGCGCGCGCAGACGATCAAGATCCTGGTCGAGGCCGCCGTGGCAGGCGCGTCCCGGGATGACCTGCGGATGATCGCCGCGGTCGCGCTGGAGCGGTGGCGCGCCTCGCGGCCCGACGGCGATGAGGACGGGTTCGACGACCGCTATGTGCAGGTCGGCACCACATTCCAGGGTGCCGGCGTGATCCGCGGCAACCTGATCCCCGAATGCGCCGCCGCCGTGCAGGCCGTCTTGGAGGCCCTCGGCAAGAAAGCCGGCCCGGAGGATGTCCGGACCGAGGGGCAGCGGTTCCACGATGCGCTGCAGCAGGGCTGTGAGCTGCTGATCCGGGCGAAGATGGTGCCGGACCGGGCCGGCGCGGACACCCATGTCGCGGTGCACATCCCGTTCCC
>Ga0335075_10017416_pt1 | contig 10684 bp, 17 predicted proteins | sample Lox_Sample_24_FD_206723 | JGI IMG/M metagenome (GOLD analysis project Ga0335075, IMG submission 206723) | Soil microbial communities from Loxahatchee National Wildlife Refuge, Florida, United States - Lox_Sample_2.4 | ecosystem: Environmental > Terrestrial > Soil > Wetlands | place: USA... | reverse complement strand
TTAACATTTCTTCATCATACTCGGTGCTTTCAAATCTTAAGGCGCTGGAATATATCATATGCAGTATACGACAGTCACCTTAATATACCTCTTGATATGAAGTCGGTCCGTCACCAATGGATTTTCACCACCTCAGACAAGAATACCTTATATTTCACGTGCATTATATACACGAATTCCCTCGGATTGTTTACTCATTATATTATTCCTAGATTTTGCTTATAGGACATTATCATCCAATCCCGATACCTGCGCCATGCTCCTCATATGATATTATTTTTAGTTGAAAAGTCAACCAGCACGTCGAACATACGCTTATACGACCATCTTCTCCAAGATTTTCAACACGCCACTCCCCTTTCCACCTTCTGTACCATCACCCTCGCCCTCACCCTCCACCTCCGCCACCAACTTCCTTGCCCTCTCACCCAACGTTTTCAAGACCTTCTTGCAATACTCGAAGCTGCCCTTCGACTCCATATATTTGACCGCATATCGCTTCACCTCCTCATTTGTCGTCTTCTGCTTGAGTATATTCAGGAGTTGAAGATTTGCGGGATCTGAGCGTATCGCATGTATGATGGGGAACGAGAATTTTCCTTCTGTCAGATCTTCGCAGAGGCCTTTGTTGGTGGTGTATGAAGGTGAGCAGAGGTTTAGGTAGTCGTCGCAGATTTGGAATATTATCCCAATAAGGTTTACTAGCGGGACACAATCCCTTTGTCACTGTTAGCATATTGATGCCGAAAACTTGTCAACTTGAAACAAGTCATATTTCATGCATATTCCCACATACCTCGTACTTTTACTCTCAGCCTGCATCAACTTAACAGCCAAACGAAACAGCCCTCCCGTCTTATTCCCCACCATCTCCAAATAATCATCCTCACTTGGACAAGTCAAGGTATCCCTCCAAAACAAATCCATCCCTTGCCCCCTATGCAAATTCAACAACTCCTCTGTGTAAATCTCCAACGCCTTCGTCGGATTGCTCAACTTCTGCAGCTCCTGCAACGCGCAGAAATATACATAATTCGCCGAATTAATCGTCTGCGCGGTCCCAAATATGCTATGCGCAACAGGCAAGCCTCGTCTCAGCAAGCTCGAATCTTCAACATCGTCAACGAGTAATGATGCTGTGTGAAGCATACCAATGACTTTGGTGATGACCTCGAGACTGGGCGCGGGCACGTCGAGCCATTCATTAAACGCGGCGATCAGTTGTGCGCGGACGTCCTTTCCCGGGTGCGCGAAGAGGTAGTCGTAGGGGCCGAAGAGGATCTTTTCCTTCTCAGGGGACCAGGTGCTGCGGCCGTGGAAGGCCAGGTCGTTTATGTAGGGTTTGGAGGGGTCGGGAGCGGAGTTTGAGGGGATGATGCTGGGGCCGGTGGAGGAGGGTTTGCGTTGGCTTATCCAGTCGCCTTCGGGAACAGGCTTGAGGACAGGTTTGGAGGGAGTTTGGTTGAGGACATTTTGGCCGGTGGAGGAGGTTCGAGGTGGGATGGCGTTTGGAGAACGCAGGTTTTCGGACACCATTGTAGTGGTGGCTCTTCTGAGAAAGCTTACTCTAGAACATGGAGCAGGTGCAGAGAAGAGCCGTAGATTTAAAGAGGTAAGTCTTCGAGCTTCACGGCCTGAGCAGTTGAAATGGCGCCGTCTCCTAGAAGAGAGGTATACGTAGTGCCTTGCAGCAGGTTCGTCGGTGTCGCAGATAAGTTCAATAGTGGAGGAAAGCTTTCCAAAGAACAATATCTCATTATATTGAAAAATATCTTTAGGCTCCCTTCTCAAGGAGAGGAAGGGGAAACGTTGAGCGCCTCCGTTTGATGCCTGTTCATGTCACATGCCGCAAGGCCCCACTCGATTGCGTCATGTGAGAGCTTCACCCTCTACCACTTCTCAGGCTGTGATACACTTCAGAAAGCCCTTTGTCTTCAGGAGAACTCTAAAGAAGCTCAAATGCAATACGAAGTCCTCCATAATCATCACCAACATATATCAACGAAAGTATTGACATCGTGCATATGGAGAAAAGCTATTCCTAATGTGCCAAACGCAGGTGGTCGCCCCGGCAACAAAAATGTTTAGGATTCCAGCCAACTTAGGCGGAAGAAGGCATTAATCTTTCATGCCTCATCGCACATATTTAATTCAATTTTCTTGTATTAACAATTCTCTCTGAATCTATTATTTCTCTTGTATTCCTTTACATAATCTCATCGAAAAAACAATCATCCCCATTATCAACACTGTGTACACAACTTCAGGCACAACATAATGGAGGCTCTCCTCTCTCTCTCCTTCGATAACTTATCATCCTATGATGGGGGCAAGATACGTAAAGGGCTACGGCAAGTTGAGGGGCTTCTTGCCCAGATCTGCCTCTCGTCAACTTCTCCTTCCAAACCCATCACCCCGTCAAACAGACCACGATCTATGATCAATGACCCAGGCAAAGAGCCTCTGATCCGCAAACAACTCAGTGAACTCAAAGACGATCCCGCCTTTCGTGAATTCTTTAAGTTGCAAGAGGGATTTGAGTGGAATGTCGCGCTCAGATTGGTCAATTGTTTGGACCGATTGTTGGGAAAGAGCAATGATGGCCAGAATGACCTGCTCATTTTGGCATGTCTGGATCTGATACAAGGAATTTTGTTGCTGCATCCGCCATCGAGATCATTGTTTGCGCGAGAAATTTATATGAATGTGAATTCTCCTCTCCTCGGGACAATCAATTCTTGAGCAAATGCTGACGTTTATCTCGAATAGCACCTACTCGACCTTCTCGAACCCGTCAACTGCCCCGCAGTCCAATCAGCAACGCTCCTTACACTCGTATGCGCCCTCCTCGAAACACCACAGAATACCCGCACATTTGAAGCGCTTGACGGCCTGCTGACTATAACGTCACTGTTCAAGTCTCGCTCAACAAGTCGCGAAGTCAAGATGAAGCTTGTTGAATTCCTATACTTCTACCTCATGCCTGAAACACCTTCCATTCCAAGCGCTGACGCAACATCTTCTGTGCCAGCGATGTTGCAGCGAAGCCCAAGTAAACTCGCTGGTGCTTTTAACGGGGATGGCGGTCGAAAGAGGGCAGGTAGTGACAACGGCGATACCAAAACCACGAAGGAGAAGCAGGCGTTTCTAGGCAGATATCTGAGCAGTGTAGACGATTTGGTTGTGGATTTAAGGGAGAGCGCACCATTTGGTGGCGTCGTGTGCTGATATGTCGCAATTATTTGCATAGCAAGGCGTTGGATGACTGGGGCCAGGGCAGCATCTCATTCGATATGGCGTAAACCAACATGTGTATAGTTGGATTGTCAGATACCAGATTTTGAGGCAATTTCATATACTCTTTCAAGGTAGCTCAACCCGATGTTCTGTGCTCTCTGGAATTTCCTCAAGATAGTCTGGAGTAGCATTTTGATCAACCTTTTCACCTGGTGGCGTGACATTCGAATTTTCCTTCGAATGGCCAATCTCGACTACGCCTACAATATCACCGGGAGAATGAGGCGACAAAGGAACACCTCGAGCTGGTTGGCTTCCGGGGGACTCATTATCTGTATACGGTCCTGGTTGAGCAGTTGGCCCGAGATAGTCCGTCATTCCATGAGACCTTGTAGCGCCCACCTGCGACATGCTCTGATCCTGACCTCCTAAAACAGATTCAGACTGTTGACTATTAGCTTGCGCTTGTCGAGCAGCTTTTCTCCGTCTCATGCAAAACCACAAAAGCCCAGCGATGATGAAGCACACGAATAGAGCGATTCCTACTCCTATGCCCGCCTTTGCACCAGCTGACAATCCCGTATCAGGGTTGGTTTCCGTAATCCCGCTGACCAATGTTCCATTAGCACCCGTTCTAATGGCTGATGGTGCGCTTGTGCTACTTGCGCACAATAGCTCGGTGCCTGAATTTGTACAAATCGCGCCAATGTCACAGCATCCTCCACCCATAGAGGAAGGACAACTATATTGCCCGGCTGTACAACCACTCGGGACGATTGGTACGAGTGTTGTAGGTGACACTGCTGTTGAGACACATGCGCTCGTGGTACATGAGTAGCCCAGATAGCAACAGCTTCCGCCGTATGAACTCGCGCATTGATACGCAACATCTGCCGAACAAGGTCTTACACAGCAGGAAATGCTTGCAGAAGCCGTTCCAGTAGCATTGCTCGTTGGACCGCAGTAAAATGAGGCTATTGGACAAGGGTTGTCGCAAGTTGAACCCAAGGCACAACACGAGGCGTGGCCTTGAGTATCGCTATAGCAGTATTGATCATCAGGACAGCAGGCTCCTGGCTGCTTGATATCCTGGCCTAGAGTTACTGGCGTTAGCTTTTTAATGCAGCAGACATTGAACCCTGCTTACAATCATGAGAACCTGTTTCGCAATTAACTTGGCGCTTGGCTGGTCGCGAAGAACCCAAAATATATCTTGGTGACATTTGCTGCCCCAGCTCCATCATTGCTCCATATTGCTGCGCGACTGCCAGATTAGCCATGGTGATTGCGATGATTACCGAGGCGGGCAATTGAATCATTGTGACGATGGAGGGGAGTTGAGGCCCTTAAAGTCCGGCTTGAAGACAAAGGGAATAGAAATCATCTTAAAGAACTGCCGGCAGGGCCGAAGACCTACGAGCAAGCCACAGCTTCTTGACAGCTTTTCCGAAACAACGGGACATGCATGGGAGATCAGCTGAGAGCCGTATTCCTGCATCCTATCTTTATGAGGCTTACTCATTGGTCGGTGCCACGACGCGATACATGGGGCCACGCTTTCAGCCCAGCCGTTTATCAGCCACATTTGGCAATACTAAGCTAGAGTATCCATACAATTCCAAATGCCTTCAATTCTGCAGTCTTCTACGCTTTGCTCATAACTCTTCTAGCTTCGGGCCTTTGGTGTTTTTCTTCTGTTTATCCGTATTCCCCTCTTCAACTGAACCAGAGGCGTTGTCGAATGGTATCTCGTCGGATGCAGCACACTCCATCATGGCTGCTTCAGTCGCAAATCCCTCTTCATCCTTTAAGATGCGAGGGCCAGTGCATATTCTCTTGTCATCGAAAGTTCTTCTGCCAGTCGCATGCTTTCAAGTTGTGCTAGCATCTGATGAGTGTCTTGCTGAAGCAGCTTTGCGGTTGGAGTTGAATCGATGATGTTCATTGAATCGCTGACTTTGAGCGCTTTGAGTAGGTATAATTTTGCGACGTGATATTGATATGTGGCGGCTGCGAGGGTAATGAAGACTGATGCATTAAGGATGACTGAAATGTCAGAGATAATCGCAAAAACTGAAGATGAGGAAGAACCAGGATCTGAGATATTGAAAACAGTTTGAGATGTCGAAGAGAGAACGAATTGCTGGCTTAGCAGATTCTCACTTCTTCTCTGATCACACTTATTAGTCAACTTGGATCAACATATTTCCGGTGCCAATTAGAAACAAAGCTTTGATTTCCTACATAATTTTGATTTATTTTCTCCAAGCCTTGTAGTTGGACTCACAGTCACCTCACTTCTCACTTTTCAACAACACCTTGACCCTCGACACAAATTTCAGCTGTGCAGGTCAAATTTCAAAGCAGAGACAGTCTCCAAGTGAATACCCCTATATTCTTTCAAAAGCCTACGGCTGACACGTCAAAGCTGTCACAAGGAGGAAAACGAGATGGCTCCCAGGATGCCAAGTGATATGCATGAAACAGCTGGTGGGAATGATCTAGCTAACATCGATCTGCTCGTTTGCATAGAGAAGAAGCAAACGAAAACGAAAGAGCGACGGACAATGAAACAAATTATCCTCGACTTCTATAATCAGGGGCACGGCGATGCTTGACTAAGATATTTGACAGGACTTGGACTTCATACAGCAACTTGGTGGAGGTATGGGAAGCAGTTATGCAATGCAGCAGGTATGTTGTATAAGGAGAGTGAGGACGATTCTATATAAGATTTCAGGTGCCAGGAAGAGTTAGCCTCCTACAAAGTGACAAAATACATAATAAAAGCACACACTCCTAATACTTGTGTTCTGTTTTCTAGTGGATAATTTAGCCACTTTTGGAAGTCACACCGCATTATTGAAGGGGTATCTGCTTGTGAACAGAGCTTCTGTAACAAATACACTAACGAATAAGCCACAAGATAAGCACTTTCCATACTCCATCCATTTTTATGGTACTTACCTTCATTTGTTTTCTAGCTCGCAGCGGTTCTCATTCCGGCCACCGACCTCGGCGTGCTCGGCCAAAGCCGGCTCGTATCGGGATCATTCCAAGCTGCCTTGAGCAAACTGAGATAGCATCAATAGCAGATGAACATAAACGTAGTTCCAGCATTTACGTGTGTGTCGCAAGCTGCTGGTAGAAAATTCCATGGTCTCCTACGTATCTCATTCCTCGCTGAACTGCAGCTTCAAGTCTATAAAGAGATAGTCTTCTCTTTGTCCTGCCAACATATTCCTCTCTTTTCCGTCGCGCTCAGCTCCATCTTCGTCAACAGCTGCTATATGAGCTACTTTGTCCTATTTACAAGTGAATAGGTATTATGTCATGTTTATTCGTTGTTTCTTAGTTCAAGCTCGTCATAAGACTTTATGCAGTAATGAAATCCCTTTCCTTGCAATCATTGGCGTTGATGGCCGGAATTTATACCGGCCTTGCTATATGAGCGCGCAGCTCGCACTTTTGTTCTACTATGGGTCATCTTTTGTATTATGTCATAATTAAAACCAGAGTCATTATCATAACCCTTTATCATGGGTTCTCTCGGACCATTGAGTACTTCTTTTAATGTCCTCTGCGACACAAAACCTGAAGACACAACCCTCCCAGCTTTTATGGTCTCCACTACACGTGGATTCTTGCCTCGACAGGAGCCCGTCGTGCACCTGCCTGCCGAATTTGACGTCCTAGAGTCTATTCTCACACGCATGCCTGTTAAAACCGCGGCTGGCACACCTGGTCTTCTTGCTACGTGCACCTTGGGTGAAACAGTGTTGAAGGAGCTCCCTGATCTTACCAGTGCCATCGACAAATATAGAGACAACTTACCGCTGATGAATGCCCTTTATCGCGACTATTCCTTCCTCGCTTCGGCTTATCTACTAGAGCCATGCCATGAAAGATTCATGAAAGGAGAAAGCTATGGACTTGGACGTCAGGTCCTTCCAGCAATCATCTCTCTACCAATTTGTCGATGCGCTGAATTGTAATATACCTCCCTTTCGGTATGTATTTCTTTACTAACTAGGTACAGAGCTGGCTTCAAGCCATTCATGGAGTATGCGGGATCTTATGCCCTTTTCAACTACCGTCTTGAAGATCCCGAAGCTGGCCTTGAGTACTCCAATCTCCGCCTCATCCGCGCGTTCGAGCATGGGCTTGACCCTACTTCATCCGAGGCTGGATTCGTTCTTGTCCATGTCGATATGGTCCAGAACTCTGGTCCTCTTGTTGATGGTGTCGTATCTGCTCTGGACGCTTGTGCTCAGAAAGACCGCGAAGCATTTAACGGCGGCTTGGAAAAGGTCGTACAGAGCATGATTAAAGTTAACAAAGTCATGGATGGTTAGTCTCTACCATCTATCATATCTTGCTTTGCATAGACGCCTGAAATTGACCCGTTGCGAGGTATGTGGAATAAGAGTAAGCCAGGAGACTATACTTCCTTCCGAACTTTCATTTTCGGCATAACCAGGTATGTGACTAGCCCTTAGCAAAGTAACGAAACTGACCTCGTGGCAGCCAGTCAATGTTTCCGAATGGTGTCGTCTATGAAGGCATCTCTGAAGAGCCTCTATCCTTCCGGGGAGAGAGCGGCGCAAATTTAAGTCTATTTCAAATGATTTACGTTCGCTGCATTGCTAACAAACTCACAGGATAGCATGGTAAAACATTAGATCCTCTCCTCATCTCATAAAACTCACCACAAACAGATCCCACTTTGTGACAATTTCCTCCAGATCAGCATGCCATCCACACCTTTAACAAGCATCCTGCAAGACTTCCGCTCCTACCGCCCGGGCAACCACCGCGAGTTCCTCGCATACGTGCAAGAGCAGTCCTCCTTGCTTGGCCTAAAAGCCTACGCCCTCTCCGACCCCTCATCCGCAGCCCTGTACCTGCACGCCTTGAACCAAGTTCGTGATTTCCGCTGGCGCCACTGGTGCTTCACACGCGAATACATCCTCAAGAAAACGACTCATCCAACAGCCACCGGTGGCAGCCCAATCGTCACGTGGTTGCCGAATCAGCTGAATGCTGTGTTGGATGCGATGGTTGAAGTTTGGGAGATGTGGAAGGGGAAGGGCAGCTTGAAGGGTTGTAGTGATGTTATGGATCTTATGTATGTGCAGCGGGATACGCTGAGGAAGGAGGTTAGGAAATATTGCCAGGAGAGGGGCGTGGAGGCTTAGTTGACCTGTCGTTGTTTGCTGAAGAGAGGTTCATGTGAATGCGTTCTTCTGATTTCTTTTCTTATCCCCCAGCTTTCTTATTTGGGAGGCATCAAATTGAACATTGTATACTCAGAAAGAGTTCTTCGACTATTTATTCTCTAAAACTTGACATCTCGCATTCAGAGGTCAATCATGCATTAAGAGACATTCATGTAGCACGTGATGCATGCTCACAAAATGCCTCTTTGCAAAGTACCTTAGCACGAATGACTCCAGCCCCTAAGTCACTTTAATCCAAGCATGCAAATTCAATTAACAGCATTGAGAAAGCAACAAAGCCTTAATTGCTAAAATCCTGCCTGGAGCTCATGTAGACTTGCGATATTGCTCCAGGCCATACATGCTGACATAAATCGTATCCATCACCACAAGCTGCTATCTTGTATATCAGAACGCATGTGCGTAAATAAGATCATGGCAAAAGCACACACATAGCCAAAAATGCCGGCATACAAATCTAAATACCGTTTTCCGTTCCATCCATCCCCCAAACTTTTTATCACACGACCTATCCATAATCCGTCACTGCGCCAGTCCCGCCTTTGTCCAACCAAGGATATCCTTCCCTCCTTCCGTATTCAAGACTGCCTCAGGTCCATCCCAAAACATAACGCCACCAAAATTCACAAGCTGCATATCCTCCACGCTCTTCGCAATGGCCTCCATTCCCTCTGGTGATCCGATGGCCTCATAAGCTGTGTAACCCGCAAGGCTCCATGCCGGCGCTCCTAAATACAATCTTGGTTTTGGATTGAGAGTGCTTGAATTAAGAGCTGTGGACCATTGTTGGATTGAGTTGTTAAAGTTGGAGGACCCTATCTCGCATGGTGGGTTGTTGTAGAATTGTACCCAGACGAAATCACAAATTAGGAGCATAGATAGTGGGTCTGAAGCGTCCGGGAAGGGGCATTGAGGTGCGGAAGAGAGGTAGAACGTTTTGCTGGTATCCAATCCGTAATTTGTGCGTAGGGTTGATCCGAAGGTGTCGAAGTACGCCGGGAGCTTATCTTCCATGTCTGCGGGATAGTTAGTGGATGAGACTTTATGTTGTAACATATGATGGCTTACCAACATCAAAGCCGTCAATAGAGACATTTCCAAAGGGTCGAAGTTGTATATCGATGCTTCCTGGTGGTCCAAACAGTTCCCAAAGGACGTTCGCGAAATCAAAAGCGTCTGAGGTGGATGCAAAGCTCAATGAGCTTGTTGACCCTCCTATGCTTAGTAGGACCTTCTTTCCATATTTTTGCTGGCATATATCAATATAGCTCTCTAAATCAGGGCATGACAGCAGCCCAGGAGCCTCTGCCATCATTTCCGACGTTTGTCCACCACAAGCCGCCCCGAAGTTGAGATCGGGATATTTTCCGTCATAATTGCTTGTAATTACAAAGGCAAGGATGACTATGTCGATATTCGGGTCGGCACATTGTGCTTCTAAAGTTGTCTCACCAGTAGCTCCAGACTGTCCATAGTACACAGCGATATTCTGTGTAGACTGAGAATTGAATGTGTACGAAGACGTGCCTGTTGATGACGGCTCCGGGCTCACAGAGGTCGCCCTAAAGACTCCTCCGTTTGACGAATCCATGGCAGCCGCGTTTGCCCAATCGCTGTCAGGAAGTGCAGAAGCAGACGTAGCTACGGTTTCAAATGCGGTCACATCCACCGGCGACATAGAAACAGATGTAGCTGCAGCTTCAGATGTTATCACAGCCACCAATGACACCGTCATTATTTCGTCGATAGTTTGAGTGGCATAACACACTGAGCCCTGTGTTACTGCGGCCGCGTCTGGAAAGGATCTTGTTTCTGAGGATGCCGATAAATCCTGCAGTGTCGCTATTGCTCCAGGGCCAGGCGAGGAGCTTGGTGCTGATCCTGATATATCAACCGTTGCTGCTGCCGTTGAATCTGTTGATGGAACTACCGCTAATCCTGTTGTAGTATCTGTGGCCTCTGCGGTGTCTCCAGGAGCTGCATCTACCAGAAAAACGGAAGCCATAGCCGTCGCTGGAATAGTTGTTGCAATAATGACTGGGTTAGTTAAGGAGGGGTTACTCACTTCTACAGGCGCCGATGACAGGAATACCGCCGGCATTGTTGATTCTATCAAACTTGCGAGCACAGTCGGTAAACTCACAGTAGTTGTCGAACCTGGGATAAGTCCTTCAGCATCAAGAAGGATGCTTAGTTGTTCCAGAATC
>Ga0335075_10017415_pt1 | contig 10684 bp, 6 predicted proteins | sample Lox_Sample_24_FD_206723 | JGI IMG/M metagenome (GOLD analysis project Ga0335075, IMG submission 206723) | Soil microbial communities from Loxahatchee National Wildlife Refuge, Florida, United States - Lox_Sample_2.4 | ecosystem: Environmental > Terrestrial > Soil > Wetlands | place: USA: Florida... | reverse complement strand
CCGAACGGCCGGACAGCGAGGCCAGCCGCCTCGCACGCCGCGGTGAACTCCGCGGTGCGTTCACCCAGCGGCAGCCAGACGAAGTTGGCCTCGGTGGGCGGCACGGTCCAGCCGGCCGCGATCAGCTCCTCGCGGACCCGGGTCCGCTCCTTGACGGTGAACTCGACCCGCTCCATCAGCTCGTCCTCGGCGGCCAAGGACGCGATGGCGGCCGCCTGAGCGATGTGGTTGACCGAGAATGGCAGCATTGTGGTGCGGGCCGCCGCGACCACCGGCTCATGCGCGATCATGTACCCGACGCGCAGCCCGGCCAGCCCGTAGGCCTTAGAGAAGGTGCGCAGCACCGCGACGTTGGGCCGGTCGCGGTATATCTCGATCCCGTCCGGCACCGCTTCGTCGCGGATGTACTCCCGGTATGCCTCGTCGAGCACCACCAGGCAGTCCCGCGGCACCCGGTCGAGGAACGCGGTCAGCTCGTCGCCATGCACGACGGTGCCGGTCGGGTTGTTCGGGTTGCAGACGAAGACCATCCTGGTGCGCAGGGTGATGGCGTCCGCCATCGCGGCCAGGTCGTGGGTCTGGTCGCGCAGCGGCACCCGGACCGAGTCGACCGCGGCAAGGTCGGACAGCGTGGGATAGGCCTCGAACGACCGCCATGCGTACACCACCTCGTTGCCAGGCTCCCCCACGGCCTCGAGCAGCTGCTGCGCGACGCCTACCGAACCGCAGCCGACCGCGACATGGCTGTCCGGCACGCCGAACCGCGCGGCGACCGCCTCGGTCAGCGCCGTCGCCGGGTGGTCCGGATACCGGTTCACCGACCGGGAAGCCTCGGCAATCGCCTCGACCACCGACGGCAATGGCCCGTACGGCGACTCATTAGAGGACAGCTTGTACGTCTTCCCTGTACCGCCGAAGGGTGTCCGGCCCGGCTTGTAGGCCGGAAACCCATCCAGCACCGAACGGAACCGCGGTGAGGCATCACTCATGCCTACAGTTTCGCACTTCGCGGCTAATGGAGCGATTCCATGGCCCGGCCGTAGGCCTGCTCGGCCAGCACCTTCGCGCCTTGCTCGGACGCGTCCGGCCCCACGATGGTGACGGCACCGACGAAACCGTTGCCCCGGTAGACCACCGACCACACGTTCACGTCGGCGTACCCGGCTGCCTTGACGTTGAGCGCCCTGGCCTGCTCGGCGATGCCGGGCATCGCCGATTCCGTCACCGCGTAGGAGAACGTCTTGCCGTCCACGGTCGCTTTATAGTGCGAGCAGTCGGCCGGCAGGCGTGAGGCCAGCGCGTGCTCCGCGATCCGCCTGGACGCCGCTACGATCACCTCCGACACTCCGTCCCTGCCGACACGGAACGTCACGACCGAGGCGGGTGCGTCGGCGAACGTGGACGAGTTGAAGCCGGTGACGGTGGCCTGAGCGCACCTGGCCGGCGATACGGTGACGCCGCGCAGAGAGTCCTTGCTGGTCTGGACGTCGGGCAGCCCGCCGTAAGCACCTGCCTCGGCCGGCGCGACGGGAGCCGCCCCGTTCACGCTGCCGAGCAGCGCACCCTGCAGCTGGGCCGCGGTGAAGGCGGCTGGCGCGGTCGCCGAGGATGTCGCGCCGTTTCCCGCCGAGGGGGCCGCCCCGTTTCCCGTCGAGGGCGCCCTCCCGTTTCCCGCGGAACCGCAGGCGGTGAGAGCGGCTGCGCCAGCGGTCGCCAGCAGAACCGCGGCCATGGCCTTGGGCGTGGGTTTGGACGTGGACGTGGACGTGGACGTCGACGTGGGCGTGGGCATGGGCTCGGGCCGCCGCCAGTAACGCTCCGACATAGAAGCACCCTTCTTACGTTCCGGAATTGGCTTGCTTCGATGCGTGAGGATAGCCTACGTTGCGTGATCGAAACGCAGCTTTTCGTTAAAGCAGGAACACGCAGTAGTGCTCCGCTCTGGGCTATCTGGTAGTTATGTCCCATGGGTCCGCTGCATGGCGTGAAGGTGCTGGAGATCGCGGGCTTGGCGGCCGCGCCGCTTGGCTGCACGATCCTCGCCGACCTGGGCGCGGATGTGCTGCGGGTGGACCGGGTCGGCGGCCGCGGCATGACGGCCGATCCGCTCAGCCGGGGCAGGCGGTCCATCGCGCTCGACCTGAAGACCGCCGACGGCATCGAGATCCTGCTCCGGCTCGCTTCCGAACGCGACGTGCTGGTAGAGGCATTCCGTCCCGGGGTCGCCGAGCGGCTCGGCTTTGGCCCAGCGGTCTGCACGGCGCGCAATCCCCGGCTGATCTACGCGCGCATGACCGGCTGGGGTCAGGAAGGCCCGCTGGCACCGACCGCCGGGCACGACATCAACTACATCGCGATCTCAGGAGCGCTGTCACTGATCGGACGCGCGGGCGAGCGTCCGGTGCCGCCGGTCAACCTGGTCGGTGACTTCGGCGGCGGCGGGATGCTCCTGGCCATCGGCGTGCTCGCCGCGCTGGTGGAGCGGGGGCAGTCCGGCCAGGGCCAGGTGATCGACGCCGCGATGGTGGACGGCTCGGCACTGCTCACCGCGGTCTTCCATGCTTTTTCGGCCGCCGGGGGGTGGCGGCGAGAACGGGGCAGCAACCTGATCGACGGCGGCGCGCCGTTCTACGACACGTACCAGACCGCGGACGGGTACCTGGCGGTCGGCGCGCTCGAGCCTCAGTTCTACACTTTGCTGCTTGACGGCCTGGGCCTAGCCGACGACACGAGCCTGCCCGACCGGGACGACCGGGCGAACTGGCCGGCGCTGCGGGAGCGGTTCGCCGAGGTCATCGCCCGGCGGACAACCGCCGAGTGGAGCGAGGTGTTCGCCGGGACGGACGCGTGCGTCGCGCCGGTACTCAGCCTGGCGGAGGCGGTCAAGCACCCGCACAACCAGGCCCGCTCTATGTTCACCGAGGTCGGCGGCATCGCCCAGCCGGCCCCCGCGCCCCGGTTCAGCCGTACTCCCGCCGACCCGCCTCGGCCCGCTCCCGCCGTCGGCGAGTCCTCCGCGGAGATCCTAGCGGCCCTCGGCTACTCCGATACCGGGATCGCGGCCCTGCGCGACCGCGGCGTCACGAACTAGGATGCCCAGCCCACGATCATGGACTGCGTACCCGGCAGGGCCGACGCGTGCTCGCTGTCCCCACCCTGGCGGCCCGGAGCCGCCGCATCCGTTATGGCTTCACCTGTTGCGTTATCTAAGAACCGGCGAATGCCGACATAAAGGCACTGACGGATCGCCGTAACCTACCGCAAGAAATGTAGCGCTACGCTGGTAGTGGTACATTCCGGGCCCGTGCTAGACCGGCTGCGGCGACCCGTGTCCGCACAAGCGGGCCGGTTTAGCCACCACGGTAACTTGCCGGCAGCTCAGTGCGGGTCGCCGTGGCGGGCATCGGGCGGTTCCGCGGCCTCGCGGCGGCGCCAGTCGTCTGGCAGGGTGACCTCAAGCACGTCATCGACGGTGATCACGCCAAGCAGATGCCTCTCGTCGTCGACGACAGGGATCGTGATCAGGTTGTAGTCGGTCATCAGCACGGCCACGTCCATGACGTCAGCATCCGGGCCGACCCGGACCGGGTCGGTATCGCAGACGTTGATCACCGCCACGGACGGCACGGACTGCAACAGCGTGATCACGGTCGCCACGCCGCGCAGCCCGCCGTGGTCGTCTACGGCGTGCACGCTGGTCAGCGCCTCTGGCTGCAGTCCGGTAGACTCCCCGATCCTGGCCAGGGCCTCGGCCACCGTCGCCATCGAGGGCATCGTGATGAAGTCCACACCCATCAGGCCTCCGGCGCTCGTGCTGTTGAAGCCGAGCAGCTTCAGCACCTTTGCCCGCTGCCCGGCCGGCAGCAGGTCGAGCACCGGCTGGCGGCGGCGCTGCGGCAACTCGGCGATGGCGTCGGCCGCGTCATCCGCGCGCATCCTGGCCAGCACCTCGGCGATGTCCGCGTCCGTGCGGGCGCCGAGCAGCCGGGCGGCCAGATCCTCGTCGAGTTCTTCGAAGACATCCGCCTCAAGCTCGGGGTCGGCGTGAACCCGGCCGAGAATCTCGGTCTCCTCTTCCTTGGAGGCATTTTCCAGCATGTCGGCGATCTGGGCGGGTTTGAACCGGCGGATCCGGGCAAACGGCCCGCGCAGCAGCGCGCTGCCCTCGTGCCCGATCAGCCACTCGAAGTCGTGCCAGTCCCTGCAGGCTGTGTTCTCCTCACCATGGCGGCCGAACACCCTCCGCGCTTGCCGCTGCGTGTCCACGCCAGCCAGCACCCACTCATCCCTGTCCTTGACCAGTTCCAGGTCGGCGGCCCGGACCAGGCGGACGTTCCGCACGTCGATGAGCCGGTGCCCGAGCACGTCCGCGCGAAGCAGCACCTCTCCCTCCCGCCGTTCAAAGTGGCGCAAGTCCAGCCGCGCGCTGGACAGGCTCAGCGGATCCGCCTGGAAATCTGCCACCTGCTCGGCGGGTACGAAGACCCCGCGGCCGCCGCCAACCGTCACCACGATCGCCGTTACCAGCGGGTAGTCGGCTCCGCGCAGCCGGACGATCACATCTGAGAGCTTGCCGAGCGTCTCACCGCTCCGATCCGCCACCGGCCGCTTGAGCAGCCGCGACAATCGCAACGTCGCTCTGCCGTTGGCGAGCGCGCCAGGACCGGCCGGCCCGGCGGGTGAAATTGTCATCTCAGCCTCTTCTTGTTCATGGCGCGGAGGGTGAACCCGGGTGTACCGGGTAATCCTTCCCGCGTCGGGCCCGGTTAGCGCCATCACCGCTCCTGATGGTATGAAGTCTCCGGCGGGTAAACAGGACGAAGGGCGCAGATAGAGAGTGTCGACACGGAAGGCAACAGCTCTCCTCGACGGGGGCGCCGGCCTGCCGGAAAGCGTCTGGTACACAGCCAAGCGCAAGCTGCTGGGCCAGCCGATCGTCAATGCCGACTTGCGCGAGCAGCGGCTATCAAAAAAGCTTGCCCTTGGCGTGCTATCCCCGGACGGGATTTCCTCCTCGGCCTATGGCACCGAGGAGATCCTGATCGAATTGCTGCCGAAGTTCGGTCTCGCCGCCTTCGCCCTGCTGATCCCGATGACCGGCGTGGTCTTGTTCGTCATGCTGCTCGTGGTGCTGTCCTATCGCGAGGTGGTGACGGTCTACACCCGGGCCGGCGGCTCCTACGTGGTGGCCAGGGAGAACTTCGGACCCAGGATCGCCCAAGTGGCGGCCGTCGCCCTGCTGATCGACTACGTGGTCACGGTCGCCGTCCAGATCGCGGCCGGCACCGCCGCGGTCGCCTCGGCCCTCCCTAGCCTCGGCCCGTACTCCACCCAGATCTCCATCGGCATCATCCTGGTGATGTGCTACGGCAACCTGCGCGGCATCAGGGAAGCGGGCAAGATGTTCGCGCTGCCCACCTACCTGTTCTCCGGCACGGTGCTGCTGATGATCGCGGTCGGACTGATCCGTGAGGCCGCGGGCAACCTGCCCCGCCAGGACATCGCCCACCTGCACGGCCTGTACGGCAACGGGACCGCCGTCTCCAACCTGGCGGTCGCGGCCATCGTCCTCACGCTGCTGCGCGGCTTCGCCAACGGCGGCTCGTCGCTGACCGGCATCGAGGCCGTGTCCAACGCGGTCAGCGCGTTCAAGCCGCCGGAGGGCATCAACGCCCGCAAGGTGCTGGTGACGGAGGGCGCGATCCTCGGCTCGCTGGTGGCGGGCATCTCCTGGCTGGCTTTCCGCACCCACGCAGCTCCGTATATTTCCGGATATCCGACGGTGATCGCGCAGGAAGCCAGGATGGTGTTCGGCAGCGACGGGCACTTCATGTACTTCGTCGTCCAGACGGCCACCGCGCTCATCTTGTATACCGGCGGCAACACCAGCTTCAACGGGTTCCCGTTCCTGACCAGCTTCGTCGCCGAGGATTCGTTCCTGCCTCGGTGGATGACCAAACGCGGCCAGCGGCTGGTGTACTCCAACGGCATCATGGTGCTGACCGTGCTGTCGGTAGCGCTGATGGCCGCGGTCGGCTCCAACGTGAACAGGCTGGTGCCGTTCTACGCGATCGGCGTGTTCACCGCGTTCACCATGGCCGGCTTCGGCATGGCCAAGTACCACACCACGCACAAGGAGCCTGGCTGGCGGTACAAGCGCGTCATCAACTTCTCGGCCGGTGTGCTCAGCGCCATCGTCGTGATGGTCTTCGCGGTGGTGAAGTTCACCGAGGGTGCCTGGCTGATCGTGATCATCTTCCCGATCCTCGTCGTCGCGCTGATCTTGCTGAATCAGGAGTACCGCGCCGAAGCCCAAGTGCTGGAGAACATCGGGGAGCGCCGGGCGGCCGGCCTCACGCCGAACCAGCCCAACTACACCCGGCGCGTGGTCATCGTGTTCGTGGACGATTTCGACCTGTCCACGATCGCCGCCCTGCGTTACGCGCGCAGCTTGCGGCCGAGCACGCTCCGCGCCGTCCACTTCGTGATCGACACCGCTCAGGCCGAACGGCTGCGCGTCGCCTGGCTGCCCGACCGGAACGTCAGCCTGGAGTTCGTCGACTGCCCAGACCGCCGGCTCCCCCGGGCCGCCGCCGAACTGGTCAGCAACGAAGCCGAAACGCCGGGCACGCACGTGACCGCGATCTTGCCCAGGCGGAGCTTCTCCCCGCTGCTGGGCCGGCTCATGCACGACAGGACTGCGGACAAGATCGCCGGCGTGGTAAGCCGGGTACCGAACGCCGCGGCCACGATCATCCCGTTCGATGTGCAGGCCCGGGTGGCAACCTTGCAGCAGCGGCAGGCCGAGCAGTTGAGAGCCGAGCAGTTGAGAGCGGTCCCCGCCGCCGGCAAGGCCCCGCGGGACGCCGACGGCGAAGTCGCGCGGAAGATCTCGTCGCCGGGCAACCTGCCCGGCGCGGGCGGTTACGACCGGCCCACCCCGCCGCCTGGCACCGACCAGATCGGCTCGCTGACCCAGCCCGGCCGGGCCACGGTAGAGGGCAGGGTCCGCGTGGTGGAGATCCGCCCGGTCGAGCACAACACCGTGCTCGCCGTCGAGATCTCTGACTCCACCGGCGACCTCACGGCGCTGTTCTACGGCCGCTCCCGCATCCCGGGCTTGATGTGCGGCGGCAAGGTACGGCTGCGCGGCCAAGTGGGCATCAGCGGTGCTGGTCAGGGAGGGGGCGGCCCGGTCATGGTCAACCCCGCCTATGAGCTGCTCATCCCCGGCAGCACCGACAAGGCGGACGAATAGGGAGGGAACCGCTGACGAAAGGCGGGAACCCGCTGGCAGAAGGCGGGAACCCGCTGGCAGAAGGCGGGAACCCGCTGATAGAAGGCGGGAACCCGCTGATAGAAGGCGGGAACCCGACCGTACGCTCCGGGCAATGAAGGGTGGCCTGTAAACCACCCGGAGGGTCGCGGATGTCACCCCAGAGCCGGCAGATCCCGCAAAGCGACGCTGATGTTATCGAGCTCTCCCGGCACGACCCCGAGGAGTTCACCGAGCTGTTCCGCAGGCACGCGCCGTGTATCCAGCGGTACGTGACGCGCCGCCTCGGCCCCGATGCCGCCGACGACATCGTGGCGGAGACGTTCCTGCTCGCGTTCCGGCACCGGGACAGGTACGACCCGAGCCGGGCCGACGCGCGGCCCTGGCTGTACGGCATCTGCACCAACCTCATCGGCAGGCACCGCCGCGCGGAGATCAGGCAGTACCGCGCGCTGGCCCGGACGGGGGCCGACCCGGTCACCGAGTCATTCACCGACCGGGTGGACGACCGGGTCAGCGCGAGCGGCGCGCACAGGGAAATCGCATCGGCGCTGGCCAGGCTGTCCGCTGAGCTGCGTAACACGCTGCTGCTGGCGGCCTGGAGCGACCTTTCATACGAGGAAATAGCGGCGGCGCTCGGCGTGCCGGTAGGCACCGTGCGATCACGATTGAGCCGGGCTCGCGGCAAGCTGCGCAAGATTCTGCCCCAGGAGCCACAAGCATGAACGAGATGGACCAGCTCACCCGGTTCAGGGGCGAGATCCCGTTCGGCGTCACCCCGCGCGCCGAGCAGATGTTCCGCGCCGCGCTAGACACTGAATTGTCCTCAGAACAGCATCTGGTGTCGCCGCCACGTGCTGGAATCTTCGGCCGGAGGCTGGCAGGCCTGCGTGGTGCGCGGTCCAGCTGGCGCTACGCGATTGCCCTCCCGGTAGCGGCAGCCCTGGTGACCGGTGCCCTCGTGGCGGTCCAGCCGTCTGGGGTACAGGCGATGACCCTGCAGCAACTGGCCGACCGTGCCGCGGCGGCCGCGCTAGCCCAGCCGAACCTGTCCGCCGGGCAGTGGATCTACCAGGTGCTCGCGTGGAAGACCCCGGCCGCACACCAGCACGTAGGGCCCAACCCCAGCATTCAGTCCGGCTGGATGACCGCCGACGGCACGATCACCTACGGCGGCGCCGGCAGCATCGGCAACCCGATCTACCCGTACAACAAGATCGATTCCCTTCCGCGCAACCCTGAGAAACTCGACAAGTACTTCAGGAGCCTGGACCCGGTCAAGAACGACAATTATGGTGTCGTGGTATTCAGCCAGATCGAGCAAATGCTGTTCGCGATGGTGGTGCCGCCCTGGCTCCAGGCGGAGATGTATCACGCGCTGGCTCTCATTCCCGGCATCCAGGTAAAGGATGAAGTCAAGGACATCCTCGGCCGGACCGGGGTCGCGTTCGTGCTGCCGCCGACCGGACAGAGCGAGAAGCTGGAAATCATCGTGGACGCGTCGGACTACCACCTGCTGGCGCGGGGGTCCTGGGACAACCCCAGTACCCCGTCGCCAGACATCGAGATCGCGATAGTCAAGGAGTACCCCGTCGCCCAGCTGGGCAGCACCCAGCCGTCCACGGTGCCGCCGAGTGCGGCTGAGCTCGCGGCCGAGAAGATCGCGTTCTATGAGGAGTACGCGTATTACCAGCCGAAGATCAACTCCGTCGCGCCGGGCGAGTGGCTGTACAGGGAGCTGAGCATCGGCGGCAAGGAGCAGGAGATCTGGGCGACCGCCGACGACTCCGCCCAGGCGGAATACGTGAACGGCGCGCGCCAGGTCTGCGCGCGGACGGACCCGTGCGCGGCGTCGGAGCACTGGCTGATGCCAGCCGGTCCGAGCTTCACGCTGATCTATCCGCAGTACCCGCGCCTGACACCAGCCGAGATCAGGCAACTGCAGAATCAGCTCAAGCAGCTGAAGAAGTTGCCGGCGAAAAAGCGTCAGGCCGCGCTGGACAAGCTGCTCAGCTCGGAGAGGAAGCTGCTCAAACGACCTAGCAAGCCACTGCCGACGCTACCCGAGTACCCCCAGCCGTTGCTGGCCACGCTCAACAGCTACAGTACCGGCTGCACCAACGTGGCGGCTGACTGCAACGTGGTCAACGTGGCCGCGAACGTGCTCACCGGATACGGCAACTACCCGTACCTGGACGCGAGCTGGTTCCTCGCGCTCGCGGACGTGCCCGGCGCTGGCCTCAAGCACATCACCGATGGGGCGGGAAACCCGGACATCGAGTTCACCTTCCCGTCCCAGGATGGCGTCACAGGCATCCTGGTCAACGCGACCCTGCTCAACAAAGGCGACATCCAGTACGAGGGATACGTAGAGGACGGACAGCAGACGCTTGTTCTGAATCAAACGCCCGTTTCCGGACCCGGCGTCCGGCCCTAGGTTTTGTCGCGGCCCGCGATGGGCCGCGATCGGGCCGAGAGAGGGCGCGCCCGGCTTCATCCAGCCGATGCCGCGCATGTTTCCCGGCTAGACCTTGTGCAAGCGATGCCTACTGGTTAGTAATGGATGATGACCGCGTCGGCGAGCAGAGCTGGAGGGCCGCGTGAGCACCTACGACCACTACACGAGTCCGGTGCCGGCCGGCACCTGGGATGTGCCTGCCACCGGGGCGGCCCGGTTCTCCTGGGAGTACGACGACGGGCGCCAGCGGCTGCTCGACCTGTACCAGCGCGGCAAGGATAAGCAGTGGGACGCCGCCAAGCGGATCGACTGGGCACTGCCAGTTGACCCCACGGACGTGATGCAGACCGGGGACGAACTCAACCCGATCTACGGCTCGCGCCAATGGGAGAAGCTCAACCAGGCCGAACGCGACGAGTTGAGCATCCACCTGTCGTCCTGGCTGTTCAGCCAGTTCCTGCACGGTGAGCAGGGCGCGCTGACCGTGGCCGCGCGGATCGTGGAGTCGGTGCCGGACATGGATTCCAAGTTCTATGCGGCCACCCAGGCCATGGACGAGGCACGCCACGTCGAGCTCTTCTCCCGCTTCATCAAGGAGAAGATCGGTACCTACTACCCGATCAACCCTGACCTGGCCAGGCTGCTGGCCGACGCGCTCAGCGATTCCCGCTGGGACATGCCGTACCTGGGCATGCAGGTGCTAATCGAAGGGCTGGCGCTGGCCGCGTTCGGTGTGCACCGGGACATCACAGCCAACGCGCTGGTCAAGCAACTGCTCGCGTACGTGATGCAGGACGAGGCCAGGCACGTCGCGTTCGGCCGGCTGGCGCTGCGCGACTACTACGCGGGCCTGACCAACGCCGAGCGCGCCGACCGCGAGGAGTTCGTGGTCGAGGGCTGTCACCTGATGCGCAACCGGTTCCGCGCGCAAGAGGTCTGGGAGCGGATGG
>Ga0335075_10017414_pt1 | contig 10685 bp, 9 predicted proteins | sample Lox_Sample_24_FD_206723 | JGI IMG/M metagenome (GOLD analysis project Ga0335075, IMG submission 206723) | Soil microbial communities from Loxahatchee National Wildlife Refuge, Florida, United States - Lox_Sample_2.4 | ecosystem: Environmental > Terrestrial > Soil > Wetlands | place: USA: Florida... | reverse complement strand
TCCCAGCGCGAGCCCCAGATGACCTTTATGACGTTCCATCCTGCGCCGCGGAACGTCGCTTCGAATTCCTGGATGATCTTCCCGTTCCCCCTCACAGGTCCGTCGAGGCGCTGCAGGTTGCAGTTCACCACGAAGATCAGGTTGTCGAGATGCTCGCGACCGGCGACTGCGAGAGCGCCGGCAGCCTCGGGCTCGTCGAGCTCGCCGTCGCCTACGAAGCACCACACCCGGCTCGCGCTCGTGTCGACGAGCTCTCGGTGCACCAGGTAGCGGTTTATGTGCGCCTGGTAGATCGCGTTTATGGGACCGAGCCCCATCGAGACTGTCGGGTACTCCCAGAAGTCGGGCATGCATCGGGGGTGGGGGTAGCTCGGGAGCCCGCCGGCCGAGACCTCCTGGCGGAACCCGTCGAGCTGCGCCTCGCTCAGGCGCCCTTCGACGAAGGCGCGCGCGTAGATGCCTGGCGAGGCGTGGCCCTGGAAGTACACCTGGTCCCCCGGACCACCGTCGGACTTTCCCCTGAAGAAGTGGTTGAAGCCGACCTCGTACAGCGACGCCGAGCTCGCGTACGTGGATAGGTGACCACCGATACCCTCACTTCGGTGATTCGCCCGTGTCACCATGACCGCAGCGTTCCATCGGATCATGGCCCTGATGCGGCGCTCCGTGTGCTCGTCTCCGGGGAACCACGGCTCGGAGTCCCTCGGGATCGTGTTCACGTAGGGTGTCGAGACCATCGCAGGGAAATCGATCTGTTGAGCCCTGGCGCGCTCGATCAGCTTCATGAGCAGGAAACGTGCACGCTGCCGGCCGTGCACCGATACGACCGTGTCGAACGAGTCGAGCCACTCTGTCGTCTCGGCGGGATCGATGTCGGGCAGCTGATGGGAAACTCCGTCGAACAGCACGACATCCATGCTTCCACTGCACGACAGTGTCGTGGTAACACGATCCCCGTGCCGAGCGAAGGCCTGCCGTTGTCAGATCGACGGTCCACGGATCTGGGCCGGGGTGACAGTCCTCCCGGGACCGTCTTCACGGACGGGTCGTGCCTGGGCAATCCCGGACCGGGCGGCTGGGCGTGGGCGGTACCCGGCGGGCCGTACACGAGCGGCGCCGAGGACACGACGACCAACCAGCGCATGGAGATCCGCGCGGTGATCGAGGCCCTGCGGTCGCTGGAGGGTCCGCTGGTGGTGATGAGCGACTCCGCCTACGTGGTCAATTGCTTCAAGCAACGGTGGTGGGAGGGTTGGCAGCGCAGGCATTGGCGAAACAGCCAGGGTCGGCCGGTCGCGAACCAGGACCTGTGGGAGTCGCTGCTCGCTCTCGCTCTCGACCAGTCGCGCTCGGTCGTCTTCCGCAAGGTCCAAGGTCACTCGGGCGACACCATGAACGACTTCGTCGACCGGCTCGCCGTCGAGGCCGCGTCGAGCGGGAGGGGGCGGTCGGGGACTGCGCCGTGAACCGGCCCTTGCCGTAGCATGCGCCCCATGCGACTCGAGGGTGTTTCTGCGATCGTCACCGGCGGCGCCTCCGGCCTCGGCGCCGGGACTGTTAGGGCGCTTTCGGCCGAGGGCGTGCGCTGTTTCGTCTTCGACCGCAACGAAGCGGGGGCGAAGGAGATCGCCGCCTCGGTAGGCGGCGTGGCCGTAGCCGGCGACGTCACTGATCCCGACGATTGCCAGCGCGTCGTCGACGAGGCCGCAAGCACGGGCGCGCTTCGGATCGCAGTGAACTGCGCCGGGCTCGGCTGGATTGGCCGCGTGGTGAACCGCGACGGCACCCCTCACGACCTGAAGGCGTTCCAGACCATCTTGGGGGTAAACACGGTCGGGACGTTCAATGTGATGACACGCGCGGCGGCTGCCATCTCGAGCGTCGATCTGAGAGACGACGGCGAACGCGGCGTGATCGTCAACACCGCTTCGGTTGCTGCGTTCGAGGGCCAGATCGGACAGTTCGCCTACTCCGCGTCCAAGGGGGCGATAGTGGGAATGACGCTTCCCGCGGCCCGGGACCTGGCGGTGGTCGGGATCAGGGTGGTCACAATCGCACCCGGGTTGTTCGACACGCCGCTGCTCGGGATGCTCCCGGAGACCCAGCGCGACGCCCTCGGTCGATCAGTCCTGTTCCCCAAAAAGCTCGGGGATCCTGCGCAGTACGGGCAGTTGGTGGTGCAGATCGCCCAGAACAGCTACCTGAACGGCGAGGTCATCCGTCTCGACGGCGGCATCCGAATGCCGCCCAAGTAGCCGATGAGCTCCGACAGGCTCGCGCAGGCGACCGTTCGTGGATGCGGGTACTCGGTGAGCTGCGCACCGCACCGTTCGGAGAGCTGATGCGCCAAGTCTCGATCGGCGGAGCACACGTGTCGGTCGTCGGCCTTGGCACATGGCAGTTCGGTTCGCCCGAATGGGGCTACGGCAGAGAGTACGACGACCGCGAGGCCCGCGCGATCGTCGAGAGGGCGCTCGACCTCGGGGTGAACCTGATCGACACGGCCGAGATATACGGGTTCGGCCGATCGGAGAGGATCGTCGGCCGGGCCCTCGGCGCGCGCCGCGAGGAAGCCTTTCTCGCCACCAAGATCCTTCCTGTGCTCGCGGTGAGCCGGGTCGTCGAGTGGCGCGCTGCGGGAAGCCTCCGTCGTCTCGGAACAGATCGGATCGACCTCTACCAGCTGCACCAGCCGAACCCGGCGGTGCCCCTTTCGATGACGATGTCGGCATTCCGCAAGCTGGCGGACGACGGTCGCATCGTTCACGCGGGGGTGTCCAACTATTCGCTAGCGCGTTGGCAGTCCGCAGAAGCTGCCTATGGCCGCGCCGTACTGTCCAACCAGGTTCGTTACAACTTGCTCGATCGTCGTCCTGAGCGTGAGCTGCTCGCATGGGCGCGCGACCGGGGCAGGATCGTCATCGCCTACAGCCCGGTCGCCCAGGGTTTGCTCTCGGGACGCTACGACGCTGATCATCCGCCACGAGGAACGATGAGGGCGGGTTCTGCGGCCTTCTCGGGGGAGCACCTCGAGCGGGTCACCCCGGTGCTCGACGTCCTTCGCGAAGTCGCCGCCGCGCACGCGGCGACGCCGGCTCAGATCGCGCTTGCGTGGTTGTTACACGGCTCCAACGTGGTGGCGATCCCCGGAGCGAGCTCTGTCGCGCAATTGGAGGCCAATGTCGAAGCGGCGGACATCGTGCTGCGAGAAGACGAGTACCTGGCTCTCAGCGCAGCCTCCGATCGTTACCGGCCGCTCGACCGGTCGAGAGCGCTCGCGATCTCCGCCACCTCGAGGATCGGCTCGCTCACCTCGCGACTGCGCGAGCGCGGGGCCGGCGCCTCGCGACCTGCGCGCTGAGCGCGTCGTGATCACCGAGTGAGGACATCGTGACAGCCCGGTACTGGACACTGGACGAGGCCAGAGCAGCGCTGCCGCGACTCCGCGAGCTGCTCGGCGTGGTGCGCAAGGCGGCGACGCTGTCGACGCACGTGCGCTCCAACGGGCATGCCCGGCTGGGACCCGCTGAATTGGGACCCACCGAATCCGCGCGCAGCGCGGGTGAGCGTTCGGAGGTCCCCGACGAGATCGCCGGGCCGGGCCAGATCCGCAAGGTGCTCGAAGAGATCGAGAGCTTCGGGATCGTGCTTCGTGACCCCGCCAGAGGGCTCGTCGACTTTCCGACGGTGCACCTCGGTCGGATCGTCTACCTGTGCTGGCAACTGGGAGAGGACGACATCGACTGGTGGCACCTGCCCGAAGAGGGTTTCGGCGGTCGCCAGCGGTTGCCATTGCCCGATCACTGGTGAGCTCACGCGAGCACCAGAACCGGCGCCATTAGGCTGATCGTCATGTCCACGGAGTTCGACGTCGTCGTCATCGGCGGAGGTCCGGGCGGCTACGCGACCGCTCTGTACGGCGCCTCTGCGGGGCTGTCGGTGGCGGTCGTAGAGCGCGACAAGGTGGGGGGCACGTGCCTGCACCGCGGGTGCATACCCGCCAAGGAGTTCTTGGAGACCGCGGCCGTCAACCGTGCCGTGTCGGGTGCGGCGGGGTACGGGGTCGAGGTCGGCCAGCCCAAGCTCGACTTCTCGGTCTCACAGAGCCGAAAGCAGCAGGTTGTGGACCAGCTGTTCAAGGGCCTCGCTGGACTCATGAAGGGAAGGGGCATCACGACGTTCTCGGGCACGGGGACGTTGGAGGCCGGCCACCAGGTGAGGGTGACGTCTCAGCAAGGCACAGTCGAGCTGTCCGGGCGAGACGTGGTGCTCGCTTCGGGCTCCGTGCCACGGACGATCCCCGGGTTCGAGATCGACGGCGAGATAGTGCTCACCTCCGACGAGGTGCTCGGCTTGGACCACCTCCCCTCTGAGGTCGCGGTCATCGGAGGCGGGGCGATCGGTTGCGAGTTCGCCTCGATGTTCTGCGACCTCGGGTCCAAGGTCACCGTGCTCGAAGCGCTGCCCAGCCTGCTTCCCGGCTGCGACGAGGACGTGGTGAAGCAGCTGACTCGAGCGTTCTCCAAGCGCGACATCGAGATCCACACGGGCGTGACGGTAAACGGACATTCCCCTAGAGGTGCCGGCACCACCGTGAGCTTCGGAGAGGACCAGAAGCTCGACGTCGAGGCCGTCGTGGTGAGCGTCGGGCGGCGCCCGTTCACAGATCAGCTTCTCGGCGACGGCACCGCAGTCGTGGTCGACCCTCGCGGCTTCGTGGCTGTCGACGAGTTCCAGCGCACCGCCGAGCCCGGGGTCTGGGCGGTCGGAGACGTGGTCGACAGCCCGCAGCTCGCACACGTCGGCTTCGCCGAGGGGATCCTCGCCATAAAGGGAATCCTCTCGGAGCCCGCCATCCCCGTCGACTACGCCCGGGTCCCGTGGTGCATCTACAGCCACCCCGAGGTGGCCTTCGCCGGTTGGACCGAGGAGGCAGCGCGCCGCGCCGGTCACGACGTCGTTGTGAAGCGGGACCCGTTCGGCGGGAACAGCAGGGCTCGCATCATCGGCGAGACAGAAGGCCTCGTGAAGGTCGTCGCCGAGCGCGGTCCCGACGGAAGGGCGGGTCGGATCCTGGGCGTGCACATGATCGGGCCGTGGGTGACCGAGCAGCTCGGTCAGGGGTACCTGGCGGTCAACTGGGAAGCTACGGTCGACGAGGTTGCTCAGTTCGTCCAACCGCACCCGACACTTTCGGAGGGATTCGGCGAGACCGTGCTCGCACTGACGGGAAGGGGATTGCACGTTGGCTGACGTCGTCATGCCGCAGCTCGGCGAGACGGTGACCGAAGGGACGATCACCCGCTGGCTGAAGCAGGTGGGTGAGCATGTCGATCGCGACGAGCCTCTCTTCGAGGTGTCGACCGACAAGGTGGACTCCGAGGTCCCGTCGCCGGCACAGGGCGTGGTGTCGGAGATCCGCGTCGAAGAGGGGGAGACGGTAGACGTCGGCACCGTGATAGCGGTCGTCTCCGACGGGGCGAGCGCACCTGCGCCCGGGAGCGCTGCGCCGGCACAGGCTCCGCCGCCACAGGCTGGGCCGCCACAGGCTGGGCCGCCACAGGCTCGGCCGGCCGAGGAGGCCGAGGCGCCGCCGACCTCGGTCGCACAACAGGGTCCACCGGCGACGCCGCCTATAACGCCAGAGCCGCCGGCGCAGGCCCCCTCGGAACCGGCGGCGAGCGCTCGAGACGGCCAGGGGGGTCCCGTGCCCCAGGTGGACCGGCCTCCCGCGGCCGTCGGTGCCCCATCGGGCCCCGGGGATGCGCGGGGATCGAGCAGTCGGGGACCGGGCTGGGAACGCGTGCTGTCACCCGTGGTCCGTAGTCTCATCAACGAGCACGGACTGGAGCCGTCCACGCTCGCGGGGACCGGGCCAGGCGGGCGCATCACCCGGGCGGACGTGCTCAAGGTGATCGACGCCAGGGCAGCTTCACCCACCGCGTCTGGGGGTGCTCCGGCACCGGCGTCGGTGCCGGCTGCTCCGTCGGCCGCACCTCCTTCGGGGCGTGCAGCGCCACGCGGCCCGTCTGCACCGTCGGTCCCGATCGCCGGGCTAGACGAAGTGGTCCCCTTCACGAACATCCGCAGGCGCACCGCCGAGCACATGGTCAGGTCGAAGGCGACCTCGCCGCACACGCTCGTCGTGTTAGAGGCCGACTACGAGGCCGTCGAGCGCACGAGGCGCGTCCACGGAGCCGCGTTCAAAGCAGAAGAGGGGTTCTCGCTCACGTATCTTCCGTTCGTCGCGCGTGCCACGGTGGAGGCTCTGCACGAATGGCCGAACCTGAACTCGTCCGTCGGCGACGACGCTCTGATCGTGCACCACAGGATCAACCTCGGAATCGCGGTGGACCTCGACCACAACGGTTTGATCGTGCCCGTCGTCTCGAGCGCCGAGGAGCTCACGCTCCGGGGGATGGCGAGGAGGATCAGAGACCTGTCGACTCGTGCACGCTCCAAGCAGTTGAACGCCGATGACATAAGCGGGGGAACCTTCTCCATAACCAACGCCGGTCCTTTCGGTACCTTCTTGACCGCGCCGATCATCAACCAGCCGCAAGTCGGGATCCTCTCGACCGACGGCGTGAAGCGCCGCCCGGTGGTGGTCACCCAGGAGGACGGGAGCGAGGCGATCGCGATCCACTCGATCGGGCTGCTGTGCCTGTCGTGGGACCACAGGGCCGTCGACGGCGCGTACGCGGCCGCCTTCTTGGCCAGAGTCGTCGAGATCCTCGCGGCCCGGGACTGGTCAGCAGAGCTGTAGGCGATCGTGCTGCGGGTCAGGTGGCTCGGTCAGGTCCCCTACGAGGAGGCGCACGCGCTCCAGCGCGCCCTGCACGACCGGGGCAGCGACGACTACCTGCTGATGCTCGAACATCCCCACGTGGTGACGCTCGGAGTCCGCGCGGAGATGTCCCACGTGCTGGTCGACCCGGCCAGTGTGGGGGCGCACCTGGTACGCACCGATCGGGGAGGAGACGTCACGTATCACGGGCCGGGCCAGCTCGTGGTGTACCCGCTGCTTTCGATCCCGATGGGCACCAGAGCGGTGCCCTGCTACGTGCACTCGGTAGAGCAGGTCGTGATCGACGCCTTGGGCGATCTCGGGTTCGAGCCCGGCCGGTTGGGGCGGCTCGACGGGTTCCCGGGTGTCTGGGTCGATCCAGACGGCGCTTCGCCGCGAAAGATCTGTGCCATAGGGATCCGCGTCACCAAGGGGCGCTCGATGCACGGGCTCGCCTTGAACGTCGACCCGGACATCGGCTGGTTCTCGCGGATAGTCCCGTGCGGCATCGCGGACAAACCAGTGACGTCTCTCGCGCTCGAAGGCCTCGAGCTATCTATGGCCGAGGTGGTCGATGCCGTCTGCGATCGGGCCGTCGCGGCGTGGGCCCACGACGGGCGCTTCGACAGACAGGACGTCGCAGGCTTGCGTCCACGCGGCCTCACCGAGGCGCAACGCTTCGACCCGGAGCACCCGGCCGATCGCGACGCACGCTCCCCCGGGCCGAACCTGAAGATCCGTCTCCGCCAGGCCGGGGTGGACCCGGATCACGCGATCGCGCTCGTCGAGCGCAAGCCGCCCTGGCTTCGTGCCCCGGTCGTCATGGGGGACCGGTTCCGGCGTACGGGTCGAACGCTGCACGAGCTCGATCTGGTCACGGTCTGCGAGGAAGCCGGATGCCCGAACATCTACGAGTGCTGGGCGGACGGCACGGCCACCTTCATGATCAACGGGGACCGGTGCACCCGCGCGTGCGGCTTTTGCCTGGTCGACACTCGTCGTCCTTTGGCGGTCGACCCGGCAGAGCCGAGCCGGGTGGCCGAGGCCATATCGAGGATGGGACTCGCGCATGCGGTGATCACGGCCGTCGCGCGCGACGACCTGCAAGACGGTGGGGCAGCGGGGTTCGCGTCGACGATCCGCTCTGTTCGTGAGCGATGCCCGTCGACCACCATCGAGGTGCTGATCCCCGACTGCAAGGGGGATGCCGCCTCTTTGGACGTGATATTCGGTGAGCGGCCCGAGATCCTCAACCACAATCTCGAGACGGTCGCCCGGCTCCAGCGGGCGGTGCGGCCATCGGCCGGGTACGCGCGGAGCCTTTCTCTGCTGGCACGAGCGGCCGGGTCCGGTCTCGTGACCAAATCGGGTCTGATCCTCGGCATGGGGGAGACCCGCGACGAGGTGCTCGGAGCCCTCGCGGACCTCCGAGCGGTCGGAGTTTCGATAGTCACGCTCGGGCAGTACCTGCGACCCAGTGCCAGGCACGTCCCTGTCGCGCGGTGGTGGACCCCGGAGGAGTTCGCCGACATCGGGTCCGCCGCCCGCCAGATCGGATTCGACCACGTGGAGGCCTCGCCCCTCACCCGGTCGAGCTACCACGCCCGAGCTGCGATGGAATCGGCAGGCGCCGGTGGCCCTGGTCGCGCGAGCGCGCACGAAGCCGTGATCGCTTGAGGGCCTGATGTCCTGGCTCTCGCCGACTGCCCTGGAATCGCGACGCTGGCGTCTCGCCCGTGTCCGCGATCGGATGATCGCGTTGGGGGTCGACTCGCTCCTCCTGTCTCTCGGTGCGGACCTGCCTTGGCTCACGGGCTACGTGGCGATGCCGCTCGAGCGCCTGACGGTCTTCGTGCTGAGACGCGACGGAGAGGCTGTGCTGGTCGTGCCCGAGCTGGAGGCGCCTCGTGTGCCGGCAGCCGGTGATCTCTTCGAGCTCAGGCCGTGGGGCGAGCTCGAGGACCCCGTTTCGATCGCTTCTTCGATCGCCGGCTCGTGCTCGGCCTGTGTCGGGATCTCCGATCGAGCGTGGTCCACGTTCCTCCTTTCGTTCCAAGATGCGATGCCAGGCACGCGCTGGGTCCCGGCTTCGCGAGTCACGGCGCGACTACGAGCCGTGAAGGACCAAAGCGAGCTCGAATGCCTGCGGGCCGCCTGCAGAGCTGCCGATCACGTGGCTGGCGAGCTCCAGGCCGGTCAGTTGCGACTTCTTGGGCGCACGGAGGCTCAGCTCTCCGAGGAGATCTCCGCTCGCCTGGTCGCCGAGGGCCATGAGCGGGTGAACTTCGCCATCGTTGGCAGCGGTCCCAACGGTGCCAGCCCCCATCACCAGCCGGGGGGACGCCGCATGGAGCGCGGCGACGTGGTGGTGTGCGATTTCGGAGGCTCGCTCGCTCTCGAGGGGGACGTCGGTTACTGCTCCGACATCACCCGTACGGTTTCGATCGGAGAGCCGGCGGACCCCGAAGTGGCTCGCTGCTACGAGGTGCTTCGCCTCGCTCAGCAGTCGGGCGTGGAGGCAGTCGCGCCTGGGGTCATCGCCCAGCATGTGGATGACGCCGCGCGCGGTGTCATCGACGCGGCCGGGCTCGGATCGAGGTTCGTCCACCGGACCGGTCACGGCATCGGCATCGAAGAGCACGAAGACCCCTACATCGTGAAGGGCAACGAGATCGCGCTGGAACCGGGACATTGCTTCTCGGTCGAACCGGGCGTCTACTTTCCCGGCCGGTTCGGGATGCGGCTCGAGGACATTGTGGCTGTGACCGACACGGGCGTGGAGAGACTGAACACAGCGGATCACTCGATGGTCTTCGTCGAGCCCTGAGCCCTGGTCGGACCTCCCGATGGGGGACCGCCCGGCAGCTATCACCGGAAAGCGCCAGAATCGACACGATGGAGCAGAACCCCCACTCCGAGTCCGGTGACGGTGTAGCCGGGTCGACATCTCCCGGGCCGGTCCCCGTGCTCGACGAGATCCGCAGCTTCTGGGACGCCGACGCTCCGACGTACGACCGCGCCCGCGGCCACAAGCCGAAAGACCCTGCGGTCGTCGCTGCGTGGGCGGCGTCGTTGCAACACCTGTTGCCGCCGGTGCCTTCACGGGTCCTCGACGTGGGGGCCGGCACCGGGTTCCTCAGCCTGATCGCGGCGCGCCTCGGCCACGACGTCACCGCCTTGGACCTGTCCCCTCAGATGCTCGAGAGGCTCGAGGCTTCAGCGCGCAACGAGGACCTGAGGATCCGCACCGTGGTCGGTCCCGCGGACGCACCGCCCGAGGGCTTCGACGCGGTGATGGAGCGACACCTGCTTTGGACGCTCCCCGATCCGGCTCTGGCCCTCGCGTCGTGGCGTAGAGCGATACCGAAGGGCCGGCTCCTGCTGGTGGAGAGCCTTTGGGGGGGCTTCGACCCGGTCGAGGCAATTCGCTCGCGGATGGTCCACGGCCTGAGGCGGTTGAGGAAGCAGGCCCCGGACCACCACGGTTCGTATTCCGACTCACTTCGTCGCAGGCTCCCACTCTCCGGAGGGACACCGCCGTCACGCCTGGTCGAGATGGCTGCACGACAGGGCTGGCGCAACCCCCGGCTGGAGCGCCTGCGCGATGTCGAGTGGGCCGAGCTCTGCGAGCTCCCGCTCCCCGAGCGGATCGTCGGAGTCCCTCCCCGGTTCGTGGTCGTAGCCGACTGACCGCCCCGAGCTCGACTCGGTCCATCGGGCCGGCTACCTGGGGCGGGAGCCGGCACAACGATCGGGCGGCCACGCGGGCGGGCCCAGACCCGGATCGACATGGGCCCGGACAGAGTGATAGCCACTACCTGACGCTGGTATCAGGTAGTGGCTATCATGCCGCCCACCGAGGGGAACCGGTTTGCGGCAGGGCGGGGGGCGGGTCTAG
>Ga0335075_10017413_pt1 | contig 10685 bp, 9 predicted proteins | sample Lox_Sample_24_FD_206723 | JGI IMG/M metagenome (GOLD analysis project Ga0335075, IMG submission 206723) | Soil microbial communities from Loxahatchee National Wildlife Refuge, Florida, United States - Lox_Sample_2.4 | ecosystem: Environmental > Terrestrial > Soil > Wetlands | place: USA: Florida... | reverse complement strand
CTCATAGCCGTGGCACGAAAACTTCTCACCATCCTCAACGCCGTTCTCAGGGACAACAAACCATGGCAACCAGCTTGACTCGCAACACAGTCGCTGAGCTTGTCGAAGGACGCACGACTCGCGTGCAGGTGTTTATGTTGCTCTTGGGGACTGAACTGCCGGCGTCCTTGAGTTTCAGGCGACGCCAGGCCGCCCCACGCTGACATAGATGAACCCGGCCTCGGCCATCAGCTGTGGCCGGTAGATGTTGCGCAGGTCGACCATCAGCGGACGCTTGAGCAGCGACTTGACCCGGTCAAGATCGAGGGCGCGGAATTCGTTCCACTCGGTCAGGATCACCACGCCATCGGCGCCGGTCAATGCTTCATAAGCGTCGGCGCAGAGTTCGACATCGAGCAGTTTCGCGGCCTCCTTCGCGCCTTCCGGATCATAGGCGCGAATGCGCGCGCCTTCCGCCTGCAGCATCGGCAGGATCACGAGACTCGGCGCTTCGCGCATGTCGTCGGTGTTGGGCTTGAATGTCAGCCCCAGGACCGCAATCGTCTTTCCCGACACGCCGCCGAACGCGCTCACGATCTTGCGCGCCATGTCTTTCTTGCGCGTCTCGTTGACCGCCACCACGGTTTCGACGATGCGCGTTGGCGCGCCGGCTTCCTGGGAGGTGCGCAGCAGCGCAAGCGTGTCCTTGGGAAAACACGAGCCGCCATAACCCGGCCCGGCATGCAGGAATTTGGAGCCGATCCGGCCGTCGAGCCCGATGCCGCGCGCCACGTCCTGCACATCGCCGCCGAGCCGCTCGCAGAGATCCGCTATTTCGTTGATGAAAGTGATTTTCGTCGCAAGAAATGCGTTGGCCGCATATTTGATGAGTTCCGCGGTTTCGCGCGAGGTGAAGAGAATCGGCGTTTCGTTGAGATAGAGCGGCCGATAGACTTCCCGGAGCACGCCGCGCGCGCGGTCCGTGTCGCAGCCGACCACCACGCGGTCCGGCCGCACGAAATCGGAGATCGCCGACCCCTCGCGCAGGAATTCGGGATTCGATGCGACATCGAAATCGCCCTTGGGACGGTGGCGAAGAATAATTTCTTCGACCTTGCGGCTCGTACCCACCGGCACGGTGGATTTGGTGACGACCACGGCATAGCCGCCGAGCGCGCCGGCGATTTCTTCCGCCGCGGCAATCACGAAACTCAGATCGGCATGACCGTCGCCGCGGCGGCTCGGCGTTCCGACCGCAATGAAGACCGCTTCCGCGCCTTCCACCGCGCCCGGCAGCGCCGAAGTGAACGAGAGCCGGCGCGCCTTGACATTGGCCGCCACGACTTCTTCCAGCCCCGGCTCGAAGATCGGAATGCATCCCGCATTCAGATCCGCGATCTTGCCGCTGTCCTTGTCCACGCAGACGACGTGGTGACCGAATTCCGACAGGCAGGCGGCCGAAACGAGCCCCACATATCCCGTGCCGATCATTGCTATGCGCATGGCGCGAATCCTTCAGGCGTGCTTTGTTTCACCCGGATAATGAGGGCTTGCAAGCGGCAGCTTGCAAAAAACTCTTGTTTCGGGGGCAGGCAGCGCATGGCATAAACGCAGTCGATTCGCGAGGCGCGCATGATTCTGGTGACGGGAGCTGCCGGGTTCATCGGATATCATGTCGCCGAGACGCTGCTCGCGCGCGGCGATGCGGTGCTCGGCATCGACAACCTCAACGATTATTATGATGTTCGGCTCAAGGAAGCGCGTCTTGCACGCCTTAAGGCAAGAAAGGAATTCTTTTTCCGGCGGGCGGATATTTCCGATCGTACCGCGATGCTGGGCCTTGCGGGCGAATATCCGGATATTTCGGGTATCATCCATCTCGCCGCGCAGGCCGGCGTCCGTTATTCGCTGGTCAACCCTTATGTGTATGTCCAGTCCAATGTGATGGGACAGGTCGTGATGAGCGAGCTGGCGCGCGCCTGTGCCAGGCTCCGGCATTTCGTCTATGCCAGCTCCTCCTCCGTCTATGGCGGCAATACCAAGATGCCGTTTGCGGTGGAGGATCCGGTGACCCACCCCAATTCGCTTTACGCCGCCACCAAGCGCGCCGACGAACTGATCGCCTACACTTACGCGCATCTGTATCGGCTGCCGAGCACGGGCCTGCGCTTTTTTACCGTGTACGGTCCCTGGGGGCGCCCCGACATGGCGCTGTTCACCTTTACCCGCGCGATTCTGGCGGGCGAGCCGATCCCTGTTTTCAATTACGGCGAGATGTGGCGGGATTTCACTTATATCGATGACGTCGCGAACGGCGTTCTGCGGGCGCTGGATCGTCCGCCAGTGTCCAGTCCGCCTCATGCCTTGTACAATCTCGGCAACCATCGGTCGGAAAAATTGACGGAGTTCATCGCGGTGCTCGAGGCAACGCTCGGCCGGAAAGCCGAGATCCGCTTCGAGCCGTTCCAGCCGGGCGACGTGCCGTCGACCTGTGCGGATATCGAGGCCAGCCGCCGCAATCTCGGTTTCGAACCCACAACGCCCATTCAGGACGGCATCCCGCGTTTCGTGCGCTGGTATCGCGAGCATTATGGCGTTTGAATATCAACGGAAACTTTACTATTGCGGCGTCAGATTCGATGATAGCCGCAGAACGGGGAGATTCGTTCATGTCGCGCAAATGGGTGGCAATCGCCACGGGGCTGGCGATGGTGCTTTCGACATCGGCCTTTGCGCAAAGCGAGGCCGGATCCGCTGGCGGTGCGCAAGCCGCACCGGCGCAGCCATCCGCGACCCATGACCAGGCCACGACGCCGAACGCACCCTTGCCGTCAACACCGGCGCAATCTCCCGGACCAAATGACATCGCGGCGACGCCGAACGCGCCCACAACCTCCGCGGATGAGGGGCCGGTAGGGGCGGGAAGTGCCGCTGGCACCACAACCGCCGCCGGGTTCGCACTCGGCACAACGGCAATCGTCGCGATAGGCGCCGCGGCCGTCGCCGCAGCCGTGTGCCTCGCCGCGTGCGGCGGAGGCGGCGGCAACACGACGACGACCACCACCACGACAGGCCATAAGTAACAGGCTCTTTCCAGCGGATCGTCAGGCCGGTTTGCGGAACAGGACACGCCAGCGCGCGGCGGCGACGGGCGCCAGCGCGGCGAGAATCGCGATCGTGTCGGCAACCCAGTCCCAGATGTCGCAGTCGCGGCCCACGATCGGCAGACCCTGTACGAGTTCGATGAAGCCGCCGAAGGCTGACAGGAGAACCGCGATTGCTGCCAGACTCGTCCGCGGAAATGCGGCCGTCGCGAGCAGCGTGAGCGTGTAAAAGGCGGCGAAATGCTCCGCCTTGTCCCAGGGAAACAGTTTCGGCGCCTCATGCGGCGGCATCACTGCCGCAACGAAAGTGAAGGCAAGCGCCAGCACGAAGGCGATCTGCGCCACACGCAGCAGAATTCGAAGCATGGGCTGATTCATGATCAGAACGGGAATACGCGTTTGTAACACCGGTTTGTCTTGATCTTGTTATCACTGCTTGATGCAAACCGCTTCCGCCGCCGCACCATGCAGCCAATAATGACAATGGCCCCGACGAGGCTACCTATAGCGCCGCTCCTTGCGCCGCGGCAAGGTGGCTGTGCCGCGCGCCATAGACGAAATACAGCACAAGACCGCCAGCGTTCCACAGCAGAAACCACCATTGCGTGAAGTGCGGCAGGCCGGTCACGAAAAGATAGAGGCAGCCGGCCATGCAAATGCCGGCAACCGGGATGCCAAGGGGAGCGCGGAAGATTCGCGGGCGTTCAGGATCGCGCAAGCGCAGTACCAGAAGAGAAAGCGCAACCGCGATGAAAGCGGCGAGCGTGCCGGCATTGGCAAGCAGCGCAATCCTGTCGAGTGGCAGCGTCGCCGCCAGCAGCACGACCCAGAACCCCGCGAACAGGGTCATGGCCACCGGTGCGCCGCGCCGGCTCAGTGCCGCGAGCCGTTCCGGCAAAAGTCCGTCGCGCGCCATGACGAACCAGATACGGCTCTGGCCATACATCAGCACGAGAATGACGGTCGGCAGCGCCACGATCGCCGCCGAGGCGACAAGCTGGGCGGCGAAGGGATGGCGCACGAGTTCGAGCACATGCACGAGTGGCGCGCCGGTATGGGAAATGTCGAGATAGGATGCCGCGCCGAGCGCTGCGGCGGCCACCGCGATATAGATCACGGTGCAGATGACCATCGAGCCCACGATCCCGATCGACAGGTCACGGGCCGGATTCTTTGTTTCCTCGGCGGCCGTCGAGACCGCATCGAAGCCGTAGAAGGCGAAGAAGATCAGCGCTGCTGCCGCGAGTACGCCGCGTTTCACACCGTCCGTATCGACATGGGCGCCGAAGCCGTAAGGCGCGAAAGGATGAAACCGTGCGACATCAAAGGCGGGCGCGGCCAGCGTCACGAACAGAAGCAGCGCCACAAGCTTGACCGCGACGAGGATCAGATTGACCGTTGCGCTTTCGCGGGTGCCGAGGATCAGCAAACCGGTAATTCCACAACCGATGATCGCGGCCGGCAGGTCGAGAATGCCGCCGGCGAGCGTGCCATGTGCGAGGGCGGCGGGCAGGGGCAGCCCGATGGCGCCCAGAAACTCGGTGAAGTGGGCAGACCACCCGACGGCAACAGCTGCCGCGGCAACCGTGTATTCAAGGACCAGGCTCCAGCCGATGATCCACGCCACCAGTTCGCCAAGCACCGCATAGCTGTAAGTATAGGCGCTGCCGGCCACGGGCATCAGCGTGGACATCTCGGCATAGCACAAGGCGGCGCAGGCGCAGATCACGCCGCACAGCGCGAAGGAGAGAAGAACAGCCGGTCCCGCCAGCCCCGCGCCGATGCCGGTCAGTGTGTAAATGCCGGTGCCGACAATGGCGCCGACGCCGAGCGCCACGAGATGCGGCCAGCTCAGTGTCGGCTTCAACCGCCTGCCGCCTTCCGCCATGGCGTCAATCGGCTTCCGCCGCGCGATGAAATTCATTCGCTGCCCCTTTGCATCGCGCGAGCGTAGGAATTACGGAGCGCCAACGGAAGAAAAATTCGCGGGGCTGTCCGGAAAGTTACCGGGGGTCACGGCGTGAAGGGATTGCCTCTTACCAGCATGCCGAGGCGGACGAGGCCGACAATGACGCGCGACAGGAGGCTCATGTCGATGGGCATGCCGTGGCGCCAGATGTCGAGCAGCAGCGCGATGCGCACATTGTCGGTGTTGTTGAGCACTTCGTGCGTGTAGGTGTCGTCCCACACGAGGTAATCACCATCGCGCAGGCGGTGTTCGACGCCGTCGATCCAGAGAATGGCGCCGACGCGGCCATCGGCGCCGCGCGGCATGCTGAGGCCGAGATGGCACCGGACCACGCCCCGGAACGGTCCGCGATGGGGCGGAATATGCTTGCCCGGCGCAAGGAAGGAATACGACGCCGACAACACGTTGGGACAGGACGCGATGATGCCAGCGGTGACGGGACAGCGTGTAAGGTTTGCCTTGATGTCGGCGCCATAGGCGCGAAGCACAAAGACACGCCAGTCATGTCCGTCATTGGCCGAGATCGGCCCCTGCGCCTCCATCAGCTCATGAAACCGCGGCACGTCCGAGAGGTTGCGCGATACGGCCAAGGCCTCGTCGCGAATCGCAGTCCAGGCGCGCGCAAATCGGAACACCTGCGGGAAATAGATATTCTCATCGAGAATGGGCGGAGCGCTGATCCGGCGATCGTAGATCCAGCGCACCGTATCTGCAGTGAGATCGTAAAGCTGCGACATGCCGCTGCTTTGCCCTTCGTCGCGCCCCGCTACGCGTTTGCATTCCAGACCGATTCACCCGACAGCACAGGGATACCGGCAAGCGGGCGTTCGCCACCGCGCCACAATGACGGGAAGCCTGGCGCAAGAAAAGCCACCGGCCGCGCCTGGCCGGAATCCGCCGCTCAGATATCTCCGAGGCGCGTCACTGCGGCAACAGCTTTACAAATGCAAGCCTGAATGCCCGATGAACCGGGCTGTCGGACAGAACCCGACCTTCAGGCGACGGGATACGCCGCGCGCCGCACCGCCGCCGTGGCTGCGAGCGCGCTTTTGAGGATTTTGCCGGCCGGGCTCAGAGGCAGGGCTTCGACGATGACGAATTCGGAAGGGCGCTTATAGGGCGCGAGCTGCGCCGCCGCGTGGCTCGCAAGCTCCGCCGTGCCGCATCGGGCGCCGGTCCGCAATTCCACGAAGGCGGTCATCTCCTCGCTGCCGTCGCGCATCGCCGGCACTACGGCGGCGCGCGCCACGGCGGGATGGGCGTTGAGCACGCCTTCGATTTCCGCCGGATAAACGTTGAATCCAAAGCGGATCACCATCTCCTTGCTGCGTCCGACGATGAAGAGATTTCCGTCTTCCACGCGCGCGAGGTCGCCGGTCTTGAACCAGCCGTCCGGAGTAATGACATCCGCGGTCTCGGCCGGCGCGCGGTAATAACCTCGCATCACGCCAGGTCCGCGCACCCATAGCTCGCCAATTCCACCGGGCGGCACGTCGCAGCCGGAGGATTCGACGAGGCGCGTCTCGATCCCGGCAAGCGGTGCGCCCACGCTGCAATCGCGGCGCGGTTGGTCAGGTGAGGTCAGCGTTACCGTAGGCGAACACTCCGTAATGCCGTAGCCATTATGCAGCGTTTGCCGGAACAGATCTTCTGCCGCCGCTTTCGTTGCAGCATCGAGCGGCGCGCCGGCCGCCGAGATGAGGCGGAGCGCCGGAGCAATAACCGCTCCCATCTCTTTGCGCGCGGCATATTCGGCGAGCATCGCGTACATCGACGGCGTGCCGATCGCCACGCTCAATTGCTCGCGCGCGAACGCAGCGAGCAGCGTCGCCGGATCGAAACGCGAAACGAGATGGACTTCCGCGCCGCGGACAAGCGCGCCCAGCAGCACGCCCGTCAATCCCAGAATGTGCGAGATGGGCAGGATGGCGAGCACGCGGTCCGCAGCCGAAAGCCCGCGCGCCCGCGCCGAAGCATCTGCCACGAACATCAGATTGCGATGGGAAAGCATCACGCCTTTGGGTCGTCCCGTCGTGCCAGAGGTGTAGATCAGAAGCGCAACGTCATCTCCCGCCTCGTTGGCCGCGGGCTCCTGTTGCGCCGATTCGTTCAGATTGCCCAACATGATCGCCCCGCATCCGGCCGGATCGGCACTCCGTGCGCCGCAGCTTTCGCCATGCCGGCGCGCCGGCAGCGAGGTCTCGGAAGTGAAGACCATGCGGCGCGCGTCGCTGTGCTGCCGGATATCTTCGATCTCGCGCGCCGAAAGGCGCGCATTGACGATCACAGGCCACGCGCCGATCGCAACCGACGCGAAATAGATAACAACCGCGGCACAGGAATTCTCACAGACCAGCATCACGCGGTCGCCGCGTCGGACGCGTGCTTCCGTCAGCCACTCCGCCGTCTTCCGCATTGCGCCATCGAGTTCGCGATAGCTCCAGCGCCGGCTGCCCTCGACCAGTGCCGTCGCGTCGGGCGCGCGCTCCGCCCAGTAAGGAATTATTTCGCCGGCGAGGAAGGGCGGATTTCCTCTCTCTCCCCCGCGAAGCGGAAAAGCGGGAACTGTCAGATCAATGTCATCCACTATCACACCGCCTGCGGTTCGAGATTTTGTTTGTTTGTGAGAGTGCGGTTGCGGCCGCCGGCAATGAACCGGCTCTCACAACGGTGGGCAGCGAGGACACAGGCAGTCAACTGGTCGGCGAGTGCCTGGGCGTGTTCGCTCACGATCGTGCGGTGCCGGCCGGGGACGATGTGCAGCTCCAACTTCTCTGCCAGCGGGCGCCAGATCCGTTTGGGATCATTGGGAAATTCCGGATCGGGATGCGAAGCTTTAATGAAGATGATTTTCCCCGGATAGAATCGCGGCACATAGCGCGCGAGCGCCACGCTGCCCGCCTCGCGCACCCGGAGCAATGGCGCCGGCAGATCGGGATACCGTTCGAGAAGCCAGTCCCTCAGGCGCGCGGCCGCATCTTTGCGATGAGCTGTATTGCTGAGCATTGCGAGCAGGGCTGGGAAGGATCTGCGGGGCGGCGCTCCGGCAAATTGCCGGGCGAGATGAAAGGTGCGCCGCGCGCGCATCTTGAGCCGCGAAGCCGGCGGCCAGGTCGAGGGATGCGCATAGGCGTCCATCAGGATCGGCACGGCCGTCTGCTGATTTTCGCGGATGAGGCGGCGCGCCATTTCGAGTGCCACCAGCCCGCCGAAGGAATAGCCGGACAGCCAGTAGGGACCTGCCGGCTGCAGGCCGCGGACATGTTCGAGATAAAACTCGGCCATTTCTTCAATGGATTCGAGCGGCGGCCGATTGCCGTCGAGCCCCTGCGCCTGGAGCGCGTAGACCGGCGCGGAAATGCGTATGGCGCGGCCGAGCGCTGCGAGCTCGACCACCGTGCCGCCAATGCCATGCACGATATAAAGCGGCGCCCCGTCATCGCCGGGCTTAAGCAGCACGAGCGGAGAAGAATCCGGAGAGACCGCCTCGCCCGCCATGAGACTGGCGAGCTCCGCAATCGTCGGCGCATCGTAGATCGTCGTGATCGGAAGGCTGATCCCGGTTTCCCGCTCGATTTCGAGAAACAATCCGACGGCGAGCAGCGAGTCACCGCCAAGATCGAAGAAGTTGCTGTCCGGCGAGATGGGCGAAATGCGCAGCGTGCGGTTCCAGATTTCGCCGAGCTGCGCTACGAGATCGGCCCGTGCCGCCCGTGTTGCGGTCATGACGCTTTCGCCAGTGCCGGAGCCGGTGCGGGACGCGGGCGGGTGCGCCGGCGGCGCTTGGTTTCGACGATCTGCCCCAGCCAGGCGCGGAAGACCGGTGCGGCGGGCGCCTGCCAGGCTGCGTCCGGCCGGCGCCGGATCGCCGGATATTCCGCGATCAGCGCTTCGCGACGTTCAGCCTCGGCACGGATGCGAAACGCATGAAGCTGCGCGGTTTCGCCGGGCGTGAAGTAATGAGCCGGCAGCGCGGGCCAGTTTTCACTTTCGCCGACAAGAAAGCGCCGCACATCGCGATGATATTCGCGGCCGAGGGTCGCCGGGTCGTATTCGGGGTGGCCCTGGCAGAACAGAAGATCGTTGCGCTTGCGCTTGACGAACAGGTCGACGCCGGCCTCCGGCGCCCAGGTGAGGATCCGGTAGCCGGTGGCGGCAAGCTCCGATTCGCCCACTTCGTTCCAGCGCGAATGCGCCACGCCGATCGGCGGCGCGAGCTTCTCGGTGAAGTAATCATGTCCGGCGACGACATGATCGTAGACGCCTGCCCGTTTTTCGGACAAACGCCGCCGCACGACACCGTCGTAATGCAGCACCGCGGCGTGAGCGGCGAGGCAGGAGAAGACCGCCGACGGCCCGTCTTCGGCAATCCAGTCGAACAGACGCGCGAGTTCGATCCAGTAAGGCTCGAGACGCAGATCGGGCAGGCGCGGCTCGGTTCCTGTTACGATGACTGCGTCGAGTTCCGCATTGGCGAGTTCGTGCGTGCTGCGATACGCATTCCGGGCGAGATGATCATGGCCCGGCTCGCCGCGCGGAATTCCGGGCAGCGAGAAGAAACTCACCCGCACGAGCAGGTCGCGCGCTGCAGCATCGAGCAGATTGAAGAACTGCCGTTCGGTGCGCTCGAGCGCCGCATCGGGCATGTTGTTGACGAGCCCGAGCGCGATGCAGAACTCGCTGGCCGCGCCGCGCCGGCGCCGCGAATGCCAGTGCGGTGCGGCGACGACGGCCATGGCTACAGCGGAATCCCTGCCGGCGAGGCTGGCACCGACATCCTGCGTGCTTCGACAGGCTCAGCATGAGGAGGTTTGTTACTTGCCCCGGGCTCGGGGTGTGGAGGTCTGTTACCTGCACAAGGGCCGATGGCGGAAAGACTCCCTTCATGCCGAGCCAGCCCGCCTGCGCTGAAGCCGCGGCGGGTCGGTACTTCATTCTTGTCCGCCGAAGCCTCGGCGAAGGCGGATTGAAGCACGTGGAGTTTTGGTCCAGGCCGGTGTGCGGCGACCGCATCGAGCGCCTGGGCGAGATCGGCGATGATGTCATCGGGATGTTCGATCCCGATCGCCAACCGGATCATCTCGGGCCTCACGCCGACGCGCGCCAGCTCCACCGGCGTAAGCTGGCGATGCGTCGTCGAGGCGGGATGGCAGGCGAGCGATTTGGCGTCGCCGATATTGACCAGGCGCTTGAACAGTTTGAGCGCATCGTAGAAGCGCTTGCCGGCCTCAAAGCCGCCCCTTACCCCAAAGGTGAGGAACGGCGCACCTCGGCCGCCCAGATATTTCTTCGCAAGCATCGCGCAGGGGTCATCGGCGAAACCGAGGTAATGACACCAGTCGACGCCCGGATGGTTTGCGAGATATTCCGCCACGCGATCCGCATTGGCGAGATGCCGCTCCATGCGCAGCGGCAGTGTTTCGGTGCCCTGCAGCAGGAGGAAGGCGGCGAGCGGCGAAAGCACCGAGCCCGTATTCCGCTGGCATACCGTACGGCAGCGCGCGACATAGGCGGTATCGCCATATTGTTTGGTGTAGACGATGCCGTGATAGGCGGGCTCCGGTTCGGCCAGCATCGGGAAGCGTGTGCGATGATCGTCCCAGGGAAAACGGCCGCTGTCCACGATGGCGCCG
>Ga0335075_10017412_pt1 | contig 10685 bp, 11 predicted proteins | sample Lox_Sample_24_FD_206723 | JGI IMG/M metagenome (GOLD analysis project Ga0335075, IMG submission 206723) | Soil microbial communities from Loxahatchee National Wildlife Refuge, Florida, United States - Lox_Sample_2.4 | ecosystem: Environmental > Terrestrial > Soil > Wetlands | place: USA... | reverse complement strand
TCACCTCGCCGATCGGGATACCGCGCGGGTAGAGGGAGTCCTCGGGGGGCGCGACCGTGCCGGAGGTGTAGACGTATTCGCCTTTGTTGACCGGCGTGTTGCCGGGCAGGTATTCGAGCAGCAGGTCGTTGGGGTCGCCGACCTTGGGCTTGACGATGCCGGTGGTCGGGCTGGTGCCCAAACGCGCGCTGACGCCCATCGTCGAGTCGGTGATGAGCGTGACCTGAGCGCCGTCGGCGACGACCTCGGTGACCTTGCCCACGAGCCCTTCGCCGTTGATCACCGGGTCTTCGAGCTGTATGCCGGCGGAGCTGCCCTCGTCGATCAGCACCGTCGAGTACCACAGGTTGGGCGACTGGCTGACGACGGTCGCGCTCACCGGCCGGTAGTCGGAGACGCTGAGCGCGTTGTCGAGGTGGAACATGCCGACCAGCTGCTGATATTCCTGATGGTCGATCTGTTGGGCGACGAGCTCGCGCCGCAGCGTGTCGTTCTGCTTCCGCAATTCGGCGTTTTGCGATTTGGCGTGGAACGCTTCGTCGATCGAGCTGAACAGGTCGCGCACGGGCTTCAGCGCCTTGTTGGCGCCGTCCTGGATCGGGGCGACCACCGTCAAAAAGCCGCGCTGCACTCCATGCAGCGCGCCGTCGCGGGCCTCGCCGAAGTAGGCGGTCAGGAGTATCAGAGCGAGGGCGACGAGCAGCGCGAGCACCGCCCGTCGACGCCGGACCGTCTTGTCGTACACGTTCTCTTGCCTTCCGAAGCGTTCATTGCACAGGGTAACCGCGTGCCGGCCCGCGCGAGTCGGGAGTCTCTAGGCGATCGCCGGGCCATGTCGCGGGTCAGGCCGGGACCGGCGCCTGGGCCCGCTCCACTCATCGCCTTCTACGGCCACGAGAGCTTCTGTTGGAGCGGTGAATCGCCTCGAACTCCTCGAGCGATCGCCCCGACCCGACCGCCACGCACGTCAGTGGCGACTCGGCCAGGTGCGCGGGCATCTGCGTCTCCTCGCGCAGCCGCTCGTCCAGGCCCTGCAGCAGCGAGCCGCCGCCGGCCAGCATGATGCCGCGATCCATGATGTCCGAGGCGAGCTCGGGTGGGGTGCGGTCGAGCGTCTCCTTGACCGCGTCCACGATCTGGTTGAGCGGTTCTTCCAGGGCCGTGCGAATCTCCTCGCTGGTAAGCACGACCGTCTTGGGCAGCCCCGAGACCATGTCGCGCCCGCGGATCTCCGCCTGCAGCTCCTCGGACATCGGGCAGGCCGAGCCGATCTCGAGCTTGAGCTCCTCGGCGGTCTGCTGGCCGATCAAGAGCTTGTACTCGCGCTTGGCGTAGTTGATGATCGCCTCGTCCATCTCATCGCCGCCGACACGGATCGACTGGGAGACGACGATCCCGCCGAGCGAGATCACCGCGACCTCGGAGGTGCCGCCGCCGATGTCGACGACCATCGAACCGGTCGGCTCGCCCACGGGCAGGCCTGCGCCGATCGCGGCCGCCATCGGCTCCTCGATCAGATACGCGGTGCGCGCGCCCGCCGACAGGCAGGCCTCCTCGACCGCCCGCTTCTCCACGCCGGTGACGCCCGAGGGCACGCACACGACCACGCGCGGGTGCGCCCAGCGGTTCTGGTGGACCTTCTGGATGAAGTGGCGCAACATCTCCTCGGTCACGTCGAAGTCGGCGATGACGCCATCCTTGAGCGGGCGGATCGCCTGGATCGTGCCGGGGGTGCGGCCGAGCATGCGCTTGGCCTCGATGCCGACGGCGTGCACTTCGCCGGTCCGCGAGTCGATCGCCACGACGCTCGGCTCGGAGAGCACGATGCCGCGCCCGCGCACGTACACGAGCGTGTTGGCCGTGCCCAGGTCGACCGCCATGTCGCGGCCGCCGAAGCCTGTCAGGTAGGTGAAGATGCTCATCTGTCGGAATGCCGAGATGCGTCGTCGGGCTCATGCGCGGGTGCGCTGAGAGCTCGGCTGCGCCCCTCGCATGTGAGCGTCTCCGGTGGCCGACGTTGCTCGCGCCAGTCTAGCGAACCCCTGTTGCGGTCTTCTACGCGTGCCAGCGGATTTGCAGGGGTTCTCAGGCGTCGCGGCGAGGCCCTCGAGCGTCACGCAACTCGGGGCAGAGCTCGATCAGGGTCCGCAGCGGCAGGCCGACCACGTTCTCCTCTTCGCCCTCGATCTCGGTGGCGAGCTTTGCGCCGGCGCCCTGGATCGCGTATCCGCCCGAACGTCCGCGCCACTCGCCCGTCGCCACGTACCACTCCATGAGATCCTCGTCGATCGCGCGGAAGGTTACCCACGTGCGCGCGAGGGCCGTGCGCTCGCGCGCACGCTCGCTGGGGCGGGCGGGGCGCAAGATCGCCAGTCCGCTCAGCACCTCGTGTGTGCGTCCGCCGAGCGCTGCCAGCGTGCGTCGGGCGGCGTCCGCGTCGGGGGGCTTGCCGTAGATGACGCCGTCGAGCACCACGATCGTGTCGCAGCCGATCACGACCTCCTCGGGCGCGCGGGTGGGTGTCGGGGAGGCGCCGGCCGCCGCGCGGGCCTTGCGCAGCGCGTTCTCGACCGCCACCGCCGCCGGGTCCTCCCCCTGCTCGATCTCGGGCACATCGGTTGCGCGGATCGTGAACTGCACGCCCAGGCGCGCGAGTAGGGCGCTGCGCTGAGGCGAGCGCGAGGCGAGGACGACGGTGGGCCCCGGCATCAGCGCCGACATCGGCCCAGCATCGGCATGGGCCCTGACATCGAGCTGGACGTCAGGCCGGCTCGGGGAAGAACAGCTCCGCCTCGCGTGCGGCGGACTCGGGCGAGTCCGAGCCGTGGACCATGTTGGCGCCCATCTCGATCGCGAAGTCGCCGCGAATCGAGCCGGGGGCGGCCTCCAGCGGGTCGGTTGCGCCGATCGCCTGGCGGGCGGCCTTGACCGCGTCCTGACCCTCCAGCACCATCGCGACGATCGGACCGGAGGTGATGAAGTCCACCAGCTCTCCAAAGAACGGCTTGCCCTCGTGCTCGGCGTAGTGGCGCTCGGCCAGCTCGCGCGTGACGGTCATGTGCCTGAGCGCGACGATTGCAAGGCCCTTGCGCTCGAAGCGGGCGATGATCTCGCCGGTGAGGCCGCGGGCGAAGGCGTCGGGCTTGACGAGGATCAGGGTGCGGTCCATGGGTTCCTTTTGGTCGGTTTGGGTGTCGGGTTGGTTGAGGCGGCTGTTTCTAAAGACAAGCTAAACGGAGGGATGCGGGCGTATACTTTTTGGTTTTTGATAACTATAGTATCGACCCTTAACGTCGCTCGAGACGCCCTCGCCCCACCCCTGCATATACCATAGAAACCCTTTAACGTCTTTTGAGGACACTCACCGCCGACCCCCACCCAAGTGAGCCACGCGGGCGAGCACCCGAGCACCACACGCACCACGCACCACACACACAGACGCACACGAGCGCGACACACCCCTCAGGAGCTTGTGAGCGATGGCGATGTCGACGGCGATGTCGAGGCGTCCTCGGGCGCGACGTCCTCGGGCGCGACAGCCTCTTCGCTCGCCGTACCGCTCGTGCGCCGCGTACGGCTGCGCCGCCGTCGCGAGGGCGCGATCGCGCCGGGGACCTCGGTCTCGCAGTAGGGGCAGATCGTCCACGCCTGGTCGAGCGGGCGCTGGCAGGAGACGCAACGTTCCTTGAGTTTGCGCAGGCAGCTCGGGCAGCGGATGAAGTCGCGCTCGATGCGGTAGTCGCAGTGTGGGCACAGCGACACCTCGAGATCGTGCAGGCGGGCTTCGGCGGCCTGCATCTCCAGTTCGCGCTCGCGCGCGTCGTCCAGATACTCGGGGGGGCGCAGGATCACGTAGACGATCGTGCCGACAAAGGGGAACAGCGATGCCGCGGTCGCGCAACCGACCAACATCGGATCGACGATGCGCCGCTTGGCGTCGCTGTAGGTCCAGTAGATCAGGGAGAAATACAGGACGACGACGAACAGGATCAACAGATCGATGACCAGGTTCAGGCCACTGCTTTCGATCCCGAAGTAGGCGATGGGCGGCATCGGCCACGTCAAGTCTAGAGAAACAGCCTGCCGAAGCCGTAACCGGCGGCGAAGAACACGAGGATCACGAGCGCGACGATCAGCGCGACCGCACCGATCATCGTGAGCACTGACGGGCCGTCTTCGGTCATGCCTTTACCGTGTTCAGCTTACCTGAGGATTGGGTGGGGTCGGCGGAGCGGGCGGGGTTAGCGGGCTCCAACTCCGCCAGCAAGTCCCCCACGAGATAGATCGAGCCGGTGGCCAGCACCGCCCGCTGCTCGGGGCGCTCGCAGGCCCAGGCCATCGCGGCGCGCAGCGCCCGCTCGGGGCGTGGCTCTGACTCGACCGCCGCAAACGACAACTGGCGCGCCAGCGACTGCAGCGCCGCCGGCGAGAGCGCGCGCGGACTGGGCGGCGCGGTGAACCATGCCCGCTCGCACAAACGCAGCAGACCGCCAAGCATGGACGCCGCGTCCTTGTCCTCGAGCACACCCAGCACCAACGCCACCGCGCGGTCGCCCACCAACTCCGGCAGCGAGGCCGCCAGGGCATCGACGGCCGCGGGGTTGTGCGCGCCGTCGAACACGATCAGGGGACGCTCGGCCACGATCTGCAGGCGGCCGGGGACGAGGGTGTCGCGTGCGGCGACTTCAACGGCCCGCTCGTCGAGCGGTATGCCCCGCCCGTGCACGGGATCGCGCAGGTACTCGGCGGCAGCAGCGCGCGCGAGCGCGAAGTTGCGCCGCTGAAAGGAGCCGCGGGCGGCGAGCTCGGTGGTCGAGGGCTCTTCGCGGACGGTCACGATTCGCGCCCCGCGCTCTGAGGCGATGCGCCGGGCGAGGACCATCGCCTCGCGCGCCTCGCCGGCAAGCCACTCGCCGAGCACGAGCGTGCCGCCGGAGCGGACGACGGCGAGCTTCTCCTCGGCGATGTCGCGCACCGTCGGGCCGAGCCAGCGGGTGTGCTCGAGGCCCACGTTGGTGAGCACGACGATGGGCGCGTCGATAACGCTGGTCGCGTCATAGCGGCCGCCGAGGCCGGCCTCGATCACGGCGATCTCGACCTCGCGCTCGGCCATGGCCGCAAACGCGGCGGCGGTGAGCAGTTCGAACTGGGTGACGTGGTCGTCCTCGCCCAGGGTGCGGTCGACCTGTTCGGCGGCGTGCGATGCGCGCGCGACCGTGCCGGCGAACTCCTCGGAATCCAGCTCACGGCCGTCGATCAGCACACGTTCGCGGTAGGACACCAGATGGGGAGAGGTGTAGGCGCCAATGCGCAGTCCGTGGCCCGCAAGGATCGCGGCGGTCATGCGCGTGGTCGAGGACTTGCCGTTGGTGCCGAGCACCTGGATCGAGTCGAACCGTCGCTCGGGGGAGTCGAGCGCGGTCATCATGCGGCGCATCCGGTCAAGGCCAAAGCGCATGCCGAACAGCTCCAGCGAGCGCAGCCGCTGCTCGGCCTCGGCCTCGGTCCAGCTCGTCCGTTCCGGCATGGCGCGCGTCCTAGGCGTCGGGATGGCGGCGCAGGTAGTCGATGAACGCCGGGCGCAGCGCCTCGCCGAGCCGGCCCTCACCGCTGTGGACCGCGTCCCAGATCAGGCCTTTCATCGACTCGGCGTCGTACTCCCCCTCGCCGGTGTCGCCCGCCGCCACCTCGGCGCTGGGGATCGTCCGCAGCAGCGACCACATGAACTTGAGGTCCATGTGGCGCTCGGCGCGGCGGAGCGCGCGGTCGTGCAGCTCGCGGGTGGACAGCGACTCCAGCTCGTCGCGAGGGTCGGCGTCGCGCACGGGCGCGGACTCGCCGGGGACAGTCTCGGGGTCGCTCGGCTCAGGGTGATTCTGCACGGTCACGCGATGGTAGCGAGGGTGCGGACGGGCCGATCGGCAGGCGGGCGAGCGGAGGATCCGCACGCGGGGCGACTACGCCGACTCCTCGCGCAGCCGCGGCTCGGGCTCGTGCTCGTCGGAGACGGCTTCGGTCACGAGCGTCGGGGTCAGGCCGCGCTCGACGGTCTCGCGGGTGACGACGCACTTCTTGACGTCGCGCCGCGAGGGCAGCTCGAACTGGACCTCGAGCAGGATCTCCTCGATGATCGAGCGCAGCCCGCGCGCGCCGGTTTCGCGCTCCAGCCCGCGCTCGGCCACGGCCACGAGCGAGTCCTCGCTGAACACCAGCTCGATCCCGTCGAAGGAAAAGAAGCGCTGGAACTGCTTGACCAGGGCGTTGCGCGGCTCGGTCAGGATCGAGACGAGATCCTCGCGCGTGAGCTGGTGCACGGCGCTCATGACGGGCAGGCGGCCGATGAACTCGGGGATCAGCCCGTACTCGATCAGATCCTCGGGCAGGCAGCGCTCGAACACTTCGCCGGTGTCGCGCTCGGCCTTGACTTCGATCGCCGAGGCAAAGCCGATGCCCTTGTTGCCGATGCGCCGCTCGATCACCTTGTCGAGGTTGGCGAACGCGCCGCCGCAGATGAACAGCACGTTGGTCGTGTCGATCGTCAAAAACTCCTGGTGGGGGTGCTTGCGCCCGCCCTGGGGCGGGACCGAGGCGGCTGTGCCCTCGAGGATCTTCAACAGCGCCTGCTGCACGCCCTCGCCGGAGACGTCACGCGTGATCGACGGGTTGTCGGCCTTGCGCGCGATCTTGTCGACCTCGTCGATGTAGATGATCCCGGTTTCGGCCTTCTTGACGTCGTAGTCGGCGGCCTGGATAAGCTTGAGCAGGATGTTCTCGACGTCCTCCCCCACGTACCCCGCCTCGGTCAGGGCGGTGGCGTCGGCGATCGCGAACGGCACGTTGAGGATGCGCGCGAGCGTCTGCGCGAGCAGCGTCTTGCCGCAGCCGGTCGGCCCGAGCAGCAGGATGTTGGACTTCTGCAGCTCGATGTCCTCCTCGCCGGAGCTCATCATCTGCACGCGCTTGTAGTGGTTGTACACGGCCACTGAGAGCGTGCGCTTGGACGCCTCCTGGCCGACGACGTACTCGTCGAGCACCTCGTATATCTCGCGCGGCTTGGGCAGGTGCTCGAGGTCGAACGCGCTCGGGGCCTGCAGCTCCTCGTCGATGATCTCGTTGCACAGGTCGATGCACTCGTCGCAGATGTACACCCCCGGTCCCGCGATCAGCTTCTTGACCTGGCGCTGGGACTTGCCGCAGAAGCTGCAGAGGAGCTGCTCGTTTGCGTCTGTCGGTCTCGCCATCGTGCCTAACTAACGGATTTGGGTCTTGATATTGGTTTCGCTTGGCGTGTCTTGCTCGCTGGGGACGGTGTCAACGGCCTAATGTTCGGTTATCACGCGGTCGATGATGCCGTACTCGCGCGCCTCCTCCGAGGACATGAAGTAGTCGCGCTCGGTGTCTCGGCGGACCTGCTCGAGGTCTTTGTGGGCGTGCTTTGCGATGATCTCATCCAGGCGCTGGCGCACGTCGATGATCTCTTTGGCGTGGATCTCGATGTCCGTGGCCTGGCCTTGAAAGGAGGATGAGACCTGGTGGATGAGGATCTTGGCGTTGGGCAGCGCCATGCGCTTGCCCTGCGCCCCGCCGGCCAAGAGCAGCGCGCCCATCGACATCGCGATGCCCACGCAGATCGTCTGCACGTCGGGCTTGATGAACTGCATCGTGTCGTAGATCGCAAGCCCCGCGTACACCGAGCCGCCGGGCGAGTTGATGTACAGGGAGACATCCTTGTCGGGGTCCTCGGACTCCAGGTGCAGCAGCTGGGCGACGATCAGGTTGGCGATCTGATCGTCCACGGGGGTGCCGAGAAAGATGATGCGCTCGTTGAGCAGGCGCGAGTAGATGTCAAACGCGCGCTCACCGCGCGAGGTCTGCTCGACGACCATGGGCACTAACGGACTCATCGTGCTCGCTCAGTTTCTCCTTGTCGCCCAGATTCCTGCTCGCAACAGGTTAGCCGGCCCCGCCGGAGCCGGAGGGCGTCCACAGCTTCTCGCCGGCGCCCTCCTCCGCGACCCCTCCCGCATCGCCGGCGCCGCTCGCGGCCGCGCCCTCGCCCACGGCGTCCTTCTCCGGCGTCCACAGCTTCTCGCGCGCGGCCGCCCTCTTGGCCGGAATCGCCACGGCGCGCTCCACGATCAGATCGAGCGCCTGGCGCGCGGCCAGGTCCTCGCGCAGCTCCTCGATTCGGTCCTCGCGTTTGGAGGAGCGCAGCCGTTCGAGCACCTGCTCGGGGGACACGCCCTCGCTTTCGGCGGCCGGGCCCAACATCTCCAGCAGGTCCTCGTCTGAGGGCTCGATCGACTCGGCGGCGACGATCGCGGTCAGCACCGCCTCGCGCGCAAGCGCCCGACGGGCTTCCGGGCGCATCTCGGCGAGGATCTCCTGCTCCTCGCGCCCAGAGATCTGCAGGTAGGCCTCGCGCGAGATGCCGCGGTGGGAGAGGGAGTGCAGCATCCGCTCCCACATCTCCTGCGCCCGCGCGCCGGCCAGCTCGTCGGTGATCGACACCTGTGCGCCCTGCACGGCGGCGTCGAGGACGGCCTCGCGGAACTCGTTCTCGATCTCCTGCTCGCGCGCCGTACGTAGCCGCGTGGCGATGTCCTCGCGCAACTCGGCCAAATCCTCGAAGCCCGCGTCCACGGCGAGGTCGTCGTCGAGGTCCGGCAGCTGCTTGGCCTTGACCTCCTTGACCGTGATCGCAAACGACGCGTCGCGGCCCGCCAGCTCGGGGGCGCCGTAGTCCTCGGGAAACGTGACCTGAACGGTGCGCTCCTCGCCCGCGCGCGCGCCAAGCAGACCGTCCTCGAAGCCGGGGATCAGCTTGCCCGAGCCCAGCTCGATCAGCTGGTCGCGACCCTCGCCCCCGGCGAACGGCCGGGAATCGCCCTTCTCGCCACCCTCGCCCGCGCCGGCATCCGCGCCGTTCTCGTCATCCGCCCCGCCCTCGCTGGCGTCGCCGCGCTCGCCGTCCCCCGCGGGCAGGCTGCCGAGATAGTCCACGACGACGTAGTCCCCCGCGCCCGCCTCGCGCTGCACTGCGTCCAGGCGCGCGAATCGCTCGCGCACGGCCTGCAGCTCGCGCTCGATATCCCCGTCGGGCACCTCGACCTCGCGCCGGCCGACCTCCAGGCCCAGGTACTCGCCGAGCCGCGCCTTGGGCAGCACGCCGATCTCGATCGAGAACTTCAGCTCCTGGCCGCTGCCGGGCAGCGCGCCGAGGTCGATGTCGATGTCGGGGTCGCCGACGGGCACGATCCGCGAGCCGCGGATCGCCTCCGCGTACCAGCTGGGCAGCGTGTCGCGCACCGTTTCGTCGAGCACCGCCTCGCGACCGAGCCGTTGCAGCACGAGCGGGGGCGGGACCTTGCCGCGACGAAAGCCCGGCAGTTTCAGCTGACGGCCCAGCCGGCGGGCCGTGCGCTGCAGGCGCGCGTCGACCTCCTCGGGGGCCACCTGCACCTCGACGCGTACGCGCGAGTCCGGCAGCTCTGAGACGGTCGTCTGGATCGGGGCGCCCATGTGCCCGCCACGATACCGTGCCGTCCGTGCGCGCAATGCGACGCTTGGAAGCCCGGCTGTGGACCGGGCCGCTCGCCCACCTGCTCGGCGGCGTGCTCGATTTCGGGCAGGCGCTCGCGCGTTACTGGTACGCGCGAGCGCGCGGGCGGCCGGTCAGATAGGCCCGGCGGACCGGGGCCTTGCGCGAGGCGCGGCGCAGGCGCCGCGCGTGGCCGGCTCCCTGGCGCGTGGCCGACTCCCTGGGCGATCGAGTCGGCCACGCGCTGCCTCGCGTCCCCTCAGGCGGCGCTGCCCACGGGGGCTGCCGGCCCCACGTCTGAAACGCCGTTGGCGCCATTGGCGCCGCCGAGGCTGAGCTCGACGCCGCTGGGGAGCGCCAGCACCGGGCAGGTGGCGATCTCGATCAGGTGCTCGGCCGAGGAGCTGAGCGAGACCTGCCCGCGGGGCGCGTCGGGACGGGAGTCGATCACCAGCAGGTCGGCCTGCTCGTCCGCGACCGGCACGACCTGTGCGCCGAGTGCTTGCGCAAACGCCTCGGCGGTGCGCTGGGCGCCGCCATCGCCGCCAGCCTCGCCGACCGCGACGATGCGCTCGACCTTGGTGGAGACGCCATCGCCCGCGTACAGGCCGACGGGGGCGATCCCGACCGCGACCGGGCCGCCTTCGATCAATTGCTCGGCGGAGTTGCCGATCGTGACGTGGCCCGGCGCGGTGTGCGAGTCCGAGCAGAACACGATCGCCTGCGCGCCGATCTGCTGAGCGAGCGAGCTCAGGCCCGCGGGGGTCGAGGGATCGGTGACGGTGTGGGCGCCGGCGAGCGGGCCGTCGAACAGGCGCTTGCCACGCTCCAGCAGCTCGTTCGCCTCCTCGTCGCCGACCAGCTCCTCGCTGTGGCGCACGTAGCCGATGTGGACGTCGGCGCCGGCATGGGCCAGCAACGAGCCCAGCGCGAGCGCATCGTTCTCGTTCGCGGTCCCGTCATATGAAACTATCGCTGTGAGTGCCATTTTGGGCTCCTATCTAAAGTTCGGTTTGAGTCTGGTTTGAGGTCCGTCTTGGCGGTTGTTCTCCATCAGCATTGCCTATCCCTGCCATCATGTCCAGTGAAGTTTGTTATTACTGCGATAAGCTGTGCTTATGCTCAATGTGAACCGTCTGCGGGT
>Ga0335075_10017410_pt1 | contig 10685 bp, 8 predicted proteins | sample Lox_Sample_24_FD_206723 | JGI IMG/M metagenome (GOLD analysis project Ga0335075, IMG submission 206723) | Soil microbial communities from Loxahatchee National Wildlife Refuge, Florida, United States - Lox_Sample_2.4 | ecosystem: Environmental > Terrestrial > Soil > Wetlands | place: USA: Florida... | reverse complement strand
TTCTGCGAGGCGGGCGCCGCGTTGGGCAAAGCGCGCAAGCGCGCAGCGAGCAGCGCAACGAGCGCCCATGCCGGCTGCTTCACGCGCTTGCTTCAATGATCCGCCGCGCGCCATACCGGCTTGATGTCGAGCACCGGCGTCCCGTCGATGGCCTCGAGCGGCTCGACCAGGAGTGCGCCCTCCTCGGCCGCGACCACGCGCACGCGATGCAAGCCGATCGGGTTGGGACGATCGGGAGAGCGCGTCGCGAAGACACCGGTCAACGGCAGCGAGGGATCGTTGCGAGGGTGCAGCGTCAGGACGTCGCGCCGAGAGCGATGCAACCACGTGAGCAGGACGAGCTCGTCGCCGGCAGCGACGCCGTCGAGGCCAGCACGGAGCGCCGGGTCGAGCTCGATGCGGGCGCTCGGGGCGCCCTCGTCGCCCTGGCGAGGAGCAGCGGCGAGCGCTGTCAGCGCGGAGCGGACGTAACCAATGATGCGAAGTGCGGGTTCGGGTTCAGTCATCGGCGTCCATCCTGACGCGCCCGCGCGGCGCCGCGCAAGCGCGCGGCTAAGCCACGGGATCTACGGGCCCGATCGGGCCCCGTGCCGCTTCGATGGTCTCGGCAGCGGCGAGGCACAGGTCTTCGCGCCACAGGTCGGCATAGATTTGCGCGCTCGTCGGCAGCCCGTTCACGACGCCCATGGGCAGCACCACGCTGGGCAGGCCGAGCGCGTTGCCGGGTGTGATGAAGCGCACCGTCTGGCGCAGCCGCTCGATGCCATGCTCGGGATCGAGGTCGGCATCGGTGGGCCAGATGGGCACCGACCAGTTGGGCCCGATCACGACGGGATACTCGGCGAAGAAGCGCGACCATTCGCGCGCGAGCCGCGAGCGCTCGCTGTGCAGTCGATAGTTCGAGGCCTCCGGCAGGCGCGCGGAGTGGCACATGCGCATCAGGTGCTCGAACAGGGCCTCGCTGATCACCGGCTGTGCCTGGGGCGCGATGATCGAGAGATCCGTGGCGAGCAGCTTGGCAAACACGTCGGACACGCGCGTGAGCTCCGGGGGCGTCGCGCTCTCGACGTGCCAGCCTGCGGCGGCGAGCGAGGCACCCGCGCGTTCGATGGCGGCGACCGTGGCGGCGGGCAGGGGCTCGCCCGGCAGGGCGGTAACGAGCGCAGCCCGGCGCGCCTCGGGCTCGGCTCCGGCGAGCGGCGCGTCGACGGAGCGTGGATCGCGGATGTCGCGCCCCGCGAGCACACCGAGGGCCACGCGCAGGTCGGCCACGTGGCGCGCGATGGGACCGAGGGCGAGCATCGCCTGGCCCGCCATGCCGAAGTCGCGCGGCGCGAGCGATGACGCGAACGGGACGCGACCGGTGGTGGGCTTCAGCGCGGCGACGCCGCAGCACTCGGCGGGGACGCGCAGCGAGCCGCCGATGTCGCCGCCGAGCCCGAGCGGCACCATGCCGGTGCCGACGGCCGCCGCGTCGCCGACGCTCGAACCGCCAGCGGTGAGCCTGCGATCGTACGGGTTGAGCGTGCGCCCGTGCAGCGGGTTGCTGCCGCACAGACGCATGCCGAACTCGCTCGTGTTGGTGCGCGCGACGACGATGGCGCCCGCGGCTTTCAGGCGCGCGACGGCGGGCGCGTCGTCGTAGGGCAAAGCGTCGCGCAAGCTGGGCAAGCCGTGCGTCGGCGGCATCGGCAGCCGCGAGCGCCGCGTCGCGCAGCACACGCGTGACGGCGCCGACGTGGCCGTTGATGGCGTCGATGCGCGCGAGATGCGCCTCCAGCACGGCGCGGCTCGAGACGTCGCCCATGCGGATGCGTCGCGCGAGCTCCAGCGCTCCACATGCGTACAACGGCGTCATGCGCACGCCCTCGAGGCGCGGCGCCCCACGCTCAGGGCCACGACGGAACGACGCCGCGCGGGAGTGAGCAACCTCGCGAAACTTGCGACCTGCATGCAGTTAATACGCGTTCAAAACCCTGCCGAGCGAGCGACTCGTCGCTCGCGGCGCGTCACAAACAACGGGGGGAGCACACGTCGTCGCGGGGGCGCGGAGAGCGGGCCATGGGCTCGTCGTCACTGCGGCTCGGCGCGGCGTGGCCATGGGGAGACGGCTCGAGAAACATCTGCTCGAGCGGCGGGCGCTCGAGCTGCATCCGCTCGAGAAGCATCTGCGCCGAGGCTCCCCGGAAGCCTGAAGCGAGGAAGTGAAGCACATGGTCGAAGTGAACTACGGTTCGAAGCACGAGTCACCCGTTCGCCTGCAGAAAAGTGGCGACCTCATCGCGGTGCGCACCCGCAGCCGCAAACCGCTGCGCGCAGGCCCGGTGCAGCCAGCGGCCGCCGCCGAGCTCTCGGACGGGCACCTCGTCCTCGAGTTCCCCGACGCGGGCGTCGAGGTCTATCGCGTGCCGCCCGTCACTCCCGCGCGCACGCTCGACCAGCGCAAGGTGGCTCTGCGCCGCGACCCGGACGTGCGCTTCGCTGGCGGCGTGCTGGTGGACGACTCGGGGCAGCCCGTCATCTACACCGAGAACCTGTTCATCAAGTTCGCCGACTCGGTCGACCCGGAAGATTGTCGCCGTGTGCTCGAGGACAAGGGCCTGACAATCAAGGAAGAGCTCGACTACGCCACGAACGCATTCTTCCTCGGTTTGCCCGAGGGCAGCGGCGAGAAGGTGTTCGACATCGCGCGCGAGCTGCTCGGGCGCACCGACGTCGAGTACTGTCATCCCGAGCTCGTCCGCAAGCGGCAGCGCCGCGCGATCTTCGCGCCGCAGTGGCACCTCCAGCGCACGCAGGTGGCGGGACGCACCATCGACGCGCACGCCGGCGTCGTCGGTGCGCACGCGGCGACGCGCGGCGAGGGCATCGTCATCGCCGTCATCGACGACGGCGTCGACATCGATCACCCCGAGTTCAAGGCCAGCGGCAAGGTCGTGGCTCCGCGCGACGTCACGTTCGCGGTGACGCACGCGCAGGCCTTCAACCCGCGCCCGAAAGATCCCGGCTACTCGGAGGATCACGGCACCGCCTGCGCCGGTGTCGCCTGTGCGGCAGGCGTCGACGGGGCGAGCGGCGTCGCGCCCGCAGCGAGGCTCATGGCCATCCGGCTCGCCGCCGGACTCGGCTCGCAGCAAGAGGCGGCCGCCTTCAAATGGGCCGCCGACAACGGCGCCGACGTCATCTCGTGCAGCTGGGGCCCCTCCGACGGTGCCTGGTGGGACCCGAGCGATCCGCTCCACTCCGAGCGCGTGCCCCTGCCTGCCAGCACCAAGCTCGCCATCGACTACGCCATCAGCAACGGGCGCGGCGGCAAAGGCTGCGTCGTGCTGTTCGCCGCCGGCAACGGCAACGAGAGCGTGGATAACGACGGCTACGCCAGCTACGACAAGGTCATGGCCGTCGCCGCCTGCAGCGACCGCGCCAAGCGCAGCGTCTACAGCGACTTCGGTCGCGCCGTCTGGTGCGCCTTCCCGAGCAGCGACCTCGGCTGGCCCGAGCAAGGCCATCCCGAGCCGCTCACGCCGGGCATCTACACCACCGACCGCATGTCGCGCCTCGGCTACAACCCGGGCTCGAACGCCGAGGGCGACCTGGCGGGCAACTACACCAACAGCTTCGGCGGCACTTCCAGCGCCTGCCCGGGCGCCGCCGGCGTCGCCGCGCTCGTGCTCTCCGTCAACCCCGCGCTCAGGTGGAACGACGTGCGCGACATCCTGCGCCAGTGCTGCCAGAAGATCGATCCACAAGCCGGCGAGTACGACGCCGTCGGCCACAGCCGCCTCTACGGCTACGGCCGCCTCGACGCACAACAAGCCGTCGCGCTGGCGCGGCCGCAGCCGCGCGACACGCTGAAGGTCAGCCGCACCTTCAACCAGACAGTGCCCGATCTGCAGACCATCAGCGTCAGCCTCGACGTCAGCGAGACGGCCCGCGTGCGCGATCTGAGCGTCCGCGTCGACCTGTTGCACACGTACATCGGCGATCTGCAGGTGACGCTGGTGCCGCCTCCTGGGCGCTCGCTGCCGAGCGTCGTGCTCCACGACCGCAGCGGCGGCTCCAAGAACAACGTCCGCCGCACCTTCGACACCGTCACCACGCCCGGCCTCGCTGCCTTGCGCGGCATCGACCCGAGCGGCGCCTGGACCTTGCGTGTGAGCGACCAGGTCGAGGCCGACTCCGGCACGCTCGTCGAGTTCGGGCTCGAGTTTCATTTCGAAGCGGTCGCCGCCGTGCGCACGCCACGCATCGCGCCGCGCGCAGCACCGGCGCCCGCGACGGCCGAGTAAAGCCTTACCCGCGGCCCCCGCGCTCGAGCGCAACCAGTGAGCGCGGGGGCCGTGTGTGCCGTCGCTTCGAGACGCCCGTCAGGCAGGCTGCGCGAGACGAACTCCGCCGAGCCCGCACGCGCGACCCCTTCCGCGCGATGCGGGCTCGGCTTTTTCTCGGAAAGTGCGAGCCGCCTCCCAGATCTGCCCGGCGCTCGCCGGCGCCCGAGCGCGATCGCCGCGCGCCGCTGCGCGGACTCGTGCTTAGCTCGGCCGCATGTCCATCGATCTCTTCGACCTTCGCGGCAAGACGGCTCTGATCACGGGCGGGACGCACGGTATCGGCATGGCGGTGGCCGTCGCGTTGGGCCAGGCGGGCGCACGCATCTGCGTCAACGACATCTCGGACGAGAAGCTCGCGGCGTGCCGGGCGGCATATGCCGAGCGGGGCATCGAGGTGTACACCTTGAACTTCGACGTGACGAGCGCGGAAGAGGTCGATCGGGGCATCGCGCGCATCGAGCGCGAGGTGGCGCCCGTCGACATCCTGGTGAACAACGCGGGCATCATCAAGCGCGTCCCGATCCTCGAGATGAAGATCGAGGACTTCAAGCAGGTGCTGGACATCGACCTGGTGGCTCCACTCATCGTAGCGCGGCGGGTGGTGCCGTCGATGATCGAGCGGCGCGGGGGAAAGATCATCAACATGTGCTCGCTCTTGAGCACGTATGGGCGCTACTCGGTGAGCGCGTATGCGACGGCGAAGGGCGGATTGAAGCTGCTCACCCAGAGCATGTGCTGCGAGTGGGCGAAGCACAACGTGCAGACGAATGGTATCGGTCCGGGCTACATCGCCACCTCGCAGACGGCGCCGATCCGGGTCGACGGGCATCCGTTCAACAACCTGGTGCTGACGCGCACTCCCGCCGGGCGCTGGGGTCAGCCGGAGGATCTGGCGGGCGCCGCGCTCCTGCTCGCGTCGCGGGCGGGCGACTACATCAACGGGCAGATCATCTACGTGGACGGCGGCATCCTCGCGAACTTCGGCTACGTCGAGGGCGAGAACCGCTTGCCGCCCGTCTGAGGGCTGCCGCGCGCTTTCTCGCGCGCCACTCTGCACAGCTCGTCGTTCGCGAGCAGCGCAATGCGGGTGCACAGCTCGTCGATCGGATCCTGATCACCCCCCGGGGGGGCTCCGGCTCCGGCCATCGACGCGTGCTGGCGCGGAGCGTTCGGAGGTCATGGCGTGAGCTGAATGAGCCTTGAACGTCTCGTTTCGGGTGGATGCAACAGCGACGCTGCAACGCCGAGCTCGCCCGAAGGGCGTGGCACGTGCGCTGCATTAACCGATCGCAACAACGAGAGCCTCACGGCTCACTCACCCCGAAACCCCAACACACAACATGAAAACCAGTTCGTTCAAGGTCGGTAGCGCTTTCTCTCTCTTGGTCGCCTCCACGCTGATGATGGCGTGCGGCGCCGGCGACATGTATGACGTCGATGGCGCGCAGGAAGGCGCGCTCGAGAGCGATGTCGAAGATTCGGACTCGCTCGAACTCGGCACGATCGAGCAAGCGCTGCACAGCTGCGCGACTCCGGACGGCACCAACGCCGTGATGGCCGCCCTCGCGGTCGCGACGGGCCAAGAGCTCAAGCGCTGGCGCGCCGGGCTCGACTTCGAGTTCGCCACCGACCGCATCCGCCTCACCTCCGGCACCGGCAGCGACGGCAAGCCGCGCGGCAAGAGCCGCTGCAGCGGCGGCGTGTGCCCCCGCACCGAGGCGCTGCTCGCGCTGCAGAACGACACCGCCACGGGCGTCTACATCCAGGCCGAGTCGTCGACGACGCGCGTGCTGGTGAACCCGTCGGCGCTGCGCAGCCGCATGTACGCCAAGCTGCAAGAGCAGATCGCGAAGGACGTCGACGCCAAGGACGGCGACACCTACCAGTCGCCGAAGACGCCCCACACGCTGAGCGGCGTGGGCACTGCTAGCCTCGGCGGTTGCGGCCCGCACTACAAGTTCAGCGTGGCCTTCGACTCGAGCTCGACCTCGCCGAAGCCCGCTCCGGTGCAGCTCAAGTGGGCGCTCAGCTTCGCCGACCAGCAGAACGGCTGGGTCGACTTCCGTGACCTCGGCAACAACGTGGTCGGCGTCGACCCCACGGGCGGCTTGAACGAGGAAGACACGTCGAGCTCGGGCTCGTGCCCGGCGGTGTGCACCAAGATCAGCACCACCGACGTCTCGAACGGGTGCTGCTCGTGCGGCGGCGTCAGCAAGAAGTTCAAGCGCTCGACGTTCAACACGAACACCTACCTCTGCCAGTAATCGAGCAGGGTCGCAGGGACGAAGGCGCCTCAGGCCGAAGGGCTCGGCGCCTCGTCTCGCTTGGCACGCAGGCTCGCCAGCACCGCGAGCCCGATGCACGACGCCGACACCAGGATCGACACCCAGGACGGGATGTCCACCCAGGGATGGCTGATCATCTTCAAGCCCGTGAACAGCAGCACCGCCGCGATGCCGTAGTGCAGGTGGGGTAGGCCGCGCAGCAAGCTGCGCAGCACCAGGAACAGCGAGCGCAGCCCGCAGATGGCGAGCGCGTTCGAGGAATAGACGACGAACTGGTCGCGGCTGATCGAGAGCGCGGCGGGCACGGAGTCGATGGCGAAGAACACGTCCGAGATCTCGAGGCCCACGAGCGCGATGAGGAGGGGCGTCGCGAGCCGCCGCCCGTTCTCGACCGTCACGAACTTGCGGCCCGCGAAGCCTTTGCTGACGGGCAAGTGCTCGCTCAGCCAGTGGATGAGCGGGTTGTCGCCCTCGCCGGGCTGGCTGCGTGCCGCGCGAATGGCGGCGATGACCAGGATGGCGCCGAAGACGTAGCTGACCCATTGCCAGCGCTCGAGCGCCGCGGCGCCCGCCAGCACGAACAGCGCACGAAACACGAGCGCGCCGAGCACGCCCAGGAACAGCACGTGGTGCTCGAGATCCAGCGGTACGCGCAGCCCCTGGAAGATGATCAGGAACACGAACAGGTTGTCGACCGACAGGCTCTCTTCGATCAGATACGCGGCGTAGTAGTCGGGCACGGCGGCGGCGCCGCGGAAGGCGTAGACCACCGCACCGAACGCGATGCCGACGCTCACCCAGATGACCGTCCAGATGCTGGCGCTGCGGGCGGTGGTGGCTCGACCGCGCCGGTGCACGAACAGATCGACGCCGAGCGACAGGGCGAGGGTGGCGATGATGCTGATCCACGCCCACGTTTGCATGCGGCGACAGTAAGCAAGCTATGTGCCGAAAAGGCAAGGCCGCTCCGCGCCGCCAGATGGGGCTGGGCCCGCACCCGAACCAGGCCTGACCGCGACGGGCGCGCGAATCGGGCGCGCGAATGGCCTCGAGCGAGGCGCGAACGCCGATGTTTCAGCGCGGCGTGCTCGGCTTTTCCGAGCTCTGGGCGGCGACCGGCTTGTCGAGGTAACTGCCGCTGACCACCGTCATGATGCTGCGGGCGGGCAGCACGATCGCATCCCGCTCGACGCGCCGCGGCTGGGTGCCGATCGGGGTGCTCGCCGAGGTGAGGAAGGCGTCGAGCTCGGCGGGCACGCCCTCGGCGACGAGCTTGACCGTCTTGTCCGTCTTGGCGCCGTTGATCAGCACCGTGACGACGTTGCCGATGCGGTCGTGGGTGAACGCCGCCGCCAGCACCTGCGCGTCGTCGCTGACGGTGCGCACCATGCGCGCACCGGGCCGCACGTAGCGATAGAACTGCTTCGAGGCGTAGTAGCGCTTACCCACGCGCGTACCCTGCATCAGGCTGAACTCCGTCATGCCGCTGCTCTCGCTGCCCTGCCACCAGAGCCAGGCCGACACCTTGCCATAGTAGAGCGCCGCGAAGATGGCCTGCGCCAGGTCGAACGCGCCGGGACGATCTTCGCCCTTGGCGTTTTTGCCACCCTCCCAGGCGTCGACGTAGCCGGACGTCTCCGTCATCCAGGTGGGGCGCCCGCTCTTGCCGACGACGGCCTGGTAGTTGCTCCAGAGGCGAGCCGCCTTGGACGACACCGTCGGCAGCATGCTCGGTGTGTAGGCGTGCAGCGCGAACGCGCCGAGCTCTTTCAAGGCAGCGGGCCGCGAGAGCAGGTGCTGCGTATACCAGTACGGGTCGAAGTCGATATCGTTCTTGCCGACCTCGGTCTCGAGCAACGTCTCGGGCCCGAACAGCACGAGCTTCGGATAGCGCTGGTGCAAGATGGGGCCGATCGCCGCCAGTGTCTCGGCGTAGACGCGCTGCGGGTAGCGCCCGGAGTTGTAGCCCTGTTTGAACAGGGGCTCGTTCTGGAAGCTGAGCGCGTAGACATCGACGCCGCTCAGCAAATAGAGCGAAAGGCCGTCGATCAGCCACTCGGCGAAGCGCTGGCGCTGGCTCGGGCACACGGCGCCGCCGCCGCGCGTGCCGCCGGGGTGCAGCTGCCCCTCGTGCACCTGGTCGCGATCGGAGACGCACTTCATGCTGCCGGGCGGCGACCACACGGTGAGGATCATCTTCAGCGGCACGCCGCTCAGCGCCGCTCGATCGCGCAGCGCCAGCACCACGGGGCGCTGCTTGATCCAGTCGGCGTCGCTGGTGCCTTCGCGATCGGCGGGCGGATAATACTCGTTGCGCCACATGCTGACGCCGAGGTCATCGATCACCATGCGAGCCCAGTCGGGGTCGACCAGGTCTGCCGGGGCGCTCCACCAGGCGTCGCGCGCGCCAAAGAAGCCAAAGCCTTCTATCGTCTGGAACTTCTCGTCGCGAAACACGCGCACGGTGGCAGCGCGTGCGCTCTCGGCAAATGCCGGCGCCCCGAGCAGCGAAACGGCCACGAACACGGCGAGCGCGCGCCGCACCAAACCCATCAAAGACTCGGGCATCACAGCTCGGCAAAGCTTAATGCAACTCGAACATTCGTCGAGCCCTCACGCCACGGGGCGCTCGATCCGCTCGGCACGTCTTTAGATGCACCAGCCCGAGAGCCCGCGCCCATCGCGGCGCGGGCTCTGCCGGTGGAGCCTCAGCTCGGCTTCTTGAACTTCAGCGTCATGCGATCGGTCTCGCCGATCGCTTCCATCTGCGCCTTCAGCGTGGGGTTGTCCTTGCTGGTGGCGAGCGTCGGCGGCAGACGCCAGACGATGTCCTTGTCCGTGGGCTGGTCCTTCGGGTTGGCGTTGATCTCGCTCGAGCCGACGAGCTCGAAGCCCGCCTTCTGGAACGCCGCGACCACCGCCGACTGCTTCACGTAGCCCTGGTCGCCCTTGGCCGAGGCGTCCGAGTTCTTTTCGGGGGCGCGGTGCTGCTCCACACCGACGATGCCGCCCGGCTTGAGCAGCTTGTTGATGTCGGCGAGGGCCTTCGTCATGTAGCCGCCGTTGGCCTCGAGCCGCATGAAGTGATGCAGCGCGCGCGACAGCAGCACCACGTCGACCGTGCCCGCCATGTCGTCCGGCACGGCGCCGTAGGCGAACGCGGCGACCGCGGCGTCATCCGCGCCACGCTTGGCCTCCCACTTGGCGACCGTGTCCTGCGCCCAGGTGGCCTTCGTCTTCGGGTCGGGCGAGTAGTCGCCGAACTGCGTCCACATCTGCGCGGAGTAGTCGGCCAGCACGACCTTGCCGCCCGTGCCGAGATAATCGAGCAGGATGCCCGAGTAGTAGACCTCGCCCGGCAGCGTATCGACCACCGTCATGCCCGGCTCGACGCCGAAGAACTCCAGCATCTCCTTCGGGTGACGCGACGAGTAGCGAGCCTTCGCCTCTTCGGGCTGAGCCGCGAGCGCGGCGTCGAGCTTCTCGGCAGCGTTGGCCGAGGGCGCAGCGGCGGCTGCCGGCGAGCTCTCTGCAGCGGTGGTGCCTTCGGGCGCGGCGGGCGGCGTCGAGGCCGCCTGGCTACAGCCGAGCGCGACCAGGGCGACGGCGAGAGAACGAAGCTTCATGATGATTCTCCTTGGGGTTGCCGGCAAACGCCGGCCAAGCGTTGCTTTTCGGACCCGAAGGCATTCACGAATTGGCTCTCAGAGCAACGGCGGAAATGGGCTCCGTCGCGCTGTCTGGAGGACAAGCGGCCGGCAGCTCGTTCGCCGGCAGTGGCCTCAGGCTCAGCTGCCGCGAGGGCCAGGCGGCGCCGCTTCGGCGGGCGCCTCTTCGACTGGGGCGTCTTCGCGGGCATCGGCGACGCGCGAGCGCTCTTCGGCCTGCTTGGCGAGCGCGCGGTCTGCGGCTTCGATCTCGTCGCTGGCCTTGGCCACGGCACGCACCAGCTTGTCGCGGTACTTCACCACGGTGCGCGCACCGTCGCTCGGGACGCACCAGCGGTTTTCTTTCTTGCTATTGCTGCCTTGGTAGCTCGCGAGCCAGCCGAGCACGCTCGTGTTGGCTT
>Ga0335075_10017409_pt1 | contig 10686 bp, 7 predicted proteins | sample Lox_Sample_24_FD_206723 | JGI IMG/M metagenome (GOLD analysis project Ga0335075, IMG submission 206723) | Soil microbial communities from Loxahatchee National Wildlife Refuge, Florida, United States - Lox_Sample_2.4 | ecosystem: Environmental > Terrestrial > Soil > Wetlands | place: USA: Florida... | reverse complement strand
AAACGATGTTTTCTTCTCAATGCTCTTCGGATATGCCTCGACGCGAGTCTGAGCGACTGGCCAGAACCCTTCGTCTCGTTTGTCGCGAATGGAACGAACTCGTGCCGAAGCTTCAACCACGCTTGATGGTATGCGAAAAAAGGCTATCTAAGGAGGGGAGCGTACCGTCGTACGTCTTGTACCGTCCCCCCCCAAGACACCCTCTCAGCAGCACACAGACTCAAACTGGACCCTGACGTCTGCCGGCGCCGACTGCTTAAAAATTGCCCGGATCCTTCCAGTTGTAGATATTTTAAATGGTCTCTCACACAGACTACTTACTGGAACAGTCTCGCGTTCCCTCCGGTCCCTTATTTCAACCCTGCTCCTTCGAAAGAGCAATTGCAGATCCTGGTTCCCGGTAATAGCCGATATGACGGAGCGAACAAAGAAATACTAGACCGTATGCCCTCCTTGAAGGCAATATGGTGGTTCGAGAATGGCGGAAATACCCATCTTGCAGACCTCGTCCATCATTCCGTTCACACCCAGCTTACTCACCTCAAGATATCACTTATCTGGGAGCAATTCACCCAAATTGTCGATCCAATCCACTTCCCGGACCTCCCGGTACCTGGGTCTTGATATCCTCCAGTGGATGGACGATCAACCTCCTCCATCTTCCGCCGAGGAGATGAGTTGGGCCATATTCCCACGACTTCACGCACTAAAATTACAAGCTTTATTTACTTCTGTCACGTCAGAGTACTTGTACTCGTTCTTAGCAACTTGCGGGTCCCACCGTCACATCCCTCGTATTTCACGTATTTCCAACACATAGCGTCCCGGATATTGTGCTCCTCCCCAGAATATCTCGGCTCTACAATCTCTTCCCACATCTCACTATGTTCGGTCTAAACCTGGATATCCTCTGCCAGAACACGCCTCCTCCCCCGGGTTCACACCCTCCGATGGTCTTAGTAGTACAGCCGTTAATTTACACATGTTCTCTATTCAATATTCTCGTAGAATAGCGCATCGCGTCGTTCATCCAGGCATGCCACCACTGGGGCAAAAGGGAAGTCCGCTTTCTCGACACATGGCAAGAGGCGACGACAATAGTGCAGTACAGTGAAAACTCACTCTTCACCAACCGGGCCTCCTTCGTCCCTTTCCAGCTCAAGTTTTACGATTGTTTGGAGCGAGGAGGGGTCGTGATCCGCGATCGCGACGGAAGCTTAATCACGAACCCGCAGGGAGAAGCATTTATAAAGGCATTGAGAAAAAGATGGGCAGTGAATCTGGTCTGAAATGGTCTCGTGTGGAGCACGGGTGAGAGAGGTCTGATTCCGTGCGGCATATCGTGAATTCGCCTTGTTTACCTACCAAACAGGTTTATATGCCCTATATACACCCAATTCATCCTTAACGAACAGCCAGACGTTCAATTATGTTGGGACTGAGAGGATGCACAGAGAGCTACGCTCGTGTCAATCAAGAATAAGTGAGGGGAAATGTATCTGTTAAGAACGACGTCGGAAATGAAGGAAGAGGCTGAGATAAAAGCGTATTTCTGGGACGGTATGACCGTCTTTCAACGGTATCAGAAAGTAATAGCGATATACATGCCGCCGGCATATAGCACGTGCGGTATTGTCCCAAAGATAATGTCGAAGTTATATGGGCATAAAAGGCACACGTAAGGTACCCTACGGACGGGCCTAAGCCCCACCATATGCATGGACTTATCACCCTATACTTGTAATCTAGTAACACGAGATCCCAAATCTTCAGTCTGGTTCCGACATATAGACCAATCTGGGATCCTAAGGCCTGAAGGACGCGTTATGCCTTTGATTGGTTACATTCTTCCATTTAGGCTAATAAGGTAATATTTCAGAGATCTACCGAAAAAGCTAATTCACTTTGAATGCATAAATCCCTAATATTGGATCAAGATAGAACAGAAATGGGCAGGTCAAAGTCTGAAAAATTAAGTGGTCACTCACTCTTAATTCGCAGGAGGTATTCTTCCGCTCGGGTAATGAAGTCGTGAATGTACCAGTAGTTCTCTTTTAGTTGCTTGATCTCTTCGTATAGCTGATAGAATTAACGGTCTAGTATATATATATCCAGTAGGGTGGTGGGTGGCAAAGCGAATCCTAGCTAGGCTGAGCTCGGTCACTCCCACCCGACGTCGAAAGAGGGTCCAAAAAAGCAAAGCCTATAGGTCATAACAATACTATGCCCGAAAGGTTACCCTACGATGTCGTGTATCTTATTCTTACAAAGGCACTACATACGCCTTTGCTCCCTCACCCAGATTACGACCTTTTCGAATGTGAAACGATGTTCTCTTCTCAATGCTGTTCGGATATGCTTCGACGCGAGTCGGAGCGACTGGCCAGAACACTTCGTCTCGTTTGTCGCGAATGGGACGAGCTCGTGCCGAAGCTTCAACCACGCTTGATGGCATGCGAAAATAGGACATTAAGGGCGGATGGCGCGCCGACGAGCGTGCCGCCCCACGTCTTGTACCGTCCTGGGCCAAGTACCCTTTCAGGAGCGCACAGGCTCGAACTGGGCCTTTACGTCTGCCGGCGGCGACGGCATAATAAGTGCCCAGATCCTTCCAGTTGTAGATATTTCAACTGGGCTCTCATACAGGCTTCTTCCTTGAACAGTGTCACTTTCCCTGCGTTCCCCTATTTCACCCTCGCTCCTTCGATGGAGCAATTGCAGATACTGATTCCCGGTAACGCCCAATATGATGGAACGAACAAAGAAATGCTGGACCGCATGCCCTCCTTAAAGGCCATATTTTTCACAGACCTCGTCCATCATCCCGTTCACGCTCAGCTTACTCACCTCAAGATATTTGTTATCTGGGACCAATTCACCCAACTTGTCGATCCAATCGACTTCCCGGACCTCCGGTACCTGGATCTTCGTATCCTCGAGAACAGGAAAGATCAACCTCCTCCATCTTCCGCCGAGAAGATGAAGTGGGCCATATTCCCACGACTCCATACACTTCAGTTGAGTGCTCGCTTCTCCACTATCACGTCAGAGTATTTGTACTCGTTCCTGGCAGCTTGTGGGTCCACCGTCTCATCTCTTGTACTTGACGCAGTTTCCACGTGTGGCGTCCCCCGTCGCGTGTCTCTTCCCATCACACCTCGGCTCTACAATCTCTTCCCACGTCTCACAGCATTCGGCCCTAAGCTCAGCTCCCTCTACCTTAACCCGCCTCCTCCCCCGCGCTCACAACCTCCGATGGTGCTAGTAGTGCAGCCCCTAATTCACGACTTTCCGAGACTCAGTATAACCGTGGACGCGTGCATCGCGTCGTTCGTCCAGGCATGCCACGACTGGGGCAAGAACGAGATCCGCTTTCTTGACACATGGCAAGAAATGGCGACGGTAGTGCAGTACACCGACGAATTCCCGTTCTATGATAGCTCTTTCTATATCCCCTTCCACCTCAAGTTTTATGATCGCTTGGAGCAGAGTAGGGTCATCATCCGGGACCGCGCCGGAAGTTTGATCACGAGCCCGCAAGGAGAGGCATTTATAAGGGCATTGAGAAAGAGAAGGGCAGAGTGTTTGGTCTAAAAATGGGCTCGTGTGGAGCGCGGATGAGAGAGGCTGGTCCCATATTGTGAATTCGCCTTATTTACTTTCCAGACAGGCTGACATGCCCCGACGTGCACCCAGTTCTTTCTTGCCCAGTCGGTCTCTACAAATGCTTGAGCTTGAGGAATCTATTTTGATCGCCTCGGTTGAAATTGCATTTCGGAGTGAGAATCGAATGTATTCTGTGCACTAGGCGGAAGGAGAGCATGTTCCTAAGCCATAGTAAACGGAACACGAAATTCGAGCCCAGAACAGGGCGAATTGGTCGCAGCAGCCACCATAGCAAGGCTCATTGAGCTGCAATACCACGAAAATTCCCTTCTCGTGGCTGCGTGAAATGGTGATCATCGAGCCCCACACACGGCGTCGACCTCTCCAGAGTCTACTTTAGGAGGCATCACGGTTCGTAACGCATTTCCTCCTCTTTCCCCACCAAAAAAAAAAACCCCCTTCGCAGTCAATGGCTAGTTAAGGAGTCACAGGGTAGAAGCAGGGTGTATATAATTCAAGATTTGAACGTGGCAAATAGGATATATCATCTAACCAAATAATGTTGCATGTATGAAACATACTAAAGAAGGGCGTTTCGGGAGAGAGAAGATAAACTGGAAGTAAATACATACGCAGGTATCGGCAACACATTTCCCCATGCGTTTGAGAAAGGGGTGCGTCACAGCTCCATCTTAGCCCGGACCACCACGACCCCCGCTTCGACCCGTTCAATGTCACTCATCATCACCCGAAGTCGTTCTTCCATCTCAGCAAACGTGACATCGCTGCCTGTTCGGAGCTGTTTGGCTTGGACGGGAGTCTCCCGATCCAACGGAATGTCCGGCCCGGTGGAGTTGGGGGGAGGAGCTTCCGCAGCTGGCTCGTCTGTTCTTCTGTCCACGTCGCGCCGGTCCCCCTCTGGGTGGCTTTCCTTTGCGGCTTTGTTCAAGGGCGGAGGTCTCCGCTCAAAGATCGGCCCAGGTGGTATGAAAATGGGCCGCGAGTCACTGAGCAAAGGCTTCGCCTTCGGTGTCCCCTCATCGTCATCTACATCCCTCGAGGGAACACGTCCCTCTCTTCCAAGCATTGCATTCGGCTCGTTCGTGCCCTTCAGAGCAATCGCAGAGCCGGATCTGGAGCGAGAATTGGGTGGAGGCGGTTTGAAGATGGAAACTGGCTCCGTGGGGGGTACTTTGGTGCTCGAAGGTGCTGAGTGGATGATGCCCAAGGAGGATCCACTCTTGGAGGCACTACGGAACGATATGGGCTTCTGACCCTTCGTGCTCGCCACGGAAGTGTTAAAACTTACTCCAGAAAACCCTCCAGCTTGAGTAGTAGTAGGTCCAGTGGAAGGGGGTGGCTGTATGGGCTCAAAACCGCGTCGAGATAAGGAAGATGTCGGTCGAGACATGGCGGACATCGGACGCGGACTGGGACTAGGACTGGGTGGCGCGTCGTCTGTCGTCGTAATATCGACATTCCCTCTCATGGCGGTGCCGAAGAGAATTCCACCCGTTGACTGGTCATCGTACTCGTCTTCTGCTCCACCAGAAGCCATCTTCCCACCGCGAAAACTATTGAAGCCGCTCTTCTGTCGGACATGAGACACGGCAGGACGGGTCGCAGTGTCGTTTACAAATATCCTGAGTCCACCATCTTCACTCCTTCTATTCCTGTCTCCCTCCAACTCTTGTCCCCCAGGAAGAGAAAGAACAACCCCTCTTGGGTTCGTATACTCCTGCCGCTCATCATCACTGCTATGAACACCTTCCACGTTTTCCAGATTCAACGCCTTCCTCACCCAATTCGCCCTCCGCCGCACCCCGCTGCTCATGGCACCACCACTGCTCCCAGCAGGGCCAGGCGTCTCCCCCGCCGCGTGCTGGCTCAGACGCTTCCTCGCGCTTGCGCGCACGCAGTCCCCCATCTGCCGCAACGCCTCGATCTCTGATACCGCCCGCGTCGTCCCGGCTTTTCGTGCCGTCCCGCCGGCCGTGCGCCGAACTGTGCTTGGTGGGTGATGGTTCGGCCCCTGCATCGAAGACGGGCGAATCGGCGTCACCAGCCCTGACAAAGGCCGCGGCGCAGTTGTTTGAGGTGGTGCGGAAAGCGGGCCAGACTGGATCGAAGGAAGACTCGGAAGAGACGTTGTCGGCTGCTTAGACGCTTGGACGGGCGTCTCAAACATAGGAAGCTGAGGCGGGGTTATCGGAGATTTCAAAGGACGATCGAATGCGTCCATCCTTGGCCCCCAGGTGAAGCCGATGTATTGCTCGAGATGGGAAGGTACAGGATGTCCGCCCTCTGGAACTGGGGACGGAAGGAAAGGCCGCCGTGAAGACTTCGGATTCGTAGCATTCGAATCGATGCTGCTGGCTGAGACCGAGGAATTAAAGAATACAGAGAACGCATAGCCCTTCGAAAAACTCTCTTCTTCATCGTCCTCTTGAATGGAGTGGATCGGGAGGTCGTATTCAAATCGGGGAAGCTGTAGACCGGGAGGCTTTACCGCTTTTATCGCATCAGAAAAAAGGGCAAGTTTTCTGTTGAGATGACAAACCGGAGTGAAGCCGTGACCACGAAACCTCGGCAACAAACGAATGGGTCTTGATTTGATCTACATGCTTCCGTCCCAAGCGTTGAGCAGGTGATTTTAGGAGCCTGAGTATAGCTAATGAGACACGCATGTTGCTGCTTGGCTATGCGCACCCTGCAATGAATGAAACGCAACCTGTCGAAATGGTTGCACCTGGGAACCGCAGAGTTTTCTACCTGAATCAGCACGGTCAGAAGAAGTGACAAGATAGCATGTACCTCGTGGTTGACTATCAGATCGTATGTCCTTCTAATATCCTTCGCAAAGAACGGGGCCACACCATAGACAAGCTCATAGATGGTCGCACCAAGACTCCACCAGTCGGTTTCCCTGCCGTACCCGCCACTCTCAGAGGCAGCGTGTATTTCCTTTTGATTATCCAGTGCCACTAGCGCATCCTCCTGCATGGAAAGAATTTCGGGAGATATGTAATCACATGTTCCACATAGAGCCAGGCAAGCTTCTTTTGGTACGAGCTGTACGCCGTCAACGTCTGGTGGGAGGAGGCGTGCGGACGATGCGAAGTCGATGAGCAGAAGATGACCTGTCGATGTCACAACAAAATTAGCGGGCTTAATGTCCCTACGAAAGCATGTTACATACTAGATACCCAAGAAAAGAAGATGAAGTACATACCTGTGGCAAAAGCCTTGTGAGTGACACCAGTGGATCGCCACCACCATCTGCGGAAGCCACCATTTGAGGTCTATCTCGGATATTTGACCACTCGTCTCCAGAAGATCTCCAAGACTACCACCTTCCGCAAAGTCCATGATATAGTATAACTTGGTTTGACTTTGGAAGGTGCAAAGGAGATGCGGAGCCCAAGGGGAGTCCAGAATTGATGCTGCGCGAAGGATTTCCTTCTCGTGATGTGGGTAACATTGCTAAAGTTGTGTAAGAGTCGATAATAGCATCCATAGCAAATGAATATACGCTCGGATTCCGCGCAACCACCCTCTTTTCCACGCTTTTCCGGACATAGAGCTGGTTATCCAGTTTACATCTCACCATGCATACCTTTTAATTTTGGAACGAATCAACCAAGGTGACTGGAGAGCGGATATTGCTCACTGATCCGAACGGGCCATGAGCGAGTGCGCCAAAGTTTGACAAGTCCCTGTTCGTAAACCGCATTTGATTGAAATTGGACATTGCATCTGAGAGAAAATAGCCTCATTCTATCTTCCGGTCCTATGGGCACACGACTGCGACGCACCTTGGTCATTGGTGGCCTCCTGGAGAGCATGCATGTCGACGGCATATCCTTCGTCATTCTCTTTGGGTGATTTAAGACTTAACAAGTCCCATAGTCGTCTCTTTCGTTCCCGCCACGACAGCATGGAGCACATGTTTCATTGGCTGAGGCCAGGTTAAGGTTGGTTTCGAGCAACCGCCCACCAAATGCTTCCACCAAATGGAGGAATAACATTTTTCATATGAACTTGTCTTCTTTGTATTGTCGAGGAAGGGGTTTGTCGATAACCGACGTTAATTCTAAATTCTAGTTGTTGTCACGTCGAATGACCCAAAACAAATCCTTTGTGGTTTCGGGCTCTGGTTCATGGGCTCTGGGGAGTGTTATGGGTCTCTTAGATTCTAAATTGGCAAGCGCCTACTATACTTTACCGGTTGCTCATTTACCGACGAGCAGCCAATCTCCTCTGATCTGAGCTCTGCCCCCTCACCCTTATTAGTCCTTCTCCTGTCCCGCGGTCCTTGTCTTCAGGACAACCAATGTCCAGCAATATCACAATAGACGATACAAGCCCACAAATCCCGTACGTTTTCTAAAAAAAAAAGGGGGGCACTTGATATATCACCCCATTCATTCGACGACCTATCTCCTGGCACAGGTACAGCCCCGAAAATGCTTGGCAACTTGATACTACACGAGGAGCTTATGGACCATATAATGGAACGGTACATACCACGACACAAGTAAATGCGACCGCCTCGATCACATTCACTGGTAAGTCAAACCGGCCTCTGATCTTCTAAACCGGCATGGTAGATTAATATTGTCAATAACGTGAATGGTCTACACAGGTACCTCTATATCCGTTGCTTGCCTCCTCTGGCCAACTGGCTCTAATTTCACTTTCGTGTTCGATGGCAAAGGGTACGACTATTTCGGGGATACGGCCGTCTCCAACAATTCTGCTGCGACCATAAAGACGGTAATCTCCATTTCTAGATTAGATGGGAATTCACAGCACACCCTTGTCCTCCAAAAAGTAGTCGATGACCCTGGATGGGTCAGCAGCATTATAGGGGACCAAGAGAGCCATTTAATGATAGACTCTTTCACGTGAGCCATGCCCACCCCTACTACATTCTCCATGCTACGTATTGACTGGTGTCCATGGGCAGTATTGTCGGAGGAAACCCACCTACGACAGAACAAACTTCCTCGTCAACGGGCTCTTCACCGCCATCGCAATCAGTATTGCCCTCGTCAACAAGCTCTTCACCTCCATCTCATTCAGTATCACCCTCGTCAACGCGCTCTTCACCGCCATCGCAGTCAATATCACCGGGGGCTATTGCAGGGACAGTGGTCGGAGTCGTCGCTCTTCTCTCACTCCTCGCCGCCTTCTTTTGGCACCGTCGTCAAAAAACCCAAAAGAGCCAGGCTACAACGCGTACTTCTTTCGTCGACCCCATTCCTCGAGCAATAGAACCCAAACACGCTCTACTCGATGCCTCCTCTTGCCCAACATCCACGGCTGCTGTGTCCTTGGTGGCTCAGCGCCAGAAGCGCAGTCTCACTCAGAAGAAGAATGGGCTTCCATTTTTGTCTCCGAACGAGGACTTAGGGCGCAATTCGTGGAGGCGGTGGAAATCTCCCTTGTTCGGACTAGCTAGCAATCATGTTGTACGAGCTGAGTCCAAGAGGCAACCACCTATGGAATTACCTTCTGAAGAAGAGGCAGGTAATCCCACGAGTGCTCTGACGGGTTATGCAGGTGCATCTCCACCATCTCTCGCCTTGAACACCTATTCCTACACACAACTCGCTGGATCGCGTAGGGGCAGAGATAACGGCGCCATACTAGAAACAATGTCGCCTCCCATTTCTGGTCCCGAGCCCCACATTGAAGAATCCACCGTTCCACCGTTCATTGTGCCCTCTCTTCCCCCTCCTGTTTCCGTTGCCCCTGAAGCGAGCACGTCATCACCCTCCCCTTCGCCGAATGTCCGACATGTACCGGTGAAGGCATCCTTCCAGGGCATGCATAGCAGCACAACTTTGTCGCTTCCGACCGCCACCATTTCCCCGCCCAGCCCATCGGGTGGGAACACGGCGCTCCTGCTCCGCGAGCTGGCAGGGCTGTGTGATCAGATTCTGCACCTTACTTCACTTCATAGTGGCGGTGGTGGGCTGGATGCGGTCGGGGAGGCGGAGCCCCATGATCCGCCGCCGGACTACGTTGGGAGAGGATACGGCGGGTAGAGTCACGTCGCGTCGGAACGAACGAACGGGAAAAGGTGAAGTACAGACAATCCGTCATTTTGAAGTCTGTTTTCTTTTGTCCACGCTGCTTTCCGTCCATCTTCTGTCAAAACGCTTGAATTTTGGATTTGTGCATACCTGTAAAGCAAGTAGTCAGCTAACTTTGTCTCATTTATGCCTCAATACCGCCCTTCCTATTATTCTCGGGTCCACGTAGGCAAGTATGTTGGGACGTATGGCATGCGTCCTCGGCAATGAAGAGAAGTATACTATGTCGAATTCACGACGAAGTAGTATGTCGAAGTTAGGCGAATGTTTTGGAAATTATAGCATTCATTGGGATATATACATTCGCCACTTGTTCCCTGCGACCGTGGCGATCGAAAGCCTGGCTAGCTATAGTTTCCTTAGCCATAACAGCTTAAGCCCTCAGACTATTTGTAGAGGCTATGCACGCCTCATCCACTTGACATTGTGTTCTTGATCCAGTAAGGATAATTATACTCACGGGCAATAGCCCGCAGTATGCAGTAATAGTCATCGTCAGACGTGTGGGCTGGAAGCTGGGCTCTCGGTGCACTGGTACCTATCTATTGTCCAGGAATTGGGAAGGAATTAATCGAATTGTCGATTATAGCTTGTTGTTACAAATAACTATGGCCAACAGCCGTTTGTTAACTTTGGCTATTCCCGCGCGCCACGAGCGTTGTAAATCTATTGGATTCTGAATTGGTAAGCGGCTATTTTCCGGTTACTCGTCAACCGACGAGCATCCGATTTCCTCTGGCTCTCTTTAATTCTCACGCTTAATTGGCCCTTCTCGTCTAATCCGATCCCAATGGCTTTGCAGCTTTGCCTTCAGGATAACCAATGTCCAGCAATAACACAATAGACGATGCAAGTCCACAAACTCTGTATGTTTTCTAGGCCGGAAAAGGCACATGACACGTCACCCCGTTCATTCGACGACCGATATTATGTTGGCACAGGTACAGCCCTGAAGGTGCTTGGCAACTCGATACTGCAC
>Ga0335075_10017408_pt1 | contig 10686 bp, 9 predicted proteins | sample Lox_Sample_24_FD_206723 | JGI IMG/M metagenome (GOLD analysis project Ga0335075, IMG submission 206723) | Soil microbial communities from Loxahatchee National Wildlife Refuge, Florida, United States - Lox_Sample_2.4 | ecosystem: Environmental > Terrestrial > Soil > Wetlands | place: USA: Florida... | reverse complement strand
GGAGCCCTTCGGCCTGGCGATGATCGAGGCCATGGCCTGCGGCACCCCCGTGATAGCATTCGCCCGGGGCTCGGTGCCGGAGGTCGTGGATCCCGGCATCACGGGCTATATCGTCAGCAGCATCGGGGAAGCAGTCGCCTGCGTGGAGCGCGCGCGCGGCCTCGACCGCCACGAGTGCCGGCGGCAGTTCGAGCGCCGGTTCTGCGCCGCGCGCATGGCGCAGGAGTACTGCTCCATCTACCGCAAATGCGAGGCGCGGTGGTGTCGGCGGAGAGCGTGAACACGGCGGCAACCGAGTTCTACATCCTGGCGCCCGAGGTGCCGGTGCCGGAGCGCACTCTCGTGCTCAAGCACGATGACACCTTCGGCCTGTTCAACGACTTCGGCGATATCGCGGCCGGCGCGCGCCACGAGGAAGGGCTCTATCACGAGGGCACGCGGTTCCTCTCGCGGCTGGCGCTCAAGCTCGCGGGCGGACGGCCCCTCCTGCTCTCCTCGGCCGTGCGCCGCGACAACCTGCTGATGGGAGTGGACCTCACCAACCCCGACATCTATCTCGGCGGCAGCGTGATGCTGCCGCGCGGCTCGCTGCACATCTACCGCTCGAAGCTCATCTGGGGCGCCGTCTGCTACGAGCACCTCCACGTACGCAACTTCACGCGCATGCCGCTCGACATCTCGCTGTCGCTCGAGTTCGCGGCCGACTTCGCCGACATCTTCGAGGTGCGCGGCGAGGAACGCCGGCGCAGGGGAACGCTGCACAAGCCCCGCGTCACCGAGGACTCGGCCGAGCTCGCCTATCAGGGACTCGACGGCGTGACGCGGCGGACGCTGATCGAGTGTCAGCCGCGCGCGAAGCGCGTCTGCGGCTCCGAGCTGCAGCTCGCGGCGCACCTGGAAGGGCGCGCGGAGCAGGTGTTCGAGATCAAGGTGACCTGCGCGATCGAGGCCCGTGCCGCGGCGGGGATGTCCTTCCAGGCGGCGCTGGCCCGCGCGGAGCATTCCCGTGCCGGCGGCTCGCGGCTCGTCTGCGGCGTCGAGACCTCCAACGAGCAGCTCAACGCCTGGATGACCCGCTCGGCCGCCGATCTCAACATGTTGCTCACGGAGACGAGCTCCGGCCTCTATCCCTATGCGGGCGTGCCCTGGTTCGATACCACCTTCGGGCGCGACGGCATCATCGCGGCACTGGAGTGCCTGTGGCTCGCGCCGCAGATCTCGCGCGGCGTCCTGTCATTCCTCGCCACCACGCAGGCGACACGCGATCAGCCGGAGCGTGACGCGGAGCCCGGCAAGATATTGCACGAGGCGCGCCGGGGCGAGATGGCCGCGCTCGGGGAGGTGCCGTTCGGCCGCTACTACGGCAGCGTCGATGCGACATCGCTCTACGTGATGCTGGCGGGGGCGTACTGGCAGCGGACCGGCGACCTCGCATTCATCGAGACCATCTGGCCCAACGTCTGTGCGGCGCTGACGTGGATCGACCGCTACGGCGATCGGGACGGCGACGGCTTCGTCGAGTATCAGAGGCGCACGCCGCACGGGCTGCAGCAGCAGGGTTGGAAGGACTCGAGCGACTCCGTGTTCCACGCCGACGGGCGCATCGCGGAGGGGCCGATCGCCCTGTGCGAGGTGCAGGCGTATACCTACGCGGCGCGCCTCGCCGCGGCGGGGCTCGCTCAGGCGCTGGGCCATGACGATATGACGCGGACGCTGCGCGAGCAGGCGCATGCGCTCCGGGAGCGCTTCCGCACGCGGTTCTGGTGCCCCGAGCTCGGGCTCTACGCGCTCGCTCTCGACGGTTACAAGGAGCCTTGCCGGGTGCGCACGTCCAACGCGGGACATTGCCTGTTCTCCGGCATCGCCGCACCCGAGCACGCCGAGTCGATCGCCCGCGCGCTGAGTCAGGATACTTTCTTCAGCGGCTGGGGAGTGCGGACGCTGGCTGACCGCGAGATGCGCTACAACCCGATGGCCTATCACAACGGCTCGATCTGGCCGCACGACAACGCCGTGATCGCGGCGGGGCTGTCGGCGTCGCCGGCGAAGGAGCTCGCCGTGAAGATCCTCTCGGCGCAGCTCGATGCGTCGACTTACTTCGAATCCGGCCGCCTGCCGGAGCTCTTCTGCGGCTTTCGCCGCCGCGACGGCAAGGCGCCGACCAGCTATCCGGTGGCCTGCTCCCCGCAGGCGTGGTCCGCGGCGGCCGTTTTCGCGATGCTGCGCGCCTGTCTCGGCCTGACCATCGATGCCGGCGCGCGCCAGATTGCTTTCCGCTACCCGCAGCTCCCGCCGCGGGTGGAGCGGGTCTCGATCCGCAATCTCACGGTGGGCGACAGCGCCGTCGACCTGACGCTGTATCGCTATTCCGGTGCGGTGGGATGCAACGTCGATCGCCGCTCCGGCAAGCTCGACGTGGCGATACTGACCTGACTTCGCCCGGCATGGCCGCAAAAAAATGTGCGCCGCGCGCGGGGGAAGGCGCGTCGCGGCGCAAAGTTAAGCGAACACCGGGGAAGTTGTTCGCAGTTCGACGCGACGCCTCTTGGGAGGCAGCGCCTGCAGATGTTGGAGCAAAGGCCGTGCCAGACGGCAATTTACTTGTAAAACAAGGAGTTGTGCGCCAGGACCCCGCCCGCGGAGGGTGACGCGAATTGTCAGGTTGTGACGGCCGGCCGCCGCTTACGGCAGCGGCAGACAGCCTTGGGAATGCTGTTGGAGTTGCCGGCAGAGTCGGCGCGCCGCGGCCTGACTCGCGACGCCCGCCTGCAGCCTGTACAGCCGCCGCCCCGATGACATGACCGGGAGCACCCGCGGAGTCAGGCCGCGAAGCTCCGGCGCGAACCTCGCGGAGAGTTGTTTCCATTGCGCATGGGCGTTGGCGATGCTGCTGAAGGCGCCGAGCTGCACGGCAGAGCCGGCAACGGTGTTGCGCGCCGTGCTCGTGTAGACCGCGGCGGCCGGATGCGCGGCCTGCGCGACAGGCGCGCCGGCTGCGGAGCCGGGCGGGGCCGGCCCCATGAGGGGCTGCGCGGCGGCGGGCGCGGCCGTGCTGCTCATCGTGGGGCTCTGCGGCGCGTGGGCCGCCAGCGACTGGCTCTCCATGCGGATGCGGGCGTCCTGCGACCAGGAGCCGTTCGGGTACTTCGCCAGGTAGTCCTGGTAGGCGGCCGCGGTGTTCGCTCGCGTCGCCTGCTGCCACGCGGCCGCCTCGGTGAGCTGCGCGATGCGCTGGCGCGCGACGCCCGCGAGCTCACCGCCGGGGTGCCGCGCAACGAAGAGCTCGTAGGCCTGGGCGGTATCCGCCTGCTGCGCCGCCCGCCAGTCCTGCTGGGCACGGCTGCAGCCGGCAAGCAGAGTCAAGATGGCGGCGGCCGCAATGAATCGCCGGGAGCGAGTAATCGGACCTGCCGCACGGTACGTGAATCTCATCGACACCCCCGCTGAAGCTTGCCCCTATTATGGTCAAACCATGACCGAAACGCCCAAGCGCCGACTGCTGGACCGGTTGGGAGCTTCGCCGACCCTCGTCGCGGCGAGCTGCCGGCTCACGGGGGATGTCGAGACGGATGGGCCGCTCCTCGTCTGCGGCGCAATCCGCGGCGACGGCCGCGTCGGCGGCGCGCTCAACCTCACTGCGGATGCACACTGGGAAGGCGAGGTTCATGCCGCGGCGGCGGTCATTGCCGGGCGTTTCACCGGGCGCCTGGTGATCGAAGGAAAGCTGGAGATCGGCGCCTCCGCGGTGATCCACGCGGACATCGTGGCGCATGCCGTCGCGATTGCGCGCGGCGCGGTGGTCGACGGCGACATGACGGTCACGGGTGGGCAGCCAGTGGTGCACTTCGATGAGAGGCGCCACCACGGGCACGGCCACGGCCAAGGGAACGGCGACAGAAACGGCCATAGAAACGGCCAAGGTAAGGACCAGGGTAAGGACCAGAGCAAGCACCAGAGCAAGGACAAGACCAGCGGCGACCGCTAAGCGCCGCTGAGCACCGGGTCGAGATCCGCCGCCACAGCGCCCACATCGAGCTCCGCGAGAATGCCCCGCTCCACCCACGTGGGGCCGGTGAGCCGGTCGAGAAATCCGCAGTGGCCGCCGAAATGCGTCACCACGACGCGCAGCGATGGCGGGCGCGCCAGCCGGTCGAGCCCGCCGGCGGGGATGATGGGATCATCGAGTGAAGTGATGATGGTGGTCGCAGCCTCGAGCCCGAGCAACCGCCGGCCGGTGATCGAGTAGCCGTCGAGATACTCCTCCAGGCTGCCGAAGTCCGTGAAGCGGCGGACGAGCTCCGCGGTCAGGCGCCGCAGGTCGCGCACGCGGCGCAGCCCGGTGAAATCGTAGTGCGCCGGCCACGCGGCCTCTTTCTTCAGGAGCGAGCGCCACCACTTGCGCACGAAGTAGACCGGATAGCCGACGAAGCCGCTCTCGAGCGCGCGCAGGGTATCGCTTGGATCCAACACCGGCGAGACCGCGACGATTCTCGCCAGATCGAGACCCGCGGCGCGAGCCTCTGCGCCGACGCGCAGCATGAAGTTGCCGCCCAGCGAGAACCCCACCAGCCGCAGCGGCTTGCCGCCGAGAGCTGACTGCAGCGCGCGCATTGCGCCGACCACCTCCGGCAGCAGGCAGGAGTGGAAGAGCCCCCGGTTGAGATGGTGAGTATCGCCGTGATCGCGCAGGTTGAGCCGCAGGACATCGAAGCCGCGGTCGAAGAGCTGCTGGCCGAGCGAGAGGACGTACAGCGACTCCGCACTACCCTCCCAGCCGTGCAGCAGCACCACGGGTGTCCCGTGACCTTGGCCGGGCGAGGAGCGAAAGCATTGCAGACGCACGCCGCCGCCGCAGTCGAGCAACATCTCGCGCTGGGCGGCCACGAGCGGCGCGGCGCGGCGCGCAATCGGCCCCCGCCTTGCGCCGGTACTGGCGAGCATGGATTGCAGATGGCGGTTGCGCAGCCACGCAGGGGGGCGGAAGTCCTCGGCGAAGGCCGCCCAGGCTGAGATTGGCGTCGCGGCAGCCGCGATTGCACTGGTCGCAGCCGCGGCGGCGATGGGACTCGCGGCGTGCGCCGCTGCTGAGGTTCCGACGCAGTCCGTGGCGGCCCGGGCGCTCAGCGCACCAGGATCTCGACTCGATTGTTGGCCTTGCCGGCTCGGTTCCATTCGCCTGCCGTGAGCTCGTCGGTAACCGGAGGGTAGGGTGTTCGGAGGGTCGCAGGATCGCCTACGGAAGTCTCGACGTCCAGCGTGCCGTGGGTCGAGTCGCGGATCCCGGCGATCAGGTTGGCAAGCGCCAGCGGCATGCGCTGCGCCGGCGGCAGAGCGTCATCGGCGGGATTGCCCACGACGTCGCATTGCGCAAACGGCGTCTTGCCTGAAGCCAGAGCGTAGCCGTTCACCGGATCGCCCTTGAGGCAGAATCGGCCGGCGAAGGTGCGGATCTGCACCACGCCGCTGACGTGATCAGTCACCAGGCCGTCCAGCATCTGCCGTATGACGTCGAGCCGCGAGCCGCCCAAGGCTTCGGCGCCGTACGGAACCTCGAGCACGAGCGGCTGCGGTGTGGCCGGCGCTGAGGCGCTCTGCGCTGCAGGTGCGTCGTCCGCCGTCGTATCTGGAGCGGCCGCCTGCACCGCGACCGGCCGCGAGCCGACGGCCTGCCGCAGCAGCGTCAGCTCTGCACGATCCGCCTGCAACTGGGCACGATCACCCCACCAGAAACCCACCGCGACCAGGGCCACAGCGCACGCCACGGCCGCGATGCCGGCCAGCCAGCCGGATCCGCGCGAGTCGCGCCGTGCAGGCAGCAGCTCGCGCAGCTCGGCCGTGAGGCGGTCCGTCTGCGCCTCGAGACTGGCGTGCAGCCAGCGGCGCAGGGCAGACAGCGTCTCCGGTGATTCAGGCTCCGCACCCACGATGGTGACGGACGCGGCGCCGTGCGGGTGGTGCTGCCGAAGCGGGGTATCGCCAACGCCGCCGCGCGCGTGCCGCGGCGTTGACACGGCAGCGGGAGCCTCCTTGCTCGGGCCGTCGCTGCCCGCATGCGGCATTACCGCCTCCAGCGGCTTGAAGGTCGTCTGCTCATCGCTGCGGCGGTCCGCGATCAGGTGAAGCTGGTACAGCACCTTCGAGACGTCGGCATGCTTGATCTGCTTCGGCAACACGCCGACGGCGCCGAGCGCGCGCGCCTGTCCCAGATAGACCTCTCCCTCCTGGGACGTGTACATCATGATGGGAATGGTCGCGGTGCGCAGGTCGTTCTTGATGGCCTTCACCGCCTGGAAGCCGTCCATGCCCGGCATCATGTGGTCCATGAAGATGACGTCGGGACGCCTGCTGGCCAGGTAGCCGATGGCCGCCTCCGCGCTCTCGACGCTGTCGACCTCGATGTCGTGCTTCTCGAGGATGCGCGCGAGGAAGATACGCGCCGACCGCGAGTCGTCGACGATCAAGGCCCGCTTCTGCGCCATGCGCGAGAGTCTTACATGCGCTGTGCGCAGCGCGCAACGGTATTCGCCGGCTCCGTCACCGAGCGGTACAAGTCAGAGAGCCGGCCGGCCATGGCGGCGGAGGACCAGCTGCGCGCATACGGCCGGCCCTGCTGCGAGAGGGTGCTCGCGAGCCCCGGGTCCGTCAGGACGCGAACCACCGCCGCCGCAAACGGCCCGGCCCTTTCCTCGACGACCAGAGCTCCGCAGCCCGCAACGAGAATCGAGCGCGTGCCGAGCTCCGCGGTGGAGACGATGGGCGCGCCTTGTGCCATCGCCTCCAGGAGCACCAGACCCTGTGTCTCCGTGCGCGAGGCGAACACGAACACCGCCGCGGCCGCGTAGCAGTCGAGAAGCATGGTGTCGCGATCGAGATAACCGGCGAAGTGAACATCGCCCTCGAGGCCGAGCCCCGCCACCAGGCGCCGCAGCGACTCGCGGGCCGGGCCCTCGCCCGCGATGACAAGCATTGCGCGCGGCACCGCCTCGCGCACCCGGACGAACATCCGCACCAGGAACTCGATGTTTTTCTCGTGTGCGACCCGGCCGACGTAGGTCACGAGCGGCCGATCGGGGGGCAATCCCGCGTAGTCGCGGAAACGGCGGCCATCACCGGGTGTGAACCGATCGGCCGGCAATCCTGTTGGAACGACGTGCACCGGCGTGCTGACGCCATATTCCAACAGCGACTGCCGCAGCGGCTCCGACGGAGCGATCAGCGCCTGTACGTCACGGCACTGCGAACGGGTCACCGCGCGCGCAAACGCGCGTCCCACGACGCGTGGCAGCGCGGGGACGTAGTGATGCACATACTCCTCGAAGAACGTGTGATACGTCTCGATGCACGGTATGCGCCATCGTCTGGCGAATCGTATTCCGGCGTAGTGCGCCACGAAGGGCGTCTGGATGTGGACGAGGTCGAAATCCATCGGCTGCAGAGCCGCGAGCGCCCGCCCGAGCGCGCCCCACCGCAACCTGCGATCCTCAGGATCTTTGGGAACGTGTCCCGCGGGCACGCGGACCAGTCCGTGCTCCCCGGGCTGGGATTGCCCCTCGTATTCGGGAGCAATCAGCAGTGTCTCTACGCCACAGCGCGCCAGATCCTCGCGGAACGTTCTGATGGAGGTGGAGACGCCGTTGACCCTTGGGAAATAGACGTCAGAGATGAAGAGGACGCGCACGAAGCTCCGGGGGTATCAACTCAGCGACAGTCCCAGTGCGCCGAGCGAAGCTCCCAGGACTGCTCCCGCGAGGACATCGGTCGGATAGTGCAGCCCCAGCACCACGCGGGAGGCTGCAATGGTGAGCGCAAGCGGGATGAGCACCCAGGCAAGCTGCGGGAAGTGGACGCTCGCCTGCAGGGCAAACGACACGGCATGCAGCGTATGCCCGGACGGGAAGCTGTAGCGATCGAGGGGCGGCATGGCGAGATCGATCGCCGCATGGGTGATGAACGGCCGCTCGCGGACGCAGGCGCGCTTGAGAACCTTGTAGACCAGCAGGCCGAGCACCCCGGTGAGCGCCATCACCACGGCCGGCCGCAGCGCCTGGCGCCCATAGGCAAAGGGCAAGGCGACGATGAGGACGTACCAGAGGATGCCGTCGCCGAGCCGGCTGGCGACCTGGAAGATCCGCCGCGGCACGGGGAAAGCGGCGCCGTGATTCAGCCTGCGGCAGATGCGGTATTCCGCGGCATCCACCCGTGCGAACCAGACACCCAGCGATGAAGTAGGCGCTCCCGGCATAGTTCTCTCCGGGAGCATAGACTGCCTGGCGAAAGCGTCAGGGTGATGACGGCAATGTGATTGTTTTGTTACAGAGGGTCAATCGACTGCCCGTAACCTGCCCCGCGACTGCATCGCCGCCTGCCCGCGCCGGCCGACCATGCCGGATAGAACGCCATCGCGTCGGATCAGGCCGTGATACAACGCCGCCGCCAGATGCGCGAGGAACGTCAGAAACAACAGCAGCGCCAGCCAGGTGTGCAGGTGACGCAATATGGCAAATGCCACCGGGTCGGCCGGCAGGATCGGGGGCAGATGGAACGAGGTGCCGAGCATCACCGGATACCCGCCCGCCGACAGCATCGCCCAGCCGATGATGGGCATTGCGATCATCAGCGCATACAGCAGCCAGTGCGAGGCGTGCGCCGCCAGTTTTTGCGGCACGGGCAAATCGGCGGGCAGCGGCGGCGGCGGCCGGCGCAGCCGCACCGCGAGGCGCACCAGGGCGAGCAGCAGGATCGCGATGCCGAGCGGCTTGTGGATGCTCACCAGCCGCGAGTGCCACTCTGATACGGTCGAGACCATGCCGACGCCGATGAAGAGCATGGTCAGGATCATCAGCGCCATCAGCCAATGCAGCACGCGGGCTGCCGGCGAGAATTGCTCAGTCAGGTTGCTCATGGGCGGCTGTCCGGTTTGGTGGCGGCGCTGAGAGAGGCAGGAAGATAGCCAGGGAGATGGGCTTCCTCACTGGTGCGGCGGAGGTAGGAATCCGCATACGCGGCCGAGCGCGCGGGCAGTAATGGATCGCCGGAGGCTTCGATGCCGTGCGGCAACACCAGGGGATCGTAGTTGATGTCGCGGCACGGCCCGCTCTGCTGCGGCTGCGTGCTCGTGAGCACGAGCGTCCCCGCATCGACACTGCGCCGATCGGGCGGCCACTCCTTGGCCGCGTCGTCAATCGGGTCACCCGGTTGCGCCAGGGTGATCAGCAGATGCCATCGCAAGGGAGCCTGCGCGAGACGCTGACGCAGGTCGGCGGCCAGATAGTCGGGACTGCCTCCTGGACCGGCGCCGCCGCCGACAGGCGTTTCCGGCGCCCCGGCGGGCGCGTCCGGCACCATGCGCCAGCGCACCGGATGATGCCGGCCGTGTCCATCGACGAGCTGGAACGCGTCGAGGCTCCAGTAGCTCACGGTGGCGAAGCTCGGCGACGGCGTGGCCGTTTTTGCCCAGGCGAGGAAGGCCGCGGTCTCCGGATGCGCGGCGAAGAACGCACCGAGCTTCTGCGGATCGGGCTTGCCGGTCGCCGGATCGGGCTGTTGCGCCTGCAGCATTTGATAGAAGGCCTGCGGTGTGGACACCGGGAATACAGGCATGTCGTTCATGCCGGTGCGCCATTGCTGGCCGTCGGCAAGCGCAAAGCGCAATGCCATGCTGCGGATGGGAATACTGCTGTCCGGCGCATACGGATTGCCGCCCGGAATGGCAAAGCGCCCGACGACCGGCGTACGCTCGCCCGGCGCGAAGACCTGCGCCACCGAGTACGCGGCGGCCTGACCACTGCTCTGAAAGTAGCCGGTCACGCACACACCCTTGGCGTGGTTGCGCCGATATCCGGGGAACACCCCGCTGTTGGTCTGCAACTGGTCGACGAGCCGCGCGGGGGTGAGACGGTGCGGCGACAGCCAGCCGCCGACGTACGCAAAGGCGGCGGCGACGATCACGACGGTGGCGCCGATCAGCGCGTATGCGCCGAGGCGGCCAGCTCGCGTACCGGATCGAGACGATGGATTCATGTGCGGCTCCTCGCCACTTGCGGCTCAGGACCTGATGGACGAACGGCGCGGCGCTCTATTCCACAGCGGCGGCGGCTGCCGCGCCAGTATGCGAAGGTCGACTGGCCGATTCGCCCCGCGGAGGCGTATTTTGCTCGCTTCGCCGGGGAAAGAGAGAGGTAGCCGCGCTACACGGTGGTCAGTCGCACGGATGACGCCGGTCAGCGCGCGGCTGCGCGGGCGCTCGCGAACGTTATCTGATCGGCGAATCGCCGCGCGGCGCCGGGGGCATGAGCGAAGAAGAGTGACGGCTCCGTGAGCTCGAGCTCGAGCACCTGCGGCTCGCCGCTCGCGGACCGGATCAGGTCTACTCGGGCATAGAGCGGCGTCGCGAAGGGTAACGCCGACAGCACGCGGTCGGCGAGAGCCAACTCCTCGGCCGCGGGTAGGCGCGGGGTGATGCGCTCTTCCAGGAACAGCGCGCTCGTGGGTGCGGTGGCCGGCTGCAGCAGCGGCCCCTTGCGGATCGCGTGACTGAACTGGCCGCCGAAGTAGATGAGCGCGGTCTCGCCGTGCAGGTCGACCTGATCGAGGTAGGGCTGCAGCAGCACGCTGCGCCCGGCGTGGAGAAGCCGGTCGATGTGATCGCTCGCCGTCCGCTCTTCCCCGCACGCGTAGCGGGCCGCA